>Ga0126381_100003750_pt1 | contig 16483 bp, 7 predicted proteins | sample PanSoiMetPlot_28_FD_96465 | JGI IMG/M metagenome (GOLD analysis project Ga0126381, IMG submission 96465) | Tropical forest soil microbial communities from Panama - MetaG Plot_28 | ecosystem: Environmental > Terrestrial > Soil > Tropical forest > Bulk soil | place: Panama | collected 2016-02-17 | reverse complement strand
TCACTGAAGTGCGAGATAAACACGCTCAACCGGCCCGTATGCATGTAGTCGCCCAGCGCAACTCCCATATTGGCCTGCTCCGCCCCATCCTCGCTCACCGCGATGCCCGCGTCGTAGCCGATCTCTTTGAACGTACCGTCACCATTGTTCTTGTACAGATAATTCGGCTCACCATCGTTGGCGACCAACAGATCAAGCTTCCCGTCGTTGTCAAAGTCCGACCACACAGAAGTCAGTCCAAAGAACCGCTTCGGATCATCGACACCCGCCTGCTTCGCCACCTCGGTAAACGTTCCATCGCCGTTGTTGTGGTAGAGCGTGTCAGGATAACCCTTCAAACCGCGCGGCCCGCACTGCACCGGAACCTCGTGATACTGGCAAGTCCTCTTCGATCCGAACGTCGGAAGGTCCTTCAGGTCGAGGTCCACATAATGCGGCACAAACAGGTCGACAAACCCATCGCCGTCATAGTCGCCAAAAGACACTCCGGTCGCCCAACCCGAGTCCTTATCCAGCCCCGCCGCCTTCGTCACATCCGTAAACGTCCCATCGCCGTTGTTCCGATACAGCACCACGCCACCGAAGCAACTCACAACAAGATCAGGCCGCCCATCATTGTTGTAGTCCCCAACCGCAACCCCCATAGCCCAGCACGGATACCCCACCCCAGCCTTATCAGTCACATCCGTAAACGTACCGTCGTGGTTGTTGTGGTAGAGCGCGCTGCGAGCCTTCTTACCCGCCAGCGCCATCGCCACGCTCGGAGCATTCGTGAAGTAGATGTCCAGCCAGCCATCCCCGTCGTAATCCAGCAGCGCCACCCCGCCACCCATTGACTCAACAATGTATCGTTGTTCCGGACTCGATAGATGCTCAAACCGGATGCCGGTCGAAGCCGTTATATCCGCCAACTGCGGCGTCCGCAGATTCGCCGCCGAAGCAGTCCCGTTGGCTGCCTTCTGGGCGAAGCCCGCCGAAGCTAAAAAAAGAAGGAGGAGTGAACCTGGAAATAGAAGCAGCAGAACACGTATTGCATCACGTAGCGTCAACCTCAACTGGGCCTGCTTTGCTGAAAATGCTGCAGCCACTGTTTCCTTTCAGGTCCCGACGAACGCGTCCTGCCTCGTCTCCTAAGACAACTTGCATCATAAGGCAAAGACCATGCGAACAAACACGCAAGCACACAAACACATCCTATTTTTGCTCTCGGTGCTGTTCCTGGCGATATCGCCGTGCATCGCACAGAGCATGGAAGAGACGATCGTCATCGACACTCATGCCCAGACAACACCGTTTCCGCACTTCTGGGAGCAGATCTTCGGCTCAGGCCGCGCAAGCCTCTCCCTCCGCGAGAGCTACCGCGACGACCTCCGCGCCACCAAGCACGTCACCAGCATTCAGGCCGTGCGCTTCCACGGCATCTTCATGGACGACGTCGGCCTCTACGATCCCGACCGCAAGCCCATCCAGTTCGCCCAGATGACAAACGCAACCACGGCAGCACCTGAGAACACCGGCATCTACAACTTCTCCTACATCGATCAGATCTACGATGGCCTACTCGCCAACGGCATCCGCCCCTTCGTCGAGCTAAGCTTCATGCCCAAGAAGATGGCATCTGATCCCAACGCACTCCACGCCTTCTGGTACAAGCAGAACGTCTCTCCACCCAAAGACTATGCAATATGGGACGCGATGATCACGGCCTTCGCCCAACACCTCGTCGATCGCTACGGAATCGACGAAGTCTCCTCCTGGTACTTCGAGGTATGGAACGAACCCAACATCGACTTCTGGGCCGGCAATCCCAAACAGCCAACCTACTTCGAGTTCTACGACCACACCGCAACCGCGATCAAGAAGGTCAGCCCCCGCCTCCGCATTGGGGGCCCATCCACCGCACAAGCCGCATGGGTCGGTGACTTCCTCCAGCACTGCCACGATCACAACATCCCCGTCGACTTCGCCTCCACCCACGTCTACGCGAACGACACAGCCAAAGACGTCTTCCACACCGACGAGGTCATCCCGCGCGACCGCATGGTCTGCCGCTCCGTCCAGAAGGTCCACAGCGAGATCATGTCTTCGCCGATGCCGCACGTACCTCTTATCTTCAGCGAATACAACGCCAGCTACGCCAACGAGCCCAACGTTACCGACACCATCTTCATGGGTCCGTGGCTCGCCACCACCATCAGCCAGTGCGACGGCCTCACTGAAGCGATGAGCTACTGGACCTTCTCCGACGTCTTCGAGGAGCAGGGCGTCAGCCGAACCCCGTTCTACGGGGGCTTCGGAATCATCGCCGAGGACAACATCCCTAAGCCCGCGTTCAACGCCTTCGCAATGCTCCATCAACTCGGCGAACAACGCATCAAGCTCAGCTCCGACTCGGCCCTCGCGACCAAGCGAGCCGACGGCTCCATCGTCGTCGCCCTCTGGAATTACGCCGCACCGTTCGGAACCGGCGCCTCCTACACGCCGCCGCCAGCCACGCAAGCACCAGACAAAGCCTTTGTACTCAAGCTAACCGGCCTATCACCGAACACCCACGCCCAGATCCAGCGACTCGACGCCAATCATGGCAATGTCATCAAGGCCTACGACGCCATGGGCCGTCCCCCCTTCCCAACCCGTGAGCAGATCCTTCAACTTCGAGCCGCAGGAAGACCCTCGCCCCCTGAGAGCATATCCCTTGTGAACGGCAGCCTGACGATTCAAATCCCTCCCCAAGGCCTCGTTCTCGTCACAATCAGCAACTCCGCCGAAGTACACTAAAGTCTCGGGAGAATCACGCATCATCATGAAATCCGGCACGAAGGGGATCTCCCGCCGCAACGCAGCAAAGATGGTCGCCGGATCACTCCTCTACGGATCAACAAAGTCCGCGTTTGCTCACGCATTACCATCCGCTGCTGCCCCCCGAACTCAAAGCAGTGTGCTAACCCCTGAGGAAGACGCGTTTCTCGACGACATGGAGAAAAGTGCCTGCCTCTACTTCTATGAACAGGCCGACCCGGGAACCGGACAGGTTCTTGATCGCGCAATTAACAAAACCGCCACCGGAGACCGCGACCGTCGTTTCGTCTCCAGCATCGCAGCCACGGGCTTCGGACTCACCGCCTTCTGTATCGCCGATCGCCGCGGTTATCTGCCGTCTGATCGGATCCGACAGCGCGTCATCAACACCCTTCAGTTCCACGTGCGGCCCATGCCGAACGAGCACGGGTTCTTCTATCACTTCAACGATGTCAAAACTGGCCTGCCTCTTCTCTACAGCGAAGTCTCGTCGGTTGACACGGCCATCCTGCTCTGCGGAATCCTCACCTGCCGTGCCTATTTCAACGACCCGAAGATCACGAGCCTAGCGACCCAGATCTATGAACGTATGGACTGGCAATGGATGCTTGATAACGGCAACACGCTCTCAATGGGTTGGCTTCCTGCAACTGGCTTCCTCTCCGCACGCTGGGATCACTACGCAGAGATGATGATGCTCTATCTGCTCGCTATCGGCGCTCCAAAACACGCTATCGATCCGTCCTGCTGGAACAACTTCGCGCGCCCAGAAATGCGCTACGGTCCCTACCGCTACATTAGCGGACACGATCCCCTCTTCGTCCACCAGTTCTCGCACGCTTGGTTCGACTTCTCGCACAAGCGCGACGCCCACGCCGACTACTTCGCAAACTCCGTAACTGCCACTCGCGCACACAAGGCATTCCTCATGAGCCTTAATCGCGGCTACAGCGACGACTACTGGGGCGTCTCCGCCTCCGACTGGATGCACGGCTACACGGCCTGGGGCGGACCTCCACTGATGGGCCCGGTCGACGGCTCAGTTGTTCCCTGCGCTGCCGCGGGCTCACTCCCCTTCCTTCCTAAAGAGTGCCTTCGCGTCCTTCGCTCGCTGAAAGACAAGTACGGCAAAGACGCCTGGGGCCGATACGGTCCATGCGACTCCTTCCACCCAAGCCTCTTCTGGTACGACCTCGACGTCCTCGGCATCGACCTCGGCATCAGCCTGCTCATGGCTGAAAACCTGCGCACTGGCTTCGTCTGGAACACCTTCATGCAGAACCCAGAGGTCGTGAATGCTATGAAGATGTGCGGCTTCCGCCCTCACTAGCAGGCCTCAACGGAGTCTCTTCATCCTCCTGGTCCTCCGTTTCATCTGCCTGTTTATTCTGCTTCGCCAACGCGTTAATCGTCTCTTTGCTCAGCGGCCTCTCATGCAATAACAACTCCGAGGCATGCACGATAGGATTCGCGTGAAACCACCTTTGAAAAACATCCCCTTCCAGTAGATTCGTAACTGCAAGCAGGCTCATGCCTTGGTGATGCGCCATCCACGAGCGCACAAGTTTCGGCAGTCGTCCCTCCGTATAGTCAGCCGATTCATAAAAACCGTACTCGCCCGCCCAGCCGAGTGAAGCCATCCGTCGCAAATTCGCGATCGCCTCCTGCCGCATCAGTGGCAAAGCTAGAAACGTCGAGTAAGGAGAGATCACCGGACCATCTTCAGCCCCATACTTTAGCGCCAGTTGAGGAATTCCCCAGGCCTGATAGGAGTACCGCCCCAACGAATCGGTCTTCGCAAATCCAGACTCCGAGATTCCCCACGGAATATCACGCACGTGTTCCCGCTGAATCCTCACCGCCGCATCGAGTGACTTAGTGATCAACGTATTCGGATATAAGCGCATCCACAGCGCGGGCATCATGTACTCAAACATCGTCCCCGTCCAGGACATCAGGCACGCGCGTCCATTGACAAGCACATGGGAACGATCGAGCTTGAACCACGCCTCCTGCTCGATGTCGCCCTTGGCCACCGCGAGGAACACAGCGATGCGCGCCTCCGATGCCAACAGATCGTAGCAGGCAGAGTGCAGCTTGCCGGCCGCGCCGTCATAGCCGATAGAGAGCAACTGCCTAGACTCAACAAGCAAGAACTTATAGTCCATTGCGCGTGCATGCTGCTCTGCCTCAATCGCAATGTGGCTGATCTCTTCCTTCAATCGCGCCAGGCGAGTGCGCGCCGCAGTCAACGCAGCAATTAACTCGCGAGCAAGCGGACTGGTGTCTTTCAGTTCCGTCTCCAGCTGGGCGGCAAATTCAGCAGCTTCTGCCAGCGTCGGCACAGCCTCCAATTGGTCCTTCTGGAGATCCTCCAAACCATCAAATTGCGGCAGTAACCAGGGCAAATACTCCTCGATAAATACAACTGTCTTCTTGCGGCACCGTGTAAGTTCCTCTCCAACCCATCCATCCTGAGGCACCGAATTCTCTTCAGCCAACCGGCGAATCGCAGATCGAACGGACGGCGCAGCCGCCTGTCTGCGAACTGAGTTACCTGAATTGAGATATTCCAGGGTCTTCACTCTCAGCAGAGGACGCTTTAGCAGATCAAGCGCCCCGGCATGCAACGTATACAGCGATGCCGCCAGATTGCCACTATCGACAGCAGATACCGTAAACGGAGGAATCGCTCGCAGAGACTCTATCTCGTACCAGTTGTAAATATGACCGTTAACCTTCTCCAATCCACTGTAGGTTGCCAGCGTCCCCAGTGTCGCTTCAGCAAAGTCAGGCAACGTAAGGAACCCCAATTCGCACGCGGCTTGCCGTACGTTTAGCAACATGCCCAGATTGGTCGGCGAGAGCTTGCGAATCTGCAGCCAGTCCCGTTCTTCAACGTTGTCGGGGATAAGCCATTGATTTTCTCTTCCCCCAAACTCGAGGAAGAATCGCCAGGTCAAGAGTGCCTGTCGCCGCAGAAATGCCTCATCAGTCGCGCTAATCGGTCCTTCAGCGCGCTGCGGCGGAGAGTCCAGCCACGACGCCATCACCGGAGCGAGCGCCCACAGCAGCAATATTGGCCCCGCTGCAAGCAGGGCGTCCCGGTTGACAAGCGCCAGCAAGGCGCCTATGCCGAGAGCAATTACCGGCGAGAGGTTCAGATAGCGATCGAGAGGGCCTGCTAGAGTTCCAGCCTCCGACTGCGCAGCCGTCTCCCAATCAAGAAGATTCCTTCGTGAAACTAATGTGCGATTCAGCGAACGCACAATCGCGTCCAGCGACAACAGCATGTGATGGGGAAGGAAGATAAGATTCAGCAGCGTGATCCCAAGTGACGACGAAAAAGTCCGCAATCCTGCTATCGCACCCGTGAGGCTCGACTGAAACAGTGCGCGGCAGAGGTTGAAGCCCAGTTGCACAAGCCCTGGCAGCAACAGCAGAAGCAGCATCGTCGCTGTCCAGTAAAACGCGCCGCCGGGAAGAAAAAACCAGCCAAATACAAACAGCAGAAATGTGATCGGCTCGATCAGGCTTCGTCGAAGATTGTCGAGAATCTTCCATCGCGAGATCGTGCTGATGGGATTCACCACCATTCGCCCATCTTCATCCGGCACGGAGCCGAACAACCAACGAGTTATCTGCCAGTCGCCGCGCAGCCAGCGATGTTTGCGCCTCGTGTGCGCAGAGTAATGAGACGGATAGTCGTCGATGACCTCTATATCGCTGACTAGACCGGCGCGTGCGTAAGCACCTTCGATGAGGTCATGCGACAAAAGCGCGTTACGCGGGAAACGGTGATCCAGCACCGCGTTAAACGTGCGGACATCATAGATCCCTTTGCCTGTAAAGCTGCCTTCGCCAAAGAGGTCTTGATAAGCGTCGGAGACTGCGCGCGTGTAAATATCGTACCCGGTCTCGCCGGAATAGAGTGCCGAGAGCCGCGAGCGTGAAGCCGATGCCACGCTAACGCCGACGCGAGGCTGCAGAATCCCATATCCCTGCGTCACGATTCGAAGCCGCGGGTCGATGATGGCTTGGTTCAGAGGGTGCGCCATCGTGCCAACCAGTCTTGCCGCAGTACCGTTCGGAAGCTGCGTATCCGAATCCAGGGTAATTACGTACCGGATACGCTCGAGCACATCGATCGGGCCAGCCTTCAGCGGAAAGCTATCCAGCTCTCCCAGCAGAAGCTTGTTCAGATCGAGCAGCTTTCCACGCTTGCGTTCCCATCCCATCCACACACCCTGCGGGGCATTGAAGACACGATGCCGATGAAGCAAAAAGAAGGCTCCGCCGCCGCGCCCGGCGTACTTTTCATTCAATGATTGAATGGCTCGGAGGGCATACTCGGTCAGCGGCCCTTCGTCGGGTGCGGGCGGAGGTGTAGAAGAATCGGGAAAATCCGTCAGCAACGCAAAATGAACATTCGGATCTCTGTTGCACAAATAGCGTGCTTCCAGGTTGAACAGAAGTTCCTCTACCTGCCGGCGATTCAAAAGCAAAGTAGGAACCGCCACCAGTGTTGAGACCTCCGACGGAACGCCTTCTGAGAAGTCCAGCTTCGGCAGAGCCTCCGTCAACATAAGCGCAGACACCATGCCGTTCACTAGATCGACCGCCCCCTGGGTCGCCGGAAGCATTGCAAGCAACAGTGCCGTCATCACCGCCCAGAATTCGTGGTGAGGCACAAGCGGTAACAGGATCGCCGTGATGAGCAACAGCGAAATCGTAAAGGTTCCGAGGATGTAGAACCCCTCATTCCGCTTGCGAACAAAATCGCGTACTCGCTCGACGAACGGCGGGCTATATGCGATCTGCGGTTTCAACGACTCCATTCCTTCAGCAATCAGGTAGTAGCCGACATGGGCCTTGCGCCGTGCCATGCGCGGGTCAACATAGGCCCCTTTGGCGGCATCCCGCGCCAATTCCAACGCGATCGTCGCCACCCGCATCTCATCGCAATTGGAATGCAGCGCGAGCTTCGCCACGCGCAGCCTATACGCCTGCCGCGTCTGTTCGTCCATCGCGGCATAAACTCTCACCGGGTCTTGTCGCAGAACTCCGTCAAAGGGAATCAACGGTTCAAGGATCTCTCGCCACTCCGCCTGATTCAGCCGCCTCAAACTATGAATCGGTGCAGAGAACGGTGACCGCTCGATCGGCGGCAGTTCGCCTGCGCCGAAGACAATCTCTGCACGATTAAGCACAAACTCTGCCTGAGCAAGTCGCAGCGCTGGCGGAAGATTAAGAATCTCTTTCAACAGAAGAGGAGTGTGGGTCTGGATCTGCTGCACATAAGCCGAAAGCGATTTCGATGACCAAATGCCGTCCACAGCTTCGATATATTCCCGGGCCAACTGAACAACTCGCGGTCGATCCCCTGTGGTCTCCAGATGGACCTGGGGCTGATTGCGATATATCTCCGCAGCCGCATCCGATGCAGGAATCGCAGCCTCTAGCATTCGCGCACTTTCTACAATCTCCAGCCTTGGGGTAAGCTCTTGTGGATTTACGCCCACACTCCACACTCTCAGGTCCTGATCTAGACGCATCCGCAGTTGCTGCAGGTGAACTAGAAACTGGTGCATCCCTGTCGCGGCGGTAAGCGGGCGCCAGTCTCGTGCCAAGGCCTCCGCATGCTCTCTTAGCTCAGCCTCCGTGACCGCAGGCTCTTCGGGTAGCCCTGTCGAAGGAATGTCGCCGACAGGAGCCGTGAGTGGCAGAGTGGACACTACGTCTTCAGAAAACGATCCCATCGATTACCACTTCCTCTTTGCGTCCGATGCTGAATCCTCGAAAAGTGTCTTCATCAGCGGTAACTCGCAGCCTGCATCTCAAACATTCCCGCGTACACACCACCCCGGGCCATCAGCTGGTCATGACTGCCCTCTTCAATCAGATGCCCTCCGGAAAGAACTACGATCCGGTCAGCCATGCGAACCGTCGAAAATCGATGCGAGATGAGCAGAGCCATCTTTCCCTCCGTCAACTCCGCGAAGCGCTCGAAGACCTCCAACTCGCTCCGCGCATCCAGAGCCGCAGTAGGCTCGTCGAGAATCAGCAACTGCGCATCGCGAAGATAGGCCCTTGCCAACGCGATCTTCTGCCACTCGCCGCCAGACAGCTCCACTCCCCCCTCAAATCGCCGGCCGAGCATCTGATCGTAGCCGCCCTCCAGCTTCTGGATCACCGTGTCAGCAAGACTCTTTTGAGCAGCGACTTCAAGATCAGCCTGGCTATGCTCCTTCTCCGTGCGCCCAATCGCAATGTTCTCTCGCGCGGTCATCTCGAAACGCACAAAGTCCTGAAAGATAACACCGATATTTTTGTGCAAATCCTCAAGCGAGTATTCGCGCAGGTCAATACCATCAAGAAGAATCTGACCCTCCGTCGGATCATAGAGCCGCGTGATCAGCTTCACCACAGTAGTCTTTCCCTCTCCGTTCTCACCAATCAGCGCAATCCTCTGTCCGCGACCAAGCGTGAGGTTGAAATTCTTCAGCACACGACGTGTCGTTCCTGGATAGGCAAACGACACATCTCGAAACTCAAATCCGAACTGGACAACACCTGGGAACGGAAGCCCATCCGGCTTCGATCGCACCGCCGGCTCAATCTCAAAGAAAGCCAGCAGATCTGTGAGAAAGAGCGCCTGGTCCGCTATACCCGAAGCAGTAGAGAACACCTGCTGCAGGTTCGAACTCGCCTGCTGGATGGCTGCGGTCAGAAAGGTGAAGTACCCAATGTCATACGCACCGTGCAAGGTCCGCCAGATTACATAAACGTACGCCCCGTAGTAACCAAGCGTCCCGATCACACCAAGCAAACCGCCGACGATCAGCTTCGACCGCGAAAGCTTCACGTCCTCGCGATAAATCTGCGCAGCAAGCGCCTTGAATCGATTCATGAAGAAGTCATGCAGGCCGAACAGCTTAACTTCCTTGGCGCCCTCGCGGCTACCCGCTACCTGCCGCAGATAATCCATCTGCCGCTTAGCCGGCGTCTGCCTGAAATTCTTCGCGTAGCCAAGAAACGCATAGTGCGTCTCGCCAAGAAACGAAGGCAACACTCCAGCCGCGAGCAAAAGCACGAGCCACGGCGAGGCCCAGGCCAGCGCTGCGGAAAATGTAACCGTCGTGATGACCTGCTGTACCAGCCGGCCCATCTGCTGGATCATGGCCAGCCGGTCCGTCGCCTGCACGCGGGCCCTCTCCAGCCGGTCGTAATATTTCGGGTCTTCGTACGTCGTCAGGTCGAGCCGGGCAGCCTGCTCCATCACACGCACACTCACGTACTGCGTGTAACGGTTTGCCAGCAGCGAGTCCGTGTAATCGATTGCCCGCAGCAGCAGTCCTAGCGCCACATTGAGGCTCACCTCTGCGATCACCAGCGACCAGAAGCCCGAGGCCAGCGGCCTCCCACGCAGCACATCAGCAATGTCGGTGACGATGTACTGAGCAACCTTTGCAATTGCAAAGGGAAGAACAGCGACCAGCACCCTCAGAACGAGTCCCCACGTCACCACACCAGGTCCCGACTCCCAGAGGATGCGAAGCACCGGAGGCACATTGCGCAGTGCGCGCAGCCGCTCAAGCCAAGGGCTCTCTGCCCTGATTGCGTTGCTGGAATCGTTCATATCGGCTACCGGCAACGAGGGCTCCCCACCGGGTCTAAGGTGTGGGATGCTCAGCGCCGCAGCCGCGTTGGACGCCACACTTTCTTCCACCCAACGAACGTCATAGGGCCGGCGCCCGCTCGGCCCCATGACTCGGCTGTTCCAACAACTCTACTTCTGCGTAACCCGGAGCGCAATACGCCGGTTCGCCTGACGGCCTTCATCCGTTGAGTTGTCCCCAACCGGATACTGGTCGCCATAGCCCTGCGACTCAAGCCGTGACGCATCGACACCTTGCGCTACCAGGGCATCCATCACGTTCTTCGCACGTGCCGTAGAGAGTGCCATATTGGCCGCAGGATCGCCGGTATTGTCCGTGTATCCTCCGATCTTCACATGCACATTTGGGTATGCCTTCAGAATCGCAGCAATGTTGTTCAACTGTTCCTGCGACGAAGGCTGCAGAGTAGCCTGCCCAGTATCGAACAGCAGTCGATCGAAGTTGAACCACGTTGTCTGGTCCACCGGCTTCGACGGATCGGTAATAAAGCCGATCAGCTTATTCTCGATTCCATTCTGAGGAATATTCAGCTCAACGCCATCGGGCAGCTTCGTCTTGAAGAAATCGCCCAGCGCAGCCGCTGCTGTGGACGCTGTTGATGTCACCGCGTTAGTAGCCGTCTGCACCGCTTCCGTCGCAGGCTGCTTCGCACGATTGAAGAACCACAGCGCAGCAAGCAGAAGCGCGGCCAGTAATACGACCGGCCATAGCCACTTGTTAGTTGTCTTGACCGGAGTCACCGTTGGGCCAGCCACTACGCCCTGAGTCGGGGCAAACATAGAAGTCAGTCCGGGCGGAAGGAATCGCTGCCATCCCGACGCCTCCTTCTTCAGTTCACTTGCCAACCCAGTGGCATTGATATTGTTTTCACGCACATTTTGACCGAGAGCACCGAGAACCAATGGGCCCGCCATACTCATCAACATGCTGGCCTTGCTTCCCCCAAGACCGGCAAACTGTCCGATCATGTCAGTCACCGATGACATGCGCGATCCGAAGATGCTCGACATGAACCGACCACCCATATCCATCAGGGAGCCGGAAGCTCCGGAGGCTGCCGATCCGAGATTCGACGTAAGACTGGAAATCGCACTCGGAGTGTTTGCTGGGTTTGTAATCATCCCGAAGATCTGACTCATAAACCCCGGTTCATCAATCTTCGACGCAAGTCCGGAGAGAATCGCTGCCGAACCTGCCTGCAGTCCGCGCTGTGCGGTGTCGCTTGATACCCCCAGGCTTGAAGCCAGAGGTCCAAGAACCTGGGGGCCCATGAAGCTCGTCATGCTGTCCATGATTGAACTTGCCATAGCTTTCCTCCTGGTTTTTCGTTGGATTCGCGGCTGTCTATGTGGGCCTTTGAGCGCTATCTACACAACCAGTCGGAGTTCTTCCGGCAGGCTTCGCCTGACGCCAACTCACGCCGCCGCTTGTATCGCTCAGTGCAAACGCCGGATATTCGAGCGCTTAACACCGGCTAGGATGCCTTTGCCTGGTTTCAGAGTTGCCCCAAGTCCCTGAAGGAGCTACCGTTGCCGATCACGATTCTCCAATCCCGGTTCATTCCTCTTCTTCCTGCACCGGTCTCTTGGCAGTAGCAAGTATCTTTTCGGAAAGTTGTTGCGGCACCACATCATAGTGGTCCATCTCCATGCGAAAACTGCCTCTCCCCTGCGTCATCGACGTCAAGGTCGCCCCGTAGCTAAGCATCTCTGCCATTGGAACTTCGGCCCGAATGATCGTCCCTGAACCCGCGCTATCCATGCCCTGCACCCTGCCTCGACGGCTGTTCAAATCCGCGATCAGTGCGCCCGCAAAGTCATCCGGAGCCTCTATCTCTACTCGCATCACTGGTTCCAGCAACGCCGGCTTCGCCTGCTCCATACACTTGCGAAACGCAAGTCGGGCTGCCAGCTTGAACGACATCTCGCTCGAATCCACCTCGTGGTAGCTCCCGTCAAACACAGTTACTTTAATGTCGACCACAGGATAGCCAGCAAGGAATCCTCTGACAGCCGACTCCTGGATACCCTTCTCCACCGCCGGAACAAACTGCCTTGGAATCGCACCTCCAAAAATATCGTTCTCAAAGATGATTCCGCTTCCACGCGGCAACGGCTCCATCCGTATCTTGCAATCGCCGAACTGCCCGTGCCCGCCTGTCTGCTTTTTGTGCCGCCCTTGCGCCTCCGCCCTCCCGCGAATCGTCTCGCGATACGGAATCTTCGGAGCCTTTAGCGTCACCTCGGTGTGATAGCGCCGCTTCAACTTTGAGACTACTGTCTCGATATGCTGCTGCCCCGAGCCTGAAACCAGAAACTCGTTCGTCTGCGGGTCGCGGTAGAACCGCACCATCTGGTCCTCTTCCATCACCTTGTGCAGTGCCGGGGCAAGCTTGTCCTCATCGGCTCTCGTCTTCGGCTCGATCGCATAAGTCATCGCCGGATCAGGCATCGGAGCCTGCTCCAGAAACACCTCATGCGCCTTGTCACCCAGGGTGTCTCCAGTTAGCGTCGATCGCAGCTTCGGAACCGCACCTAAGTCACCCGCATGCAACTCCGACACCTCTACTGCCTTTCTGCCCTGCGCAATCGAGAGATGCGATAGCCGCTCCGTCTCATGCCGCGTAAAGTTCTCCACAGCCATATCGTTCTTCGCAACGCCGCTCACTACTTTGATAAACGAGATCCTGCCGGCGAATGGATCTGACATCGTCTTGAAGACATACAGCGCCAGCGGTTCCTTGTCGTCCACCTTTCGCATCACGATCTCTTCCTCTACTGGCAGCGCGCTTCCATTCCCATTACCGCCGCGAATCCCCTGCGCCGCCACCGCTTCACGCTCAACGGGAGACGGTGCATAAATCTTTAGAAAGTCCAGCACATGGTCCGTGCCTACGTTTCGAAGACCGCTCTCATACAGCACAGGAAAAATCCTGTCCTCGCGAATCGCCTCGTGCATCGCAGCGATCAGGTGGTCCTCCGGAATGGTTCCCTCCGCGAAGAACTCCTCCATCAGTTCATCCTTGCCCTCGGCAACCAACTCCACCAACGCCTCATGCGCAGCCTTCGCATCTGCAGCCATCCCCGCAGGAATCGCGCCAGCCTCGCCGCGCCCGCTGCCGTCGGGCTCGTACATAAACGCCTTCATCGTCACCAGGTCCACCACACCGTGAAATCCGTGCTGATCAATGATCGGCAGTTCAACGGGAACTACCTGCCGTCCCCACTTCTGCTGCATCTCCTCAATCATCTGCTGACGGCCCATTCTGCTGTCCGCTTTCGGATGATCCACCTGGTTCACCAGCACGACGCGCGGCAAGTTCAACTCCGCCGCGTACTTCCACACACGGTCGGTCATCGCCTCCACACCGCACCGCGCGTTGATCACGACCAGGGCCGTCTCTACCGGCATCATCGCCGCGCGAGCTTCATGTGCGAACATGTGAAACCCCGGAGTATCGACGAAGTTCATCTTCACGCCATCCCACTCGGCATAGGCCACGGCGTTGGACAAGGTAGTCTGCCGCGCCACATCTTCTTCGTCGTACGCTGTCACCGCCGAGCCATCCTCGACGCGGCCCAAAGTAGGTGTCATCTTCGAGGCATGCAGGAATGCCGAAATTAGACTTGTCTTCCCACAATGCGCATGTCCCACAACTGCGACGTTGCGAATATCACTTCCGGAATAAACCCTCATAGATGCGACCTCTCTCTCGTTGGAGCAAGTCACCCTCTTTCAGCACCCCGCGCAACTGGCTTTCCCGAGGGGAAAGGATGCTATCACCATGGACCGTCCACCCTCAACACTTCTCAGCAAAAATCCCGCCTGGCGATCCTTCAAACCGAATCCCCGCGGGCTGTCTCGCATCCATACGGATGATAGACTTCGCATCAGTCTAGGGCACCTTGGTCCGGTGCGAGGCGGATCGCGTTTGACCGGCGTTTTTCTATGGAGATTTCGCAACTCACAGCACGTCTTGTCATCCATGAGGGGGAGCACACTCGAACCGTCAACGTCGATACGCTGCCCTTCACCATAGGTCGCCAGCCGGACAGCAACCTCTTTCTGCCCAACACGCAGGTCTCCCGCCAGCACGTCGTCTTGCATCAAGACGATAGCGGCTACTTCCTGCAGGATCTTGGCAGTCGTCACGGCACCCTCGTCAATGGGGTACGCCGTGAGACCACGCGCCTTCACTCAGGCGACCGCATCCAACTCGGTCTCTCGAACATAACTCTTCTCTTCCTCACGACTCCCGATCACCAGACCTCGACAACGCGCAATCTCCTCAACCTCCTGTCAGCCTCAGCCGACTCGTCGAATTCTGAGCTCGAGAAGCTCTCCCTCTTTCTCCAGGCCGCACGGAGTTTCAACAACGCCTCCGTCTTGCAGGACATACTCACCACGATGCTCGAGTACACACTCCGCCTCACCGGCGCCGAGCGCGGTTTCGTCTTTCTCGGTGACAGCTTCGCCCATCTCACACTGGAGACCGGGCTCAACTCTGAAGGGCAGTCGTTGCTCGACGACTCCCGGATCTCCCGCTCCATCCTGCGTGACGCCGCCGAGTCCGGTCACGAGTTCCTTATCGGCGACGTCAGCGGCGAAGGCCAACCCATCGGCCGCGAAAGCATCGTCGCTCACGAACTCCGCAGTGTCATCGCTATCCCGCTCCGTGGCCGCTCATCGCAAAACCTTCTGGGCATCCTTTACCTCGACAGCCACCTGTACACGGGAACCCTCAACAGGGTCGGCCGCGACATTCTCCACGCAATCGCCACAGAGGCGGCCACACTCGTAGAAAACGCTCGTATGGTGCAGGCCCAGCGCGCCGCCGATCTCATTCGAAATGAGATGGAGATCGCCGCATCCATTCAGCAAAGCATTATCCCGCGCGAGCTTCCGGCCTTTCCCTACGCAAGCATTATGGCTCGAGCAGTCCAATGCACCGAGGTAGGCGGCGACTTTTTCGACGTCATTCCTCTCAGCTCGAACGCCGTTGGCAACGCAGGCTTCATCGCTATCGTTGCAGATGTCTCCGGCAAAGGCATGCCCGCAGCTCTGCTCGCCTCCATCATCCACGGCATGATGTACGCACAGGTCAAAGGCTGTCCTTCCCTCGTCGACGCCGTCTCCTCCGTCAACGACTTTCTCTGTTCACGCTTCGCAGGATGCAAGTACGTCACCCTCATCGCCCTCCACTACAAACCGTCCGGCGAGATTGAATTCGTCAATGGAGGCCACGTCCCGCCGTATCTCGTTCGCGAGGCGGGTGCCGCCGCCGAGCCGGTCCTCGATGGCGACCTCCCGATAGGTCTTCTTCCCAACGCAATCTTCCACTCCATCAAGCTCACTCTTCCTCCCGGAGGAAGACTCGTCCTCCTGAGCGACGGTATCGCCGAGGCCGAAGACTCCTACGGAGACCAGTTCGTCGACAAGGAGTTGGAGGGCACCCTCTCAGCCTCCGACCCCCTAAACGCCATCTTTACCGCGATGCACAAATTCAGTGAGGGCAAGCCTCAGCGCGACGACTGCACGCTGCTCGTCATCGACAGAACCGCATAGATTCAGGCTCATCGGCCAACACGGACCTCATGAAACTCCTTCTCAAGTTCAATCTCATCTCCCTAGCCCTCGTCGCCATCGGTCTCGCCGTCGTCTCCTGGGTAGCCCGATCCTTCCTCCTCGAGAACGCCCGCAACCAAGTCCTCCAGCAAGCCAAGCTCATGATGGAGAGCGCCAGTTCCACCCGCAAATACACTACCGAAGAACTCAAGCCTCTACTCGTAACCTCGCCCCTCGCCGAAACTCAGTTCCTCCCCCAGACCGTCCCCGCCTACGGAGCCACCGTCACCTTCGCCCGTCTCCGTGAAAAGTTCCCCGACTACATGTACAAAGAGGCCACCCTCAACCCCACCAACCTGCAAGACCGTGCCGTCGACTGGGAGGCCGACGTCATCGAAGCCTTCCGCAACAAAGCCGATCTCAAGGAATTCGTCGGCGAG
>Ga0126381_100003749_pt1 | contig 16484 bp, 14 predicted proteins | sample PanSoiMetPlot_28_FD_96465 | JGI IMG/M metagenome (GOLD analysis project Ga0126381, IMG submission 96465) | Tropical forest soil microbial communities from Panama - MetaG Plot_28 | ecosystem: Environmental > Terrestrial > Soil > Tropical forest > Bulk soil | place: Panama | collected 2016-02-17 | reverse complement strand
GGATTCACGGTATTCGCAAGCGTGAAGCTGCGAGCGAAAGAACCAAACGAGCGCTCCACGCGCAGGTAGTTCTCTTCGTTTACCTTCTTCTCGAACTTGCGCTCCCCGCGAATTGTGAGGAGATGGTTCTCGACGCGGATGTCGAGATCCTTCGAGTCGACATCGGGAAGATCCGCCTTCACCACGAGTTCGTGTTCGTTCTCGTAGATGTCGACGGCTGGCGCCCACGCGCTGAGGCTGGATTGCTCGCCAGTTCTCTCAAACGTGTCGCTGAACAGGCGATTGATCTGGTCCTGCAAGGTGGTGACGCCGCGAAAAGGCTCCCATCGGGCTATCGTTCTCATGTTTGTAAGCACCTCCATAGATTAGTGCATGACAATAATAGAATATGAGTGCGTAGCTGTCAAGTATAAATGAAATGAGCTATGCTTCTTGCATAAAGCATTAAGAATAAATGGCATACAGAAAATGAAGGACACCGGTGCCTTCCAGCAGAGGGCGCTTGTTTGGCTTTGATCATGGCGGCGTCCGCGCAAACAAAATCCGCAAGCTAGCTTTGTGCCGCAAGCTAGCTTTCAGCACAGACGGGTTTGCGGTGTAAAGCGGCCCAGGTGGACAAGTCGCTTTGGCGGCGCTGGCAAATCAAGGCCAGCTCGATTCTGGATACCGAGCGTGCGAGCCGAGGTACATGCGGGTTCCTGCTAGACTACGGCTGCTTATGCGCCTGGACGAGTTGGACTACCATTTGCCCCCCGAGCAAATCGCACAGCGGCCTCTGGACCGCCGCGACGCATCGCGTCTTCTGCTCTTGAACCGCTCCTCAGGTGCATTCCAGGATCGACACTTTGTGGAATTCCCGGACCTTCTCTCAGGGAATGAGCTGCTCGTCTTGAACAACGCCCGCGTGATTCCGGCCCGGCTCTTTGGTAGGCGCGCAGGGGTACGCTCGCAGAAGCCTTCGCGCTCCACCCGAGTAGAACACTTAAGCGGGAAGGTCGAGGTCCTGCTGGCGCGCCGAGTGGATGATGACACGTGGGAAGCGCTGGTCCGCCCGGGGCGAAAGATGCACCTTGGCGAGCGCGTTCTTTTTGGCGACGGAGAGTTGGAAGCCGAAATCGTTGCGCGAGGCGAATTCGGTCTGCGTACTCTGCGGTTCGTTACGCATGACCGGAAGACCGCTAGCGAACATTTGGATCGGCTCGGGCACGTCCCGTTGCCGCCGTACATTGAACGGGCGGATGAAACGACGGATCGCGAACGCTATCAAACCGTGTTTGCAAAGAATCCCGGCGCGATTGCCGCTCCTACGGCGGGCCTTCATTTTTCCGAGGAAATCATGAAACGAATACGCGCGCGCGGAGCACAAGTATGCGAGCTAACGCTGCACGTAGGGCTTGGCACGTTTCAGCCGGTTCATGGAGAAACGTTGGAAGGCCATGTGATGCATTCCGAATCTTACGATATTTCGCGTGAAGCAGCGGAGCGCATTAATGAAGCGCACACAGCACGACGTCCTGTCTTGGCGATCGGAACGACGGTTGTCCGAGCATTAGAAGACTCAGCGTTGAGTGTGGCGGAGGCGGGCTCTTCAGACGTTGTGAAGGCCGGAAAGGCTGAAGCAAAACTGTTTATCACGCCAGGGTTTCGTTTTCGCGCCGTCACTGGCTTGCTTACCAACTTTCACTTGGCGCGGTCCACGTTGCTCGCGCTGGTTTGTGTTTTTGCGGGTCGCGAAAAGGTTCTCGGCGCTTACCGGCACGCGGTTGAAGCAGGTTATCGGTTCTATAGCTACGGAGACTGCATGCTGATTCGCTGAGGAAAGAGAAGGGAGCCAGGCTTGATGACTGGAAACTGCCGGACGAGGGAGGAGGCTGCGGCCCGGCTGCACCCTCCTCCCTCGTCGCTGAAAAAGCAGGTGAAGAAGGGCTCCTACTCACTGAAGACAAATACGCGAGACTGGCCTGAAAAACGGACTTCCTTGACCTGGCCATTTTCGGCGATGAGCACAGAGTCGTAAGAGGATTTGTTGCTGCGGTCTTCCCAGCGTCCTTCGGTTTCGGCAACTACCTTGCCGCCCTTCTGTACGGTGGCTTTGTTGCCGTCAATCAGCAAGCGATATTCACCAGCTTGCAGCTCGGCCTTACCGAGCTTGGCGGTCTGCGCGAGGTTAATGTTTTTTGAAAAAGGCTTGGCAAAAACGGGCACTGCCAGCGCAACGACGGCAAGCAGAGCCACGCAGCGGAAAAATGAATTGTTTCTCATGCGGGTCAGATTCCTTTCGGGACAGGATCGAGTCAGCCGATAGCGGGCTGCCGCAGCAAGATGGAGTTGACACGCAAGAGGAGGACGGGTAGTCTCGCCCGTGAAGACACCTCTTCTTCCTGGACTAACGGCCGGAAAAACTGCGTGTCACGAACCCCGCGGCTGCCACCGCGGGGGTTTTTTCTGAATCTCGCCTTGAGCAGCCCGGTAAGGAGCTGCGCCCGTATAGACGAATTTCCGGCGATGAATGTTTCGCCGGGCTTCCATAAAAATTTTGCAAAGATGCAGAAAATTGTGTCGAAGAGATTGTTTTTCCCTCAAGAAAGAGTTCCTTTGCGATTTCGAGAAATAAACTTCAACTAAAAATAGCGGAAAACACCTATGGGCCCTTGCCAGAATGAGAATTTGCGCGTGTTTTTTGGAAAGGCTCCGGCAGCTTCGTGCATTAGCTAGCTTGTTCATCTATACTCTAGGTCATTTTTTTCAGGGGCCTCGATGCGGATTCTGATTCTTAGCGATTTACACTCGAACGGCACAGCGCTCGATGCGGTTCTCGATGCAGCCAAGGACCATTGGGATTTGTCAGTCTGCCTGGGTGACGTGGTTGGTTACGGCCCGGACCCGAATTACGTGACAGCGAGATTGCGCGAATTGGGCACCAAGACCATTCGAGGCAATCATGACAAAGCTGTAACCGGATTGATGGCCACCGAGGATTTCAATCCGGTGGCGAAGGCGGCGGTAGACTGGACACGCGGCGAACTCAAACCGGAACACATGGCGTGGCTCTCCGCTTTGCCGAAGGGGCCTCTTGAGACGAACGGAGTCGTGCTCGTTCACGGCGCGCTTCAAGACGAAGATGAATATGTATTTACGCCGGAACAGGCGCTCGATGGGCTACTCGATTCGAACGCGCTGGTCACGTTTTTTGGCCATACGCATCATCAAGGCGGCTTTTCCTATCGGGATTCAGACCTAGAGATGCTGCAGGTCCGGCCGCGCCCGGCGGAACCCTATGCCGCGCTGCGGGTCGAGCCGGCCCGGCGGTATTTATTGAATCCCGGCTCGATTGGGCAGCCGCGCGACGGAGATCCGCGCGCGGCCTTTGCCATCGCCGATCTCGAACACAACGTGGTGGAATTCTGGCGCGTGCCCTACGATATCCAAGGGGTGCAAAAACGGATGCGGTCGGCCCATTTGCCCGAGCCGTTGATCCATCGGCTGGTGGTTGGCAGATAGGCTTCCCGTTGCCGTGCGGCGCGCTTTCCGCTTCCTAGGTATGTAAAAGATAAGTCATTTAGTTATAATAGGGCACGTGAACCTCGTCACGGAACTTGAAGCGAGCCTGAAAGAGTTCCTGGCTGCCGGACTCGCGGATTTGCATGAGAATGGCGGCCGCACCTCATTCGCCGGCGGCCTGTCCTGGGAAGTCCGTCGAACTGCAGCCGGTCCCTCCGCTGGTATACCTCGTGCCGCCGGCGCTGCGCTTCCATCCTTCGACAGGCGAACTCTTGAAGTTTCTTTCCCCTGAAGCTGGAGGTTGTGCGCGTGGGGCTCGCGGAGAGCTGGAGGGGCGGCCTGCGCGTGGTCCTGCGGCAATAACCTCGTTCCTCTAGAGTTCTTCTCGAGTTCAACAGGCCGCAATGCATGCCGGGAGAAGTTTCTCTCCGCGTTGAACCTTGTCGGAGTACAATCTTGCCCCCAGCGGAGAGGACGCGCCTTGCAGAGCGGCTCATTCACGATTTCCATTCGGAAGAAAGATGCGGTCACCATCCTCGACGTTGGCGGGAGGCTGACGTCGTTCGAAGTCAGCGCTCTTCGCGACGCCATCTCACGGCTCTTGAAAGAAGGCCGCAATAACATCGTGTTAAACCTGAGAGCACTGGATTATCTGGACAGCTCGGGAATCGGCGAATTGGCCCGAAGCTACGTTTCGGTAGTGAAAACGGGCGGCCAGATGAAGGTGGTCGGATTATCGGCAAAGGTGGAGGAGGTACTCCAGATCACTCAGCTATTCAGGGTTTTCCCTGAATTTCCAAGCGAAGAAGCGGCATTAGATAGTTTCCCGGAATCCCGCATACAGGGAAAGACTTGAAGCGGAGAAATTTGGCCGTAGAAGGAGAGAAGCGGTTAGGGGCAAGCCCTAACCGCTTCCCGGGGTGTGTCCTCGAAGTGGTTTTGTATAGTTAGATGTACGAGAGCGAAAAAGGTTTCCTTGGGGCAGAAAAAAAATCCGAAAAAATCGATTTAGTAAGGGCAAATCTCAATAAAACAGGTACTTACGCCAGCGATCGTCGCGGTGGCCTATTAGACGCATAAGCTGGCGGGAAGTATGCAATGTGAAAGGCCGGGGTTTGCGAGCCAGTTTCAGGCCGGCCTCTTCCGGGGTGCGGTCCCCCTTCGTATTATTGCAACGGTAGCAGCAGGCGACCAGATTTTCCCAGGAAGAGCGACCCCCGCGAGAACGGGGCAATACGTGGTCCAGAGTTAACTCGGAGCTGGGGAACACACATCCGCAAAACTGGCAGGTGTTGCGGTCGCGCAGCAAAATATTTTTGCGCGAGAGCGCGCGGCTCTGCTGAGGGATATGCCTGTAAGCAAGCAGGCGGATCACTGAAGGGACTTGGTGAGCGTGCGCGGCAGAGTGGACCTCTGCGCTGTGCAATTCTTCGGCCTGCGCCACGCCCTTCAGCATCAGCACCATGGCGCGGCGTACGGCGGTTACGTTGATGGGCTCGTAAGTAGCATTCAGCACCAGGACAGGTTCCTGCATCAAGGATGCCCGGCGCGAAATCGAGTTGTGGATTCTACTACCGGCGGGAGCTTCGGAGGCGGGCGCAGCCACGCGAGCCGCGTCGAGGGTATGAGCCCCCCGGGAATCGGCCGTCATGTGCCGGTTTGATCCCATAGAGCTTCCTGAAACTATTCTACCATTCCAACGGAGCTTGGCAGTAGATTTCTTATTGCGCGGGCCACGGTAAGGCCGACTACCGATTTCGCACCCGCCTCGCGTAAGGCTCGCGCGCAAGCATCCAAGGTCGCTCCGGTTGTCAAAACATCATCTACTAATAGAACGCGAAGATTGTCAACCTGCCTGCCCGGACGCGTGACAAAAGCGCCACGTACCGACTGCCAGCGCTACGCGGTGGTGAGCCAGGAAAACAAGCTCCCGCTAAGGCCTCGCTTTTTCGTCGCGGGGTCTTGAAGGGCAGGGATTGTCCCCGATGTGCCAGCTTCCGCCACACCGGGAATCTACACCCTTGCACGCGCTAATTAAGGATTTCACCTGCGATACGGTGATTGAGTGCGCCGAGGCGGCAGTTAGAGAAGTGTCCCTACAACAAGCCTTGTTCCATCTTCTCCTGGCAGGCGATGCAGTGTTTGGCCCAAGGCACGGCTTCCAGCCGTTTCTGTTGCATCTCTTCCTGGCAGTTGGCGCAGACCCCATATTCGTCTTCCTGGATGCGCTTGAGAGCGTTATCAATCAAATTCAGGAGGGAGCGGTCGGCGTTAGTCATACCGAAGAGAAACTCCTTGGTGTAGGAGTTGGCCGCTTTATCCGCAAGGTCCACGGTGGGGTCCTCATCCGCGGTTCTTCCTTCTTCTTGAGTGCGCGCGATCGTCTTGGTGACCTCTTCGCGCCGTGCCAGCAGTTTTTTCTTGTAGTAATCGAGTCGTTTCTTGTCCATGTAAGTCCCGCCCCTCTGCTCGCTATTTGGGGCCATCTAAAAACTCCGTATTTTAGGATGCCTTTAAAATGAAGTCAAGAAAACGGGCGGCATGTGCGGCATCGTCCCGTCTCCGGAACGCGTATTGGATGCAGGAAGTTCCTCGCGGGGTGCGCGGAGTCCCGGGGGCGCAACGGGCGTACAAGCAAGGTCGTATTAAGATAGAGGTTTATGACCGCCGCTAATTTGTCCTCCATACGCGCCTTGATCTTCGATTTAGACGGCACGCTGATTGATTCGAAACAGGATTTAATTCATTCCGTCAACGCCATGCTGGCGGGGACCGGCCGCGAGCCGCTGCACGAAGACACAGTCTCGAGCTACATCGGGCACGGAGCGCCGCGGTTGGTGGCGCGAGCCTTAGGAAATGGAGCCACGGAAGAAGAGTGCGAGCGGGCGCTGAAGTTTTTTTTGGCGCACTACGACGAGCACAAGCTGGATTCGACGCGTGCGTATCCGGGAGTCGCGGAGGCGTTAGAGGAACTACGTGAGCTCCCTATGGCAGTGTTGACGAACAAGCCGGTGCGAGTGAGCAGGAAGATCTTGGAAGGGTTGGGGCTGGCTAAATACTTCCGCGCCATCTATGGCGGGAACAGTTTTGAAACGAAGAAGCCGGATCCGTTGGGCGCGAAGAAAATCCTTGAAGAGCTCGGCGCCGCTCCCGTGCAGGCACTAATGGTCGGAGACTCCGAAGTGGACGTGCAAACGGCGCGAAATGCCGGGACGCTGGCGGCCGCGGTGAATTATGGATTTGGGACGCATGACCGCGCGGCATATCCCGCAGACATTTATTTAGACGGGATGACGGAACTGTCTGCCTTGCTTCGTGACGGACCTCATTAGCAGGTTGCCTCGCTCCGCTGTGAAGCGGCTGCCTCTTCAGAGAGGGCTAATTTACCGGTGAAACGGAGTGAGGGTACGAGACCGTGCTTACGTCCAGCACAAATGCCACTTGACGCTCGGTGAGTACAAAAAGACGCTTTCCGTCCTCGGAGAAGTGCGAGTAGGCGATGTCATCCGGAAACAAAAGCAGGTCGAGTTTTGCGCCCGCGTTGGCATCGTAGAGCGCCAGTTTACCCGCACCCTCATTCAACGCGAGCAGGTGGTTCACGCCGTTCGCTGCCGGTTTATCTCCTACAAGTTTTGCCTTGAGTGTGCCATCGCTCAAGGAGTAGAGAGAAACGCGGATTCCATCCTTGAGGAGGAAAAAGGTGTCGCCCTCGGAGAAGGCCGCGTCAAAGCTGGATGCATGGCTCCCCACCTGGACCAGCACCCCGCCTAGCGATTTGCCGGTGCGAGCTTCAAGGACTTCAAAAAAAGTATCGTGTTCGTCGAGTTTGGCTTTTTTGAGGATTTGCTTGGCGGTGGGAAAGCGGCCGGCAGCGTCTCGCCCCCCATCGCTTTGCGCCCGCCAGCCCAGCACGAGACGCGTACCTTGTGGATCCGGGAACGGCACGGGAGTGTCTCGAGAAAAGGAGCGCTTCCAAAGCACTGCTCCGGATTGTGGATCGAGCGCGCGCAGCTTATAAGGGACGTCGCCCGCCATGTTAAACATCATCCCTCTGCCCACGGGACTATCGAAGGAATACTCGAGAAGGATGGAGCCGCCCGAACGTAAGAACTCGTTGCCCAAAGATGCTATGGCGGACGAAGTTCGCAGAGTGGTATCCAGGCGAAGAATTTTCGCGGGATCCTGCGGAGTCGGGGGCATAGTCAGAAAGCTAACAGAAGCCTCCCCGTGATAAGCGGCGAGAAATTTTGGAAAATCTCCAATGCGGCCGCCGGCGGTGGTGGAAAAAACAGCGCCTCGGCCATCCACAGCGAGGTTAATGATTTTAAGGCCAGAATCAACCGAAGCGACGCGCAATTCCGCTAAGTTGGCCGGCGGCAGGTGGGCCATCCGATAGGGAAGTTTGTCGCCAACGTGATAGAGATAAACGTTGCCGTCCTCGATGAGCAGCGCCATGATCGAGCCGAACATGTCAACGCCGATGTTCTCAGGGATATCCAAGAGGCGGTTCGCCTCCAGATCAAAAATACGCCCGCCAGAGGCCCCGAAATCATGGAGGAATAGATAGCGCGGGTTGCTGCAGGCCTGGAACGAAATCGCAGTGAACGGAAGAGTCGATAGGGTCGCGCCATTTTCCAGCGACAAAATCTTGGGCGTATGCGATTTTTCCCGTTCAGAAGCCACGACACGGTTTCCATCGAGCCAGGCCACGGAAGAATGCAGACGGTCCTTGATGGAGCCGGGAAGATTCAGCTTCTTCTGGGTTTGAAGATCGATGCGGGAACCGACTCCGCGAGGACTCCCGACGATTAGTTCCTGGGCGTTCGGAGAAAAAAGCATGGGAACAATCTGCACGCTGCGATCGGCCATGGGCGCCCAGGAATTGACCATGATGAATCCTATGGGACCTGCATAGACGCCATTCGTATCCAAGCGCAAAAGGGTCCTGGGATTGTCTGTCAGCATCTTGTCTGCGGGACTGGCATAAATCTCTTGCGCGGTCGCAAGGTCAAAAACCCTGAGCGAGAAGTCGGGCTGGGCGCACGCGAGCCGCGTTCCGTTGGGCGAGACTGAAACACTCAGGCAGCCGTCCTTTAACGGCAAGGCTTTTAGGTCAAGTCGTTCGAGGTTTTCGAGATTTCTAGTAGCTACTCGCAGATCGCGAGCAACAATCCGGATGGCCTTCGAATCCGGAGTAAAGGAAGCGTCATAGAGCTTATGCGCCTCGATGTGCACGACAAACTTCAATGGGTCAGCGGAAAAGACAAAGACTCCTGTGGAATCCTTCGCCAGCAGATATCGGCCGTCGGAACTGAAGCGAACATAGAATGAGCCGCTGCGCAAGGGTGGCGTTAACTGGACGCGTGAGAGAACGCCGTGAAGGTCTTCTCGCGGGCTGGCTTGGGGAAGAGCCAGGGAGGGGAGCTGTACAATCGCCATGCCGAAGCCTAGAAAGAAAAACGCAAATGCAGGGAAGGACGGGAGAAGCGAAGTCACCTGTTTCATACGAGAAAATCGAACGGAGTCTAACATTCCGAACAAGGCGTGGCAAAGACTCTTAATGGAATGTGGTCAAGTTTCGTGCCCCCCGGGAAATCGCGGAAATGGCTGCGTTAGGCCATTTGCTAATTGGCTTTGGGCCACTTTCTATAGGAGATGTGCTTGCTAATAGGCGCGGCAGTTGGCAGACTCAGCGCGTGGTTATAGGTCTGTTCCCAGAATTGGAAGCACCCGGTGGGGTGCAGCGCGCGGGGCGCCACTTGGCGGCGGTGCTAACCGAATTTGCTTCCAGCCGCGGATGGGACTGCCGACTGCTCAGCTTAAACGATTCCCCAGACCTGCACCGCGTCACGATAGGCGGACGAGAATTTGTGTTTACTGGCTGCCAGAGGGCCAAGGCGCGCCTCGCGGTGACTTCGCTGCGTGCCGCGAGACGGGACGCTAAGCTGGTGCTGGCGGGGCACCCGAACCTCGCGCCAATTGTGCAGGCGATGCGGGTGGTTGCCCCAAAGACGAAAAGCATTGTGTGCACTCACGGCGTCGAGGTGTGGGAACCATTGGGACGCCTGCGGCGGGCCGCGCTGCAGCGGGCAAATCTCGTACTGGCGCCGAGCCGGGATACGGCGGAGCAAGTAGCTTCGCAACAAGAAGTTGCAAGGGAACGAATTCGCGTGTTGCCCTGGGCGCTCGATCCGCAGTTCGAAGCGCTGCTCGGAAATTCGGCTTCGAAACCACCGAGAGAATTCCCGAGCGGGCGGGTCATCTTAACAACCGGTCGCTGGGCGGCGGCGGAACGCTACAAGGGCATGGATACCCTGATCACGGCCCTGCCGCGGTTGCTGACGACGTGGCCGGAGTTGCAGTTGGTGCTCGCTGGCTCCGGAGATGACCGGGCGTGGCTCGAAGATTTCGCGGAGAAAAACGGCGTCGAGCGCCACGTACATTTTCTCACCGGGCTGAGCAACGAGGAATTAGCGGCCTGCTATAAAGCCTGCGAGGTTTTTGCTTTGCCTAGCCGAGGCGAGGGGTTTGGGCTGGTGTATTTGGAGGCGATGGCGTGCGGCAAACCTGTGATCGGTGGGACGCACGGAGGAGCGCCGGAACTGATTCAGGATGGGGTCACCGGCTACCTCGTGCCGCACGGGGATCCGATTCAACTGGCCACAGCGCTCCAAACGTTGCTCGGGGATCCGCAACACGCCAGGGAAATGGGCGCACGCGGTCGCCAAACTGTGGACCACGAATACCGTTTCCAGAATTTTGTGAAAGCCCTGAAGAAAATCCTGCGCGATCAATGCGAATCCTGAGCGTCACGGAGACCTACGCCCCGTTTCTGGAATTTGGAGGGCCGCCCGTGAAAGTGCGAGCGCTTGCCGAAGGCCTGGCGAAAAAGGGACACCCGGTAACGGTGCTTACGGCGGATTGGGGATTGAAGGAACGCGCGGCGGAGACGAAAGAGAAAGATACTGACGAGCGATCGCCGTTCGGGTGGCTGCGCAAAGAGAATAATGTCGAAGCGATTTATCTTCCAAACTGGCTGTATTACCGGCAAGTGAGCTGGAACCCGGCAGTCAACCAATATTGCGGGGCACGCCTGGAGGATTTCGAAGTCGCTCATATTTTTGGTTTGTATGATTTGCTAGGTCCAGCGGTCGCGACCGCTTGCCGGAAACGCGCAATCCCTTACGTAGTCGAACCCGTTGGGATGTTTATTCCGATTGTGCGAAATCTCTGGTTGAAGCGCATCTATCACAACTTTTGGGGGAGACGGATGCTCCAGGGAGCAAGCGCCGTGGTGGCTACTTCGGAGCAGGAGGTTGAGGAGCTGGCGTCCGGTGGAATCCCGCGAGCGAAGATCGTCATGCGGCGAAACGGAGTGGAAGCGCCGCCATCGCTGCCGGAGCCTGGAACGTTTCGGAACACGCTCAGGATTCCAAAAGACACGAAACTTGTGCTCTTCCTCGGACGTCTATCTGTAAAAAAGAGTCCGGAGCTGCTGCTGCGAGCTTTTGTTGAAGTACGAAAGCGCGTGGAGGGAATCAATCTGATTTTTGCCGGACCGGACGAGGGTGGGATGAAGGCCCAACTCCAGCAAATGGTGGAGCAAATGAGTGTGAGGCTGCACGTTCATTTTGCCGGGCCGCTGTTCGGCAAGAATAAGTGGGCGGCTTACCGGGATGCTAATGTTTTTGTTCTTCCGTCACAAAACGAGAATTTTGGAAACACCGCGGCGGAGGCCGTTGCGGCCGGCACGCCGGTGATTGTGACAGAGCAGTGCGGAATCGCGCCCCTGCTTGTAAATCAAGCCGGGCTGGTGGTCAAACACGACGTAAGCGAGCTGGCGGTGGCGCTTTATCAGGTGTTAAACGATGACAAACTTCGTAGACATCTCCAGTCCGGATGCGCTAGAGTCACGTTGGACCTGGGATGGGGAGGTCCTATCCGCGAAATGGAGTCCTTGTACGAGGAGTGTGTCTCCCGCAAGGGAAGACCGGGAGAAAACCAGCACGTAGGATAGGTTTCCGGTGCCCAAGCCAAAACATCACGTTTTTCGCGCGCTCTGGTGGAGTTCGAACCTTCTCTTAGCGGTGGCGCTTATTGCTGTAGCGTACGCCGGGTATCGCGAATTTGCGATCCGCTGGTATCTCGACGGTTTCTCCGATGCTATTGTGCCCGGCATCATGCCGGCAGAGCCAAAGATTCAAGCCATGCTGGATTGGATGCGCGCCGAACCATCGCGTGCTCCGGGCAATCCGGACGGACTGTCCACGCGCGATCCGCACATCACCCTCAACTACCAAAAACTATTGCAGGTATGCGGCACGGCGACAAATGCATTCTTGAATCTCGCTCGAGAAGACGACTTGCGTGTACGCCGGCTGCTTCTGCTGTCGCCTGATGGCAACACCAAACATGTTGTCGCCGAGGTGCTGATCGATGGGCGCTGGATTGTTGTCGATCCGACGTATCGAGCGATTATGCGCGACGCGAAAGGGAGGATGCTGACCCGCGCTGATTTGCAACAGCAAGATCTTTTTGCGCAGGCGACCAGCTCGATTCCGAACTATCCGCGCGATTACACCTACGATCGTGTCACACACGTGCGAATGGCGCGCCTGCCAATCGCGGGGCGTTATTTGGGAAGGCTCTTCGATGCGATCGATCCCAGTTGGCAAGAGGCGGTGGACTGGAGCCTGCTCCTGGAGCGCGAGTCGTTTTTTTATTTGGTGGTAGCCTCAACGGTTTTTCTCTTCCTTCTGGCGTTTCGTCAAATCCTCGCGTGGTACGCCGACAGTATGCTTCGCATTTCCCGCTTCCACTTTCGGGAAAACCTAATGCGCGCGAGCGGAACCTTCTTCTCGACGCCGGAGATCAAAGAATAGCGTGTGCGGAATCTGCGGAGTCGCCTTCACTTCACGTAGTGCCGAGGCAGAATCGCGCGTAAGGGCCATGTGCGCTGCGATGCGCCACCGTGGTCCGGATGAAGAGGGATTGCTCCTTGGCGAAGCTCGCGCCCCAGGCCTCGCTCTAGGCATGCGACGGCTGAGCATTATTGATCTTGTCGGCGGCCATCAGCCCATATGGAACGAAACCAAGGACGTTGCGGTCGTGCTCAATGGTGAGTTGTACGGCTATCGCGATTTGCGCGAGCGCCTGATCCTCTGCGGACACCGCTTCGCGACGCAATCCGATACGGAAATTCTGGTCCACGCGTGGGAAGAGTGGGGCGAAGACGCGCTCAACGAACTGCGCGGGATGTTTGCGTTTGCGTTGCTTGACCTGCGCGAGCGTTACGCCACGGCGCCAATCCTTTTTCTGGCGCGCGATCCGCTCGGAATCAAGCCGCTCTACTACACACAAACGCCGCAAGGGTTTGCGTTTGCTTCGGAAGTGCGAGCGCTCCTGGCGGCTGGCGCGGCGCCAAAAAATCTGTCGCGGGATGCTCTGACCTCTTACCTATTATTCGGCAGCGTGAGCGAACCGGTGACGCTCGTCGAAGGCGTGTTCAGCCTGCCTCCGGGCCACCGCATGCTACTGCATGTTCCGGAACGCCGCCGAGTGCCGCGTGCTCGGCAATGGTGGGACCCGGCCATGTCCCCTGCCGCGCGAGACACGAAAAAACCGAGGGACCTCGCCTCGGCGGCCAAGAAGTTGCGGCCAATGCTCGAGGACGCTGTGAAGACGCATCTGATCGCAGATGTGCCCGTGGGATTATTCCTTTCTAGCGGGCTGGATTCCGGTGCCATTGCGGCCCTCGCCGCAAAGGCGCAAGCGGGAATTCGGAGCTTTACACTCACGTTTCCAGGAACAGCGTTTGATGAGGCAGCCGCAGCTCGCGTGATCGCCGAGCATTGCCGCACCAAGCACACCGAAGTGCCGTTGGATGGCGGGGCAGCGCTGGAGCGCCTCGACGAGGCCATCGCAGCTCTCGACGAGCCCACGATGGATGCCGTGAACACCTATTTTGTTTCGTGGGCCGCGAGGAAAGTTGGGTTGAAAGTCGCGCTCTCCGGTCTGGGAGGCGATGAGCTTTTTGCCGGATACCGCACGTTTGCGGACACTCCACGATTTGCAAAACTGATTCGCACCGCTTGGTTTGTCCCTGCGTTCGCAAGGAAATTGACAAAACCGCTTGTTGCTGCGCTCGCCGGAGGCGGCGGTTCACCTGATGCGGGACGCAAAGCTGTTGCCGCTTGGGCGTCTCCCGACGCTCTTCCGCATCCGTATTTCTTCTCGCGTGCACTTTTTCCGCCAGGAAAGCTGGAACAAATTATCGAGCCGCGGTTCCGGCCAAGCACGGTTGGGCCAGATGGCGTAACGCTCGAGCCGACCTGGCTCGGATGGTTGCAGAGGTCGGTTGACGAATCGCGCAAGCTGGAACCCGTTGCCGGTATTTCCTGGCTCGAGATGCGCAGTTATATGGCGAGCACGCTCCTGCGCGACACCGACTCTGTGAGCATGGCCGAGTCGCTCGAAGTGCGCGTTCCTTTGCTGGATACGCCGCTGGTGGAATTTGTAAACGCTTTGCCGAGCGCGGCGCGCCGGCGGCCGGACGTGCAAAAAGCGTTGTTTGTGGAAGCCATTCGTGACTTGTTGCCTGGAGAAATTCTCGGACAGAAAAAACGCACGTTTACCCTGCCGTGGGAAGAATGGCTGCGCGGCGCGCTGCGAAAAAAGATCGAAGCGAGCCTCGCGAATCCTGCGGCTGCGCTGATGCCAGTGTTGCGGCCAGGCGGAGCGCAAAGCGTTTGGAACGAATTCCTCGGTGGCAAGACTACATGGTCCCGTCCTTGGTCTCTCTATGTGCTGAACGAATGGTGCCGCCGGCATCTCGCCGCATAAGCCCCCGCCTGAGGTAAACTGACTCCTCACACGATGAACATTCTGGGGATCAACGCGTATCACGGAAACGCTTCCGCGGCGATTGTGTGCGATGGCCGGTTGATTGCGGCCGTCGAAGAGGAGCGCTTCAACCGCGTCAAATATGCGGCAGGATTTCCTTCTCAAGCGATCGGCTACTGCCTCAAAGCTGCTGGTCTCACCCTGAATGAAATCGACCACGTCGGTGTGCCCCGAAATCCTTACGCGCGTCTTGCAACCAAGATTTTGTATGCGCTGCGCATGCCTTCTTTTGCGCGTGAACGCGCCAAAGTTCTGGTGAAATTCCAAAGCATTCCTGAGGCGCTGGCGCAGGCGTTCGAAGCTGATCCCGCCAAGATCCGCGCGAAGTTTCATCGCATTGAGCATCACCAGGCGCACCTGGCCAGCAGTTTTTATTGCTCGCCCTTTGAACACGCGGCGCTGCTTTCCGCCGATGGGCTCGGCGACTTCGCAAGCACCATGTGGGGAACAGGCAGCGGCAGCCGCATGAAAATTGAAGGTGCCATCGCGTTCCCTCATTCCTTAGGACTGTTTTACAGCGCGGTCACGCAATATCTAGGTTTTCTGAAATTCGGTGACGAATACAAAGTCATGGGTCTAGCCGCCTACGGACAACCCGAAAAACTGGAATTCTTTCGGGACATCGTGCGCTTCGAAAATGGTTCCAGCCGAAACGGGTTCCGGCTCGGGCTGGATTACTTTTCTCACCATCGCAGGGGCCCGGAAATGTCTTGGGCAGAGGCGGACAAGACGCCAACACTCGGAAAATTGTTTTCAGAAGGGATGGAAATGCGCCTCGGCCCGCCGCGCTCTGCGGACCAGGCGTTGGAGCAGCGCCATCGCAACCTTGCCGCATCGCTACAAATGCGGCTCGAGGAAGTCTACCTCGGGATGTTGAAAAAACTTGCGGACCGGACCGGATTGAAAGCCGTTTGCCTGGCAGGAGGTGTAGCGTTCAATTGCGTGGCCAACGGGAAAATCTTTGATACAACGCCATTCGAACAGGTTTACGTTCATCCGGCCGCTGGAGATGGAGGGCTTTCCGTCGGGGCCGCGTTCTTCGTCTGGCACCAGATTCTTGGCAAGCCTCGGTCGTTTGTGATGGACCATGCCTATTGGGGGCCGGAATACTCGTCTGAGGAAATTCGCCGCGCCGTCGATTCAAATGGCCTGGCGCAAAAAGGGTGCGTCATTTCGGAACCGGGCGAAGAGGAATTGATGCGTCGCGCGGGGGCCATCATCGCCGCCGGCAAAATTCTTGGCTGGTTTCAGGGAAGAGCAGAATGGGGTCCGCGCGCGCTGGGCAACCGCAGCATCGTTGCCGATCCGCGCCGGCCCGAAATGAAGGAAATTCTCAACCAGCGCATCAAACACCGCGAAATCTTTCGTCCGTTCGCTCCTTCGATTCTCGCGGAAGCCACTTCGGAGTACTTCGAGAAATCTCACCCTTCGCCGTTCATGACGCTGGCTTATGCCGTTCGCCCGGAAAAGCGCGACAAAATTCCCGCGCCCACGCACGTGGACGGCACAGGACGCCTGCAAACTGTTACACAAGAAGCGAACCCCCGTTACCACGCGCTCATTTCCGCGTTTCGTGATCTCACCGGCGTGCCTGTGGTTCTGAACACTTCTTTCAACGACAACGAGCCAATTGTGTGCCGCTCCGAAGAGGCCATTGACTGCTTCCAGCGCACGCAAATGGACGCGCTCGTCCTAGGTGACCTTTTGATCACACGCCAGTGACCTGCAAAATTCTTTAAAGCTTTTGCTGAGCGGCATGTTTCCGGGTGCCTGATGCTATTACAATACGGAATCTGCGCACCCGTTTGCTCGTTTAGGCGCGAGGAGCTGACATGAGACGCCGTCGTTTTCTGCGAAACCTAGCCGCTGGCGCCGCGGGCATATCTTATCTCCCATCGGCTTTGCCCGCCGTTGTGGATCCGTTCGAAGAAAGCTCGAATATCGCGCCGCTTCCAGGGGAGGCCGGCTCCTTAGCGGACGTGGAAGGGCACACCCTCCTCAGTGAGTTCCAACTCTCGGGCAAAAACTGGAAGGTTTACGAAGACCTGCGAACCCGAGACGGTGCCATCACTTTTCTTTCG
>Ga0126381_100003748_pt1 | contig 16485 bp, 18 predicted proteins | sample PanSoiMetPlot_28_FD_96465 | JGI IMG/M metagenome (GOLD analysis project Ga0126381, IMG submission 96465) | Tropical forest soil microbial communities from Panama - MetaG Plot_28 | ecosystem: Environmental > Terrestrial > Soil > Tropical forest > Bulk soil | place: Panama | collected 2016-02-17 | reverse complement strand
GTGGTCAACAAGCTGCGCGGCACCCTGAACGCGTGCGCCGTGAAGGCCCCCGGTTTCGGCGACCGCCGCAAGGCCATGCTGGAAGACATCGCCATCCTGACGGGCGGCAAGGCCATCATGGAAGAGACCGGCATTAAGCTGGAAGGCGTCCGCCTGGAAGACCTGGGCCGCGCCAAGCGCGTGACGGTAGACAAGGACAACACCACCATCGTCGACGGCGCCGGCACCCAGAAGAACATCGAAGGCCGTATCAAGCAGCTTCGCGCCCAGATCGAAGAGACCACGTCCGACTACGACCGAGAGAAGCTCCAGGAGCGCCTGGCGAAACTCGCGGGCGGCGTTGCCGTGATCAAGGTCGGGGCGGCTACCGAGACCGAAATGAAGGAAAAGAAGGCTCGCGTGGAAGACGCTCTGCACGCCACCCGCGCTGCGGTGGAAGAAGGCATCGTGCCCGGCGGCGGCGTGGCCCTGCTGCGCGCTTCCAGGGCTCTGGCCGACCTGAAGGTGGGCGGCGACGAGCAGATCGGTGTCGACATTGTGCGCCGCGCCTGCGAAGAGCCCCTCCGGCAGATCGTGGTCAACTCGGGTACCGAGGGCGCCATTGTGGTCGGCAAGGTGCGCGACAACGACAACCCGAACTACGGCTTCAACGCCTCCACCGACACCTACGAAGACCTAGTGTCGGCGGGCGTGATCGACCCCACAAAGGTCACCCGAACCGCGCTGCAGAACGCCTCTTCGATCGCATCCCTGATGCTGACCACGGAAGCGATGGTGGCGGAGATTCCGGAGAAGAAGCCGGCTCCTGCTCCCGGCGGCCCGCACGGACCCGAGATGGACTACTAAGAAGCCGAGTCAAAAGGCACAGAAGTCAGGAGTTAGAATGCCGCGCTCCGGGGTGACCCGGGGTGCGGCTTTTTTTTCGCACCCGCCGGCGCTCGTAGCTCCGATATGTACGTGAGCACCCAGAGAGGAAGAGTCTTATTTGGGGTGCATCCCTGGCTTAAATTCTAGACACCCCAAAGCTGTTCGTCGCTGACGGGAACTGGAACGGCCCGCATGGCCTGCCGGCCGTGTTCCAGAGCGGCGAGATCGATGTCGTACCACTTCTCGCTCTTCACCACTCTACGTAGCGACCGCTGCACGGGTTCGTCCTCCAGCAGGCCGGTGGCTTCCATGAGAGCTCCGAGCATGGCGATGTTGCCGGCTTTGGCAGAGCCGAGCGAATCGGCGATCTCGGTGCAGGGGATGGCCACCGCGTGCAGGCCGGAGATGTCGCAATCGCTGGGGAATTCGCGGGCATTATAGATCACCACTCCCCCCGGTTCCATCGCCGTCAGGAACTTGCGGAGCGAGGGTTCGTTGAGCGCCAGCAGAACATTTGGGCGCGAGACCAGCGGCGAATCGACTGGCCGCGCGGAGAGGCGCACATGGCAGTTGGATGTGCCGGAGCGCATTTCCGGACCATACGACGGCAGCCACGAGACGTGGCAGCCGGATGCGAGGCCCGCCTCGGCCAGCACTTCCCCCAGCATCAGCACGCCCTGGCCTCCGAAGCCGGCCACCCGGATGCGGTAATCGAACCCTTGATGCAGGTCGGATGGAGAGACGACAGGCGAAATCCGGGACCGATCCGCAACCCTGACCGCCTGTCCGGCCAACCCCAGGATGCGCGGCAGATCCGCGAGATCGGGAGCGGTGGGCGGAGCCCTATGAAGCGAGGCATCCTTCGTGCGATCGCGAAAATTAGCGATGGGAAAGATGGAAGCCATCTCCTCGCGCACGAACTTCTGCGCATCCACCGGATCGAGCTTCCAGATCGTGGGGCATGGCGAAAGCACTTCCACCAGCGAGAATCCGATACCGCGTACCTGGTTTTCCAGCGCGCGCTGGATGACGCGGGCGGCCGAGATGATCTGCTTGTTGTTGCCGAGCGCCACCCGCTCGACAAATACGGGCGCCTCCAGCGATGCCAGCAGCTCGGCGATGCGCAGGGGGTAGCCGTGCTCCGCCGCATCGCGGCCGAACGGGCTGGTGGTGCTTTTCTTGCCGAGGGGCGTCGTGGGAGCCATCTGGCCGCCAGTCATGCCGTAGATGCCGTTGTTGACGAAGATGACGGTGATGGGCTCGCCACGATTGGCCGCGTGTACGATTTCAGCGGTGCCTATGGCTCCCAGGTCGCCATCGCCTTGATAGCTGACGACGATCGCCCCGGGGCGGCTGCGCTTCACGGCGGTGGCGACGGCAGCGGCGCGCCCATGGGCTGCCTGGATGTTGCCGACATCGAAATAGTAGTAGCCGAACACGGAGCAGCCGACTGGGCTTACGAGCACGGTGCGATCCTGCACGCCGAGCTCATCAATGGCGCGGGCCAGCAGCTTGGTGACGATGCCGTGGCCGCAGCCGGGACAGTAATGGGTCTGGTGCTGAGCGTCAGCCTTACGTTCGAAGCGGTCATAGAACGCTGAGGAGCGGCCATGCGTGACAGTCATTTCAGACATGGGCTATCACCTCCTCCCACAAATGATCGGCGAGGGCCGAAACAAACTCCAGAACATCCTCAGCAGCGGGAATATTGCCGCCGACGCGCTTGAAAAACTCCACCGGGCAGCGGCCATCGAGCGCGAGCCGGACGTCGTCGCGCAACTGGCCGGTAGACATTTCTACGACAACAAACCTTCTGGCGCTGCGGGCGAGACGGCGGAACGGCGCGGAGGGGAAGGGATAGAGTGTAATGGGGCGCAGCAACCCAGCGCGAATGCCGCGGCTCCGTGCGTGCTCCACCACGGCCTTGAGCACTCGGCCTACGATGCCATAGCCGACCAGCACGATCTCGGCGTCGCCGGTGCGCCATGACTCGGCGCGCGCTTCGAGACGTTCCGCCTCCTGGTACTTAGCCTCGAGCTTGCACACGTGGCGCTCCATGAGATCGGGTTCGAGATAGATAGAGGTAATAAGATTGGGCCTGGTGGCGGCCGTGCCCGTGACCGCCCATGCGGGCGGCGGTGGCACAGGCTGCGGCGCGGCGAACTCCACCGGTTCCATCATCTGTCCTATGCAGCCATCGGCCAGCACCACGACCGGATTGCGGTAGCGGTCGGCCAGGTCGAAGGCAAGGGTGGTAAGGTCGGCCATCTCCTGCGCCGAGGCGGGCGCCAATACCAGCGTGCGGTAGCAGCCGTGGCCGCCGCCCTTGACCACCTGCAGATAGTCGCCCTGTTCGGGCGCGATATTGCCGAGCCCGGGGCCGGCGCGCATGATATCGGCCACCACGCAAGGCAGCTCGGCGCCGGCGAGATAACTGAAGCCCTCCTGCATGAGGCTCATGCCGGGGCCCGAGGAGGCGCTCATGGCGCGCACGCCTGCCGAAGCGCCGCCATACAACATATTGACTGCGGCCACCTCGCTTTCGGCCTGAACGAAAACGCCGCCCGCCTGCGGCAGGTAGAGCGCGGCTGCTTCCGCGATTTCGCTCGCCGGCGTGATTGGATAGCCATAGTAGGCGCGGCACCCGGCCAATACCGCCGCCTTCACGACAGCCTCGTTGCCTTTGGTGAGTTGCTTCGCCATATCAGGCCGCCTCTCTTCGCAATACGGTGATGCCGCCCGGTTCGGGGCAGGCGAAATAGCAGATGCCGCAGCCGGTACAGCCGCAGCCCGTGTACTCGGCTGGGTGGTAGCCGTAGCGATTGAGGCGCGCCGCCAGCCGCAGCACCTTGGGCGGACAGGCTTCGACGCACAGGCCGCAGCCTTTGCACTCGTCCGGGTTGGTGAGGACTGCGCAGCGGTCAGGCTTCGTCTCCATAGCCGCCTTCCTTTTATCGCGGAGGCGCGGAGGCGCGGAGGAAAAACGCGGAGAAGCATCCGGAACGGGCTTTTCTCCTCGCAATCTCCGCTCCTGCGCGTCTCCCTGTTGAAATCAAGTCTGCCCCCTTTTACACCAGCACCGCGCGCGGCTCCAGATAGTGCTGGAATACGGCGAAATCGTAGAGTTCGTCGCGGAAGCGCGGATGGGCGATCGAGATCAGGGCTTCGGCACGCTGCCGCAGCGTCTTGCCTCGCAGGTACGCGATGCCGTATTCCGTGACCACATAGTGCACGTCCGACCGCGGGGTCACCACGCCCGCACCCGGTTCGAGCACCGGCACGATCCGCGAGATGGCGCCATCTCGAGCCGTGGCGGGCAGGGCAATGACGGGCTTGCCGCCCTTGGAGCGGCCGGCGCCGCGCATGAAATCGAGCTGCCCGCCGAACCCCGAGTAGGGCCGGGTGCCGATCGAATCGGCACAAACCTGGCCCGTCAGGTCCACCTGGATGGCGGAATTGATGGCGATCATATTGTCGTTTTGCGCGATCACGAAAGGATCGTTGACGTAGCTCGAGGGGTGGAATTCGAACACCGGGTTGTTGTCGATGTAGTCGAACAGGCGCTGGGATCCGAGGACGAAGCCGGCGATGACCTTGCCCCGGTGCAGCGTCTTGCGCGCGCCGTTCACCGTCCCCGATTCGATCAGCGGAACCACGCCATCCGGGCACATCTCGCTGTGGATGCCCAGATCGCGATGAGTCTGGAGCAGCGCCAGGACGGCATTGGGGATGCCGCCGATGCCCATCTGCAGAGTGGAGCCATCGGGTACCAGCGATGCGACGTGCTCGGCCACGCAAGTCTGCTCGGCGGTGGGCGGCTCGGGCGTGATTTCCAGCAGCGGGCGCGATACCGGAACGATAGCCGCGATCTGGCTCACATGCAGGAATGTGTCCCCGAGCGCGCGCGGCATGCGCTCGTTCATCTCGACGATGATGTGGCTGGCGCGGCGGGCAGCGGTGAGGGTGCAGTCAGCGCCTACGCCCAGGCTCAGGTAGCCGTGGCCGTCGGGAGGCGAGGTTTGGACGAAAGCCACGTCGATGGGAAGCGCGTCGTCGAAGAGGCGCTCGATCTCGCTCAGGCAAACTGGCGTGTAGTCGGCGCGGCCATCGGCTACCGCCTGCCGCACGTTGCCGCCGAGAAAAAGGCCGTTGTGGCGGAAATGGCCTTCGTATTCCGGCTTGAGATAAGAAGGCGATCCACAGGTCAGCATGTGACAGATCTCCACATTCTGGAGGCGGTCGGCGGAGCGGGTCAGCGCCTCCAGCAGCGTGATCGGCGTCCCGCAACCCTGCTGCACCCAGACCCTGTCGCCGGATCGGACCAAGTCGACCGCGCGATCCGCAGCGGTGACCTTTTGTTGATATTCGAATACGACGCCGCCCATATCCACCACACAGAAGAGGTGCTTTTGGTGTTCCTGGTAATATTGTAAATCAAGGTATAAATATCTTCAATACTGGAATATGTAACGGGGAGCAAACAGCGGGGAGTCAGGCGGATGATTTAGACGGAGCGGGCAGCAGGGGCCAGAACGTGCTGCACGGTTTCCAGCAAGACTCTAGGCGTGAAGGGCTTAGCGAGAAGCGAGTAGCGGTCGCGTCGCACCCGCTCCGGCAAGTCGGGATGGTTCGGCAGACCCGCCATGTAGAGGCAGCGCGCCTCGGGATGCATGGCAGCAAACCGGCCGGCCAGAGAGGGGCCGGAGAGGCCGGGCATGCGGACATCGGTGAGCAGCAGATCGATTGGGCTGGTGTGGCGGGAAGCGAGATAGAGAGCCTCCGGGCCGGAAGAGGCCCGCAAGACGCGGAAACCCGCGAACTCCAGAACCGCGGAGACCGAATTTAAGACGAAAGGCTCGTCATCCACCACAAGGATGACGCGGCGTTTCTCCCCGTTAACCACGCAATCCAGGGGACGGAGAGTACCCGCCGGGAGTTACCCGGGAGATGCCTCGCGGCGTGCTGAACCACACAACGCTAACGGGCGCCGGAAAGGGAATCGAGTTGCTTTAAGGCATCCCCCCATAACGCCGACACACCTTTTCGGAGGCAATCCACAGGAAATGAATCCACCAACCATTCGCTGCCGCGAACAGCAGCGAGTCGCTGCGCCCGAGCGGAGCGTAAGGGCTTGTAGGAATGCAGGACGCACCGTACGGGTGTGTTTCGTTGCCCTCCATTCGTATCGACTCAGCCGCAGATACGCATCAAGGTGATATCACAGGGAATCGAAGTCGTCTCCCGTTCACCCAGCTGCGCGAAGCCTGGCTTTGATTCATGCGGGGCGTTTGCCCTAAGCAACTTTCGAATTATGTATTGAAAATTATAGTTACGATTCTCGTAAAAATTATTAGTCGCGGCTACCGCTTCTCCACCTTCGCCTGACATCAGGGCCCAGGTATTCGGATGCAAAGTGACGGTCCGTCCCTGATCTGCCGCACCTCGAAGCGCTCTTTCTGGATTATCTCGATCCTGCCGGCAACGCTGGGGAGCGTGACCATGAGGTAGGATGCGCAGCATCGGTGCGATGGCAGGCGGACGGCGCTTAGAGCTGTTTGCAGGGAGCCGCTGGCGTCTGCGGCGGATCAGTCCTTCAACCTGCTGCAGAATTTCGGTTCCGCCGAAGGGTCGAGTTCCCGGCTCGATCCTGGAAGGCGTTGCGGCCCTGGGGTGTTCCTGATATACCGGGACGCGATTCGTCCGGCACTTCGACGGTGTGGCCGCATGCGCGTCACGTGTAAGCCATCATCGAACGGGCATGGGCTGGCCTTGACTTTCGCCTTGTATTCGCCTAGGCTAAAGTCGTGTCCAGCACCTGCCGGGTATCCTTCGACGACGGCGCCGGCATGACGCACACTGTTTCGGTGTCGGCGTCGTCACTGTACGAAGCCGCCGCGCTCGCGCTGGCAGAGTTCAAAAAATCCGGGTTTGCTCTTACCGCCGTCGGCCCCGCAACACGCCTGAAAGTCGCCGTGGAAGCGCCGGCCACCACGCATGAACTGAGTGTCGGCAGGTTTGAGGCGTGGCTCAATGCGAGCGGTCGCTCACCCCGCGACCAGGCGATGAAGGTAACGCTGCGGCAGATGCTGGGGCGTGTGCCATAATCGTCGGAACAATGGGAACCGGTAGTGCCCAAACCGCGTGCGTAGCGACGGAAATTGCCCTAATTGACATTGTCCAGCGCGCGCTGCACGCCGCATCAGCCGAGTGGCTCTTCTTTCGCGAACTGCGTGTCGGGATTGGTCGGAACAACGGGGGAGCACAGCGCCTCGATGCGTTTGCCCTTAACACCTTGCCGCACACCGCCATGAAGCGGGTCTGCTACGAGGTGAAAACATCGCGGAGCGATTTCCTGGCAGAACTAAAGCATCCCCTCAAGCGCCGCATCGGGATGCGCTACTCAAACGAATTCTACTTCGTGACGCCGGCCACGATGGTAACCACTCCGGAGGTTCCTGCGGAGTGTGGCCTGATGGAGGCAGGTTTCGCGACGCTGGAGGAGTGGAAGCAGCTGATCAGCCGTCACTCAGGATTCTTCAGTTATGACTCCGACTCGCGGGCATATTGCATGGTCACAATCCCCGCACCGTGGCGGGATACTCCGGGGCCGACTTGGCAGCTGGTCGCGGCGATGTTGCGCAACCAACGGAGGCAGTTCGCTGAGAAGCCGCCTCAGCACCCACGTCAGCAACGGCTGGCGTTTGGTTAGCCGAGGCTGTGGCCACAAACCGGCGACTGTCCGGTACGCGCGATCGAGCGCGCTGAAACTCTACACAAACTCTTCTCGTCGTGCTGTCTGTTTCGGCTGGCACCCGCAACCTTAACGACGTGGCCGACGCCCGGCGCCGGCTGGCGGCGCAGGTCCTATCGGCGTTCGCGCCAGCAGCTTACCGAAGCTAAACAGGAAGGTTCACTTTTCCCGAGATTGCATACCCTGCACGCCGTACGCAGGTTTGCAAGCTCCGTCCTTCCACCAGAAGACCACGGCGCAATAGGATCCCCATGAAGCGGGACTGATGGCGCCTTTCTGCCGCCGTATGGGCAGGCGAAGCTGTCTCGGCGAAACACCATGAATCGCAGGGAGGGTCCCGCTACACATGAACCACGTTTGTCCCTTTTACCCGGCTCAGCTTTCACTATTGGAATAGTCACCCACTCTTTTCGCTCGTGGATGCGGTGAATCGCGGGAGTCAGGAACTGGCCCGTGGAATAAAACAGAGCGCTCTGGCGGTAGATGCAAGGAGCAGGTCACCCACCAGGATACGCATCAGCCGAAGAAAATACGACCGAGGGCGCACAACTCAACCGTCACACCGCCGACGTGCACGGATTGGTGGGAGAAATGCGCGAAATGTCGGGGGTGGGCCGGTGACCGGCCCCTCCCTTACATCTCTTTCACGCTATCGACAGAGATGCTGTCGCCCTTCATGGTGCCCGTGATGGTCACCTTTTTGCCGGCGGAGTCCTTCACTTTGTCCTGGTCGGCGATGCTAAAGACCTTTCCCTCTTCCGTAACCAGGACGGCTTGGTCGCCCCGCTTGATGCAGCTCTGCGCGCACTGCACATTGCCCCACATGCCCTTCTTGCTCGCACAGCTCTTGTCGATGATGTAGCCGGACCAATCGGCAGCCATGGCACTCATCACCATGGTGCCGCCCATGAGAATCGCAAAGACCATCTGCTTCTTCATTGCTTATTCCCCTCCTGAACCTACAAATCTACTCCAGTATAGGGGCACGGTGCAATTCCAGATGGGGCCTTGGCGTTTTCCAGTTGTAAACTCTCGGACGTTCAGCTATCAACAGTCCGCAGGCAGCATGGGCGGGCACGCTCAGCCCCGGATTTGGCAGCGAATAAGCTAAGAGCTCACAGCTCAATAAAAGAGGTACTTGCGCCACTGCGCGTCGCTCTTGCCGAGCATGCGCATCAGGTGCCGGCTGGTATGCAGGCTGAAGGGACGGGGCTGGCGCAGCAGTTTCATACCGGCTTCATCCGGCGTCCGGTTGCCCTTGCGATTGTTGCAGGGATGACAGCAGGCGACCAGATTCTCCCACGCCGATTCCCCGGCGCGCGAGCGCGGAATGACGTGATCCAGCGTGAGTTCCCCCGAGGGAAGAGTGCGATGGCAGTACTGGCAGGTGTAGCGATCGCGCATGAGGATGTTCTTGCGCGACAGGGCGCGGGTCTGGTGCGGGATGCGGCGGTATTCCAGGAGGCGGATGACAGACGGAAGCCGCATATTGCTGCGCGAGGAATGGATGGCGTGGAGAGATTCCTCTTCGGCCGAAGCCACTCCTTTCAGCACCAGCACCAGCGCGCGCCGCGCGGCGCAGATGTTGATGGGCTCGTAACTGGCGTTGAGCACCAGTACGGGCCTCTGCAATCGATCGCTTGCCATCACTTAGCCTCCCTTTCGATGGAAACGGACTGGCGATTCGCCGCATTCCACGGCGTAAAATCCACAGGGCGGTCCACGCGTGCGACCGTTAGCAGCGTCACGCGCGCTGCCCCTGCGCTTTTCAATGTACGCGCGCAGGCAGCGGCGGTAGAGCCGGTCGTCACCCCGTCATCCACCAGCAGAATCCGACGGCGGCGCAACGCGGCGCCTCTAATGCCGAGCCGGCGGACGAACGCCGACTGCACGTTCGGGCGTCGGGCAGTGTTGCTCAGCCCGGGCTGCGACGCGGTGGAGCAGACACGCCGCGGCACCCGCCGCAACGGAATGCCGGCGTGCTTCTCGATATCGCGGGCGAGCAACTCAGCCTGATGGAAACCTCTTTCCCAGCGGCGCCGGCAGTGGAGGGGCACGGGTGTTACCAGATCGTAACGTTCGTCGCGAGCGAGCGCCCGAGCCGACAACTCGCCCAGGGGCCGCGCCAGAGTGCGCACCTTTCCGTACTTGTAGATATAGATCCGCTCACGCAGTGCGCCTTCATTAGCGCCGAAACCGTAGGCTGCATCGAAGCCGCGGAGAGCTGCGCGGCATGCCGCGCACCGGCCGTGCTCATCGAGCGGGTAATGATTCGGAAAGGGAGTACGGCACGTGACGCCAAAAAACTCGGCGCTGAGCGGTTCCATCTGCTCGCTACGGGCGGGGCATACCGGAACGCGCGAAATCTCTTCGAGAGGGCAGGAACAGACCCGGCAAACAGCGGGAAACAAAAGGGAAAAAAGGGCGCGGGAGGATGTTCGGACTACCCAAGGACCGAAGTTTGCGACTGCGGCTCGTCTGCTACTCGAGAAGACCCACCCCCGCTAAACTCCTATTGTATCCGAAACCGCCGGTTTGCGAAACTGTTTCCGTGAAGACAAGCGCCTTTTTGCGTTCCTCCTCGCCGCAGTCGCCACGCACGCACAGTCCCGCGCGGCTGCGGCGGCGCTGAATCGCCGATGCGGCTGCAGCCGCGCGCTCAGCAAAGAGCTGGGTGGTGGAGGGGCAGCGGACATTTACGGTGAGCGGCGCGCGTCCGAGCGGTTTTCGCATCTGGTACATCCAGAAGGTTCCCGCCACAAAGGGTCGGCTCGAGATCTGGAATCTCACGCTGTCTGAGGTGCGCGGTCTGTGATGGCGCGGCGCAATGGACGTCGTACCCGTTGGGGACGTCCTATACGCACGTGGAATCGGGGCTGGCCGATCCTTGCATTTTTCCGCTGCACGAGTGGGCTACCCTGGATACGGCTCTCCAATCGCCGCGGATAACGGGCACCGATCACATCACCATGAACGGTGCCGATACGGGATGCACGATTGTGCGCGGGGAATACGAGCGCAGGGTCTGGCAGGGAAGGCTCGGGCATTGTGCGTGGATTCTTCCCGGAAAGCTATCCTGTGGTACGAAACGGATGTCCTGAGCGGAACGCTGCACATGATCTCGCGAGTAACGTTCGCGAAATCGCAGCGGGACGTCGACATCGAGGCGGAACGATTCATATTCACGCGCCGCAGGCAGGTACGGCCATTGCATCGAGCGGGGTCTATCGTGTCGGCGGAGGTGTGACTGCTCCGGCGGTGATGTCCAGGGTGGAACCGGAGTACACGAAGGAGGCCAAGGCTGCTGGGGTGGAGGGGAAGGTTGCGCTGTACCTGGAGGTCACGCCGGAGGGTACAGCGTCCCATATCATGATCACGCGGAAACTCGACCCCGGTTTGGATCAACGAGCAGTGGAGGCCGTTAAACAATGGCGGTTCCGTCCCGGCATGAAGGACGGCATGCCGGTTACCGTCGCGGGTACGATCGAAGTGAGTTTCAGGATACCCGATAAGAAGCAGCCCTGACGGCACTCACGGAGTTTTGCGAGACTGATAGTGTGAGGATAGCCGGCTCCCTCCTCTCATTGCTTGTTGTGGCGGCTGCCGCCCATGCGCAGCCGGGTGTGGACGCGAGCGCCTTGGTTGCCGACGTGGCCAGCTACGCGCGGTCGGCCGTGAGTTGGGTGGCGGAAGGTCAACGAACCGTCATCAGGCCGGGGCAGCCCGCGCAGAGCACGCGGTTCGAACTGTGGTATTCGCAGACGGAGCCGTTCAAAGCACGGATTAACTTCGGCGCCCCCGTGTTGACCCTGTCGCGGATCTGCGACGGTGCAGCGCAGTGGATCTGGTATCCGGGCACGAAGAGCTACGGCGGAACGGAATCGCCACAGATCGGAGTGTGCGCCTATCCGCTGAACGAATGGCCGGCGTTGGGCGTGTCCCTACACGCAGCGGTCGTGGCGGGCACGGATCGCGTCACCGTGAATGGCGGCGAGCGCCCGTGTACTGTGGTGCACGGCGAGTACGGCGGCGATTCACGGCTCACCCTGTGTATCGATACGGAGCGGAAGCTGATTCTCAGGTACGCGATCGAAAACGCGGCACAGACTGAAGCCTTCACCTTTCATGTGCTGAAGCGGGACGAGCCGATCGATGCGGAGATCCTGCAATTCCACGCGCCGCTGGACGCCCAGCCGCCGATTCCAGGCGCCGTCGTAGCACCGGTCGTGGTCGCGCGGACCTCGCCGCGCTACTCCGACGAGGCGCTGCAGGCGCGTTATGAGGGCCGCGTGGTGCTCTCTCTGACAATCACGGCGGACGGATTTGCGGACGATATTAAGGTGACGAGTTCACCGGGGATGGGGCTGGACGAGAAGGCGATTGAGTGTGTCAAGGCGTGGAAATGGCGGCCAGGGATGAAGGGCGGCCAACCTGCGGCTGTTCCCGTCACAGTGGAAGTCAATTTCCGTCTGATCGACACCAAGCGTTAATGAACCGTGCCGGTGATTTCGTAACCCTCCAGTCGCTTACGCTCGTGGCTTCCGCTAGCCCACTAGTTCTTCGCCAAACCGTCCACTAGGGTTTTCGCGAGGTCCGCAATCATCAGCGAACCGGGATTGTCGGGTGTCCAATCGGGCTTTGGGATGCCGTCTACCGTGATCGCCATCGCGATGCGGCCGCCTTTCGAGTACGCGATCCCGACCTCGGAGCGCAGGGCATCAAGCGCGCCGGTCTTGTTGGCGATGGGAATGTCCTTTAGGAGGCGCCGCATGCCCGTCGAATCCTGGCAGCGCTTCAGCACCGCGATCATTTCGTGAGACGCCTCGGGGCCGACGATCTCTCCGCGCTCCAGCTTTTCCAGAATCGTGACCATGTCACGCGGGGTGGAGACACCGATGCCGTACTTCTTGTTCTCCGGGAGGCGGCCGGCGGCGGAAAAGCCCGGCTCGCCGTTTCCCAGGATCTTCCGCAGAGAGCGCGTAGTGCGGATGCCGATCTTATCCAGGTAGGCATTCACCGCGTCGGATGTAAATCGGTCGAGGATCAAGTTGGTGGCGGTGTTGTCGCTGAGGACAATCATGAGGTGCATCACGTCGCGGATGGGAAACTGGTCGCCGTCGGAGAATTCCGAGCCAAGGACGCCGCTGCCGGAGACTTTGTTGGTAGCGGTGAGGGTGAGCAGATCGGTCCATTGCGCCTGGCCGCGAGACACGGCGTCAAACACGGAGAGCATGACCGGCAGTTTGATCGTGCTCGCCGTGCGGACGGGGTCGGCCTCGCGGATGCCGATGGTAGTCCCGCTGTCGAGATTCTTGGCGTAGAGCGAGACGGTACCGGAGAAATCGCCGATGCGCGCTTTGAGGCTTTTCTCCAAGGCGTTGGTCTGAGCGACTGCAGTGAGGCCCAGAACCGGAATGAGGGCAAGAAATCGCATGTCACAGTGTAACGCGGCGGTACCATAGCAACATGCTGCCGGTGGCGCTGACGATCGCTGGTTCGGACCCGAGCGGGGGCGCGGGCATCCAGGCCGATCTGAAAACGTTTCACCGCTTCGGCGTCTACGGCGAGGCGATTCCTACGCTGATCACCGTCCAGAATTCGCGGCGCGTCTCGCGCGTCGAAGTGCTGGCCGCGGATCTGGTGCTCGAACAGATCGAGGCGGTGATGGAGGACATGCCTCCGGCGGCCGCGAAGACGGGAGCGCTGGGCTCGGCTGAAATTGCGCGAACGGTGGCGCGCGCCGCGGCAGAGTGGAAGTTCCCGCTGGTGGTCGATCCGGTGATGGTAAGCAAGCACGGCTCCGAGCTGCTCGCGGAGGAGGCAGCCGAGGTAATACGACGTGAGTTAATACCCCGGGCGGCCCTGCTGACTCCCAACGTTCCGGAGGCGGAGGTGCTTGCCGGGACCTCGATTCGCGACGCGGGCGATTGCCGCCGCGTGGCGTGCCGTCTGCGTGAGATGGGCGCGCGGGCGGTGCTGATCAAGGGCGGCCATCGCGAAGGCGATGCCACGGATGTATTGTTCGACGGTGTGGGGTGGCATGAGTTCCCTGCGCCGCGCCTGGAAACGCGTCACACACACGGAACGGGTTGCACCTATTCGGCGGCGATTACAGCCGGATTGGCGCGCGGCGACCGGCTGGTGGATGCGGTGGCGCGAGCCAAACGGTTCGTAGACCAGGCCATTCGCACCAGCCCGGGCTTGGGAAGCGGAGCGGGTCCGCTAAATCATTTTGCGGAGGCATGAGATGAAGTTTTCGGAGTTGCTGCAGGCGGTGATTGAGCGGTCGGAAATTCCGCTGCGGTTCGAGCCCGGCGCGGAAGAGGCGGTGGCCAAACCGATTACGGAAATGCTGCAAACATGGATTGCGGCCCACATGCCCGATGAGGATTCGGACACGGAGTTCGACGCCGGTTATAGAGCGCTGGCATCGCAGCTGCTGTCCGAGCTCGACGGATCGGCCAACTTGCCGGAATGAGCATTGCTATTCTGGAAGAGCCGCTATGACCAAAGTGCAGATTCGCTTCAAGCTGGAAAAACCGCTCGACGATGTGCTCCTGTCGCGCCTGAGCGACACCACCTCGCTGTACGGAATTCAGAAGGTGAAGCTGGCTCCGGCAATGGACAGCCTGATGGTGGAGTACGACGCCACGCGCCTTCGGCCCCAAGAGGTGGAGTCCGCGCTGGCCGGGGCAGGGATCGCGGTAAAACCGGTTTAGCTCTCGCAAAGAGGCGCCAAAATAACATTTATTTTGCGAGCTTGGCGGCTCTGCGAGCGCTTTCGTCTTTGGCCGGATAAGCCGGAACTTCCTGACCTTTCGACGAAAGAGATGCCGCCAGCGGGCTGTGCTGGCCTTTGATCGCGGCCGCCACCAGGCTGGCGTTGAGATCGGCTCCGGCCTGGCTTGTGTGGGTGTGGTCCTCCGGGAAGAACTCGGCGACCTTCTGCGGACCTAGCTTTTCGTAAGCGTCGGCAATGGCGTTGGTGTGGTCGAGGAAGGGAACGCCCTCGGCCTGAGCGATGGCTGCCGACCACTCCGCGAAGTGTCCCATCGCGCGCTCGACCTTTCCTTCATTCCAGATATTGCGCACCGTGGGCGAAAGCAGGATAGGGTGTGCGCCGGCGGCCTTCGCGTCGGCAATAAACCTGCGGATATACCAGCCGAACGTGTGAACGGTTTCGTGTGTGCCGCCGGGTCTGGCGATGTCCACCGTTTCGTCACCGAGACCGGGCAGCGACCCGCGGTCGGGCTGCCCGCCGGGAGTGTTGCCGTCGTTGTGGCCGAACTCGATCAGCACGTAGTCGCCGGGTTTGAGTTCGGCGCAGACGCGTTCCCACAGGCCCTCGGTAAAAAACGTCCGGCTGCTGCGGCCGCCGCGGGCACGGTTGATCACGGTGATCTTCGTGGGGTCGAAGTAATGGACGAGTGGATCGCCCCAGCCGCGGTGATCGGCATGGTTGGCAGTGGAGTCGCCCGTCACCCAAAGGGTCGGAACTGTGGGCTGCGAAAACGCCATTGGGGCGGCGAGCGCAGCGAGGAGCAGAGCGCGACTAATTCCCATACGGTTTCACCAGCGGGCCGAGCGGTTCGGCCGGAATGTCGAATGTAGCGGACGGGTCGGGATGGGCCGGGTCGAACGGCGGCACGTCCAGGAGATACCTCGCCAGCGGCAGCTTCTGATCTTTGATGGATTGCACGATGGCGCGGGCGAGCTCGTAGCTGCCGTAGTCGGAGTGATGTGTGGTGTCGTTGCCGGCGAAGGCGATGTGCGCTTCTTGGGGGCCGAGAGCTTCGTAAAACGGCTTGCTCACGGCGTTCAGGTCGATGAGCGCCACGTTCTCTTCGCGCGCGGTCTGGCGAACCGCCTCGGGATAATCGCCCAGCGTGTTCACGATGTGGCCGGTGTCGTCGAAGTTGAGCCGGTGCATGGACGTGATGAGGATAGGCGTGGCACCGTGGGCGCGAGCTTCGGCCATGAAGCGCTTGAGGTCGGCTTTGTACGTTGTGAACGCGCCCACGCCTTCGCCGCGCTCCTTCTGGTCGTTGTGCCCCATCTGGATGAGCAGAAAGTCTCCGGGCTGGATGACGCTCATCACTTTCTCGAGCCGGTGCTCGCCGATAAAGCCGCGCAGCGATTCTCCGGACTCACCGTGGTTGGCTACGGCAATCTCGGAGTTGAAGAACCGCGTGAGCATCTGCCCCCAACTGTTGTAGGGCTCCAGCGGCTGATCGGTGGAGGTGGAATCGCCGGCAATATAGATGGTCGGCACCCTGGCCGGGGTGATTTCGAGCGTGCGGACAGCAGGGTGATCGTCGGTGAATTCCAGCGTGAGACGGTCATCCCAGGCCCAGGCCTCGGCTGTCGTCTCGCGCGGCTTCAGCCGCACCTGCCCGCCCGAAGGAAGCTCCGGCCGTCGTGTGTTGACGAGGAACGTGCGCGTGACGATTTCGCCCGGAGCCGTGCGCGCGCGCGCCAGCATCAGGCGCCGCAGTTCGGCCTTGACGGTAGTGACCGTGGCTGCGCGCGGATCGCCCAGCGTGACCGTGACCTTGTAATTACCCTCGGCGGGAACGCGCACGGAGAAGTAGTAGGGCGGCTTATCGGGCGCCGCCGTTGGCTCGAAGCCGTAGCCGCGAGCGTCGGACCATACCGGGCGCTCCTCGGTCGTAAAATCGTGCCAGAAACGGTAGGCCGGCTCCTTATCGCTCCCCGTCACGCGGAACCAGTCGTAATCGGCGTAGCCGAATTCGGGAGCCGGTCCGCTGCGCGTGGGGAACAGGCCGACCTTGGCGCCGATCCAACGGCCCGGCTGCGCCATGAACGGCTCGCCAAGATCGTGGAAGGTTAGGTTGTCGGTGCTGTAG
>Ga0126381_100003747_pt1 | contig 16489 bp, 8 predicted proteins | sample PanSoiMetPlot_28_FD_96465 | JGI IMG/M metagenome (GOLD analysis project Ga0126381, IMG submission 96465) | Tropical forest soil microbial communities from Panama - MetaG Plot_28 | ecosystem: Environmental > Terrestrial > Soil > Tropical forest > Bulk soil | place: Panama | collected 2016-02-17 | reverse complement strand
GCCTGCGCCTGCGCGGGAGTTGCGCCGTCGGCGAGGCGACCGAATGCGCGCAGATCAAATTCGCTCCACGGGTCGAATAGATCGCCGCCCTTGAACGACACCGGAACCACAAACTGCGTGTCAGTATAGGGAAAGTGCACATCAGCCGACATCACTCCAATGATGCGGCGCGAAACGCCGTCAATGCGGATCTCGCGGCCTATGGCCGACGGATCTGCTGCGAAATGCTGGCGCCAATAATCGTAGCTGAGGACGACATCGTGATCCTGTCCGGCGATCGCGTCCTCCGCAGAGAAGTAACGCCCAAGGGTCGGACGAACGCCAAGTGTATCAAGCGCGTTCGTGGTAACCGCAGCGCCGAAGACACGGTCCGGCACGTCGGAGTCGGAGATGTTAGATTCAGCATCTGGACCATAACCGGCAACAGCCTTCAAGGCCGTGGCGTGCGCGCCGAGTTCGCGAATCCATCCCTTGGGAAACACAGGCGAGTTTTCTCCCGCAATTCGAACCAGGCGGTTCTGCTGCGCATAGGGAAGCGGCCGCAGCAGGATCGAATCCACCAGCGTGTAGATCACTGTGTTCGCCCCGATCCCGAGAGCCAGGGTAAGAACCGCCGTGATCGTAAATCCTGGCGCCCTGCGCATCTGGCGCAGCGCAAATCGCACATCCTGCAGAAAGCTCTCGACCGGAGGCAACGTCGCGCGGTCGCGATAAGCCTGACGCGTCTGCTCCGCGCCGCCTAGGCGCAGCAGTGCCTGCCTGCGGGCCTGGTCGCTGCTGAGACCTGCGCGCACGGCGTCGTCCGCGTCCATCGCAATGTGGCTCTCCAACTCAGCATCGAACTCGATTGCCTTCCTGCGTACGAATACGCCGCGCAATCGCAACCAGAGTGCTCGCAGTGTTCTCATAACCAATACTCCTATTCGACTCGTAACGCCTGCACAGGATCGATGGATGCTGCACGTCGCGCCGGGAGCCAGCAGGCGATGAGCGCGATGGCAGCAAGAAAAATTGGCACGACAGTGAAGGTCAGCGCATCGTGCGGCTGAATTCCATATAGAAAACTCGATGCCAGCTTCGAAAGCATCCACGCAGCCGGCCAGCCAAGCAGAAGGGCGATGAGGACGAGCACCATTCCCTGGCTCACAACAAGGCGCTCAATCGCGTTGGTACGCGCACCCATCGCCATGCGGATTCCTATCTCGCGGGTGCGGCGGCTGACGCCATAACTGACCACGCCGTAGAGACCCACAGATGCAAGGGCAAGCCCAATGCAGCCGAATACTCCAGAGAGGGTTGCAGCAATGTGCGGAAGAAAATACGCCGTGCGCACGTGCTCTTCCATCGTCTTCTCGTTGTAGATGGCCAACGACGGATCAAGAGCGTAGACTTGCCTGCGCACCGGCTCGGCTAGTGCTGCCGGATTGCCTGGCGTGTGAACGACCAGCGTGTAGCCCATCATTGATGGATCGTCGGTGATGCTCTGATCGAGCGAGCGGTACAGAATCGACCGCGTGTCTTCGCCTAGCGTCCGCGATTTTGCGTTGCCGGCGACACCGATGATCTCGTACGTCCAGTGACCGCCGTCTACATGCTGCCCAATGGGATTGATCCCTGGAAAGAGACGGTCGGCAAATGCCTTGTTAATGATTGCTACCCTTGGCCCAGCCGCAGATTCACCACCGAAGTCGCGCCCGGAAAGTAGCCGCGTTCCAAGCGCGTCAAAATAGCCGGGAGTGGTCATGTAGAGGTCCGCGTTGATGAAGGTGGCGTCCTTGCCGGCATGCGCAACCGTGAAGCCGTCACTTCGGTTGCCTCCCGAGAGCAACGCAACATCGGTGAAGACAGCTGCATCCACGCCGGGCAACGCCGCGACACGACGGCGAAGATCCAGAAGAAACTGGCTGGTCTTTTGCGGCGTGTAACCATTGAGCCGCGGATCAATCGATAGCAGAAGCAGTCCCTGCGGGCGGAAGCCAAGATCGATGCGCACGGCGCTCTGCAGACTGCGCAGGAAGAGCCCCGTAATGCAGAGCACCACAAGGGACATTGCCACCTGCGCCACGACAAGAAGGTTGCGCAGGCTTAGGCGCCGGCCCGGTCGAGCCAGGGCATCTTCACCCTTAAGCGCGTTGCTGAGCATCGGCCGGGATGCAGCCCAGGCCGGGCTGAGTCCCAGAAGCACTCCGCAGAGAATACTCAGCGCGAAAGTATAGCTCAGAGTGCGCCAGTCGATGCCAACACGCAGGTTCAGCGGTATCGGTGCCGGAACTTGAAAACCCGAAAGCAACTGCGTCGACCACAATGACAGCAAGATGCCAATCACGCCCCCGGCAATGCCGAGCAGTGTGCTTTCGATCAGGAGTTGACGGCGAAGACGCGCTCGCGTTGCGCCCAGCGCCAGCCGCACCGCCATCTCACGCTGTCTTGCGGCGGCTTGCGCAAACAGCAGATTAGCTACGTTAGCACCCGCGATCGCGAGAAGCAGAAGGACGATGACGGAGAGCGCGGCAAGAAAAGTAAGGACTCCATCGCGTTCGCGCGGCGGAAGCGATCCGGCCTGTTCGAAGATGAAGGCGTTGTCCTTATCGGTCTCTGGGTAAGTAAGAGCCAAACGATGCGCCAGGGTGTCCATTTCGCTGGCAGACTGCGTACGCGAAACTCCGGGGCGAAGTCGTGCGACCACCGCAAGCCAGTGGTATTCCCGCGAATCCTGCGGCGGCAGAGTCGGTACAAGCTCCCGCGTCATTCCAAGCGGTATCCAGAACTGCGTATCGAGAATCTGATCGACGCTATGGAAAGAAGCCGGCGCCACTCCGGTCACGGCAAAAGAGTGGCCAGAGATCGTTATGCTCTTGCCGATGATCTTCGGGTCGCTGCCAAATCTTCGCTGCCAGAGCCGGGCGCTTATCACTACTACCGGGGATTGGTTCTCTGTGCTCGCAAATCCGCGCCCCAGTACCATCGGCAGTTCCAGAACACCGAAGAAGTTCGATGTAACTCCCTGGCCAAAGACGCGCTCGGGCTCTCCATTGCCGCTGATCGAAGCAGGAATCAACTGGAAATACGCCGCCACTCCCGAAAACGATTTCGCCTGGTCGCGCAGGTTGCCGTAAACAGGAAGGGGAAATTCGTCGCAGCAACGTTGGCCGCGCGGTCTGATGTGGAGCGACAGCAGGGTTGCGGGCTCGCCCACGGGCGCCGGACGCAGCACAAACCGGCTCACCATCGAGAAGATCGTCGCGTTGGCGCCGATCCCGAGCCCAATCGAGATCGCAGCGATCACCGTCACCGGAGCGCGCCGAGCAAGCGTCCGTAGCGCATAGCGCACATCGCGCAAGAGGTGCTCCATCCACGGCAGCCCATGCCGCTCCCGCCGTGCCTGGCGGATCTGCTCCTTGCCTCCCAGTTCGATCAGCGCGCGGCGACGCGCTTCTTCTGTATTCAGGCCCTGGCGCACTGCGTCCTCAATATGCATCGCGATATGCGACTCCAGTTCAGCCGCAAAGTCGTCTTCCGCGCGTCCTCTGCGCGAAACGCCAATGAGACGCATCCAAAATGCGCGAAGCTTTCTCAATTCGTTTCCTCCGCTTACGCTTTCTCAGGCGCCAAAAATCGCGAGAGAATCTCGGTCGTCTGCTTCCAATCGGCCGTGGCCTTGCGCACCTGCTTCTGGCCGGCCTTCGTCAGCTCGTAAAACTTGGCGCGCCGGTTGTTGTCAGAAGTGCCCCACTCGGAGCGGACATATCCCTCCTGCTCCAGCTTCAGCAGAGCCGGATAGAGTGTCCCGTAGTTGAGCTGGAGAAGATCACCGCTGGTCTGCTCGATGCGGCGTGCCAGCCCATAGCCGTGCTGCGGCCCCATCGTCTCCAGTGTCTTCAGGATCATCAGGGCCAGAGTGCCCTGCCAAACATCCGCCTTATCGCCCATTGCAGCTCCTATTGCCGCCCAATAGGAGCACTCTACGCCAGCTTCTATTGGAATGCAATAGGAGAATCGCTACGGTCGTTCTGTGGCGCATGCCCCGGTCGATTCAGCGTGTTACGCTTGGCCTTGAATCTCCTGGAGGTCAGATCTATGAGCATGCGTCCCGTTACGCTGCTTGCAATCTGCTTTGCTGTACTCGCCGCAAGCGCAGAATCCACCAGTTCTAGAACGGATCTGGCGTCTAGCGTTGATCATCAGCTACCCTCTCTTGCCGAGACCTACAAACATCTGCATCGCAACCCGGAACTCTCTCACCACGAGGAGAAGACCTCTGCATTTCTCGCAAACGAACTCCGGCAAATTGGCTACACGGTAACGGAGCATGTGGGCAAGTACCAGGACGGTTCGCAAGCCTACGGTATTGTCGCCGTTCTGCAGAACGGCGCTGGACCACGCCTTCTGATCCGCTCCGATATGGATGCGCTACCGGTCGAGGAGAAGACCGGCCTCGACTATGCCTCTACCGTCCACTCAACCAATCCGCAGGGCCAGGACGTCTCCGTCATGCACGCTTGCGGGCACGACATACACATGACTGTGCTCCTTGGCGTGGCACGCGAGATGATGGATCTCAAAAGCCAGTGGCATGGAACACTGGTTCTGATCGGGCAGCCATCAGAGGAGACGATCGACGGCGCACGCGCCATGCTGGCCGACGGCCTGTATGAGCGCTTTGGACGGCCCGACTTTGTTCTTTCAGAACACGACGACTCAACCCATGCTTCCGGCAGCATCGGGTTGAAGAGCGGACCGCTTTTCGCCAGCTCCACGAGTATCGACGTCACAATGCGTGGAATCGGCGCTCACGGATCGGCTCCACAAGTCAGCAAGGACCCGGTGCTGATGGCCGCCGAATTTGTAGTCATGGCGCAGAGCATCGTGGCCCGCCAGGTCGATCCGCAGCAGCCCGCCGTACTGACCGTCGGCACGATCCACGGTGGTACAAAGCGCAACATCATTCCGGAAGAAGTAACGATGGGCCTCACTCTGCGCACCTACTCCGACAAGGTACGCGACCTGATCATCGCCGATGTCCGCAGAACCGCAGAGGGCGTCGCCGTCGGTTACGGCGTTCCACAGGATCGTATGCCCGTTGTCACGGTAAGTCAGTCCGAAATTACGCCGGTCACCGCAAACGACTCCGGCCTGACCGAGCGCATGCGCAAGGCTGCGTCATCGGCCATCGGAGTCGATCACGTTGAGAGTGCGCAGTCCATCATGGGTTCTGAAGACGTGGGTCTATTCTCCCTCGATGGAAGAATTCCTGCCATGATGTTCCGGCTCGGTGCTGCCGATCCTGCAAAACTGGCGCTCGCTCGCGAAACAGGCGTGCCTTTGCCCGGTCCGCATTCTCCGCTCTTCGCACCGGTTTACGCACCAACCATCAAGACCGGCGTAACCGCGATGACCGCGATGGCGCTCGACTTGCTCAAATAACGCAGCTAAAAGGAGAGCGCGCAGGTCCTACTTTTCCGGATCGACCAGCGCCTGGTCCACGACCGCATGCGCGCGGTACTCCAGCGGATGATTGTCTGGGCTCGTTCTTCGCTGGATCATCGCCACGAAGACGATGTCGTTCGCCGGATCGACAAAAAACCATGTCCCCGCTGCTCCATCCCAGAAAAACGTGCCCTTACCGTCGGAGAGATTCGCCTCGGCGGGATCGAAGATCACCGCGCAATCGTAGCCCCACGCAAATCCCGGCCGGATCACCGACATGCCGATGCCGAATTCTCCCGTCAGCAGCTCATCGGGCGTGTGATTTTCGGTCATCAGCTTCACGGTTGAAGGAGCCAGGACCCGTTTCCCATCGACCTCGCCGCCATTCGCGAGCATCTGCGCAAAGCGGTAGTAGTCCTCCGCAGTCGAAACCATGCCGCCGCCGCCCGAGGCCATCGTCGGCTGCTTCGCGTAGTCGCCCGGCTCACCGGCCACAAGTTCGCCCTGCGGATTGGCGTTATAGAGCGTCGCAAATCGCTGGCGCTTCTCTTCCGGCACGTAGAACCCCGCGTCGCGCATGCCCAGTGGCGTGTAGATCTTGTCGCGCATGAAGTCGGGCAGCGACTGGCCGGAGAGTTTCTCAACGACGTAGCCTTGAATATCCATCGACGAGCTGTAAAGCCATCCCTTGCCCGGCTGATAGTACAGCGGTATCTTCGCCAGCTTCTCGATCATCTCCTGCAGGTTCGCCGACTGCATTACCTTCAGATCGCGATACATGGCATCGACGGGCCCTTTGCCTGACCCATAGCCGAAACCGGCGGTATGGGTCATCAGCTCGCGCATGGTAGGCGCGTGGTCAGGCTCGGCGAGGATCATCTTGCCGTCCGCGTCCACGCCCTTGAAGACCTTGAGATGCGCGAATTCCGGGATGTACTTCGAGATCGGATCAGACGGTTGCCACTTGCCTTCCTCGTACAAAGTCATCATGGCAACGCCGGTCACCGGCTTGGTCATCGAGTAGTCGCGAAAGATCGTATCGCGTGCCATCGGCGCGCTGGTCGCAAGATCGCGCTGGCCGTAGACGCGATATTCAACAACTTTGCCGTGCCGAGCCAGGATGGTGACGGCTCCGGCAAGCTTCTTCTGATCGATTTCGTTCTGGATCAGCGCGTGCAGACGCTCCAGCCGCTCCGACGAGAAACCGACCGTCTCCGGCTTTACGACTGTCAGATCCAGCGTGTGAACGGCCTGTGGTTGCTTGTGCGGTTGCGATAACGCGACGTTGGCGCTAAACAGAAGTCCGGTACTCGCGAGTACGACACCAAGAACAGAACAGGACGTTTGCATCAGGCTCTCCCGCAGCCCGCGGAATCAGAACAAAGCTGTGCCGGAGAATGATTCGCTGCACACGGAATGCGGGCCGGAAATGCCACTCCTTTATAGCAGAGCGACACCGAACTCCACTCGCCATTTCTAATCCCTAATCCCTGTTCCCTCGGTCTCTTGTTCCCTGCTTTCTAGTAAATCAGCTTCAACGAAAACTGGATCTGGCGCGAATTTCCAGCCGTCTTGCCGATCTCGCCAAACCCGGAGCCGTTGAGAACGTTCGCCGGAAGGCCCATATCCACGATGTTGAAAATATTGAAGAACTCTGCGCGGAACTGAACATCCATGAACTCGGCTCCGCTGTTGCGTCGCCCAAATGGCGTGTCCTTGATTAACGCAAAATCGAAGTTGTAGAACGCCGGCCCGCGAAATGTGTTTCGTCCAAGCGTGCCAAATCGGCCCTGGTTCGGACCGGTGCCGCCGGCCAGATGAATCGGAACGGAGAAGAACGCCGTGGCATTGTCGGTGCCTTTACCGAAGTAGTCCTGGCGGTTCTCGCGCGCCGTCGAAAGATCCGGTTTCGCGATCTGGTCCGGTCGATCCACTCCGTTGAAACCCGCGCCCGTCTGCTGCTTTCCAGAGTAGACCGTGAAGGGTGAGCCCGAACTGATGCTCGATATGCTGAGCAGCTCCCACCCGTCTGTGATCTTCCGGCTCACAGGATGCAGAAAACCTGCACCCTCCAGGTGCAAGTCCTGTGCAACACTGAGGCCGAAGCCGTGGTTCACATCGAAGGTGGATGGACCCTTCTCAGGGCGTGTGTCGTAGGGATTCTGCGAGAACCCTGAAGTTACCGCCCCCGTCGATCCTGTACCGCCGATCACTTCACTCGTATCGTCGATCGACTTGCTCCACGTATAGCTCGCCTGGACTCCTGGTCCGCCGTGTCCCACGGTTCCCGAGAGAGAAGTCTGCAGAGCGTGGTAGGTTGAGTGCGCATCGGAGACGATGACATTCTCCACGCCAAAGCCCCCGGTCACGTTGCCCTCGCTGTCGAATTTGGTATGAGGAGCAAATTCCGGAGATGCGCCTTGATACGCATTGGGAAAACTGTAGCGCGGCAATCTGACCCCCGCAGTGCCGACGTAGCTCGCATCCGCAGTTAAATTGCCGATCTTCCGCTCCAGGCCAGTTGTCCAGGTATAGAGCGTCGCGTTGCCAAACGACAGATCGATGCCGCTCAGATTCAGTGCGCTGACCACACCGCTCGGAGTCGCGGCTGCGACGTCATGTTCGTAGCGGTCGACATCCATTACGGTGTTTGGCGCAACATCCTTGGTGTTTCCGGAAGCAAATACATTCTCGCCCTGCGGCGTGTACGTGTTCGGCAGCTGCGATGGAGTGATCTGGAACCCGTAGTTGATCGGCGCTTTGGACGCAGACAGCAGGCGCGGATAGGCCACAAATGGCGTCGAACCAGTAAGGAAGTTGTCCTGCCAGATATTCGGCGGAATCGTCATAATCGCGCCACCGGCGTGCGCTGACAGCTTGGGCGTGGCTTGCCATGAAACCTGCACACGGGGCTCGAACGCATGCCAATTGGTCTGGTAACCCGGCTGCGGATTGATAACGAACTGCTGTTGACCGTTGATGGTGCGGAAGCTCGAAGTGCGCCGTGCCCGCTCCGTGATCGGCGTGTAGAGATCCCAGCGCAGCCCGTAATCGAGCGTGAAAGTGGGTGTTAGCTTCCACGTATCCTGAAACCAGGCAGCATAGCTCTCGCGATTGATCGCTGCCGGACCAATGTGCTCGCCGTTTGAGAAATACGGGGGTGCAATGGCAACGGTGTATGCGAACGGACTTCCGATCAAAAAGCTCGAGAGCGTGTCCGGCAGCGGATCGCCCGGCTTGATGTTATGGTTTCCACTCTCCGAGAGGATCGTCGCTGTCGAATACGCCGTTCCCCCGCCAAATCCATACTCGCCGTTGGGGCTGATTCCAAAGTAGGTGGTGTCGCGGTTGAATCGCGCCTCAAATCCACCCTTGAAGACATGAGTCCCGGCAGTATAGGAGACCGTTTGCATGCCCTGAAATAAATTCCCGTACGCCTGCATCACCGATCCCGCGGCAGCATTGAAGGCTTCAAACAGTCCGTCGTTGAACTTAACTGCCGGATCGGTGTAATCGTATGTCGGAAATCCCGGCGTCGAACGCTCAATGCCTATCAGGGATTGAAGAACAAGTCGCGGAGAAACAGTGCGCGTATAGGTGCCAACCACATTGCGCTGACGATCGATGTACTGCATCCCAAACGAAGGATCGATGGCAGTCTGATCCGGATTTGTCGTGGGTCCGGCCAGGTTGTTATAGACAAAGCGGGCCTGGAATTGATCCTTTGGCGAGAATTGGTGATCGATTCGAATCGAAAACTGGTCCGCATTCGTGACAACCTTCGACGCGGTCGCGTATGTATTCTCTCCATAAGTCCCTGTGGGCAGATTGGGCAGCGGATAACGCGCCAGGATTGCCGCGATCGCGGGGTCAACCGGCACGTTCAAAACATCCGTCCCACCGTCCGCAAATGTGACCTTATCCCGGACAATGTTGCTTCCGTTTGCAGGACGCTGCGCAGCGGAAGGCACCGACAGCACCTGCGTCGTGCCCAGCACCTGCCGGAAGCCCTGGTATTGCGTGAAATAGAATGTCCGCTTGCGGCCGTCGTAAATATGAGGAATGTATACCGGCCCGCCATTGGTAAAGCCGAACTCATTGCGCCGGAACGGAGGAATCCTGCCTGGATACGCTGGCGTGGGGTGGTCGAAGTAATTCCGCGCGTCAAACGCCGAGTTACGCACAAATTCGAAAAACGACCCATGGAATCCGCTCGCGCCGGAGCGGGTGTGAATATTGGTGAAGCCCGAAGCTCCCCGGCCAATCTCGGCTGGCATCCATCCGGAGCTGGAATCAATACCATCGATGGCATCAACATTGAAGTTGGAAAAAGTCGAACCGCCCATCTCCGGATCGCTCGTGTCGGCGCCGTCCATCGCAAACGTCGCCTCAACGCCGCGCTGGCCATTGATGGCAAATTGCGCGGTGAAGTTCGTCGCCCCATTCGTGTCGGTCATGGTGCCCGCTGCCAGCAGCAGCAGCGAACTAAAATCTCGCTTGTTCAGGGGCAGTTCGCTCACAGCCTGGCTCGTCAGCTGTTCGCCCCCGGTCGCCGCCTGGTCCTTGCTTTGGATGTCGGCTACGGTAAGTTCGCCACGCGGAGACAGTGTGACCACCGCCTCCGGGCCATCTGCCTTAATTTCGATGGCCTGCGCAAACTCCGCCGTGCTCCCGTTCGTCGCAACCGTCAGGCGATAGCTCCCTGCCGGCAGCGCACCGAGTTGAAAGCGTCCATCAGAACCCGTGCGAGCCTCGGCCTTCGCGTTGTTTGAACGCAGTTCTACCTTGGCATCGGCGATCGGCGCCCCACCCGGATTGCGCAGCACTCCGTGCCAGCCTGATGCGTTTTCTGCCCACGCGGTCGAAGCCAAAAGAACGAAAAGAGCAAAAAAGCAAAAAGACTTCACTGCCGTCTCCCAGAAGGCGATGGTGCTTGTGTCCCGTTCATCGTGTTTCACTGGATGGCAACCTTAAGAAAACAGTACGGCCCGCGCAGACTTCAGGTTCCAGCTTTCTCCCGCGAGACTTCCGATCATTATACTCGCAAGGTATTTACTAAAACCTTTTTGTAGCGGGTCGGGCCGTACTCCGTTCAATCGGGTCCGCACATTCCGTAAGGCGGCGTTAGCGATCGGGCTCTCGTGCTCTCTTAGCAACAGTACCCGTCCCGTTGCCTGCGAACGAGAGTCCATCGTTGACCCCTTGGATTCGCCTTGAGCACAATCGCGTCGCCGCAACTCCATTATTCACGTTCCCGTTATTGGACGTCTGTATGGTTTCAGTAACGTGATCCGGTAACGTGTTCCGATCTCTGAGCAACTGCAACCCCCGGGGGGATCGATGCGAACGTCCGAATGGATCCAGGCAGGATTTGCTGCCATCCTCGCAGTCGCTGCGTGGATCGTCCCGCTGGCACGGCGGCGCCGATTAAACATCACCTTGCTTGCGCTCTTCGCCCTCGTTGGCGTCGCCATCGCGCGTGCTTCGAAATTGTTCCTCGGGCCGGTCGCGTCTTCGATCTTTCGCGATTGGATGCCCGTTGCTATAACGCTCGTCCCTTACTGGCAGACCGGCCAATTCTTCATTCAGCCAAACGAGCAGATTCAGGCCTGGCTGGTCGCATCCGAGCGGCGCGTCTCTTCGGTCTTCTCGCGAATCGGTTGGAAAGTCCCGTATGCGGCGCATCTCTCGATGGAATGGGCCTATTCGTTCTGCTATCCCATTGTGCCCCTCGGTCTGGCGGTACTCTACTCCGCCGGGGTGCGCCAGTATGCAGACACATATTGGCTCCTTGTCCTGACGCCTACCTATCTCTGCTACGCCATCACGCCTTTTTTCCCCGCATTTCCACCGCGCAGCCTCGATAACAGTCCCGCGCCCACCCCCCCTCGCTCCAAGAGCCGCACCTTCAATCTCTGGATCTCCAAACACGGAAGCATCCAGGCCATCTCATTCCCCAGCGCACATGTCGCGTCAGCGCTCGGGGCATCTTTTGTGCTTTTGCACTATGTTCCAGTGGCTGGAGCGATCTTCCTCGCCATCAGTTTCTGGATCGCGGTCGGGGCCGTCGTCGGAGGCTATCACTACACGATTGACGTGGTGTTGGGCGCGGTTGTGCCCTTGGTGGTCTATTTTGCGTGGTGCGCCTAACGAATCTCCGCTCCTGGAAAAGCCGAATGCGGTATCCCTCTAGCTGGGCTACGCTTGTGGAACCCAACTTCGCCGTCGGTGCGCATGTTATGGAGAGAAGGCAGAACATCGCCAAGGGGCGGCATGATCGGGTTCACTCAGAAGGCCCTCTCTGGAATGCATCGTATGAGAATTTCAGCCTGCAGCAGAGCACCGGAATCCAGTTTCGGATGAACGACGAATGGGATGCTCGTGCTGGCGTAAGCGACTTTCATTTTCTCCAACGCGTCTCTGGTGCCCAGCAATCCAGGCATCGACGAAGTGATGTACACCTTCAGGCTCTCCCGGCGCTTTCATATTCAGTTGGAGTCTGGATAAGACAATCGAAAGGCAGGAAGCTCCTCACCGAAATATGTAGCGAAGCCCGAAGTTGGGAATGATGGGCATCTGGTGGATTTGATACACAGGATCTATATCGACTCCGGCAATCTTCGTGTCGGGCAGCCACACATACGATAGAAAATTCTCCCGATTCAGGATATTGTTCGCTCCCATATAGAGTTCCAGATGCACCTGGTGCATCATGAAGTCTTTGTTCAGCTGAGCATCGAGACGGGCAAAATAGGGAGCGCGCTCGGCATTCATTCTCGATACTTCATAGATTGGGCGATTCTGGGCAAGCGATTCGGAATGATTAAAAGGAGTGTAAGGGCGGCCGGTCGCGTATCCAAAGCGCGAAGACAGCTCCCACCCGCGGCCGAAACGCTGCAGAGCTGCGAAATTCACGATCCAGGGAAGATCATAGTTGCTTGGCCGGCGGACACCGTCGAGTCCAGCGAACATGGCTCGCGAGTAAGCTACCGAGCCCCGCATCACGAGTCGTGAGCCGACGCGCGTAACGTCCGAAATCTCAACCCCCGAAGCCTCACCGCTTCCTCCGCTGCTCATCGGCAGCCACACAATCTGGTCCCCGAGCAGGTCGACCAGGTTGTGCAGATTGATGGCCGGATACTCCGTGGACGCAGGGACATTGCTGTAGCGTTTGTTATAGGCCTCGATATGGATTTGTGACCCGAGCCCTGGACTCAGATCCAAGCCGGCAATCTCGTGAGTCGCCCGCATTGGAAGCAGTGCTCGATTCTGCGGGTATGAAAGCAGATATACATAGGGCGGCATCTGGTCATAGGTCGCGAACGCAACATGAAAGCCTACGCGTTCGCTAGGATCAAACCGCAGGCTCAAGCGCGGAGTGAGGGTAGTGTGGTCTCCCAGGGCAAAGGTCTGCAGGCGTCCGCCGCCGCTCAGTGCAAGCTTGTTGAAAGGGTGTACGGTGAGCTCTGCAAATGTTCCTGAGTTTCCCGTGGAGAAATCGGATACGAAAGAAGTAGAGTCGCTCCGAACCGGAGCCACGGAATACGGCGATAAAGTGCCTATCGGCTGCTCAATTTGGTAGTGCGGTCTCTCAAGCCAGAAAGCACTGCCCGCGCTTACAGCAAAGTGCAATCCGCTCCACTCAAAGCGATAGCCCGCGGTGCTGAACGCCTCGTTCGATCTTTGCAAATAGACCGGCGCAGGCGGAACGGACGGTGTTGAGCAACCCCCTGTATAGGTTGGAGGATTTGTCGGATCAGGCAACTGGTCCTGCTGGTAGATGTGTTCAATCTGTTCCGAGTCACTGATGCTCGCGATCCCGAATGAACGCGTTGAATAAACGTGTTGCCATTCGACTCCCGTGGTTTGGCGCCACCCGGAATACTGCGAATTAACACTTGTGGTTGAAAGATAGTCCGTTGGGCAATCATCCACTTCGACCGAATCCATCCCTGCGAGATGCAGGACTGTCAATCGGTCCCCCGAAGACGACGATCTTCGAAATCGAATCAATTCATTCTGATATGCGGGTAAGCCCCCGATGCCGGCGCTTTCGAATAGCTGGAGAAAGCCCTTGTGTGCCGAAACCAGTAAATCATTGCCATGAAATTGCTTTTCGAAAAGGCCGCCCAGCCCCTGGATTCCGGCATCGACTTCCGCGTGCGTCGAGAGGTTCTTGGGATCCAGTGTTTCTATCTCGATGACCGAGGAAAGACGCTCAGGATAGCGTGCATCGTAGCCTCCCGAGTAGAACGTGAGCCCCTGCACCACTGCCGAGTCGATCATCGGACCAAACCCGCCGGTCGTCCCCGGCACTGACAGGTGATTGATGTTCGGGATCTGAATCCCATCGACGACGAAAAGGTTCTCCATCGGATGACCGCCGCGAACAACGACTTCATTGCTCAGGTCGCTGGTGCTGACCACGCCGGGGAGCACCTGGAGGAATCTCTCGATGTCGCCGAAAGAACCTGCAGTGGACTGAATCTCCTGTCCGCCTGCGCGGAAGGGTTCGTTAATTCCCAGGTCCCTAACCGATGCATGAACCACGACCAGGCTTACCGGTCCCTTGAGGTGGGTGTCGAGAGCATCGAATATGGATTCCGGCTGGTGTGGTTCTCCGCCCGGTAACAACGGCACGGGCAAATTGCCAATCGGACTCTCAGGAATACCTGCCGGCGCCGGTGCAGCGCTGTTGCGGGATCTAGAAGAATCAACTGTCGCCGGCGGTCCTTCAGGCTCCTTTGAATCGAGCCGTTTTTGACCGTTCAAGAACGCTGAATATGAAGAGAAAATAATAAGCAGACTGAGGCTGCAGACACCTTGAGTGAAACGCATCTGGGGGACTCCGAGAACAGCGTCTAGGTGTGCTTAATTTGTGTACTACTCTTTGGGGGCGATGGGGCCGGAGGTTCAGCTTAAGCGATGGGCTGGAGGTTCTCAGCTTAGCACTCCGATGCCTCGCGCGCAGCCGGGGTTGCTAAGACGCGGGCAGCGAATCAGGCACTTTTAATCTGCGCTTAACGGAGAGCTCACTCGCAGCAATTGCCACGAAATAAGAAGCTGCTCGCTGCGCGATTTTCATCGCTCATTAAACCTGAAATCCTGATAATCGCCGGGGTCTTCGAATGCTCTAGCGAACCCCCAGCACTCGCTTCACCGCCCCCGCAAGCACTTTGCTTGCTCCGCTCTGAGGTTTGCCGTCCGTGGGGGGCAGAAAAAGCGAAGAGAGGATCTTCACACTTGCAGGCATCCGGGCGTTCTCCCCAGGTGCCGGCGCAGGAAAGAATCTCGTCAACGCTTCGCGCGGACTATCTCGCAAAAGATCGATCATGGCTACGCGATGCACGCAGCTTACCGTGCAAAACGGCGCGCATGGTTTCTTCGTGGAGTATTCACGCTCGAGATCCGCAGCAGAGTACTTCTCCAGCGGGATCGCCGGATATCCCCTCTGCTGCGAGCAGTAGTGGACCAGCCCGTCTTCGCAGATGTAGAGATAGCGGCTCCCCGCGCGGCACTGCCACTCGTTGGCCCGGCCGTTCACCAGGTTCTTCTGGAACATGTTGTCGTAGGAGAATGCCCAGAAGCCTGGCTTGCGTTCGCTCTGAATTTGGTCGTAGACCGCTCGGTCCGCGTCCGGCAAAGCCTTCAACTGTCCGGTGTGATCGTGTATTGCTCCAACCGTAGTGTCGAATCCCAGTTCGAGGGCCCGTCGTGTGATCGTGAGTGCATCTTCCGGGTGGCTCACGCCTGCTCCAATTACGGAATTGATGCTTACATCGAACTCGGCGTACTGCGCAAGCCACTCGAGCTTCTTGTCCAGCACCTTCAGGCTCTTCTTCGAGACCTCGTCGGGATTCACGTTGTCGATGCTGATCTGCAGGTGCTCCAGTCCGGCGCGGTTCAGGCTTCGAATGCGCTCCGGGCTTAGAAGATATCCGTTGGTGATGAGAGTGGCGATGCGGTGATGTCTGCGGATGCGGCGAATCAGCTCGTCGAGCTCGGGGTGCAGCAGGGGTTCGCCGCCGCTGAAGGTAATAATCTCCGTCCCCATCGCCGCAAGCAGATCGATGCGATGCAGCATCTCTGCCGTGGGGACAGGGCTCGAGACCTTGTCGTACTCGTTGCAGTAACCGCAAGAGAGATTGCAGCGCCGGATCGGAATGACGTGCGCCAGTATCGGGTGACGGCGTGACTTGATCGAGCGAGCGATCATCTGCGCCTGGCGAAAGCGGCGCGGCAAAGAGCGGAACTTCCGGAATCCCTGCGCAAAAGACATCTGGTGCCTCTCAAGTAACAGATACCGCAACCGGGAAGTTAGTCTACGCCGATGTGTGAACCGTTGGTAAATAAACGCCCGCGGGTTCGCTGACCTGCTAACTTGCTACGCAGCGAAAGCGGCACTAACTCGCTGTTGTTTGTCGCAAATGCTCGCCCTCCGCCGGTTGACGGTCTCTCAGCTTGTTACTCCCTGCTCCGCTGTTCCCTTGTCCCCTCGTTCCCTGTTTACAGGCATCTACTTCGTTACCCTGGTTTGCAATCTAAATCCTCCTGTAACGGCCCCTTCATGCTGCGTTTTTGGTGCACTGTCAAACTCCAAGCATGGCCTCCCTCAATCGCCCCATCTTTCTGGCGCAGGTCCTTTCCTGCTGGAACTGGAAGTGCGCGCTTCTCAGCGCAACTGCCCGCTCGACGATTTACCTCGTGGCCATGACCCGCACGCATCATGCGGACGGTCGCGCGATCGTCCTGGTTGAGATGGCTTATGTCACGCTCACAGCAGGTATTTATGCCGCTCTGCAGCAAAGGGCCCTCGGACTTCGCTCGCGCCTTCTCGGCAATCTGATCGTGGTTTTCGGCGTACCAGGTCTGGCCCAGGCGCTGGATTGGACCACTCACCGCCTCTCCGGCGCCGCGGCTCCACAACGCGCTACCCTGGCCGTCTGCATCTTCGCGGCTCTCTCGGCGCTGTTTCACCTGCACGTCATGCGGAATGGCGTGTTCCTCACCGGCCACGGCCGCTCACTAGCCGACGACTTCCGCAGCATTCCCAGGCTCGTCG
>Ga0126381_100003746_pt1 | contig 16491 bp, 10 predicted proteins | sample PanSoiMetPlot_28_FD_96465 | JGI IMG/M metagenome (GOLD analysis project Ga0126381, IMG submission 96465) | Tropical forest soil microbial communities from Panama - MetaG Plot_28 | ecosystem: Environmental > Terrestrial > Soil > Tropical forest > Bulk soil | place: Panama | collected 2016-02-17 | reverse complement strand
CGGCGCGACGGAAGCAACTCGGTGACACGGGAAGAGGCTACGTGCAAGAGCAGTATGACTGGGACAAAATCGCCCGGGAGCTAGAAAAGTCCTGGCAACAGGTATCTGCCCGCTTCGCGAACGGAAGAAATTCTTCGGGAAAAACTCAATGAATCGTCCTCGCATACTACATCTCCGAGCTAGTAATTTCGTTGGCGGGCCGGAACAACAGTTACTGCGTTACGCCGACAATGACAGGCACGGTCCGTTTGAGCCGCATTTCGGAATATTCACCGGGGAGCGCGAAGGTTTGGATTTTCTTCAAGCGCTCGAGGCCAAAAACACTGCGACGGTCGCAATTCCTGTGCACAACCTAGGTGCCTCACTGAGTGCAATAACAACTTACGTGAGGGACTCAGGAATTCAAGCCATCTGCGCGCACGGTTACAGGGCCGATATTCTGGGACTGCTGGCCGGAAAACGTTGCAATGTTCCCGTTGCGTGTTTTCTGCGTGGATGGACAGGAGAAGACTTTAAGGTCAGATTGTATGAATCTCTGGATCGCAGTTTCCTTAGACTTGCTGACCGGATCGTGTGTTTGTCAACAATGCAAGCGGCTAGATTGACCGCCAATCGTGGTCTTGCACCTAAGGTGCGGATAGTAGCCAATAGTATCGACGCTCATCGCATTAGTGAGGAGGCTCGCAATTCTGCCCGCAGCGAACTGACAAGACGGTTTGGCCTGCGGGAAGACGGGCTGTTGATCGCGTCTGCAGGGCGACTAAGTCCCGAAAAAGGAGTGGAGGATCTACTAAGAACTCTCCCGCTGCTCAGGTCGGAATTTCCAAAATTACAGTTCGTCATTTTTGGTGATGGACCCCTTCGAAAGAAATACGAAAAAATCATCGATGAACTGAGATTGAATGGAATGGCGTTTCTTGTCGGCTTTCAATCCGACCTACGCTCGCTGTTGCCGGGACTCGATCTTCTCGTCAACCCGTCCCACGCAGAAGAAATGCCGAACATTGTGTTGGAGGGTATGGCGGCAGGAATTCCCGTTGTGGCAACCCGCGTTGGGGGCGTGGAAGAAATCGCGGGACTGAACCGCTCGATTTGCCTGGTGGAGTCCAAAAATCCGGCCGAGCTGACAGAAGCCATTCGCGGGCTATTGAACGATCCGGATCGGGCAGCCTCCTTGGCCCAAGCCGGCCAAAAACGAGTGATCGAAACATATTCCGTTGAAGAACAGATTGCGGCTATGCACGATCTCTACGAAGAACTTGTAGGAAAACCCGACGCAGAGGTGCTAGACGGATTCAATCTAACCCGGCAAGCGATTTCAGATTCCGCCCTCCAGAAAGCTGCTTATACATATAGGGACTGGCCCACGGTAAGCGTAGTCATTCCCGTGAGAAACGAAGAGGTGCACATCAGCTCGGTGCTGCGTCAGTTGGAGGATCAAGATTATCCGCGCGACCGATTGGAGGTCTTGGTAGCGGATGGAAATTCGTCCGACCGTACACGCGAGATTGTATCTGAATACTCCAAATCTGCCTCGATCGCTATCCGTTGTTTGCCGAATCCGAAACAGCTATCAAGTGCTGGAAGGAACGTTGGTGCTCGAAACGCAAAAGGAGATTTTGTTTTTTTCGTTGATGGGCACTGTTCGATTCCCGATCGAAATCTCATTCGTGTTGCCACCCAACTGTTTGAGCGAACCGGGGCTGATTGCCTCAGCCGGCCCCAACCGTTGCTTCCAGAGGGCGGCTCCAAATTCCAACGTGTCCTTGCGGACGTTCGCTCAACAAGATTGGGACATGGGGTGGGCTCCACTATTTACAACACGCGCTATGAGGGACCCGTGGATCCTTCGAGTGCAGGTGCGATTTATCGAAGAGCTGTATTTGAAAAGATCGGGTATTACGATGAGAGCTTTGATGCGTGTGAAGACGTTGAATTTAATACGCGAGTGTTGAAAGCAGGGCTCAAATCGAACACGAGCCCAGGCCTAACAGTCTTTTATCGTCCACGCAGCTCTTTCACTTCACTCTGGAAGCAAATGATTCGGTATGGGCGCGGAAGATGCCGATTAATACGCAAGCATCCTAGCGCCTTTACGATCAGCCAGATTGTTCCTTCGATGTTTCTGCTTTGGCTGATTGGCGGAGTCTTGGTGGCCCCTTTGTCCCACTCAGCGTTGTTGCTCTTTGGATGTTTGTTGGTCTTGTACCTAAGCTTGGTGCTCGCTTACTCCCTGTCGCTTGGGTGGCGGTTTGGACGTGCTCACATCGCGCTAGCGCCGTTCTTGTATCCGACGATTCATCTGGCCTTAGGGGCAGGGTTTATCTTGGAGCTGATTCTTCCAGCAACGCATACCAGTGAATCTGTGGTGCAAAAGGGCAGCTCTTCCCCGGCCGAAGACTCCATAAGAGGGGCCTAGGGTTTCTCGGGTGGATTTCCCGCTGGGACCAAGGTTACCGTTGTGTGGAAATTGAATTCCCCAGGACTTTCGGTGTAAGGGCCCAATCACCAAGAGACTTCAAGTTAGTTTGTTGAATTTATTTGACTTATTATAGTACTAGAACTTAAAAGAATGGCCGCCCAACTGCTGCCAATAAAATATCGGAAAAGGGAGTGTGTTTAGGGAACGAGCGGGCTGGCTAAGTGGGAAAGTTCTCCCACAACCCGGCTAACCTTCGAACTGAAAGGGAGAAGAAAGCAAGTACCCATTGTCAAGTGAACCTATCATGCAGTCGCCGATGAAAAACGCGATGTCGGTTGACGTAGAGGATCATTTTCAGACGGAAATGATGAGCCGCGTCATAGCTAGATCGAGCTGGCAGAACTTCCCATGCCGAGTAGAGAGAAATACACAGCATCTCTTTGATCTTTTCGAGAAGCATGGAATTCGGGCGACGTTTTTCTTTCTTGGATGGGTGGCCGACCAACATTCGCACCTAGTGAAGGAGGCCGTGAAGCTAGGCCATGAAGTTGCGTGTCACAGCTATTGGCATAGACAGGTCTGCACGATTTCGCCGGAGGAATTCAGGGAAGACACTAAACGAGCCAAACAATGTATCGAGGATGCCGGGGGCGTTCAGGTTATCGGATACCGAGCACCGAGCTTTTCCATTGTCGCGGGTACAGAATGGGCGACAGATATCTTGGGCGAACTGGGGTTTTTGTATGATTCTAGCGTGCACCCCATTGCCCATGACCTCTACGATAATCGAAACGCTCCACGAGAGCCGTATCCAGTTGGAAAGAGCCGCCTTCTGGAAATTCCCATCTCGACACTAAGAATCGGGGATAGTAATTATCCATTTTCGGGAGGTGGATACTTTCGTCTCCTACCCTATCGGATCACGCGTTGGGCGATCGAGCGCTTGAATAACAAAGAAGTTAAACCGGTTGTGTTTTATATCCATCCATGGGAAGTTGATGATCATCCACCCAAGCTCACTCACCACTGGAAAACGAATCTCCGGCAATACATACACACCGGTGATACGAATCGTGCCTTAACCAGGTTGCTTCGAGACTTTCGATTCGCTCCGATGGCCGAAGTTTTCCAGGTCAAGTCTTGGACGGGAGCCGTTTGGTCCAATCGCGAAAAGTCTTTTGCAACTCAGAATCAGTAGGGGATAAATCTTTTGAAAGCACGACGGGACAAAGTGGCAAGTTGGTTGGGGGAGAGGGCTCCCGTCAAACAAATGACGGATTGGATCTGCCACTCTGGGGCGTCCGTTTTCTTGTTTCATCGCGTCCTTCCGAGGGATGAGCCGTTTTTCGAACCGGAATTGTCGACCGAACTAACAGCGTTTTCTGACTTTCTCGATTGGATCGGCGGATGCTACGAAGTAGTCGGACTAGATGAGCTGGTTGCCAGGCAAAAAGAACGACATGATCGGAAACGGCCACTATGCTCTATCACCTTTGACGACGGGTGGGTCGATAACTACCGTTACGCGTTTCCGGAACTTTCTCGCCGCAAGATGTCGGCGACCATTTTTCTGCCGCTTCGCTTTATTGGCACTGGCCGGCGATTCTGGCAGGAACTCATGGGTTTGTTCTTCAGCGAACTGCCAAGGGATGCGCGCTTAGTTTCAACCCTAGAGCAAATAGCGCGTCGTTCCCCTTGGTTTCCGCCGCTCGATTCGTATCGCGGTAACTACGGTGCAGTTCGCCAGTTGCTCCTGAGTCGTCCTGCGAGAGAAGCACAGGAATTTGCGGAACGGCTTATAGCCGCTGCAGAATTGGCGGACCGATTACCGGGCAGGTCCTTTCTGAATTGGGATGAAGTTCAGGAGATGCTGCGAGGCGGAATAAGTTTCGGTTCGCATACCATAAACCACACCATTTTGACTACGGCCTCTCCGGCAACCGGAGAGGAGGAAATTCGAGCCTCGCGAGAAGAACTCGAGAGTCGACTTGGCGCAAAAGTTTTGGATTTCTCCTATCCTTGGGGAGCTGTCGGAATAAGTTCGCGCGAACAAGTGCGACAGAGTGGGTATCGATACGCCGTTACGACCCGCCCAGGACTCGTCAAAGAGGATACGGATCCTTATCTTCTTCCGAGAATTCCTATCAGCGACTCCATCCTCAATGGGGGATTTGGAAGATTTAATCCTGGTAAAGCAAGACTGTCCTTCGCCAAGAATATTCTGAAGCACAGGTCCGATATCGCAGTGAGAATAACTGAGCCCAACGCGCAGAAGAAAATCAAAATCCTGTTCGTTATGGATTTGATTACGGAATGGGAAGGGGGAACCGAACGCCAAGTACACCTTCTCATTAACTCTCTCGACCGCCGCTACTTTGAACCAAAGATCTGTTTTATTTTTGAGGCTCCTGAACTTCCTGCCGCGACGATCCCATGCCCGCTGTTGGTTGTCAGCTCAAAGAACAAAGGTCGGCTTTCATTGCCGCGACGCTTTTTGAAATTACTCGGAATCCTCCGGACTGAGCGTCCGGACATCGTGCAAGCTTTTTTCCAGGAGGGGATCCTCGCGGGAGTTGTTGCAGCTCGGCTCGCAGGGGTCCGCAAGGTAATTCTTTCGATTCGTAACGAAGGCAGTTGGCAAAACCACCTGCACAGGCTTGCTCTGAAACACATCGCATCGCTTGCGAGCCGGTGCCAAACCAATTCACGCTGTCTTTGGCGACAGGAGTTTGAAAAAGGCAGGCAGCATGCGCCTCAAATCGATATTTTGCCAAATGGAAGCGACCTGTCGAAATTTCAGCCAGCGTCGCCAGCAGATCGCGCCAAGGCGAGACGTAAACTAAACATAGACGAGAAATCCTACGTTTGTGTCTCGGTAGCTAATCTGTCCGAAATAAAAGACATTTCGACGCTAATTCAGGGCGCGCGTCACGTTAAGGACTACATGTCCAATTGTGTGTTTTTGGTAGTAGGCGGTGGTCCTCTACGGACGTCTCTAGAAGAGAAATCGACGGAGTTGGGTCTGAACGGTTCAGTACGCTTCGTTGGCCGGCAAGCCGACGTACGCCCATTTCTTGCAGCGGCAGATGTTGGTGTGCTCACATCTCGAAGTGAAGGAAGTTCAAACGCAGTAATCGAGTATATGGCGGCGGGTCTGCCAACTGTACTGAGTGACATTGAACCAAACCGGGAACTGGCCGAAGGGGTTTTCTTCCGCCGAGGCGATCCCATAGATCTCGCCGCCAAGATCGCCCAGGTCGCGAGGGACGAGGAGCTGAGCCGCGATTTGTCCAGTGCGAACCTCAGAATGGCTCGAGAATTCAATTTGGTACGATTCGTCGAGCGCGCACAAGGCTATTACAATTGGCTCGCGTCAGCTGTGAAAGAGTAGTTGGCAGCGGACGATCGCGTTCAACAATTTCTCAGGAAGCGTTTCGAGTAATATTACCGGAACAAGGTAGAGGATGATCATAGTCGAAGAACGATACGCGAAGAGCCGAAGAAGCACATGCTATTAGCCATCGGGATTGTTCTGCTCATTATAGGAGAAACAACAGTTTTTTCGTCCGAAGTCGGGGGCGTCTATTGGTATTGGGCATGGTTTCTTGTTCGTCCTCAGGAAACGTGGCTTGGTTTGGGTGGACCGATTCCGATGGAGCGCATTTTCGCGATAACACTCATCGTCTGCACTTATTACCGCTATCGCATATCTCAGCACCGCAGCATTGCCATTGGCAAGCCCATGAAGGCCTTTGCAGCTATGGTTCTGATCAATTTTTTGACCATTGTGACTTCCGTATGGAGAGGAAATTCGTTTGATACTTCTGTAGCTTTCCTAAAGCTATTTGCGTTCTTTTTTGTTGCTGCAATCGTTTTGAATACTCCGCAAAGGGTCACGGATTTCATATGGATCTATGTACTCGGGATCGCTTGGGAAGGATTCTCAGCAATCAAGAACTATTACACGAATCCATATTTCGCTCAGGGGATTCAAAGAGCCGAGGGTTCTACCGCAACTTGGAGTGATCCGAATGCAGAAGCCTTTAACCTCGTGTTCGCTGTACCAATCATGGTCGCATTGCTCATCGCTTCAGATAAGTGGAAGCCCAGATTTTTATTGATTGTGATCATGGTGATGTGCGTGATCGCGCTGATTCTCACCGGTTCACGCTCTGGATTCGTGGACTTAATTTTGTTGTTTTTGCTAATGGCAGTTCGCTCTAAGAAAAAATTGGTTTTGATTCCGGCTTTTGTTTTTCTTTCCGGCATCGTTTGGATCGTCACGCCTTCACAATATCAAGAGCGATATATGACGATCTTAGGATTTGCCGAGGATCCGACGGCGCAACTGGACACCTCTCAAGGCGAATCCGCATATGGACGAATTGTGGGATTTCGAGTGGCAATGATGATGCTTGCAGATCATCCGATATTGGGAGTGGGAGTGGGCAACTTCCCGTTTGCTTGGAGATTTGGCCCGTATACGTTTAAGGGATTCAAGGGTTGGCACCAACCGCACAATCTAGCGGGCCAGATCCTTTCTGAGCAGGGGTTGGTCGGCGGGATAGCATTTATAGCCTTTTTAGTAATCGTATTTCAGACTAATGCTACAGGCATTCATAAGTTAGGTCACTTGGATAAGCCGCCGCCTGTCTTGACAAATTTGGGGAAAATGCTGCCCGTCGTGTTGATTTGCATGTTGGTCTCTGGCTTCTCTTCCCACTCGTACTATCGATATAATTGGTATTTGATGTGTCTAATTGCCACAATTCTCTGTCAAACGCCGCAAGGTGTCCTCCCGAAACCACGTAAGAAGAAGCTCAGGGGAGTAGAAAAGGGCGTAAAGGGCGGAACGAAGGCTTATCCTAGATCAACAGCAAGGTCGATAACTTGTAATAAATGGATAACTACTTCCAAACTACCTTGGTCGCTCCACCGGGAGGATGTCCGATCATTCCGCCAAGCACTCCAGCACCGCACGCAGTGCTGCAACGCCCACCGCGCCCATGATACGCAGTGTGCCCCGCGAAAGATTTGTCTCGATCGTTCCCGAGGTACACCTCTGGTTGTCATCCTTGAACGTTTTCGCCGATTGTTCCGTCTTAACCCGCACTGGCAAGAGTGGCGTGGCCATGCTGATGCCTAATCGTCCTTCGCGGTACAACCTCCGCCAATAGAAGACTTGGTTGCCATTCACGTCGTGCCGACGGGCCACTCGGGCCACCGAAGCCCCAAGCACCAATGTCTCTTCGACGATGTCTCTGCGTTCTCGTTCTTGTTCTTTAATGGTTCAATGGTTCGCCGCCGCTGCTTCTTCGGCGCGCCCACCGGAGCACCTTGACTGAGTGTGTCCACACTTCCTCGAGTGTGGGCACACCCAAATATGCCCACACTGCCCATCCTCATTGACCACTTACACTCCAAATAGGGGGTCAGAATCGGACGCTTACGATGGCTGAGGTGTGGGCAGAGTGCAAGCGAGGGTGGAAGAGCTGGCGAGCTGTCTGGTCAGGCCGGGTTGCAGATTCTTCGCGCGACGCAAGAAGTATGCCTGCCTGAGTTGTGAGCACCAAGGGGAAGATCCGCAGATCGCTGTAGCGGCCAAGCGGAGACGGCGATCGCATCGTAACCAGCAAGTTCGCCGATTACCAGCCACTGCACCGGCTGGAAGATATTTTCGAGCGGCAAGGCTTCGAGATTTCCTGGGCCACACAGTCGCTGTAGTGCGGCGATGTAGCGGATGGCCACCGACGATACCGCCCTGCCGATGTTGAGCCCGGGGCAAACGCAGTCGGCACGCATGTAGATCTATGTGGGCGACGAATCGAATAAGGTTCGACTTCACTTTGAACCGGAGTCGCGAGGGTCCTAAGGAATTTCTAAAAGATTACGCCGAGGTTTTGCTAGCAGACACTTATGGGAGCTACAATGGGGTGGTGGCCGGCAACGCCATAACGCGTGCCGGCTGTTGGTCGCATGCCAGACGAAAGTTCGTCGAGGCGGAGAAATCGCCGGAGATCCGCGTGCGAGGCCGTTGCCCTGATGGACATATTGTTTGCGGTGGAACGTGCAACTGCTAGTGAATCTCCCGATCTGGCCAGCTCATGACCTCAATGCCTGGCTTCCCGACCGTTGGAAACAAGCTCATTTCGCCCGATGCGCCGCTCTAGGAATTCCGGTTCCGCCCACTCTCTAGCATTGATCGCGGGAATGGAGCAGAACCTCTATGCTGAAGCAAGCTGCGAAATCTGCAATTCGAAAGCTCAAACTCCTACAAGTTGTGCAATCGGTTGCGCGACCGCGAATACTAATTCTTCGCTATCATTCCGTCCGAAAAGATCCTGCGCTACTAGACGACTGCATCTCCGTGGGCATCACGCATTCTCTCGCCGTTTTTCGCTCACAAATGGAATACGTCGCAAAGAGATGCAACCCAATTTCGCTAGAAAGACTGCCGGACGTGACAAACGGTCGAATTGAGGTCCCCCGAAGAGGAGTCATCGTTACCTTTGACGACGGATACATAGACAATTACGCGATCGCAGCGCCTGTGCTTGAGGAGTATGGACTTCGCGGTGTGTTTTATATTCCAACGTCATCTGTGGAAGGAAGATCCCTTTGGTTTATCCGACTTCGCCATTGGCAGATCCGGGGTGGCAAGAGTCGTCAAGAGTTTCTAGACGTTTCTTCCCGGTGCGCTGTACTCAGCGACAGCGATCGAGAGGAGTTCATGGCTCGCTTGGGAAATGACAGCGCTGTTCCTGATACATTCAGTATGACATGGGCCCAAGCACGGGAGTTGCAGAGTCGCGGCCACATCATTGGATCGCACTCTGTTAATCATCCAAACATTGCAAAAGTATCGTCCAATGAAATGAAAACCGAGATGGAATGTTCGAAGAGAACGATCGAAGAGCGCTTGGACTGCCAAGTTGAACATTTCTCATACCCCAATCCTATTCTGGAGCCTCACTGGGATCGGTCGACAATACAGGCATGCCGATGTGCCCACTATCGGACCGCTGTAACTAGCACCGAAGGACATGTGGTACAGGGAACAAACACGTTAGCTCTCCCGCGACATTCTGTGCCTAACTCGTTCGACGAGTTCGTTTGGAACTTGGAGATGGCTTTCAACGGCTCCAAACGGTAGATTGTTTGTATTCCAGCTGCATCGTTTAACTGAAGCATGATCTTCACGAAAAGTGTATTAGTTCTCGGGAGTGACACGCGCAGTTTTTTAAGTGTGATCCGATCGTTCGGACGTGGTGGACTAACTGTCGATGCGGCGTGGACCGCTCCTACATCTGTGGCGCGACGCAGCCGATACCTCCGTAAAGTCCACGATGATTTACCAGCGTACTCGCACACAGATCTCGCTTGGTTGGATGATCTGCGCCACCGCGTCGCATGTGAAGGCTACGATTTTGTAGTCCCGACGTGCGACCCAGTGATCCTGCCACTTCAAGCACACCGCGCGGAGCTTGATACACGGCGATTCTATCTTTTGGAAGACAGGGTCTTTCAGATCACGAATGACAAAGGAAGAACTTACGAATTGGCCCGCTCGGAAGGCGTGCCTGTGCCAGACCAAGTTTTGGTTCACACCACTGCTCAGGCCCTCACCGCAGCTGAGCAATTTGGATATCCCGTCATTCTGAAGCCCTTAAGCTCTTTCACATTGCTGGATGGCGACAATAAGCAACACGTACGGCGCGCGGTCGACCGGCATGCCCTGCGTCGTATTCTCGAATTAATGCTTCCGAAAGGAGCGGTCCTGGTTCAGTCACATTTTCAAGGTATAGGGGTCGGAGTTGAAGTCCTGGCTCGGGGCGGCCAAATACTGGCGTCTTTCCAGCATCAGCGTGTCCATGAACCCCTGCGGGGAGGAGGGAGTTCATACCGCAAGAGCGTGCAGTTGCATCCTGAACTGCTGGAAGCCACGAGAAAGCTAATTCAAGCGCTCAAATACACAGGTGTCGCGATGGTGGAATTCAGATTCGATCCAGCTTGTGACCGATTTGTCCTCATTGAAATCAACGGCCGATTCTGGGGTTCCCTGCCGTTGGCAGTAGCCGCGAGAGCGGATTTCCCGTTGTGGCTCTATCAAATGTGGGTGGAGGGGCGGGACCAATTTCCAGCGAAAACGCGAGTCGGGCTGTATTGCCGCAATTTGCTCAACGACCTCGATTGGATTTCAGAGAATCTGCGAGCTCAGGGAACCATCCCAACCTCTCGGGTAATTGGCGAACTCTGGAATCTCGTCACCTTACGCGAACGCTTCGATACCTTGGTCCTCGACGATGTTCGCCCAGGAATGGAAGAACTTCGCTTGATCGGAAGACGGCTGGTGGATTTCTCCCACAAGCGGTTCTTGTCCTCAACAGTGTTTGCGAGCCTGCGCAGAGTTGTATGGTGGACAGCGATTAGGCGGTTACGAAACGCCCAAAAGTTGGCGTTTGTGTGCAAGGGTAATATATGCCGTAGTCCGTTTGCGGCAGCGTATGCTCGCTGCACTCTTCCGAATGTAGAGATCCGTTCCGCCGGATATTATCCACTTGCGAATCGAGCTTCTCCCGCAGAAGCAGTAGCAGCGGCAGCGTTATTTGATGTCGACCTCTCACAAAGCAGGAGCTCGGTCATAGATGAAAATCTGATTCAGCGTGCCGACGTCGTCTTGGTGTTCGACTATGAAAACTATTCAAAGTTGCGAAGTGCCTATCCGGACTCCGACGGAAAACTGATCTTCCTTGGGCTGCTCGGGGGGGAATCTACTTTCATCGAGGATCCCTATGGCGGAAGCCTGCGGGACTTTGTCGCAACCTACTCTCGAATTGTTCGGGCGGTTGACAGAATCGGGCATCTGCAACGCAAAAGTTAGACGGGCAAGTATTTTGTATCAGTAATCCGGGGGGCACCTAATGTCTATCGGCCAAAAGTTCAGTTCATAAATTCATGATTCATAAGAAACCTTCTTCCTTCCCGAGTGGTGCCCCTACGGGCATAACGGTGGCGAAACCCCATTGTTCCAATCGTAGTCACATTCTCTTTTCGCTGGATGACGCTCAACAATTAATCCACAATAACGTAGCAGCGTTATAGAGTCGCAAGGCCCAAAGAAACCCTGGTGCAATCCGTTTTTAATGCTTTAAAATGGGCCAAATCGTGCGTCAAGGGGAATGCAATAATGCCGACCAGCCTTTCTATCGGAGACTACGCCATCGGTTTCGTCGTCGTTGCGGTCTTTGGTGTTCTCTCGGTTCAATATTTGCTTGGGTTTTATCAGGACGCCCCGAATCGACTGTCTCGAATAGGAAGAAAGTGGACTAACAAATGGGATTTCTTGGTCCAGGACCTTGGAGGATTTGCGAATTCAGGGCTCATGTTAATCAGTATATTAGGTCTGTTTCTCGAGCTACTCATTATTCGTTGGGTCTCTTCTGAGATTCGTATTTTTTCATACTTCAAAAACTTTGTACTGATTGCTTGCTTTCTGGGGTTCGGTCTTGGAGGCTATTTCTGCCGTCGGCGTATCAACTTGTTTGCAATGGCCTACCCTTTTCTATTTCTCGCAGCCTTGGTAACTCTTCCCTGGAAGGCGTTGATTGATACAATGACTTCGCTCCCCGAACTCATCGGTCCCCTCACGGATGTACAGTTCTCAACACTTAAGGCAATACCGTTAAGTTTCGCCACTTTAATGGCCATGGTCGCCGCCACGGTCATAATCATTCCCTTATTCGCCTTGATAGCCTTGGCATTCGTTCCAATTGGGCAGATGGTTGGCTGGTATCTAGAGAATGCACCCAAGGGAATTCGGGCGTACACAATCAACATCGTTGGTAGTTTGTTGGGAATTCTTGCGTACACTCTTCTATGTTTCTTCTTTCAACCACCTGCCATTTGGTTCTTGGTCGCCGGTATTTTGGCATTCTTCGTTTTCCGTAAATCCAGTAGATTAAAATGGATCGCCTCCATTCTGTTTGTATGTTGCGCTCTATTAACCCTTATCCCAACCCGAGATGGCAGCAAGGTCTACTGGTCTCCCTATCAAAAATTGGCAATTTCGCCACAGGTTGAGGGCGGCGAACTTATGTCTTATCGCCTCAATACGAATGGCACATGGTTCCAACAAATTCTGAATCTCTCCCCGGCATTTGTAAGTGCTCATCCGGAACGATTTGCAGGACAGTCCATCCAATGGAATGCATACAATCTGCCTTATCGCTTTTGTCCTGAGCCGATGTCCGTTTTGATTCTGGGTTCCGGCATGGGCAATGACGTTGCTGGCGCGTTACGGAACGGTGCGGGCAGGATTGTTGCCGTCGAAATCGACCCATTGGTTGTCAGACTTGGCCGAGAGTTGCATTTTGAGCACCCATATCAATCCGAACGAGTAACCACCATCGTAGACGATGCTCGAAGTTATCTCCAAAACAGCCAAGATAAGTTTGATCTCATTATATTCTCCCTTTTGGATTCCCACACAACTAGTTCGCATTTCTCAAACATTAGAATAGATAACTATGTCTATACAAGGGAGGCATTCGAAGCTGCGAAAAAGTTGATCGCACCAGGCGGCCTAATGATAGTGAAGTTCTGGGTTCCGCAGCCTTGGATCGCTGGTCGCTTGAGAGCACTCGTGCAGGATGTTTTTGGCCGTTCGCCTTTACAGATTCAGACACAATCCGCGACGCAAATTGTAGGCTATTCCGCCGGTGGTTATTTCCTTATTGTCGGTTCAGACGAGAGAATCGCTGCAGCTCTTAAGAGCCCGGATTTGGCCGCGTACGTTCAAAACCATAGCCAGTATGATGCTCAATCCGCTTCGATCACGACCGATGATTGGCCGTACTTCTACCAAAGAAAGCGCGGCCTACCGGTCAGCGTGATTGCTATCTCCGGCGTACTCATTTTCATGTGTTGGTGGTTTCTCCGCACGACGAACATGAGCCTGGCTAAAATCCGTTGGCCCTTCTTCTTCCTAGGTGCGGGTTTCATGCTGCTGGAAGCACAAATTGTGAGCAAAATGGCGTTATTGTTTGGAACCACTTGGGTTGTGAATTCCATCGTTATTTCGGGTTTAATGATTTTGATTGTAACGGCTAACTATCTGGTTGATATTAAACCACGGTTTCCATACTGGATCGCTTATCTCGGTATTTTTTGCTCGATGCTCGTCAATTACGTGGTACCGCTGGAGACGTTTTTCTTTCGTTCGCTAACGGTCAAAGTATTTGCTGCGACTATTGTCTTGTGCCTACCGGTTTTCTTTGCTGGCATCATATTTATTCGCAGTTTTGCAGAATCAAACTTTAGTGGAAGTGCCCTTGGAGCTAATCTTTTCGGCGCGATGGTCGGTGGCATGGTAGAGTCCAGCTCATATTGGTTGGGAATCAAGGCTTTGCTGATTCTCGCGGGACTTTCTTATCTTTTCTCGGCATTTGCACTTCGTGGGCAAAAGGCTTCTTTTGAAACGGCTGCGCAACTGGAAACTGCTCGGACCTGAGGCGCGACCGAATGCTAGTCGCTTAAAGTTTTCCGCATACTTTCTTGAAAATGGGGGTCCTGCGCCAAAACATCGATCCTTCGGCCGTTATCAAAACACTGCCGATGGAAGCGCGGATAATGAGAAGCCTTTGCGCTACTGTGATGATGGCCGGCTGGAGATCGACAACAACGTTGCGAAACGGGCGCTGCGCGTAGTTGCCTTGGGCCGAAAGAATTTTCTATTTGCAGGCTTCCACAGGTGGGGGTGAGAGCGCTGCAGCGATTTACAGCTTGGTGGGATCAGTAAAGTTGAACGGTCTCGATTCGGAAAGTAATCTGCGCAACATGTTGTCCCGTATCGCGGAAAATCAGGTCAACCGCATCGAAGAACTTCCGCCTTGGAACATCGCTAGCGAGCTCACCGGGGACTCACGCCATGCGGCATAGTCAACTCTACTCGTCAAGACGGCCTCCGGCGGACGCGGGCTCTGGGCTGTCGGCAACTTCGGGCGACAAGTATCATATAATCCTTGTTAGAAAGTCCGAACTACGGCCAACGATGACTCACCATATCGATGTATGAAGGTCGTAGCGTTCCTTATGGAGCCAACCACACTACCGGGTTTACGGAGGAGGAGATCCGTGAAATATGTGCGGATCATGCTCCTTACGGCTGTTTCGTTGACCTGTGGTGCCCACCCCAATAACTCTGAACATCCACTGACTTCAGGACAGCAAGGCACCGTATGTCCGACCGGGCAGAGTTGTGGATCAAGCGCATCTTATTGCGGCGATGACACCATCAGAGGTACGACTGGAGCCAGACTCATCGACTCTCTTCCCTATCGAGTGCTCTCGTCCGGCAAGTACTATCTAAACAGAGACTTGACGAGCGCAACGATCGGAATTGCCGTCCTAGCCGATGATGTGAGTATAAATCTCAATGGTCACAGTATCACCTATGGTCTTGCCTCACTAGGTCATGGTGCTTCGTCCATCGGAGAGTATGGGATTCTGATTTGCAACACTGGAAACCTACTCAGCGAAGAATTGGATTCGAGCTATGGTTCAAACGGCTTCTGCAGAGCTGGTGGCATTTCGGCCAGAAACGTAACAATTGAAGGTGGGAACTTAATACAGTCGCCGAATGCGTCTCAATATTACGACCCGTTGAATTGTCCCGGTTCCGGTGTGGGAAATGGCTGCTCTCATCACCATGAGTCGAGTGCTAGTGATGTGATAAACGCCCAATACACAAGCGGAATAACTTTGAGATATCTCACCCTTACCTGGCAGAACGTCGACTCCGACGGAGCTCACCTGGCATGGCAACTGGTCGGTCAAGGCCACAAAGTTGAATGTAATACATTTAATGATAAAGTAATTCAAATAAACACCCGAGCTTATCAGCGCGGCATCCCCATAAACGAACAGAATGCGAGGCAAGCGGATCACCCAGATTTGATTCGTTACAACACACTCATTGGTTCACCGCAATCTGGAATTGTTGCCCAGGCGGCCGGCACAGTCATCGAGTACAACGATATCAATCAAGGTTACTACCAATTTCCCCCCTTCACGCGGGAAGGGAAGATGTATTCCAATGATTATGCCATCGGCGCATGTGTGAAGGGCGGAACCATTGCGTACAACTTCGTCCATAGTGTCTCCGGACGCGGAGTAGGCTGCATTTTTGGTGGCGAAATGGGCAGTATGAAAATTCATAACAATTTTGTAAGACTCATAGAGCAAGATACCAATGGCGAATATGGACCAAATGGAGAAAAATCGGGTGCACCCTGGATCGGCGGCTGCGAGATTAATGGCGGACGTGGCTTTGAGTCGAAAGAATCACCAAACATGCACATTTTCCACAACACGTTCATTTTGAGTGCCGGTCAATGCGGCGCCGCTGGCATTGTCTTCGTTGGCTTTCCCTGTCGCGAAGCTAGATGTCCTGTTTCATCGGATTCGTTCGTCGTCCGCGACAACACGATTCAGTTAGAAAACGTCGCTGGCGTTAAACGGCAGCCTTATGCTCAAGCGGTCGCTTGTTTCCTTCTGAATGACGCGCAAGGAAACTATGACAATTACTTTTCCCCCATTGCGGGGAATAAATGTGTAACCGATGGTGACTTTGTCACCACGGAAGGTTATGGGCCCGGCAGTCACTTTGTGTTTCAAAATAACGTTTTTTCTCGCGGAGAGCATCCGTTGTCAGCCGGCTGCGGGGGGTCGAGCGAAAGTCCCTGCGGATTTTTGATGCACTGGCATGGCCAACAGGAACCCGCGCCCGACGAACTTGGCTTTGTTTTTCGGGACATGATATACGGTAATGGTGCGATGTCTAATTTCGCCGGAGACGGAGGAACCCCGTTATCGCGATCCGCGAGCATCGAGTGGACTTACAGCATTTCTGTCGCGCGTTCGGATGATGCTGCGCCAGTTCGTAGTGCAACCGTCAACGTGGTCGACTCTCACGGAAGAGATGCCAAATGCGTGACTGATGAGTCCGGCAAGTGTTCTGTTTTCCTGGTACAGACATACGTCAGCTCCGAAGCGGGAAACGCCACCCTTCG
>Ga0126381_100003745_pt1 | contig 16492 bp, 14 predicted proteins | sample PanSoiMetPlot_28_FD_96465 | JGI IMG/M metagenome (GOLD analysis project Ga0126381, IMG submission 96465) | Tropical forest soil microbial communities from Panama - MetaG Plot_28 | ecosystem: Environmental > Terrestrial > Soil > Tropical forest > Bulk soil | place: Panama | collected 2016-02-17 | reverse complement strand
TTTCTTCGTTGATGAAGTGAAGCGAGTAGGTGAGGCGATGCGACCGGCAGCCTGCGGAGTGAATGTGTCCGGGCACGTCCAGTTCGACCAGTTTTTCGTACAGCGGGTACCAGTAGCGGTCGCCGAGGGGCGGAGTGTCGCGTCCGCCGGCTTCGCCTGGATCGGGATTGATCAAACAACCTACGAAACCCTGCTCTTTGATCGCCTTCTCTAACGCCGGGAGGGCCTTCTCGATCGGCACGCCGGGGCTTTGTGGGAGGCCGCAGCATCCGCGGAAGGTGTTGGGGTAAAGCTTGAACTGGCGCTCGATCAGGAGGTTGGTTTCTTCAATGAACCAGCCCACAAGTCGCGGGTCCTCGCTGTGCATCATTTGATAAGGGCGAGGAGAAATGATTTGCAAGTCGGTGCCGACTTCCTGCAACTGCTGCAGGTGAGACGAGCCGCCGAAAACCGGGGAGTTGAGAGCGGCTCTTACATCTTCGTCGGTCGCGCCCACTGCGCCGCGTCCGTGCCCGCCGCGATGGGAAAGGATGTTGGATTTGTAAACGTAGAGGCTGTCAGGAGCCGTTATGTGTCCGTGAATATCAATGATCATTCGCAATAACCCTAAACTTTCGAGGAGTGTATCATATCGACGATGCGCGCCAATCGTTTGTTAGTGATAGGATTCGCCTTCGCGGCGCTAAACTTTGCGGCTGACCGGGTGAAGACGGCCAACGGGGTATTAGAGGGCACGGTGGCGCCGTCTGGCATTCGCGAATTCAAGGGGATTCCTTTCGCTGAACCGCCAGTGGGCGACCTTCGATGGAAGGCTCCGCAGCCCGTAAAGCATTGGAGCGGCGTGCGGCAAGCGACCGCATTCGGTCCACAGTGCATGCAACTTGCCGTCTTCGGGGACATGAATTTCCGCTCGAAAGGCAACAGCGAAGACTGTCTCTATCTGAACGTCTGGACGGGCGCGAAAAACGCCAATGAGAAGAGACCAGTGCTGGTTTACTACTACGGCGGCGGTTTCAGTGCGGGCGACGGGTCCGAACCTCGCTATGACGGCGAGAGCATGGCAAAGAAGGGCATCGTCGCGGTGACGGTGAACTACCGGCTCGGCGTGTTCGGTTTCTTTACGCATCCGGAACTGACGAAGGAAGCTCCGTATCACGCTTCGGGCAACTACACGTTCCTGGATCACGTCGCGGCCCTCAAGTGGGTGCAGCAGAATATCGCTGCATTTGGCGGCGATCCGAAGAAGATTACAATTGCGGGCGAATCGGCCGGGTCATCGACGGTCAGCGCGTTAATGGTGTCGCCGTTGTCGAAGGACATGATTGCGGGAGTGATTGGGGAGAGTGGGTCGATTATTGCGACGCTTCCGCCGACACCGCTCGCGCAAAGCGAAGCGAATGGCGTGAAGTTCGCGGATGCCATGGGCGCGAAGAGCCTTGCGGACCTGCGGGCGATTCCCGCGGACAAATTGCTGGCGGATGCGGGCAAGCAGCGCATGCCGCGATTCTCGACGGTTCTCGACGGCTACTTCTTCCCCGAGCCGCCGAAGGCTATGTATGAAGCGGGCAAGCAGGCGCATGTTCCTTTGCTTGCCGGGTGGAATTCGGAAGAGAACAACGAGCGCAGCGTGCTCGGCCGCGGCGATGCTCCTACAAAAGAGAATTATGAGAAAGCCGTGCGGCGGCTCTATGGCCCGAACGCCGACGCGGTCCTGAAGGAATACGCTGCCGAAAGCGACGCCGATGTGCGTCAGGCCGCGACAGACCTCGCTACGGATCGGTTCATCGCCTACAGCACGTGGAAATGGATCGACCTTGCGGCCAAGACCGGCGGGAAGCCGGTTTATCGCTATTACTATTCGCGCGCGAGGCCGAAGATGAATCCCGAGATGGGCAATGTCACGGCCGGGCTCGCGGGCGGTGTGATTCGTAACAACGGTTCCGTGGCTCCTCCTCCGCCTTCCGCGCGCGGCGCCGTGCATTCGGCGGAGATCGAGTACGCGATGGGAAATCTGGGGACCAACAAGGTTTACCTGTGGACTCCTGACGACGAGAAGCTGTCGGCGACGATGGAGGAATACTTCGCCAATTTCGTGAAGACCGGGAATCCGAATGGACCGGGTTTGCCTGAATGGCCCATATTAAAGGCCGATGGGCCGGAACAGATCATGCACATCGACGTGGTCTCAAAGGGCGAGACGTATCCGCACTCGGGCCGCTATCAATTGCTGGATCGCTTGAACTCAAAGTAATCAGCCATGGTCATTCAGGAAGAAGTCGCGGACATCGCGACGCGCACTGGGCCGATGCGCACCTATGTGCTTCGGCCTGCGGCTGAGGGGAAATATCCGGGCGTCGTTTTCTATTCAGAAATCTTCCAGGTGACGGGTCCAATTCGTCGCATGGCGGCTACGCTGGCTGGACACGGATACGTCGTCGCCATTCCCGAGATCTATCACGAGCTAGAGCCGGCGGGCACTGTGCTTGCGTACGATCAGGCAGGCTCGGATAAGGGGAATGCTCACAAGACCGGTCGCGAGATTGGCGTCTACGATGATGACGCGAAATGCGCGATCGAATTTTTGAAGAAGCATGAGCATTCAACCGGGCGAATCGGCGCGATGGGAGTCTGCATTGGCGGGCACCTTGCGTTCCGCGCAGCGATGAATCCGGATGTGTTAGCAGCCGCGTGCTTCTACGCGACAGACATTCACAAGGGGTCTCTCGGTAAGAGCGGCGATGATTCCTTGAAGCGCGCGGCGGAGATCAAGGGCGAGTTGCTGCATGTCTGGGGCCGGCAGGATCCGCATATTCCGTTGGATGGGCGGAATTTAATTAAGGCTCGACTGGAGGAAGTGGGCGCCAATTACACTTGGCACGAGTTCAATGCGGCCCACGCATTCATGCGGGATGAAGGGCCGCGGTACGATCCCGCGTTATCGCGTTTGTGCTGGGGCCTTGCGTTGGAATTGTTTCACCGCAAGTTGTAAGTCTTTTGGCAGATCTTAGTGGGGGCAAGTCTCTAGGCCGTCAAGTCTCGAGACTCCGCTAATCGCGAGGGCCGCCGTACATATGCCGTACATCTCGGTTGTTGTCCTGGCATACGTACTCATAAGGCTCTTCGCCCGCCATCCAGTTGATCAACCAGCCACCCGTCCAGGGTTTGGAGTATGCGCCGGGATCATCGATGGTTGCTTCGTACTTGAGTGTGTCTGAATCGAGGCGGGTGAAGCGTTCGGTGAGGTGCAGGTGCTCGGTTAACGGAATTCCTTCGCGCGTGAGCCAGAACTTCTCATTGAAACCTACGGTATCGACAACCAAAGCATCACCCTCATAGTGGCCTACGGAGTGTCCGGCAAATGTAGGGTCGAGGTCCTTGGGATGTTCGCGCCCATCCATGTAGATCGTGCGCCAAGTGTGAGGGCCGCCGACGCCGATGATGGTGATCCGCTTTTGATCGGGCATATCGATGAATTCCATTCCGTAAGGCGTGTGGAACATGCGTGGGCCGCCCGAAGGCTTGCAGCGCACGTGTGGATCGTCTTTGGTGGTGGATGCCTGACGGTAATTGTAGACGGCGCGCGCCCAGGGAAGAAACGGCACGTCGGCGATCTTCAAATTCGTCGGGAGATTCATCGCGGGATTGTCGAGTCCGCGGACGTTCGTTGCCAGCGTGGCTCCGGCGTTGCCTTCCCACATGCCTTTTTCACCGGGGAAGGGGCCGAGATTTACTCGACCGTCGGCGTAATGAGGCGTCGGGCGCGCTGGGGGCCGATTCTTGCCTCGGCGATTCGGGGCTCCGGCAAGGCGGCCCACGTTTAGGTCTACTGTGGGGTCGGGGCCTTTGGGGGATCCTTTGTCGTTGGTCGGGCCTTGGGCGCCGATGGGGATTACTAGCGCTAGAAGGGTGAATGTGGCTGCTGAGAGTGACAGGCTGAAGCCTGTCCCACGGAGGCTCTTCATTACGGGTTTGTGCCTTCGCTGGATGCGGCGCCAAGGCGTTTTCCGGTGCTCGCCATTGTGACGGAGCGGGCGTTGGCTTGCTTGCTGCCGTCTTTTGCCAGCGTGCCGTCGACGACTACTTCATCGCCAATCTGCATGGTGTTCCGTGTCCAGCCGGCTCGCTGGAGACCGTTGGGAGGACCCATCTCGAGGGCCCAGTTCGTCACGTTTCCTTTTTCATCTTCGACGTCAATGTAGAAGTAGACGTGAGGATTCATCCAATCCACTTTGGTGACGATGCCTTTGAGCTTAATCGGCTTCTTAGCGTCGTATTCCGCGGCAAAGGAATGATGCGCCCAACTGGGGGCTGCGGCCAAGACAATCGCGATGGCCGTTGTGAGTAATCGCATAACCCGAACTCCTAGCTCCTGTAATTATGCCTTCGCAGAGGGTGGGACGCAAACGGTGTCTTGGATGGGACAGATTTGACAGGAAGCCTATGGAGCTAGAAACCTGGGCCCGGTTTGGGGCCATTGCGCTTCATCTGTTCCTGCACTTCTTTAATCCATTGTTCGTATTCGGCGCGCTGATCGGCCGTGAGCATCGCCAGGATGCTTTCCCGCTGATGATTGCGGATAGCGTCGAGCTCGGGCTTTTGCTTCGCACGAGCATCGTGATAGCGGCCGCGTGATTCGTCCAGAATCAGGTTCAGCTTCATGACCTGAGCGTCCGTCAAATTCAGTCGGGACTTCGCGTCGCCAACGAACCTCTTACGGACTTCTTCCGGACCAGGCCTCTCAGGTGGATTGCCGACTTTGCCGGAAACCGAAGTGACGGTGTACAAGCTATGACCTAAACCGCCCACGGCGACCCCGCTGACAAACACGAGCGCCATATAACCCGCGATGGCTCCGCGGGAGAAACTCATCATAATTCGTTCCCTCTCATTCGCACGGTCACCTTATAAGGCGTCCGCGACCTCCACATAGTCCGAGGCGTGCTCTGCGTCAAGCGCATCGATATAGTTCGACGCGATCGGCTCAACTTTGAGGCGGGAGATCGAGATGGCGAAAATCAACACGAGCGCCGCTGTGCCCATTAGACAGATCTTCGCGAAGTGCCGGAACACGGAGATGGGATCGACGCGCCGAGCTTCGATTTTTTGCCACAGGTTGGGCATGAAGTTCGCGCTTGGCTCAGGATCTGGAAAAGCAGAACGGTATTCCGACCACAAAGAGTCTAATACTTCTTCCCGACCAAGCTTGTCGTTCATGTTCATCATTCTATACCTCCAACAGCATAGCCGCCCATCCCGGCAACACGTTACCAAACCCCGTATACTTCCCAACTTTACTCTCTGGTTACATCATCCAGTAATGCCAGCGTCCGCCGATTCCTTCTTCGATTCCCGGCCATCTTTGCTCGCGGCAGCATCATGCGCTTTCAGTACCCGTTGCCGCGCCCGGAACAATCTCACCTTCAGGGCATTCTCATTGGCGTTGTAAACCTTCTCCAACTCCTTCAGCGACAACCCTTCCACTTCTTTCAACATAAGCAGAATCCGGTCTTCGTCGGACACCTGCCCCAACAAATCCTCGACCTGCTCCCGGACTTTGGAGCGACGCTGATCCTCGTCGCTCTGCTTGCCTCCGGCTGCAGCGTCGGCCATCATTACCTGTTGTTCGCTAAGGTCGGACATCCGGCTTTCGCGACGGCGCTTTTGACGCCGCAAGTAATCATACGCGGCGTTCACCGTTAAACGATAAAGCCACGGCTCAAAAACTTCGGGTGTCCGCAGTTGGTCGAGCGAAAAATACAGGCGCAGAAATACTTCCTGGCCCACGTCTTCCACGTCTTCCGGCCGCCCGATCAACCGGGCGATAGTCCCCAGAATCCGTTTCCGGTACACCTGTACTACCTGATTGAACGCACTGTCGTCACCGCTCCGAGCCCGTTCAATTAGCTCGAATTCGACTAGCATGACGGTCCACAGCCATGTAGGGTGTCTCCATCGCGCCCGCCAATTGCCAGTTCGGCTACAAAAAAGAGGCGCACGTGCACACTGGTAGGTTACAACAGATAGGGAGTTCCGGACTTAAGTTTTTGATGAAGGGCTTTAGGTTCAGCAGTCTAGGCCGCCCGACGCCGTCCGACTACAGCCTTTTGGGGAATCCTTTTGGGGATAAATCCGTGCGATATCGAGGTGGGTTCTACTGAGACGCATTGAACGTACTGGTCCAAGGCATCAATCAAAGCTATCAACGCTTTCCGACGCGTGCGGAGATGCGCTAGACGGGCCTGGATGGCAGCAGGCACTTGGGGGGAGGAATACTTAGCCATTAGCGTAGTACCAAAGCTACTCTAAAGAAAGAGCTTAGGATAGTCCCGTAAATGGGGGTAAGGGCTATACCTACGGGGTGGCACGCTTGCGCAAAGTACTTGGCGCGCCCAAACGAACACCAGAGAAACCCTGCTGCCGCGTCCGTTGTAGGGTTACTGAGGAGACGATGTGGGGCGGGCAGGCGAAACCTGTCGCAGGTTTGAAACATGCTCAACAAAGACAGTGTGCGGTAAAATCAAGGTCTCCCCTCCATTTCCATGGATTTCCTTGCTGGTCTAAATCCGCGTCAACGTGAAGCTGTCGAGCATATCGAAGGTCCGCTCCTTGTCTTGGCAGGGGCGGGAAGCGGTAAAACACGCGTAATCACGCATCGGATTTCGCACATTATTCGAACCTTCAAGGTTCCGGCCTGGAGCGTGCTTGCCGTAACGTTTACGAACAAAGCCGCAGGCGAAATGCGCGAACGTGTCCGTTCCTTATTAGACGCTTCCAATGAAGGTTCGCGCGATGAGAGCGGGCCTACCGTGGCAACCTTCCATTCCTTTTGCGTTCGCTTATTGCGGCGGGAGGGCGCTGGACTCGCCGATATTCGCCGTGGGTTCACTTCGAACTTCACGATCTACGACGATGATGATCAGGTTTCAATTCTGAAAGGCGCGTATAAGCAGCTCGGACTGGATGACAAGTTCATGCAGCATCGCGCCGCGCTTTCGCGCATCAGTCATGCGAAGAGCCACAAACAAACGCCTGAAGACATGGCGCAGGCTGCTACCGATCCGACGACGAGCCGGCTCGCGAAGGTTTACGAGCTCTATCAGATGAAGCTGCTCGAATCGAACGCGCTGGATTTTGACGATCTACTGCTTGAGTCGGTACGCCTGCTCGCACACGACAAGGTCACGCGAGAGCGGATTAATCAGCGTTACGAATTTGTGATGGTTGATGAATACCAGGACACGAATCGCAGCCAATACGAGTTGATGCGCTTACTTACGGAAGAGCGCAAGAACATAGCAGTGGTTGGTGATGAAGACCAATCCATCTACGGCTGGCGGGGCGCGAATATCCGCAACATTTTGGATTTCGAGCGTGATTTTCCTGGCGCGGTGACGATCAGGCTGGAACAGAATTATCGCTCGACGAAGAACATTCTGGAAGCCGCCAGCGCCGTTGTCGCCAACAATACGGAGCGCATCGGCAAATGGCTGTGGACGGAATCGGACGCCGGCGAGAAGGTTACTCTCTACGAGTCCTCGGATTCTGAAAACGAAGCCCTATGGATCGCCGATACCATTGATTCCACGCTGCGCCGCAATCCCGAAGATCGTGTGGCGGTGCTGTATCGCACGAATTCGCAATCGCGGCAGATAGAAGAGGCGCTGAGGCGCTATGGGCGTAAGTATGTCGTTGTCGGTGGATTCAGCTTCTATCAGAGAGCGGAGGTCAAAGACGTTCTTTCGTATTTGAAAGTGCTGGTCAGCCCGCACGACTCGATCAGTCTGATGCGCATTATCAACACTCCGGCGCGTGGAATCGGGCGCACGACTGTCGAGCAAATTGAGCAGTACGGGCTTCTGCATGGGCTTTCGGTTTGGTCGGCGCTCGAACGGATGCTCGAAGAGGGAGCCTTCCCGACGCGTGCGGGCGCGGCGCTAACGTCATTTTGGCGGATGATGGATGAGCTTGCGTCGGGTGTCGAACAGCGTCCGGTTGCGGATACGCTTCGACCGCTGCTGGAACGCACGGGCTATCGAAAGGCTCTGGAAGAAGAAGGTACGCCCGAGGCGCAGGCAAGGCTCGGCAACCTGAACGAATTGCTGAATGCAGCGACCGATGCGAGTGAGCGTGGCGAGTCGATTCGCGAGTTTCTGGATCATGCGGCGCTGGTTGCAGACGCCGATTCGGCCGACGAGCGCGCGACGATTTCGCTACTAACGATGCACAACGCGAAGGGCCTGGAGTTCCCGGTAGTGTTCATCGCGGGTATGGAAGAAGGGCTGTTTCCACACAGCCGCTCCATCGATACCGACGCTTCGATGGAAGAGGAGCGCAGGCTTTGCTATGTCGCGATGACGCGCGCCGAAAAGCGACTGTATTTGAGTTGGGCTCGCATGCGGCGCAGGTTTGGCGGGGGCCAAATGGAGCCCTCCATCAGTTCGCGGTTCCTCAAGGAAGTGCCCCCGACGCTGCTTCATAAGGTACGGGGAGATGCTCCGGAAACCGGACACCATGTGAATTTGTTCGCGGAGGCGCATGAGGTGCGCGCTTCGGCGCAAAAAAACCTTTATACTGGAAAGACTTACAATTCGGTGGAGAACATTAAGCAGTTCTTTGCCGAACGTGGTGGCGCTGGCGCGAAGCCTGCGCCCGCTCCGCAGCCGAAACCGGCAGCGGCGGCGCCAGTTGCTCCGATGGCTGCTCCTCGCAAGAAGCCTTTGGGGCCCGGAGCTGCAGTCGAGCACGCAAAATATGGCCGTGGCACAGTGGTTCGCCTGGAAGGTTCGGGCGATGACACTAAGGTCACGGTGAATTTTCCCGGATACGGGTTGAAGAAGTTAATCGCGAAATACGCAGGAATCAAGGTCGAATGAATACAAAGCACGTAAAAGATCGAGCAGAACGCAAGAAGCTGAAGCGCACAGCGCGCAAGAAAGCGGCTCCCGTGGCCCCCAGGGCATCGGACGTGGCCCGCGGGTCGCAGAAGCGCAAAGTGAAGAAGATGGCCAAAGGCCAGCGTAAGCGCTAGCAGTTAATAGAAGTGGGCAGGCGTTTACGCCTGCCTTACCGGTTCAGCCTTACCAGTTCAGATGGTTGAGTGCGGACGTGGACGTCCCGCGCAGGCGTGGACGCCTGCCCCACCTGGCACGTTATACTTTGACGTGTCTTTATTCCGGACGAAATCGATCGATGAATTGATTGCGTCTTCCGAGGAGCCTTCCAAGCGCCTCAAAAAGACGTTGGGGCCGTGGAGTCTTGCCTTTCTCGGAGTCGGTATTGTTATCGGCTCCGGGATTTTCACTGTTACTGGGACGGCTGCGGCTGGAACCACGCACACCGCGGAATCCCTGCTGCACGCGACCGTGCTGGATTTGATCCTGCATGGAACCGGGGCGGCTTCGGCCCTCGGGCGTCCAGGCGCTGGGCCCGCGATCATTCTTTCTTTCCTCGTAGTGTTAGTGGCGTGCGCTTTTGCGGGGCTGTGCTTTGCAGAGCTTGCCTCCATGATCCCGATCGCCGGCAGCACGTACACGTACGCCTACGCCATTTTGGGCGAAATTGTGGCCTGGATCATTGGATGGGATTTGATTCTCGAATACGCCGTCGCAAATATGTCGGTGGCGGTTGGATTCTCTGCATACCTCCAAGATCTTTTCGAAAACATCTTCGGATTCCACCTGCCTGCAGCTATAGCCTATCCGATGTTTCCCGCTCCGGGAGATCCGAACAAGGGCATCTTCAATATTCCTGCGCTGTTGATCACGATGGCAGTGACATGGGTGCTGGTGCGCGGAGTTCGCGAGAGCGCGAACGCCAATACGACGATGGTGGTCATCAAGATCGGCGCAATCCTGTTTTTTAGCATTGGCGCGATGGGCGCGATCAATACCAACAACTGGCATCCTTTCGCTCCGAACGGCATCTCGGGAGTCATCACCGGCGCGAGCATTGTGTTCTTCACTTATATCGGGTTTGACGCCGTTTCCACGGCGGCGGAAGAATGCCACAAACCTCAGCGTGATTTGCCGTTCGGTATTCTTGCGACGCTAATTATTTGCACGATTCTTTACGGCTCGGTGTCACTGGTGCTGACGGGGATCGCGAACTGGAAGACTCTGGATCCGGATTCGGCGGTGGCCGTAGCGTTGAAGATGCTGGGCTACAACAGGCTGAGGCTGATTGTCACCGCGGGCGCGCTTACGGGTATGATTTCGTCATTGCTCGTGGGGCAGTATGGTCAGGCTCGTATCTGGTTCGCGATGTCGCGCGACAAGCTCCTGCCTGATATGTTTGGCGCCGTCCATCCTTTGTTCAAGACTCCCCATGTTGGGACCTGGATCGCCGGGTTTCTGGTAGGCATTCCCGCCGGTTTGTGGGACATCGCAACGTTTGCCGAACTCACCAATATCGGCACGCTGTTCGCGTTCATCATCGTTTCTATCAGTGTGATTATTTTGCGCAAGAAGCAGCCCAACCGGCCGCGGTCGTTCCGAGTTCCCATGGTTCCGTTGGTTCCGATTCTTTCGATCCTGTGCTGCTTGCTCTTGATGATGGGCTTGCCGGTACTGACTTGGATCCGATTTTTTGTATGGCTCGCGATCGGGCTCGCGGTGTATTTCGCCTACGGAAGCAAGCGAACCGCCTCGGAGCGGCTCGCAGGCTAATCCTCCCCCAGAGGGCGAGGATTCTGAACGCCCCTTAAGACTTATCGCGAAAGTTCGCGGCGCATGGCTTCCAGCGATTCTGCCATCGTTGCTCCGTTGATCCACGCCGCGCGCTGCGGTTCTTTGGTGCGTCCAGCGACTTCGGCAAAGAGCGCCACCAATTCCGGATCGCGCCAGCCGCGCTGCGCTTCTTCGAGCATCAACGCAACGGCGTGTTCGTGTGTGAAGGCGGGCTTATACGGCCGGGATGTGGTTAACGCATCGTAGATGTCTGCGACTTGGAGTATCCGAGCAAGTAGTGGGATGTCTTCGCCTTTCAATGCGTCCGGGTAACCGGACCCATCCCAACGTTCATGATGGCTGCGAATGATAGGCAGCACTGGCGCGAGCGTCTTCATAGGACGACAGATTTCTTCGCCGCGGATGGTGTGAAGACGCATGATCTTCCACTCTTCTTCGGTCAGCAATCCTCGCTTGAAGAGAATCACGTCAGGGATAGAAACCTTACCGATGTCATGGAGATAGCCGCCGCGATAAAGCGCCACCTGATCGCTGCGATTTAAGCCCATGGCTTGCGCGAGAGCGATGCTATAGGCGGCCAACCGCTCGCAATGAAGTCCGGTGTAGCGGTCGCGATGCTCCACGGATTGGGCGAGCGCAAAGAGAATCGCCTCGCCTTCTTCGAGAGAATCAATCAGCGCCTTGTTGCGCAGCATGGATTTGACGCGGGTGCGGACCAGCATCGGCTGCAAAGGCTTGACCAGAATCTCGTCGGCGCCGGATTCGAAAGCCGCGACTTCGTTTTCAAGTCCTTGAAGGCTCGAAGTGATCATCACAGGGACAAGCTGCGTCCGGCGGTCTCGCTTCACGGCGCGGCAGAACTCGGGTCCGTTCATCTCCTGCTGCACTTGATCGACGATTATCAGGTCCACCTTGCGTTCGGCCAATACGCGAAACGCTTCCGATGGTTTTTGCGCTTCAATGATTTCGTAGCCCGAGGCCTTGAGCAATGCTTTGATGAGGCGGCGGTTAAGCTCAAGCTCATCGACTAACAAGATGACTGGAGCCTGAGTGTCGTCTTCCAAAACGCTGTCCCAATTGGGCCAAGAACCTTTATATTGGCCGATTTGCCCACTTTGGGGCGCCAACTCGGTGGGCGCGGCGGGATTTAACTTGGTCAGTGTCGACAAGAGAAGGACGACGCCTCCTTGGATCCAATCGGCGGAGTTTCCAGCGAACCTTAGATCGGACTTGGCTTAGAATGAAGGAGAAAGCTGCGTTAAACCCGTCGAAACGATTCGTTTGCGAGCTTTGCAGGATTTGAAGGTGCGCACCCATCCTTTTGCGCTCTTGTTATGCTGAGCGACCGAGCCGAAAAAACCGATCAGGTTGTGGTTCTTCCGGCATCTCTCGATGATCCGAACACCGCGCCCCCCGGCCTGTACCGCGTAGGGTTCTACGCCACCTGTGTGTCCATTTTTGCGTTCTTCGTGGCGATGGTGATCGCGTACATATGGCGCGCGCAGACTGCGAAGTATTGGGAACCTATCGAACTTCCGTCTGTACTTCGCCTTTCCACTACGGTTATTTTCTTGAGCAGCGTATCTTTCGAGATCGCACGACGCTACTACCGGCGCGGAGATCGGCCTGTTTATAACAAGTTGATGGTTCTTACCGTTTTACTGACTCTCGGGTTCCTGGCGCTTCAGGTTTCGGCCTGGTTAGACCTTTGGAAGCAAGGCGTGTACTTGAAAAAGAACCCGCACAGTTCATTTTTCTACATCTTCACTGGCATTCATGCAGCGCACGTGGCGGGAGGATTGATCGCGCTGTTTATCGTCTCGCTCAAGAAGTCTCCCAAACGCGAAGTTGTGAACCTGGTGGCCTACTACTGGCACCTGCTTTTCGTGCTTTGGGCTGGACTCTACTTAACCCTGTCTCTGGTATCCTAATCGCTCTTCATGCCAATTGATCCCTCCGCGCGCATTGCTCCTACTGCGCGCGTGCATCCGAAAGCCGTGATTGGGCCGCAAGTCGAAATCGGAGACTTCGTGATCGTCGATGAAGACGTCAGCATCGGTCGCGCGACGCGGATTGAGCCTTATGTCTGGGTGAAACGCTGGACGACGCTCGGCGAAGAGAACGAGATCTCGGCGGGGACAATTTTGGGGACAGACCCGCTGGATAAGAATTTCAGAGGGGACCGAAGCTACCTGCGCATTGGCAATCGAAACAAGATTCGTGAGCACTTTACCCTCTCGCGCGGTACGGCGCCGGAATCGGAAACGCGTATGGGAGACGGAAATTACGTCATGACCTCGGGCCACATCGCGCATAATGCGGTGATCGGGAATCATACGGTGATTGCGAGCAGCGCCCTGGTGGCGGGGTACGTTTTGGTGGAAGATGGAGCCTTCATTTCGGGCGGAGTCGCGATTCACCAGTACTCGAAAGTTGGCTGCTATGCGATGGTCGGCGGGTTGACCAAGGTGAACTTGGATGTCCCCCCGTACTTCCGTTACGCAGGAGAATACGTGACGCCTTTTGGTCTGAATACCGTCGGCCTGCGGCGCGCGGGGTTTTCGGCGGGCGACATGCGAGTGTTGAAGAATGCGTACCGGATTCTGTACCGTTCCGGCTTGAAGCTTGTGGAAGCGCTACGCCGGATCGAAGTTGAATTTCCGGGCGAGCATCCGAAGCACCTGGTTGAATTCATTCGTGGGAGCAAAAGAGGTATTGCGCGCGCCAGAGCTTAGTTGCTCTGCAATGGCCTAGTTTCCATGTCGCGCTGGTCCGGCCCGCTTCACGTCTCGAGTAACTATTTGATCCAGCGCCGGATCTAATTGGAGGACGCGAAAAGGCCGTGGGGTCGGAGTCTGCGCGCCGGGGGGAAGCAGTTCAAACGCCAGCACAAGCGGGGAGTCGAACGGTCCGCTGTATGGTGGCTCACAGGTTATCCCGCGCATTGACGAATTTCCAATGAGCCAGTTTGCCGCAGAGGTGCGCGTACCAAATACAGTAGCGAGGGAGGAAATTTTCAAATGAGACGCAAAAGCGCCATAGTGACGATTGCTGCATTTACACTGTCAGCCGTAGCTTTAGCCGATACGAGCGGGACGCTGACTTTGAGTCCGTTGACAGCTCTGGATTTGGATAGCGGAGCTACAAGTAACGCCGGAACAGGCGATATTTTGTGGAGTGGTACGACTCTCGCGGCTGTGAACCCCGCTGTAACTGGCGCGACTTATCCGCAAACGGGCTCGGCAAACTTCGATGCAATCACTGCAGCGCAGGCGGCGGCAACAGCTACCACAACCCTTGGCGCCAACATCAGTTCGGCGCAGCTCACCACGGGCACGATCCTAATCTACAAAACAAAGACTGGCAAGTTTTCGAAGATTTTGATTACAAGCAACTCGGGAAGTCTGGGAATCAAATTCGTGACCTTCGGTGGATCGGGCGGAACAACGGGGGGAAGCGGCCCGACCATCTCTTCGGTAATGAACAACTACAGCGGAATTGCGCCCGGACAAGCAAACTATGCAATAGCGCCGGGATCGCTATTCTTTATCACCGGCACCGGCCTTGCAACTGTGACGACCGACCTGCAGAGAAGCGACTTGGGCTCAGGCTTGCAAACGACGCTGCAGGGCGTCACGGTCAGCGTGACGGTTGGGAGCACTACTCTCAACTGTCCCCTTTATTACCTCTCACCAACACAGATTGACGCGGTGCTGCCGGGCAATACTCCCGCGGGAAACGGAACCATCACGGTAGCGTTAAATGGCCTCAATAGCAATGGGTTCACTATAACGGTCGCTCAAAGCGCATTCGGTATCATCAACTACAACGGGACGTTGGGCGCCACATACGACGCCAACAACTTACTCATTACCAATTTCAACTCGGCCAATCCAAATCAGGTGATCGTCGTGTGGGGTTCGGGGATTGGCGGAGACCCTAATAATGACGACCGCACTTCACAAAAACAGAACAACCTGACTAACATCCCAGTTCAGGTATACGTGGGTGGAGTTTCTGCGACCGTGCTTTATCGTGGTAGATCACAGTTTCCAGGGGTAGACCAAATTAACATCATTGTTCCCGCCAACGTTCCCACGGGCTGCTATGTTTCTCTTGCAGTAGTAAGCGGGAGCCCCGCGGTCGTCAGCAATTCAGCGACGATTCCTGTCGCAGCCAGCGGCAAGACCTGCTCCGACAGCAACAACAATCTTCTCTCGCCTACGACTCTTCAAAACCTCTCTGGTAAGACTGCGGTTCGGTCTGGAATGTTGTCCCTGGGGCAAAGCACACAGATTGGAGGCGGGACGCCGACCGTAACGAGCAACGTGAGCGGTTTCTTCACGAGCGTTTCAAACTATAGTTCAACCGCGGGCACGAACTTGGTCTCTATCGGAAGCTGTATTATTCAAGCCTCGACGACCGGGCCCTCGAGCGCGACGACCACAAACCTGGACGCTGGAAGCGGGATCGTCGTTTCCGGGCCGCAGGGTAGCGTCACCATGACCCTATTGAATGAAGCAGGAACCACACTTTACACCGCTTTCCCCATTGCAGCGAATTTCATTCCTGCTTCGGGTGGGCCGTTCACGTTCGATAACGGCAGCGATGGCAAAGACGTCGGCCACTTCAATACGAGCGTTAACTTCCCCGCCAATTTCCAATGGACCAATCAGGCTACAGTCACCACGATCGATCGCACTCAGGGCACAACCGTCACATGGAGCGGCGGCGCTCCAGGCGTAACGGTAAGCATCAGCGGAAGTTCGTCTTCCATGGATGCGGCGACTGGTAGAACCGCGAATGGCACGTTCACCAGCACGGCTCCGCTGAGCGCCGGGTCATTCACGGTTCCACCTCCGGTGTTGCTGGCGCTCCCTGCGGGATCCGGTACGCTATCGATCACCGACAACGGTTCGTTCAACACGTTTACGGCAACCGGTCTCGATATCGGCTACTCTTTTGCGACGGTCGGGTTTAACGAAAACGTTCGGTACAACTAGACAGCCTTTGAAAGTTGGAAAAGCCCTGCACGCAAAATGCGGGGCTTCCTGTTTCTATTGCACGTTCATTGTGAGTACTTTGCTGGTGTCGATGTCCTTCGGCACTACCACTCCAACCCAAGCGAACAACATCTCATCCCAGCTCTGGTCGCCCCAACGAACGGTGGCCTTCGGATCGGGGTTGTATTTATTGTTCGGCGAATTATCCCAGTGGGCGACCAGTTCCATACGTGTGCCCTTCGGGATCGATAGAGGCTTCTGTTCGTAATAAATCATCTGCCAGTTGAAGTCGTAATGCGGTACGCTCACAAGGATTTGCTGCTCACCCGTTGGATAGAACAGCTTCACGTCCATATCCTTCCCACGCAGATGCATGTGCGGCTGCGAGTAGATGAGTTGAACGGGCTGATCAAAGCGGCCCATGGTCGTCGCGCCGTAATTCGCGTCACCCGGTGGAATGGAGAAGTTCATTCCCGCGAGCGGTAGAGTTACCAGCCGCTCCTTGGGAGGCTCTTTCGCGAACACAAAGCCGACTTTGGTTTGGTCTTCAGTCTCGGTTCCGTTCGCGGTGTAGTGCATTTCGAAGACTAAATCCGAGCCGGCGGGCAGGAGCTTTGCGGCTTTGTGGTTCAAGTCGAAATACTCGGCGTGAACTCCAGGCACATAGCCCAGCAGCCATTCGTTCACCGTGAAACGGGGATCGACAGGGGCAGGCAGGTTTTCCTTCTGCTCTGCTGCCTTGGGAGGAACGTAAGGCTCGCCGGGTTTCGCATCTTTCATCCACAAAGAGCCTGGAGGACGCAC
>Ga0126381_100003744_pt1 | contig 16493 bp, 15 predicted proteins | sample PanSoiMetPlot_28_FD_96465 | JGI IMG/M metagenome (GOLD analysis project Ga0126381, IMG submission 96465) | Tropical forest soil microbial communities from Panama - MetaG Plot_28 | ecosystem: Environmental > Terrestrial > Soil > Tropical forest > Bulk soil | place: Panama | collected 2016-02-17 | reverse complement strand
GTTGCGGGCGCCTTCTACCGCAATCTCGCCGCGGCAAACTACTTCACCGTTGCCGACGGCAAAAAGAAGTCGGACCTTCCGGACATCATCACTTCGAGTCCGGCTCCGCCTGCCCCCGTCACCACCAGTTCGAATTCCACCAAGGGCGACTCCAACCAGCGTTAGGTAGGACATGCTTTAGCGTGTCCGGTCCGCGACCGGAAGCGGGCGGACGTTATAATTGACGAAGGGTCCTATGTTTCTTCGTCTTTCCCTCGCTGCACTGTTGGCCGTCCTGCTCCTTTCGGCGGCCAAGAAAACCTCCGGTACCAACCACGGAGAAAACGAAGACGTGGTTGTCACCGCGACCATCTATACCGATCCGGCGGACATCAAAAATCTCCTCGGCGATGATTTAGGCGGACATTACATCGTGGCCGACGTGAAGGTCGAGCCCAAGTACGGCAAAGAAATCGCCGTCGATCGCGACGATTTCATCCTCCGCACGGACAAGGACGGCGAGCGCGACCGTCCCTATGAAGGCAGCCAGATCGCCGGCAGGACCGCGCTTGTCGTCGGTAAAACCAAGGCCGCGCCCACGCAGGACGCGCAACCCGACTACCGCGATGTGCCCGTGCCCATCGGCGGCCCGCTGATGTATCCCGGGGCCGGCGTCGGCGTTGGCGGAAACGGCGGCGCCGTGGACGCAAACAAGGCGGCCGTGAAAAAAGATTCCAGCGACGCACCCAATCCTCTGGAAAAACTGCTCGACGAGAAGATCCTGCCGGATGGTAAAACCGGCAAAGCCGTCACCGGTCTTCTGTACTTCCCCATGGAGAAGCAGAAACTGAAAGACCTCGAACTGCTTTACGGCCCGAAGGAAACGCGGATTTCGCTGCGGTTCAATAAGTAACCGGCGCCAAGCGCCGCACCTATCCCCGTCCCCACTCCCCATCCCCGCGAGCGCCGCGAGCCTGCGGTATTCTGAAGACGTGCGCATCCTGGTTGTCGAGGACGAAAAACGCATCGCCGATTTCCTCTGCCGCGGTCTTGAGGGCGCGGGCTACGCCGTCGATGCCGCCCCCTCCGGTGCTGCAGCCCTCGACCACATCCATTCCGCCGACTACGACCTCGTAGTGCTCGACCTCGGACTCCCCGATATGGATGGCCTGCATGTCCTGGAAAAGGTCCGCAATCGCAAAGTAGGTCCGCCGGTCCTCATCCTCAGCGCCCGCGGCACTCTCGACGATCGCGTGAAAGGCCTCGAGCTGGGGGCCGACGATTACCTGATCAAGCCGTTCGCTTTTGTCGAGCTCCTTGCGCGCGTTCGCGCACTCCTTCGCCGCGGCCAGCCCGCGCCCGAGAAGCTCCAGGTCTCCGATCTCTCGCTCGACTGCATCCGCCGCAAAGTTACGCGCGGCGCCGAGACCATCGACCTCGCCCCCAAGGAGTTCGGCATCCTCGAATACATGATGCGCAACCGCGGCCGTCCGCTGAGCCGCACCATGATCGTCGAGCACGTGTGGGACATGGACTACGATGGCCTCACCAACATCGTCGACGTGTACATCCGCCACCTGCGCAGCAAGATCGACGACCGCTTCACGCAGAAGCTCATCCAGACGGTTCGCGGCATCGGCTACATGATCGAGGCGCCCGATAAATCCTCCGAATCGCGCGCTGCCGAACCCGCCGAACGCCAGGTGTGATATGAAGCTGCCTGGCCGGCGCGATCTTCGCCGTCTTTCCCGCGGCCTCCGATTCCGGCTCACGGCCAGCTATGCTCTCTTCTTCGCCATCCTTTTGACCGGAATCGCCGGCCTGTTTCGCGAGTCTCTTACCACCGCCCTGCAGAACCAGACGGACAGCACCCTCAACGACTACTGGGCAGCGGTGAAGGGCGGCTTCCTCCGCATCGACTGGGACCGCGATAGCGATAAATACTGGGCCAACTGGTATTACGACGAAGACGACCCGGAAGAGAAAACCCTGGCTCTCGATATCCAGAAGGTCTTCATGATCACCGACCAGTACGGTCACGTGATCCAGGACATCGAAACCAAGGAAGACCAGATCCGCGGCTTCGACGATCTGCCCAAGGACCCACCTTCCGTCATTCAGGCGCGCGTCCGGGAAGCCCTGACCGCGCTAAGACCCGGCCAGCCCGGAAAAGCATTCCGCGTCACCACTCGCAGTCACAGCGGCGAACCCTTCCGGCTGCGCGCCGGCATCATCCTCGCGCAGCATGACCGCCCGGGTGCCACTGCCCACGAGCCTTTCTATGTGGTGCTTGGCACCTCCTATGCCAACTACGACAAGATTCTTCACGACAATTGGCTTGTCTACGTCTCGGTCATTCCGATCTCCCTTATCCTCGGGTCCCTGCTCGGATGGTTCATGGCGGGACGCGCCCTCACTCCCGTCCGCGAAGTCGCCCAGACCGCGCAGCGCATCTCGGGCTCTAACCTCAGCCTGCGCATCCCGAGCCGGCAGGCGGGCGATGAGCTCGATTACCTCATCCTCACGTTCAACCGGATGATCGAGCGCCTGGAAGCCTCCTTCCAGCAGATGAAGCAGTTCTCCACAGACGTTTCTCACGAACTTCGGACGCCCATCACCGCGATTCGCGGCCAATTGGAGGTTGCGCTGTTCACCGCTAAAACCACCGAACAGTACCGCGAGGCTATCTTCAACGCCCTCACCGATATCGACCGCCTGTCGCAGATCGTGCGCGCGCTTCTTCTCCTCTCGCAGGCCGAATCCGGCCAGCTCGCTCTGCAGAAGTCTCCGCTCGATATCCGCGAGGTGGTCCAGGACCTCGCCGAGCAGTATCAGATTCCCGCCGAGGCCGCCGGCATCCACCTCTCGGCCGACGCCGCTGCGAAGTGCGTGGTCTACGCGGACCGCGTGCAGATCGAGCGCATGATCACCAACCTTCTCTCGAACGCGATTAAATTTACGCCGGAAGGCGGGCAGGTGCATATCTCCGCCCGCACGGTGGACGAACATGCCGAGATCGTTGTCGAGGACACCGGCCGCGGCATCCCCACCGAGCATCTGCCGCACATCTTCGACCGTTTCTATCGCGTCCCCGGCTCCAACGCAGCGTCCGCGCACGAGCAGGGCCTCGGCCTCGGACTCAGCTTCGTCGCCTGGATCGTCAAAGTCCACAAAGGCACCATCGACGTCGATAGCCACCCCGGCCGCGGCACCCGCTTCACCATCAAGCTTCCGGCCGCGGGCGTCGGCGCGGACACGCTGGAACTGACTACACAATCGGCCTGACGGGCGGGCGTCAGAAGTCAGGAGTCAGGAGTCAGGAGCCGGAATAGTGGGGGACTCAGGGGTGCGGGGGTGATCCCGATAAACGTCGATTGGGGCGGGACCACACTGTTGCAGCGCGCCGCCGCCGCGGGCGAAACGCTGCGTACAGGGCGCGGTTCCGCCGCTGTTCTCGCCAGCGGCGCGCTGTTGAGCGGCGAACGTTGGGGGGCCATCGACGGCTTCGCCGCTGCTGTCGTAACCGCAGCCGATAATTACAGCGCGGGCCAGCGTTGAATTTCAGCGGCACGGTGGCCGGGAGCGGTGAAACGATCACGCTGAGCAGTTTCAGCGCCGTGCGGATTCCGTAAGTTAGGAGTGCTGCATGCGATAATTTCGGTTCTATGACATGGTTCAGGGTTCGGGTGCCGGCATCGAGCGCCAATCTCGGGCCCGGGTTCGACGCGCTCGGCATGGCTCTCGACGTTTATCTCACCTGCCGGTTTCGCCGCGCCGGGGAATTGCGCATCTGCGCGGAGGGACGCGACGCCGAGGCCATCCCTGCGAGCGAAGAAAACATGATCTGGCAGACGGCCGCCACGGTGGCGGCCAGCCACGGCTGCCAGATGCCCCCCATCGAGCTGCAAATCCACAATGAAATCCCGATCGGCAAGGGCTTGGGATCGAGCGCGGCCGCGCTGACGGCCGGGGTGGTGATTGCCGATCTGATGCTCGATCTCGGTTGGAAGCCGCCGCGGATTCTCGACGAAGCCGCGCGGCTGGAGGGCCATCCCGACAACGTCGCTCCGTGTACGCTGGGGTCGATCGTGGCCAGCGCCATCGATTCCGGCGGCGTCGCACGCGCGGTGCGACTGGAACTGCCGAAGAGGTTCGGGGTGGGGATCGTGGTTCCCGACTTCGACCTGCCTACCTCGAAAGCGCGCGCCGTACTGCCTGCCGGATACAGCCGCGAGGACGCCGTGTTTAACGTCCAGCGGGCTTCGCTGCTGATCGCCGCGCTGGCCGCGGGCGCCACCTGGGCGTTTCCCGCGGCGCTTGAAGACCGCTTCCATCAGCCGTACCGAGTGCCGCTCGTTCCGGGGCTGGACGAAATACTGAAGCTGAGGGCTCCCGGGCTGCTCGGCTGCGTGCTCAGCGGCGCCGGCCCCTCGATTCTCGTTTTTTACGAACGCGGCCACGAAAACGTCTGCCATCTCGTGCGGCAGATCTTCAAGCTGCACGGGCACCAATCCGATACCCTGCACGCCGGCATCGCGGACCGGGGGTTTGAGCTGGCGGAGGAGTAGCTGCGATCCAGGAGCTACGAGCTACGAGAAAAAACCGCTGCGCAGAGTTGTCGCTCGGAGCTCGTGACTTGCCGCTCGTCGCTCATGGCTGCATCAGCGTTTTGTTCAACCACGCGATCATTTCCGCCTTCCAATGTTGCATGGCCGGATCTTTCCAGCCGCTCATGCCGTGGCCGCCGCCTTCGATGGTGACGATTTCGCAGGCGGCGCCCACTTTGCGCATGGCGCCGCACATCAAGGGCGATTGCTCGTAAGACACCTGGTCGTCTTTCGTGCCGTGGATGCAGAGAAATGGCGGCATGCCCTTATGGACGGCGAACAGCGGCGACACGGCGCGCAGCTTGGCGAGGCCTGCTTCGTCGAGCTGTTCGGCGCCGAAGAAACGGATGCTGCCGCCCCTCGACATATGCCGGTTGATCGACGCCATGTTGAAGCGCTCGGGGTGGTCGCGGCGCTCGAGGGCTAACGCCGCGTAGTCCACCGGGCCGTAGAAATCGACGACCGCCTGAACGGTCGTGTCGCGCGTTTCATGCGTGCCGGCGTAGTTCACCAGGAAGCCGCCCGCCGATTCGCCGATGATGGCGATCTTGGAAGGGTTCACGTGATACTCGGCGGCATGGGCCTTCACCCACCGGATCGCGGCTTCGAGATCGGCGATGGCTGCCGGGAAGCGGAACTCGGGCGCCATGCGGTAATCGATGCTGAACCACGCGAAGCCGGCGTCCGCTAATGGCTCGAAGAGAGGCCGCACATTCGTGTTCTTGCTCCCCCCGTCGAATCCGCCGCCGTGAACGAGAATCGCGGCCGGAAACGGACCGGCGCCATCGGGCACGTGCAGATCGAGCTGCGCTTTGCCGGCGCTGCCGTACGGTAGGTCGTTCCGATCGATCGGTGCCGACACTAGAGTTCCGACGTACAGTAGGTATAGAACTAATAGATATTTTCCCATCGAAAAAAATTGTATCGCGCGCGCGGACGTCGTCGTATACTCTCAAAACGGCCACTCCGGTTCGTGAGGGGGATTATGCTCGTGCGTGTTTCCACTTATACTGCCCTGGGCTTGTGTTTGCTGCCGACGGCGTTTGCTCAAGCTCAAGCGAAAGTCGATTTTGGCAAGGATGTGCTGCCCATCTTCCGTCAGAACTGCATTGGATGTCACGGCGCCGCCCAGCAAATGAGCGGGCTGCGGCTAGACCGCAGGAGTTCGGTCTTCAAAGATGGACTGCGCCGTGTGGTTCCGGGCTCGAGCGAAAACAGTTTTCTGTATCACCGTGTCACTGGAAATGACTACGGCCTGCAGATGCCGCCGGCGGGCCCGTTGGGCGCCGATAAGGTCGCGGTGATCAAGGCCTGGATCGATGAGGGGGCGCCGTGGCCCGATGCGCTGGCCAATGAAGCGGATCTGCCGCCGCTGAATCCCAAAGCGACCGCGATGGTAGAGGCGCTCCGCTCCGGCGATCGCGCGGCGTTCCTGAAATCGGTGGCGGAAGGCACGAAGCTCCTCAACGCCCGCGGGCCGGAGGGTTCCACGCCCTTCATGTATGCGGTGCTTTATGGCGATGCCGCATTGCTGGAACAGCTCATCCAAAAGGGTGCGGATGTCAATGCCAAGAACGACGCCAAGGCGACCGCGCTGATGTGGGCCGCGGCTTGCGATCTGGAGAAGGTGCGGGTGCTGGTGGCGCACGGCGCCGACGTGAACGCCAAATCCGACGAATCGCGTTCGCCCCTGATGATTGCGGCGGGACGTCCAGGCGGCGCGGCGATCGTCAAATTCCTTTTGGAGCACGCAGCGAACCCCAATCCCACGAAGAATCCGATGGCCGAGTCCTCGCCGCTCGTGCAGGCCTCGATGGCCGCGGAGCCCGAAAGCATGCGCCTGCTGATCGCGCGCGGCGCCGACGTGAAAGCCGCCGGACCCATGGCTCTCACGATGGCGATGATGGTGCACTGCCGCGAATGCACGGACCTGCTCGTCAAACAGAATCTGGAAAAGGACGCCTACACCTTCACTCTGCTGAATATCGCGGTGGATACGGATGCGCGCGAAGTGAGACTGCTGTTGGAGCATGGGGCTGAGGTCAACGCGGTAGACCCGTTCGGCCGCACGGCCCTGCACTATGCTGCCATTTCAGAAGAGCTGCCGGCAGACGTGGTGAAGCTCCTGATCGACCATGGCGCCAAGGTGAACGCCACCAGCCAGCACAAGCAATCGCGCGACGCCGGGATGTCGGCGCTCGACATTGCGCGCATGAATGGAGACTCGCCGGTGGTCGAAGCCCTGCTGAAGGGGGGCGCGACTAGCGCTGTCCAGCCGGTTGCCGCGATGAAGCCACAGCCCGCGGCCACTGTGCAGGCGGCCATTCAAAAGAGTTTGCCATTGATCCAACGCGCGGATGCCGGCTTCACCTCCAAGTCAGGCTGCATCTCCTGCCACAACAATAGCATTGCCGCGATGACCGTCGGCTTGGCGCGCAAGAATGGCTACCGCGTCGATGAGCGGCTCGCCGGCCAGCAGTTGAAGACTAACGCGAGCTACCTGGAGCATCAGCGCGACCAGCTCCATCAGGGATTCTTCGCCGCCCAAGCCGGCGCCGAGGCCTTCGGCGATACGTTCGGGCCGTCGGTGCTGGGTTACGTTCTGGTTGGTCTCGATTCGGAACATTACAAGGCCGATCTCACCACCGATGCGGTCGCGATCTACCTGAAGTCGCGACAGAACCCGGATGGCCAATGGTTCTATGCAGGTGCCGATACGCGACCGCCGATCTGCCTCGCCTATGTGGGCCAGACCGCGCTGTGTATGCGCGGGCTGCAGCTCTACGCGCCGAAGACGGACAAGGCGGCCTACGACAAGGCCGTGCAGCTGGCAGCCTCCTGGATTGCCAAAGCGGAGCCGAAGAGCATGGAGGATCGCGTATGGAAGCTTCAGGGCCTCGCCTGGTCCGGTGCGTATAAAGATGTCGCAGCCAAGACTGTGCGCGATCTCGTGGCCTTGCAGCGGCAGGATGGCGGCTGGGCGCAGACCCCGGGCCGGGCGAGCGACGCTTACGAGACCGGCCACGTGCTGGTGGCGCTGCACCTTGGGGGCATGGCCGCCGCCGACCCGGCGTACAAGCGAGGAGTGCAGTTCCTGCTCCACAACCAGATGGAAGACGGATCGTGGCACATCACAACGCGCGCGCTGGCCTTGCAGCCGTATTTTGAGACCGGCTTCCCGCACGGCGTGGATCAGTCGGTTTCGGCCGCCGGGTCGGCTTGGGCGACGATGGCGCTGGCGATGGCGGCGGGGAGTGGAGCGGGGAACGCGACGGCGGCGCCCGAGTAGAAGGACCTCTTGCCTTTAGCTATTAGCTGTTGTTAGCGATTTGCTAAAACCACCGCGCGCCCTGGGTGGGACGGGCGGTCCGATTTACGGATCCGTTCCGGATTTCGCCTGTCCAGCGCCGAAGGCGGCCTCGCGGCCGCCGGACAAGCTAAAGTATGTCCCACCAAAAGCTAAAAGCTACGAAATTACGCCTTTCCGGACGGCGTACAGAATCAGCTCCGGCACCGTGTGCAGGTTCAGCTTCTCCATCAGGTTGCCGCGATGCGATTCCACGGTATAGAGGCTGAGGTTGAGCATGTTGGCGATCTCTTTGTTGCTTTTGCCTTCGGCGATAAGCTGCAGAACCTCGCGCTCGCGGCTGGTGAGTAACTCGTAGCTGTCTTCGATCTCGCGGTCCTGCAGTTGGCGGACGTAGTCTTCTACCAGCATACGGCTCACCGCGGGGCTGAAGAAGGCCTTGCCATTGACCACGGCGCGGATGGCGGCAATCAGGTCAGACTCCGCCGACTCCTTCAACAAGTATCCGCGCGCTCCAGCCTTCAGTGCGCGCAACACGTAAGCTTCGTCGGAGTGCATGCTCAGGATTACGACGGAAACCTGGGGCAGGGAAGTGGTGATCTGGCGCGCGGCTTCAATGCCGTTGAGGTTCGGCATGCCGATGTCCATTAGGATGACATCGGGCTTTTGTTGCTGCGCCAGCGCCACCGCCTCGCGCCCGTCGGAGGCTTCTCCCACGACCTGGAAATCGCGCTGCCGCTCCAATACCAGCCGCAGGCCGGTGCGCATCACCGCGTGATCTTCCGCCAGCAGAATTCGGATGTCGCTCATAGTTTGGTTGCGCTATCGTGTGAAACCGTATCCGGTGCTGGCATGGGACAAACCAGCGGCAGCACGATCGAGATCTCCGTGCCCCGGCCCGGCGCGGAATCGATGTGGAACGTTCCACCGAGGTTGTGGACTCGCTCCTCCATTCCCAGAATTCCCATGCCTTTCTCGCGCGCATGGAAGCCTTGGCCGTCGTCGACGATCGTGACGCGCGCCGTCCGCTCATCGCGCCTTACGGTGACGCGCACATGTTGCGCCTTGGAGTGCCGCGCCGCATTGTGCAGAGCCTCCTGCACCACGCGGTAGATGCATGTCCTGTATTCGTCGGGCATTTCTTCGGAGACGTCCTGTGCGTCCACTTTCACTTTCATGCCCGTGCGCCGGGCCATCTCGCGCGCTTGCCATTCCAGCGCCGGCGCCAATCCCAGGTCGTCGAGCATGGAGGGCCGCAACAGCAGCGACATGTTGCGCACCACGCCCACATTGGCCTCAGCCAGCCGCCTGACTCGCTGCGCCTGGTGCTGCGCCTCTGCATTTTCCGGCGGAATCATGGATGCGAGCGTGCCTAGCTCTACCAGGAGCGCCGACATGGCGGCCCCCACTTCGTCATGGAGTTCGCGCGAGAGTTTGCGGCGCTCTTGTTCCTGTGCCGCCACCAGCCGCGCACTGAGACGGTGCAGTTCTTCTCGCGTTCGCGCCACCTCGAGGTAGCGAGATTCGGATTCGCGCTCCAGCTTGCGTACGCGCGTGCCGGTCATCACTGCCAGCGCCAATCCCAGCGCGATCGCCAGCAGCGCGGTTGCCAGCACCTCGCGTCGGAAGCCAGCGAAGAGGCGCGCCTGGGTGACCCGCCCTTCCTGCAACTGACGCGTGTCGATCTGGCGGATGCGCTCCGCGGCGCCCAGCATCTGCTGCCGCCTGGGGAAGATCTGCTCGCGGAGAAAGCTGTCTGCCAGGCGGCTGCGCGTGGCGGCGTCCCAGCTGAGGGCGGGCTGCGTGACGGCGAAATACTGGTCGAGATCGCGCTGCAGCTCATCCACCGCAGCCAGCTCTTCCGGGGCCAGGCCGGTGCGGTAGTGAGCTACGGCGGCGGACATTTCCTGCTGGGTGCGCAGAATGTCGGCGCGGCGGCGTTCGGCAAGCTGCGGGTCGGAGTGCAGAAGATAGTCGCGCAAATCGATCCCCGAACGGAACAGGTCGCCGCGCAGGCGGTCGAGCAGATCGTCGCGCTCCAGGAACTTGCTGCGGATCTCGGCGTTGGCAGTTTCAATGCGGTTCATCGCGCTGGTGGCGGTCAATGCGAGCAAGACCATCAGCCCCAGCAGGCTGCCGAACCCCGCCCACAACAGAGCGGGGCTCGACGTCAGCAGACGAGTGAAAGCGCGGGCTGGCGGCTCCGGGCTGGGCATGCGTTTACATTATGGCTCGTTACTCGCTTCGCTCGCGGGGACGGGCGATAGGGAATGGAGGAAGCAGATGCGCCTCGGGCGTATCAATTATTCTTTTCCAGCAGGGCATCGGCGAGGATGAGATAGCCGAGCAGGACTGGAATGGCCGCGAGTCCGGGGGCCAGCAACCACGGGTGCGCGACCATCACGTGGTATTGGCGCGCCTCCGCCAGCATGTTTCCCCAACTCGGCACCGGCTGACCGATCCCCAGTCCCAGGAACGACAATCCCACTTCCGCCAGAATGAATTGCGGTATCAGGACGGTAGCCTGCGTGAGGAGCACCGGCCGCGTAAGAGGCAGCAGGTGGCGGCGAATCAGATAGGCATGGGACGCACCGAAGCCGCGCGCCGCCAGAAGAAACGGCTGCTCCCTGGCGCTCAGCGCCACCCCGCGCACCAGCCGCGCCGGCCGCACCCATCCGACCGCGCCGATGATCCCCACCAGCAGGAGTAACGCGTCTGGCGGTCCGATGTGCAGCGGAAGAAACGCGCGCGCCGCCAGCAGCAGATAAAACCACGGCACCGCCAACGCCAGCTCGCCCAGCCGCATGATGAGGTGATCGGGCCATCCTCCGAAATAGCCGGAGCCGATTCCGAACAGCAGCCCCAGACCGAGTGCGAGCACGGTCGCTGCCATGCCGGTGAGTAGAGAGATCTGCCCGCCGTACAACACGCGCGAGAAGATGTCGCGCCCCAGCCCATCCGAGCCCCACAGGAAGATCACGCCGCGCTGCTCGACGCCGAAAAGCCGGCCGCGAGTGAAAAAGTCCACCGGGTGCAGCGCGCCGGCGGGATCTATGACCATCAAGCGCGTACCCGAAATGCGCAGCGTCGACGGGGGCGCCAGCGGATAATCGCGGTGCTGTTCGTCATAAGGATACGGCGCGATGAATCCCGCCAGCAGAATGGCCGCGTGCCACACGAGCAGCCACAACACTGCTGCGCGGATTTTGGTTCGACGCGTCATTGCCGTGGCTTCCGAATGCGCGGATCGAAACGATACAGAAGCAGGTCGGCCGCGAGATTGCCCAACGTCAGAAACAGGGTCGAGAACATGACGACCGCCAGCACGATGGCGAAATCGCGCGCCATGATCGCATCCAGGAACAGCGGCCCCAAGCCGGGCCAGCCCATCACCACTTCCACCAAAAGGGATCCGCTGAGCAGCGTGCCCAGCGATAAACCGGCGAGTGAGATCAGCGGGTTCATCGCTGCCGGCAGCAGATGACGCAGCAGCACGCGGAGGCGCGAAATGCCGAGGGCGCGGGCGTGGAGCGCGAAGCTTGCGTCCATCACGTCCGTTACGGCGGCGCGCACATGCTGCACCAGGACAGGCGCAGTTCCGAGAACCAACACGGCGACCGGGAGGGCCATGTGCCAGGCGAGGTCACGCATCCGTTCAGTCACGGAAAGCAGCTCATAGTCGCGGGTGTGCATTCCTCCGATAGGGAAGGTTCCGCCGCGCGCCGCCAGCGCCAGGAGCGCGAGCGCGATCAGCAGATCGGGAATCACCAGCAGCATCGCCAGCACCAGGCGCGAAACCGCGTCGCACCATTGACCGCACCGGCTGGCGCTCCATACGCCCCACGGAACCGCCAACAGCCATGCGAGCACGGTCGACGTTCCGGTAAGCAGCAGCGTGGCGCGCATCCGTTCCGCCACCAATTCATTTACCGGCGCGTTATAGGCCAAAGAGAAACCCCAGTCGCTGCGCAGCGCGCCGGCCGCCCAGGAGATGTAGCGCGCCGGGAGCGTCCTGTCCAGTCCCGCATGCGCCCGCATCGCCACGATAGTCTGCTCGGAAACGCCCCTTCCGAAGTGCAGCTCGGTATAAAAATCGCCGGGTGCAAGATCCGCAAACAGGAAGCACACCAGGGACACACCCACGAGCAGGAACAGGGCATGGCCCAGCCGCCGCGCAACGTAGCGGATCATGCGTCCCCGTCCTTCGCGGTGTGAAGGGAAAGCTTCGCGGCTGCATCTAACATCTGCGCGGTTCGCGGGTGGCGTGGGTGCGCCATCACCTCCGCGGTGGCGCCGCGCTCCACAATCGCTCCTGCCTCCATCACCACGAGCTCGCCCGTCAGGCTCGCCACCAGCCGCACGTCGTGCGCGATCACGATGTATGCCGTACCCAGCTGCTGCTGCGCTTCCACGAGCAGCCGCGAAATCTGCGCTCGCACTGAAAGGTCCAGCCCGGCGAGCGATTCATCCAGGATCAGCAGCTTCGGCTCGAGCAGCAGCGCGCGCGCCAGTGCCAGCCGCTGGCGTTCGCCGCCGCTGAACGAAAGTGCGGGCCGCCCGGCTGCAGCCCCCGGCAGGCCAATCGATTCCATCACCTCCGCGGCGCGGCGACGAGCCTCTCGCGGCGTGGCTCGCTTTTGAATCACGAGCGGCTCGGCGATGATCTCGGCGGCGGTGAACCCCGGATTCAGCGCGGCGGCCGGCTGCTGCAACACAAGCTGAATCTGTGGGCGAAGCTGCGCGCGCTCGCTGCGATCCAGATGGGCCAGGCTCTTTCCTTCGAACCGAATGATTCCTGCATCGGGCTGCTCGAACAACGCCAGGCAGCGCGCCAGCGTCGATTTGCCCGAACCAGAGGGGCCGACGATGCCCAATGTCGTTCCGCGCTCCAGCGTAAGATCGATATCGCGAATGGCGGGCCGGTTGGCGGGAAGGAAACTCTTCGACAGCGATTTCACCTGCAGCAGCGGCTCAGACGGCATACCGCAGCAAGCCCGCCGTATAGGCCTCCGATGGCGCGCCAAAGACTTGTGAGATGGGGCCTCGTTCGACGACGCGGCCGGTGTGCATCACGAGCACCGATTCGGCCAGATGCGCGAGCACGCCGGGATCATGGCCGATCACCAGAAACGATGTGCCCAGCTGGTCGCGGATCCACCGGAGCAACGAACAAATCTCCACGACGCGCTCCGGGTCGAGAGCCGTGAACGGCTCGTCGGCGATCACCAGCGCCGGACGCCCCGCCAGCGCCTGGGCGATCAGCACGCGCTGCCGCTCACCTCCGCTGAGCTGATGCGGATACGCGGAACGCAGCCGATCCGACGCGCCGAGCCCCGCCAGCTGGAACAGGGCATCGACCTCGGCGCGCATCTCGCGCCGTCCGCACGGCCGGTGGGCCCGCACCACTTCTGCCACCTGATCGCCTGCCCGCATCACGGGGTTGAGGGCCAGAAGCGGATCCTGCCCGATGAGCGCGATGCCTCCGCCGCGGATCGGCTCCAATTCGCTTTCTCTCAATCCGACGAGCTCTGTTCCGCAGAACCGCGCCGACCCACGAACGGTGAAACGCTCGGGCGGCAGCAACTGCATGAGGGCGTGCACCAGCGTGGTTTTGCCGCAGCCGGATTCGCCGAACAGACCCACGGTCTCGCCTGGGGCGATGTTGAAGCCGACGTCCGAGACTAGCGCTACAGGCGGCTGCCCGCGAAGCTCGACCGCAAGATCGCGCACTTCCAGCAACGGGTCCTGCGATGCGGCTGCGCCATTCATCGTCTCTATTCTACGATTGAAGGGGAGAATCGCAATGCCCGCGGCGCGCTTTCGCTTTTATGCCGAGCTGAACGATTTTCTGCCGCCCGAAAATCGCGGCGGGCCGCTGGAACGCCGCTTCGAGGTTTCGGGATCGGTGAAGGACTGGATCGAGAGTTTCGGCGTGCCGCACACTGAGGTCGAGCTGGTGCTGGCGAACGGCGAGCCTGTTGAGTTCTCATACCAGGTCTCGGATGGCGATGCCATCAGCGTCTATCCCGTCTTCGAATCGTTCGATCTCTCGCCGGTGCCCCGCGTGCGCCCGGAGCCGTTGCGCGATTTGAAGTTCGTGCTCGACGTACATCTGGGGCGTCTCGCCGCCTATATGCGGATGGCCGGCTTCGATGCCGCATACAGCAACAACGCCAGCGATCCTGAACTGGCGGAGATCGTGTCGAACCATCGCCGTGTCTTATTGACGCGCGATCGTTACCTTCTTATGCGATCGCGCGTCGATCGCGGCTATTGGGTGCGCTCCATGGAGCCCAAACAACAGCTTGTCGAGGTGTTGCACAGGTTCCAGCTGACAGGCTGCATGCATCCCTTCACCCGCTGTTTGTGCTGTAACGGCGAACTGCTCCCGGTGAGTCGGGAGGACGTGCGGGATCACCTGCCGGAGCGCGTTCGCGAGCGACAGCAGTTCCGCCGTTGCGCGACCTGTGGACAGGTCTATTGGGAAGGGACGCATCATGCCCGAATGCAGAAGTTGCTGGAGTGGGCGGTGAGGCAGGCTGGCAGCCTGGCGAAGAGGCACCTTGGGTCAGGGCACGACTTGAGCCGTGCCGAAGGGCATGAATGACCTAGGACTGGCGCCCAGGGTTTCTCCTGGTTTCGGGTGCGTCCCATACTGTGCTAGAATCCAGCGCCAACGGGAGGGACCCCCAATGCACATTGATCGCCGGGCCTTTTTCGCAACGCTGGGAACGGCAGCCGCGGTCAGCGCCATGCCCTCAGAGACGCTCGCCGATGCGCTCGAACACCACATGATGGAAACCTTGGACGACGAAACCGCCGCGAACGAACTCAAGGTCCGGCGCGGTGCCGGGACTCTTTTCGGTGGGCCAGCGCCCAACAGCACGACTTCCCCGGAACTGCACAAGCTCGAGCCCATGCCGGAACACCCGACTCTGGTCGATTTCTTCAAGTATCGGTTTGCACCCGCCACGCATGTCCTGCAAAGCGCCACCGACGCGCTGAAAAAAGGCGAAAAGGAAGAACTGATTCTCGCCTGTCTCCTCCATGACGTCGTCCTAAATCTGATCAAGGTCGACCACGGCTGGTGGGGCGCGCAGTTGTTGGAGCCTTACGTTCCGGAAAAGGTCAGTTGGGGCATCCGTTATCACCAGGCCTTGCGCTTCTTCCCTGATTCGGCGGTCGGTTACGAATATCCGGAGCTATACAACCGCATCTTCGGCAAGGATTATATACCCACTCCGTACATCAAGAGAGCTTACGAGTACGCCCGCAACCACAAGTGGTATATGGAAGCGCGGATGATTACCGTGCACGACCTCTACGCGTTCGATCCGAACATGCACGTCTCGCTCGATCCGTTCATCGATATCATCGGCCGTCACTTCAAGCAGCCTAAGGAAGGTCTCGGCTACGACAACGGCCCTGTAGCTCACATGTGGCGGACGCTCAATTTCCCGGACATGCCGCTCTAACGGCCGCAGGGACAACCGAATTGAGCAGGAAGCCCAACCGGGGCTATCGGACCTTTCGCGACAAAGCCGACGGCGCCCTGTTTGTCTGCGATCAGCAGTTGTGAGTTTTGGGTTCGGTGGGGCAGACGATTGTCGTCGGTCCTGGCGGAAGGGCCGTGACCGGCCACATGGGCGGTCCCGCCAGCGGCAGCCCCACTTCAGGCGGGTTTGGGCGCATTCTCTTGCGCATGGGCATAGGCGTGGATCACAGTCCGCAGGGAGTCGAAGAGCGCGTCCTTGTCGATTAGTCCACTGAGCTCGTATCTTTCGAATGTGTCTCGGACATCGTCTGAAACGTGGGCGAACACGAGGTTCACCCCGGCCTTCCGGAGGGTGTCCTGGAGGGCGCGCACCGTCGCGGCGCCCGTGAAGTCAACATCGTCGACCGCAGAAGCGTCGATGCAGAACCATCGCAGTGGGGGTGACGCACGGCGCACGAGTTCCGTCACCTGGGAAAGCAGCAGATCGGTGTTGGCGTAGTAGATGCTGTGGGTGAAGCGGTAAATCATGAGCCCCGGCTCGACCTGCAGTGACGAGGGCTGCATCTTCAGCCTTCCGCCGGCGTGAGGCCGTGGGCCAATTGGCTCGGTGCGCAATCCATGCCCGTCGTCTCGCACGACCAGGCAATTGTGCGGGCGGTAGCCTTGGCGAGTATGGTCGAGCAGCGACAACACGACGGCGAGCAGGATGCTCTGCTCGACTCCGACGAAGACGACTGTGAGGGCGGTGACCACCGCGATCCAGAATTCCGAGGTTCGGGCGCTGAAGATACGGCGCATACCGTGGATATCCACGAGATCCATTCCGATGCGGAAGATAATGGCGGCGAGCGCCGCTTCGGGCAGCAGCTCGAGCGGCCGTGTGAGGAACAGCAGCACAATGAGCGCGATCAGGCTCGCCGCGAACTGCGCAAGCTGGCTGCGGCCGCCGGCGCTCTCCACCATCTGGGTTTTCGTCGGGCTGCCGTTGACGACGAACGTACCGGTGAATGCCGCGCCAAGGTTGGCGAGGGCCAGGCCCGTGATATCGGTATTCTCGTCGAAACGTTCGTTTTCGAGCGCGGCGAACGCGCGCGAAGTGGCCGCG
>Ga0126381_100003742_pt1 | contig 16500 bp, 10 predicted proteins | sample PanSoiMetPlot_28_FD_96465 | JGI IMG/M metagenome (GOLD analysis project Ga0126381, IMG submission 96465) | Tropical forest soil microbial communities from Panama - MetaG Plot_28 | ecosystem: Environmental > Terrestrial > Soil > Tropical forest > Bulk soil | place: Panama | collected 2016-02-17 | reverse complement strand
TGTCCGGCGGGGCAATCATGGTGCTGAACGGGGTCAGTCGCCGCAGCCTGGCGGCGGTCGAGCAAGCCGAGCGGGTCTGCGCTGGCCGTTGCCGCGCCATCGTCCGCGTGCCATGGGACGATCAGCTGCGAAATGATGGGGCGCAACCAGCCCCTCAGCAGGCTCTCGGCGTGCAGCCGGGTCAGCACTGGTCGGGTCTGCTGACCCCGGCTACGGCGGCGGCGTACACGGCGCTGGCGGGTTTGGTCGTGACCGCTCTGGCCGACCGCGGCGGCGGAGCGGCGCCGCCGGAGTCCGCGCCGCCCGGGCAGGTGCGGCGATGACCGGTCGAGGCGCTAAGCGCACCAGGCTGCCCGTCCGCTACTTCGATGACCGGATCTTGCTCACCGAGACCCACGCCTGGGCCTATTTCGCGGTGCCGACGATCTCGTACGAGTTCATGACCGCGCCGCAGCGCGAAGCGCTTGCGACGAACCTGACCGTCGCGATGGCCGGGATCCGGATGGCCGACGCCGAAGTGCATCTGCGGATCGCGCACCGCAGTTACCCCGCGGCGGAATGGGCGACCGGCTTGCACGCGACGTCAGACGGCGGTCCAGGCTGGGTGCCGTACCTGGACGAGATGTACCGCCAGGTGTGGGCGAAGGACTTCTGGACAAAGGAGGTCTACCTGGGCGTCAGGCTCGGTCAGCGGGGCGTGCGCGCCCAGCTCACCGGCGGCGCATTCGCGCAGTTCGGCCGCGCTTACCGGGCGAGCGAGCAGCTGCTCGGACTCGAAGACGACGCGGTCCCGCGCGGCGAGGTCGCCAAGTGGACCGAGCAGGCCGATCGGATCGGCCGCGCGCTGGCCGCCAGCTCGCTCGCAGCCAGGCATGCCACGGCCGATGAGGTCGGGTGGCTGTTCCGGCACGCGATCACCGGCTGCGTGGGCGATCCGCCGCCCTCGGCTGCGGGCAGGCGCCGATGGGGGATCGGCGAGATCGAGCAACTCGTCGAGGGAGAGATACACAACGGGCGCACCGTCCTGCGGATGGTACATCCCGGCGGGGAGTCGTGGACGGCATTGCTTTCGTTCTCCCGTTTCCCCGACGTCATGTACTTTCCCGACGGCGAGCCGTGGCTGCATTACGCCGACTCGCTGCCGTTCCCGGTCGAGGCAAGCCTGCGTATGAAGCTGATCCCGCCCGCGAAGGCCAGCAAGGACGTCGGCCGCCGGCTTGCGCATGCGCGGGACATGGACGCCCACATCCGCGAGGCGGGCGCCGACCTGCCGCTGGCTCTGGCCGAGCAGATCGAGGCGGCCAGGATGCTCGAGCACGGGATCACCAAGGAGCGGCTGCCGTTTGTCTACGGCTGGCACCGTCTTGCCGTGACCGCTGCGAGCCGGGAGCTATGCGTGCGCCGCGCCGAGGCCGTGACCGAGCATTACCGCGACATCGGCATCGACGTTGTGAACTCGACGGGTGATCAGTTCTCGCTGCTGCACGAGTCGCTGCCCGGCGACAAGGTCAGGCTGGTCTCCTATCTGCAGCGCCAGCCGCTCTACACGATCGCAGGAGGGATGCCGACTGCGACCGTCGATCTCGGCGACCGGGTCGCCGACGACGCAGGCTGGATTGGCCCCTACATCGGCGAGACCATCGGCAGGGCCAGGTCGGTCGTGCACTTCGATCCGCTGGTCGCCGCGGCGCGCAATCGGCCGACCGCGGTCGCGATCACCGGCGAGCCCGGCGGCGGGAAGACCACGCTGGCTCTGCTGTTGATCATGCAGCTCGCGCTTCGCGGTGTGACGGTCGCCGTGATCGACCCGAAAGGCGACGCCGAGCCGCTGGTCAGGCTCCTGGCCCACCGCGGCAGACGGGCGAGGGTCCTGCCGCTCGGCAGCGCGGCGGCCGGGCTACTCGACCCCTTCTCCTTCGGCGACGATCTCGCTGAGCGGCGCACGATGGCCGCGGAGACGCTGCGGCTGCTGCTGCCCGGGATGAGCGAGGAGCGCGAGAGCGCGATGATCCAGGCCGTCGGCGCGGTGGCAGCGAGCGATCGGCCGAGCCTCGGACAGGTAGTCGAGCGCCTGGAGGCCGCGTCGGACGCCGCGTCGAAGAACCTCGGCGCGGTACTGCGGTCGATGTCGGAGATGCGGCTGGCAAGGCTGTGCTTCGCGCCATCCGGCGGCGAACGGATCGACGCGGAGGGCTGGACCACAGTGTTCACGCTGGCCGGGTTGACGTTGCCGGACTCCGGGCTCAAGCGCGACGACTATTCCTACGAGCAACGGCTGTCCGTGGCTTTGTTGTACCTGGTGTCGCAGTTCGCCAGGCGGCTGCTGAACGGCATGGACCGGCGGATCGGCAAGGCCATCGTGCTCGATGAGGCATGGGCGGTCACCTCGACGCCGCAAGGAGCCAAGCTGATCCCTGAGGTCTCCAGGATGGGCCGGTCGCGGAACACCGCTTTGATCCTCGTGTCGCAGAACGCCGGCGACCTGCTGAACGAGCAGGTGACGAACTGCATCTCGGCGGTATTCGCGTTCCGGTCAACCGAGCGCGCGGAGGTCGCCAGCGTGATGTCACTGCTCGGGGTCGACCCGTCCGATGAGCACCAGGCAGTGCTGCGCAGTCTGGGCAACGGCGAGTGCATCTTCCGCGACCTCGACGGCAGGGCGGGGCGGATCGTGATCGACCTGATCTCCGACGAGCTTCGCCGCTGGCTGGACACCAACCCCACCAGGGCAGCCGCCGGTCAGGTGCCCGTGCCCGGCGAGCCAGTCGCAACCAACGGTCAGCACGCCGTGCGCGGCCGCCAGCCCAGTCCCGCTCAGGCGTCGGCACCCTAGGCGGCGCCCCAGACGCTTGAACTCCTCGCCCCCGGAGCCGCCAGATGCCCAGACCCCGCCGAGTGCCATGCAGGCCAGCCGTGGCGCTGGTGCTGCTCGTGGTGATCGTCGGCGTGCTGCACGGGACCGCGCGTGCGGCCAGCCACGCGGGACCGGGGCGCGGCGGTGCTTGGCAAGCCCGCGGTGGCCGCGTGGTCGCCGCGCATACGCTGTCGGCGACCAGTCCGGCTGGCGGTCCCTGCTCGGTAGCGGGGATCGGCGACATCGGCGGCCTGCTCGGCTTCTGCTCGCTTGGCCAGTCCGGGCTGATCGGCGGCCTCAATAGCCTGTGCAGCCCGGGCGTCCCCCAACCCGAGTCAGCGACATCCGGGGTCAACGCCCTGGTCAAGCCGCCGGCGCCGCCCGGAAAGCCGGTGGCCACCCCGTACAACCAGTACGGCATGGCCGGGCAGTATTGGGCGCCCTTCGATCTGCAGTGCTCGGATATGACGGCACTCATCGGAAACGACGTGGCGGGGATGCTGTTCGACTTCGCCAAGGCGATGGACCGGGTGACCATCACCGTTTATCAGGCCGCGGCCGGCGAGGGCATACTCGGCTGGCTGCAGGGCGTGACCGATCGCCTGATCAGCGGCTTGGGTAACGCGATTTACTTCCCCTACGTCGCCGTGGTGGTGATTCTCGCGGCGATCTGGCTGGCCTGGCAGGGACTGATACGCAAGCGCGGCACCCGGACAATTGAAGGCACGATCTGGATGGTGGTCGCCTGCGCCGCCGCCATCTGGCTGATCGGCAGGCCGGCCGATTTCACCGGCCTTGGCAAGGGAGTCTCCGATGGGATCAGCACCGCGCTGAACACCGCGTTCGCCAACCTGCCGAGCCCAGGCCAGCCCAGCTGCCTGCCGGTGACCAGTCATGACCCGCAGATCAGCCGGTCCAGCTTCAGCTACACCTCCGGCCGGACCGTGGTGGACCAGAACGCGAACGAGCTGTGGACGGTGCTGGTATGCAAGCCGTGGCTGGACGGGGAGTTCGGCACGACGGCGGTATCCGCGAACGGCAAGCCGACACCGGTCGCGGTCTACTCGCGAGGGCTGCTCTGGGCGCAGGCGATCGCGGTGAACGAGCACGCGTCCACATCGCTGATCAACGCGAAGCAGGCGGCGTATGCGGGGATCGCTCAGACGATCAAGACCAGTGATCCTTCGGTCTACCCGCTTTTCCAGGGCAAGGAGTGGACCACCAGGCTTGAGATCGCATTCTCCGCACTGCTCGCCGCGGTCGTGGCGGGAGTGCTCGTTCTGCTGATCTCCGTCACGCTGATCCTGCTCAAACTTGGTTTCCTGCTTTTGCTCATCGTCGGACCGTTCTTCCTGCTGATCGGAACGCATCCGGGATTCGGCCGGGTCGTCGCCGTGCGGTGGTTGGAGATGCTGGTCGGCGTCCTTCTCAAGCAGGCTGCCGTCGCGCTGGCGCTGAGCATCCTGCTGTACTGCTACGCGCTGATCATGGGCACCGCTGACTCGGTGCTTCCGTGGGCGCTGAAGATACTGATGATCACGCTGGTGACGGTCGCCGTCATCATCTACAGGAAGCCGTTCCAGCACCTGTTCGCCGCCGTGGGCTACGGCACGATCGGCTCGACCGAACGCGCCGAGGCTGACCTGAGCCGGGCGGCCGCGACGGCCAGGGCGAACACCGCGAGCGCGGCGCTCGCAGTACCGGGAATCGCCGCCTACCGCGCCGCCCGCTGGGCGCGGCGCAACCCGGCTCAGGCGGCCGGACTCGCGCTCAGCGCCGTGACGGCGGGGTCAACGGCGAGCCTGGCGGCCGGCGCCGGCGCGGGTGCGGGCGCGGACGCGGCGACCAGCGGCGGCGAGCATGCCTCGACCGGGCAGGTGCCAGCCGGCCAGGTATCGGCGGTCGGCGCGACGCCAGATCAGGCGGCCGGCGGCACCCAGGGCGGCACCGCTGCGCGCGCGAAGGCGTGGGCCGCGTCCGCGGGCACGGCCTCCGCCAGCGAGGCCCCGCCGCTGCGGCTGCCGGCCAGCCAGGGCAGCGTGACGGGTTGGCCGAACATCGGACCGTCCGGCGCGACGGCACCGGGCAACCGCGCGCGCCCAGCCGACGGGCCAGCCGGCGGCGGCGCGAAAAGCGCCGGCGGCGGATCCCCGGCCCCGCCGCTTCCGCCGTCCGTCAGGTCGTCGGGCTCGGCCCCGGGTCAGGCGTCGCGGCCACCCAGGTGGCCTGGTACGCCGTCGAGGGCCGGGGGGGCCGGCGCTGCTTCAGGCCCGCGCGGTCAAGCCACGCCTTCGCGCAGCGCGGGCTCAGCGCCCTCGCCCGCTCGGTCGAGGTCCGGCGGCTCACGGCCGGGGCCGCCGCCAACGCGGAAGGCAGCTGACCGGCAGGCGGCCAAGCCCGCTCGTCCCAAGCCGGCCGGGAGCCAGCGGCCGGCGCGTCCGTGGTACCGGGCTGGCCAGGGCACGCAGGATCACCAGGACAGCAAGCGACGAGGTGACCGCGCTCCGGACCGGTCAGATCGGGGCGGGTCCGAGGCGAGCGATCAGCCTCGCGATCCGAACTTCTCGATCGCGCCCTACGGCCTGCGTCCTGGCGCGGCGGACGAGCCGGCTGGACCGTTCTGGAGCCGGCCGATCTGGCGGCGGAAGTAGGCAGGGCCCGTGGAACTGTCACCGTTCCAGAGATTCGCCGCCTTCGCCGTGGTCGTCCTTGTCCTTGCCGGACTCGGTGTCTACCTGTTCCTGCCGCAGTCCCGTGCGGCCGGGACCAGCCCTGCCCACGGACCGCGCTCGTCGAGTCCGTCGCCTGCAGGAGGTCCGCACGACTCAGGACCCGCTCAAGCCGCAGCGCCCGACATCTACCAGTGGCTCCCGTTTACCAGGGCCGACCTGGCCAGCGCCGCCGCGACGACGAGCGCGTTCGCGACCCGTTACGGCACGTACTCCTACACCGAGAGCGCGCGGGCGTACTTGGCCACGATGCGGCCGCTGATCACCAGTCAGCTCGCGCTGGCGCTCGGCCGTGCCTACGCCGCGCCCGGCGTGGCCGGACCTCGGGCCAGCAGCAGGCAGGTGACGACCGCGGCAGCGGCGATCCTGGCGCTGCGTGCGTTCGGGCCGTCCAGCCTGACCTTTGTCGTCGCGATCACGCAGCGGGTCACCAGCACGAATGGCACAAGCCGGCACACCGCGGATTACGCGGTCACGCTGACCGGCACAGGGTCCTCCTGGCAGGTGTATGACATCGAGGCCGCGTCGGCGGGCAACCTGTGATCCGATTCGGCGGCGGGCTGGCCAAACCCGCTGTGGTCGGCCTGGCAGTGGTGCTTGCCCTGCTGCTCGTGGGTGTACTCGCGGCGCCCGTGCTGCTGTTCGCGGGCGGAGGGCTGCTGTACTCGACGGGCACGACCTGCTCATCGGGCACGGGCGGGAGCGCGGCGCAGCCGCCAGTCGCTCACGCGGCAACCGATTCCATCCCGGCCAACTACCTTGCGCTTTTCAGGTCTGTCGGCGCGCGCTATGGGGTTCCGTGGGTGGTGCTGGCCGGGATCGGCAAGGTCGAAAGCAACGATGGCCGGACCACGTTGCCTGGCGTACGCAGCGGTTCGAACGCCTTCGGCGCCGCTGGCCCCATGCAGATCGGCATCGGCGGCGCGTCAACAAACACCTGGGGCGGCGCTCCGGTCCACCCGGCCAGCGAGCACGTCAACGGGGTGGCAACAGACGCTAACGGCGACGGCACGGCGAGCGTTTACGATCCCGCCGACGCCATCGCAGGAGCGGCGAGGTACCTGCTCGAGCACGGAGTCATCACCAACGTGGCCGGCGCGATATTCGCCTACAACCACCTGGGCTCGTACGTGCAGTCGGTGCTTAGCTGGGCGAACCGATACGCCAGCGGCGGATTCCAGGTCACTTCACCGGTCGGCGGCAATGCTCCGCCGTGCGTGCCGGTCATCGGCTTGACGTCGAGCAGCTACGCATCGGGCGCGATTGCCTTCGCGAGGGAGCAGATCGGCAAGCCGTACCTGTGGGGGGCCACCGGACCTGACGCTTTCGACTGTTCGGGACTGACAATGATGGCCTACCGGTCCGTGGGAATTGACATCCCAAGGACCGCGGCGCAGCAATGGCGGTGGGGTCCGCGGGTCAGCCCGAGCCAGGTAGCACCTGGCGACCTCGTCTTCTTCGCGGGCGCGGACGGAACTGCCGCCGCGCCCGGCCACGTCGGTATCGTGATCGGCCACGGCCTGATGATCGACGCGCCGTCGCCTGGGCTTCAGGTCAGGATCGAGCCTTACACCAACAGTGGCGCGATCGGCTTCACTCGTCCGTGGGCACGTCGGCGCGGTGCGATTCCCCGGTAGGGGTTCCCGGGCCAAAGTGGTCAGTAGCGGTCAGGTCGCCTGGCCGTGCTGGAGGCGCATGACTTCTGCACTAACTCTGTGGCGGAGAGGGTCCCCGCCTCGGGAGGTGGTCCGCGGGTGCGCTCGTGGCGAAGGCCGAGGGCGCTCTGACTGAAGACGCCTCGACGTCAGTCGTTGAGCCCCCAGAAAGGACCGTGCAGACCGACGGAACGGAAGTAGTCGGCGGCGCTCTGCGGGTCCCTGCGCTGGTAGGGGCTGTCAAGGCGCCCGCTGTACCAGCCGGACGCCAGGCGCCACAGCGCGGCGAGATCCATGATGTAACCCTGTGCCTGGTCGGTACTGGCGAGCCAGGCCTGCACGCAGCCTTTTGAACAGAACAGGCGCTGGTTCGAGCAGGTGTAGACCACGTCGTTCCAGGCCATGTCCATCGGGACAAGGAAGTGCGCGACCTCGGGACCCTCCGGCGGTCCCGAGCGCGTGACCGTCCACGCCAGCGGCCGTCGGCAGGCCGGACAAGTGGTGGCGACCAGGACGCTCGGCTCATCCTTCACGAGGTTGGGGATGGCGAAGCTGTCCCAGGCGCAGCCGCCCCACCACAGGTTCCTCTCGCCCATAACGGAGAACCCAAGGTTCACGGTCGTGAAGGGATGAGCCATGACGACTGTGCCGCGCTGGTCCAGCGCGAGGTGATGTTGAGCTGCGAGTTCGGCAATTGCCTCGTTGACCTGCGCTTCATCGACCGCGGCCAGGTCCCGGATCTTCTGGTGGCTCGGTGCGTGCGCCTGGCCGGCGAACGTGTCATAGATGGCCCGGCGCACACGCTCGACAACGTCGTGGTTCACGGCTCCTCCGCCCGATGGATTGTGACCACGGTCTTCTGGTCGTCCGGAGAGTCAAGCTACCGGGACATCTGCAGCAGGCGAGCAGCCGGGCGCCATGTCGGCGTGGCCTGAACTCATGCGACATCTAAACCGGTTACCGGTACAGAGCCCGGCAACGAGGATGAGAACCTACCGGCGAAGTCCCAACGGCGTCTAGGCGGATCGTGGCTACGTGAGGAGCACTCGGATGGACTTTGAGTTGTCGGATGAGCAGCGGCTGCTCCGCGACACGATCCGGTCGTTCGTCGACGCGGAGATCCGCCCGGTGGCCAGGGAGTGGGAGGAATCAGGCCGGTATCCCGAGGAGATTGTGGCCACGATGCGGGCGATGGGGCTGTTCGGCTTGCTCGTTCCTGAACGGTACGGCGGAATGGCCGCGGACATGGTCTCCCTCGCGATCGTCTTCGAGGAAATCTCACGCGGCTGGATGGGGGTCGCCGGAATCATCGGCAGCCATTCGCTGTCTTGCTGGATGATCGCGCAGCACGGGACGCAGGAGCAGAAGGCCGCTCACCTGCCGGCGCTCGCCAGCGGCGAGCGCCGGACCGGTATCGCGCTGACCGAGCCTGGCGCTGGCAGCGACCTGCAGGGCATCGCGACGACGGCTCGCCGGGACGGCGACCAATACGTGGTCAGCGGGTGCAAGACCTGGATCACCAACGCGAGGCACGCCGACCCGCTCCCCGTGCTCGTCAAGACCGATTCGGCCGCACAGCCTGCGCACAAGGGAATGTCGGTGCTGCTGGTCGATCCCGGATCGGCGGGCTTCGAGGTGGTCCGCGACCTTCCGAAGCTCGGCTACCGAGGTCCTGAGACCTGCGAGCTCGTGCTCGACGAGGTGCGGGTGCCCGCGGCCGACCTGCTCGGCGGGATGGAGGGGCGCGGCCTGCAGCAGGTGCTCGCGGCGCTGGAAAAGGGCAGAGTCAACATCGCTGCGCGGGCGGTCGGCGTGGCCCAGGAGGCGTACGACCAGGCACTGAGGTACGCCGGTGAGCGGGAGGCCTTCGGGCAGAAGATCGCGGGCTTCCAGGCAGTGCAGCACAAGCTCGCCGACATGGCCATGAAGCTGCAGGCTGCCCGGTTGCTCACGTACTGGGCGGCCGCGCGGGCGGACGCCGGGCGGCGGGCCGACCTGGAGTCTGGTTTGGCCAAGGTGTACGCCTCCGAAGTCGCCTACGAGTGCGCGTTCGCCGCGATGCAGGTGCACGGCGGGTACGGCTACTCCAAGGACTTCACCGTGGAGCGGCTGTACCGGGACGCGCCGCTAATGGTGATCGGCGAAGGAACCAACGACATTCTCCGCTCCGTCATCGCCGAGTCCTTGGTCGCCGGGCGAGGCGTCATAGGGTGACTGGATCTGCTTCTGCTCGCGTGATTCGTCTCTATGCTGGTCGGGTTGCCGCTCGAAGCGGCGATCATCCGCTTCCTCGCAGGTCGCTGAGGCTCTCGGAACCGGGACAGGAGTGGCGGTGCCGGATCGCGTCAATCTCGCGGCGAACACCGCGCGGCTCGGCTGCGCGGCGCGGTCCGTCTGGCACCGCGCAGCCATCTGGGTCGTGTTCGTGGTCGCGGCCGGGCTGTTCGCCGGCGGATGCTCCATCATCGGCCCGCCCGGCCCGAGGCCGACCAGAACACAATCCGTTCCCTCTTCCAAGAGTTCGCGATCGGCGAGTTCGCGCCCCCTGCCGTCGGATAGCCCGTCCAAGGACGGTCGGCGTTCGCGGCCGCTCGCCGGGAAGATCGTCGGCATCGACCCAGGCCACAATGGCCTGAACGGCACCAACCCGGCGTACCTGACCCATCAGATCTGGAACGGCAGGGAACGCGAAGACTGCGACACAACAGGAACCCAGACCGCCAGCGGTTACACCGAGGCCTTGTTCAACTTCAACGTCGCGGTCGACCTGCGCGCCTATCTGCGCCAGGACGGCGCCAAGGTAGTGATGACAAGGCATAACAACCACGGACTCGGGCCGTGTGTGGACAGGCGCGCGCGGATACTCGACGCGGCGCACGCGGATGTGGCCATCGACATACACGCGGACGGCGGACCGTCATGGGGGCGCGGTTTCACTGTGCTCGAGCCAATCGCGGACGGGCCTAACAACGCCGTCATCGGCTCGTCGCTCCGCTTCGGGCGATACGTGCATCGTGCGTTCCTCGCCGACACCTCGCTACGGGTCTCTGACTATTACGGTCACGACGGCTACATCCGGCGCGACGACCTGGCAGGGCTCAACCTGACGACCGTTCCCAAGGTGCTGATCGAGTGCGGCAACATGCCAAACGCCGCCGACGCCGCCTTCCTGACGTCGTCGGCCGGCCAACACCAGATAGCAAGGGCGCTGGAAGCGGCGATCATCCGATTTCTCACCGGCCGGTGGCCGGCCAGGTCGGCGCGCTGACGCCACGCCAGCGCAGCATGAGCCTGGCGCCCGGCCTACAGGCTGCTTGGCACCACCGGTGGCTTGTTGAACCTCGTCGCTATCCGTTTGTTCCAGATCCTCGCGAAACTGGCCTTCGCGACGTTCGCGCGCGTCGAGAAGATGTTGGCGGCGTCATAGGCGCTAGACCCGCTGGACACAGAGCACCCGTTCTGCTCCTGCTGAGCCCAGGTCAGGTATTTGTCGTCGGCCTGCAGTGAGTTGTACAGCGCGCGAGTCAGATCGGACTTCGCCACGGTTCCGCTGGGCAACGCGCTGACATCCAGAGCCCGGGCCTGGCGGTACTCGGCCCGACGCTGGCCTGCCGACCTCCTGATCGTCGCGACGTCGACCGACATCTGGCTCGCGGATAGTTTCTGGCAGTTGTTCTCGATACCCAGGACCGCGCTCTGCAGCATCTGGTGCGTTCTGATCATCGAAGCGAGCAGCATGGTCACGGCCGAAGCCTGGCGCTTGGCAGTTGACGTCGGCGGGGACGAGTGCGACCCGTTGTTTGATGGGCCGCCATGGTTCAACACGCCGATTGCGACGGCCGCCGCAGCGATGCACACGCCCGCCACGCCTACAACCACGCCTACCAACAGGCCGCGCGATCGCCTCGGCTGCTGCCTAGCCGGGTCTTGCGGCCAGTCGGCGCGTGGCTGCGGGAACGTCTGGTCCGGGCCGTATCGGCCCGGCCGATCGCCGGTCCACGCTCTGGCGGGCCACTGCTGATCCACGGGGCCTTGCTGCGCGACGGCTCTGGCCGGCTGACGCCCCGAGCCGCCTTGCGCGGGCGCGAGCATCGTCGGCGGATCGAGTGCCCCGTCTATCTCGGCCGGCGCAATGTCAGGGCCGACCGTCGGCGGGCCGGCCGGACTCAGCGGCGGCCCGTCTCGGCCCCGCCCGGTCGGGCCAGATCCCGCCTTGGCCGGCTCCGTGGCGGGCAACTGGCTAGCTACACCAGAGCGGACCGGCGGAACGCCACCAGCCTCGACCGGGCCGGGAACAATGCCAAGCGCGCGTCCCAGATCCGCCGCGAAGTGCGAGCACGTCCCGTAACGCTGGGCGGGAGACTTGCTCATCGCCTTGCCGAGCACACGGTCGACGGCGGGCCGAAGCCCAGGCCGCAGCGTCGTAGCGAGCGGGGGGAGTTCCGACAGGTGCGAGCTGATCAGCGCGAATCCATTCGCACGCTGGAACGGCGGGGCGCCGCACAGCAACTCGAATGCCGCGCACGCCAGCGAATACTGGTCTGCCCGGCCGTCCAGGCCCTGGCCTTCGATCTGTTCTGGCGCGATGTAGTCAAGGGTGCCGACAAACTGGCCGGTCGACGTCAGGTTGCTCGCGACCGTTTGTTTGCTGATCCCGAAGTCAGACAGGTACACGTGGTCTTTCGAGTGACCCGTGACTGCGTCGGGAGCGGTCGCCGGGTCGTCGGCGCTGCGGTCGAGCAGCATGTTGGCAGGCTTCACGTCGCGGTGGATGAGATGGTGCGCGTGAGCGGCATCGAGAGCCGCCGCCACCTGGCCGATGATGTTCCACGCCCTGGCCGTCGCGAGCGGCTGGCGGTCGGCGAGCAGCAACCTGACGTCGCCTCCCTGCACGTAGCGCATGGAGATGAACAGACAGCCGCCGGCATCTCCCGCGTCGTAGACCGGGATGATGTTGGGGTGGTCGACCGCCGCCGCGGCGCGCGATTCCCTGATGAAGCGGGTGCGGAACGCCTTGTCGGCCGCAAGGCCGGGCGCGAGCACCTTGAGTGCGACGCGCCGGTCGAGGCGTTCGTCATAGGCGCGGTAGACGACCGCCATGCCGCCTTGTCCGATCCGCTCTTCAAGCCGGTACCCGGCAACCTGGTCGCCGGGATTAACGTCGGCCCGCGAAGGCGTGGGGTCGTCGCTCACCGCACCTTCCTCATCAGCCGGGCAAGGGAACGTGCATCGATCGCCGAGACCCGCGGTCACGAATCCTCGCACGGCACGATAAGTCAGTCACGGGCTCGGTGAACGTACTCTAACCGCTACCAGCCCGCCGGAAATAGTACGGCTATATAACGGCCAAGCGGGCGATTCGGCAATGTCGATCGCGGAATTCCCAGCGCTTGTCGGTCATCCAGGTGTGTCGCGATCGCGGAATTCCGCCGAAGCCTGCTGAGCCGTTGGTACTGCAGAGTCGTCTCGGTCGCGAAGCTGCGAGGAGGTCGGCGGCGCAGGGATGGGCGCAGTGTCGACCTCGCCGACCTCCAGCGTGAGCGCCCGCGCCAGGTCGTCGAGCGACGGGCTCTCAAGCCTGCCCATCAGGTCCTCTTCTGGCCAGGGGGTCGCGCCGAGCGCGTCGAGCGCGGCCAGTGCGGGTTCGAGCTTCTCGTACAGGAATAGCACGGGCGCGCCCGCGGCGAGCGCCACGGCTGCTGTGAGCGCGTCGGCCGGGCCGTCGGCGAACGTGACATGAACGCCCGGCCTGATATTCCGCATCGCGGTGGCGATCAGCTCGCGCATCTCTCCGGGAGCACGGCCGCGCAGGTCATCGTCCTCGTAGACGATCACGGTGCCGAACCAGGTGGCGATCGCCTCGGCCGACTCGGTCACTAGGTCATCGCGCCGGTCACCAGGCAGCGTGATCGCCGCAACCGGCTCGCCCGACCAGACCGCCGCGACCATCTGGCCGGTGGCGTGCAGGGCAGCGGCGTTATGGCCGTAGTCGACCAGCACAGGCCCGGCCGCGGTGCTCGCCGCCGGGCCCGCCGCCACCGCGTAGACGTTGCCCCGTCCTGGGTTGACCGCACCAGGCGTGAAGGTACTCAGAGCCTCTCTTATGTCCTTGACGGTCACGCCTAGCGCGCGGCACGCCGCAACGGCGGCTAGCGCGTTGGCGACCACGTGCCTCGCCCGGCCGCCGAACGCGCCAGGCAGTTCGGCGAGGTTGATGATTACGCGCTGGAGCCCGCCGTCGGTTTCTACCAGCTGGCCGTCGCATATCTCGTAACACATGCCCCCGGCCCGCCTGTGCCGCTCGATCACCGCGTTGCCGGGCGCCTCGCTGAAGAACCTGATGACCGGGGCGTGCCGGCCGACGGCTGGCCGGCCAGCGATGGCGGCTACCGCCGGATCGGCCGCGTTCAGCACGATTGCGCCGCCGTCCTTGATCTCCTCGGCGACCAGCGCCTTGACATCCATCAGCTCGTCGAGGTCGTCGATCCCCTGGTCGCCAAGGTGGTCGGCGGTGATGTTAGTGATCACCGCGACGTCGGCCCGGTCGTAGCCGAGCCCGCGGCGCAGGATCCCGCCCCTGGCTGTCTCGAGCACGGCGGCCTCGACGGTGGCGTCGTCGAGCACGAGTTCAGCCGATCGCGGACCTGAGGCGTCGGCCTCGAGCACGCTCCGGCCGGCGATGAAGACACCGTCGGTGCACGACATGCCGGTACGCAGGCCGGCTTGGCGTAGCACGTGCGCGATCATCCTGACCGTCGTGGTCTTGCCATTGGTGCCGGTCACCGACACGATCGGGACCCTCGACGCCGCGCCAGGCGGATAGAGCATGTCGACCAGATCTTCCGCGACGGCGTGCGGGCTCCCTTCGGCCGGTGCCAGGTGCATGCGCAGGCCGGGGCACGCGTTGAGTTCGATGACCGCGGCCGGGGGCCGTGGTTGCGGGCCAAAGAGCGGCCCGCTGATGTCATCAAGCCGCAGGTCGACGCCGCACACGTCGAGGCCGGCCACCCCCGCGGCGCGACGGCACAGCTCGGCGACGTCGGCATGCACCTGGTCGGTGACATCGACGCTGGTGCCGCCGGTCGACAGGTTGCCGTTCCTGCGCAGCGGCACCTGCCGCCCGCTGGCGGGCACCGATCCAGGCCGCAGGCCGTCGTTAGCCAGGTGCGCGAGCAGCGCATCGTCGACAGGGACCTTGCTCAGCGCGCGTGAATGCCCGTGGCCGCGCCGCGGGTCGGCGTTGAGCGCGTCGATCAGCTCCATGATCGTGCTCGTGCCGTCGCCGGTCACCGCGGGCGGCCTGAGCTCGGCGGCGGCGCTGACCCGGCCGCCTGTGACCAGCACCCGGTAGTCCTTGCCTGGTACGTAGCTCTCCACGATCACTTCGCACGAGCCCGACCCGGCGGCGGCGCGGCGGTAGGCCTGCTCGGCCTCCGCCGGTATGTTCACCTCGACCGTCACGCACCTTCCGTGGTTGCCGTTCCGCGGCTTGATCACCACCGGCGCGCCTATCGCCGACAGCGCCCTGACCGACTCGGCCTCGCTCCGGGCGACCACGCCGTCGGGCACCGGGATTCCCGCCCTGGCGATGAGCTGTTTGGCGAGCATCTTGTCGCAGGCGATGTCCACCCCGATGGCCGAGGTCTGCTCGGTCATGGCCGCGCTGACCAGCCTCCGGTGGCAGCCGTAGCCGAGGCGCAGTATGGACAGGCCGCCAACCCGCCTGACCGGTATATCTCGCCGGCGAGCCGCCTCGGCGATGGCGGCGGTACTCGGGCCCAGACGCTCGCGCTCCACGGTCCTGGCGATCGCCTCGACGTCGGCGGTCAGGTCTGGCCGGCGTTTGGCAAGCAGCTCGTGCACTATCGCGATCGCGAGCTCAAACAGTTCCGCCGGGACCGCCGATTCCTCCGGCTCGTCCCTCGGGCACTCCGTGATCACGTCGTAGCGCCCGTCCGCGCCTGCCCGCATGGTCCTGCCAAGATGGACGTTGCGCCCGGCCAGTGCCGACAGTTCGAGCGCCACGTGCTCGGTCACGTGGCCGAAGTACGTCCCCCTGGCCATCGCGTCGGTGAACCCGCCAGGCCTGCCGTCTGCGCAGTGATGATCGCGAAGCCCGGGCAGCGCCATCGAAAGCCGCTCAGTGAAACCCGGGTGATCGACGGTCTCCCTGCCGGTCAGGTCGTCGAGTTCCAGCCGCGCGATGACGACGGGCGCCGTGGTGAACACGTTGGGTCCGCCGAGATGACGCACGTATTCCAGTCGCACTTTTGGCTCCTTGGGATCGCTGTCAGGTCATGTGAGGTCACCGTGGTGACTCACCTTGGTCCGTGCGCTCAATACCGTGCATGGGCCGGCCCGATGGCCGGAGACCTGGTGTCAAGGTCGAAGACGCATCCGGCCGGAAGCAGGTGCAGCCGGACGTCGAACAGCGTGATCGGGTCGGCATCTGAGGCCGCATGCACGACCGTGGCCCGCTGCGCGTCGACGACGCTGACGACGCCGCTACCGATCACCTCGAAGTCACCGCGGCCGACGCAGATCGCGGTGTTCTCGTCAATGCCGACGCCGAGCCTGTCCGGATCGAGCGCAACCGCGCTGAGCAGCCGTGGAAGCCTGCCGCGCTCGCCGAAGTGCATGTCGATGAGCATCCTCGGCATCAGCCCGAGCCCTGGCGCTGTCCTGACTGTGGCAGTCGACACCTCGGCGCCGTTGCCGCCAAGGATCATGGTCCGGCCGAGCGCCGTCGCGCCAGCGCTGGTGCCGCCGATCACTAGCCCGGTCCTGAGCCGCGCGGCGAGGTGCTCGTTGATCCGCGATCCGACCAGCGACTGCAGCCTGGCCTGGTCGCCGCCGCTCAGGAAGACCCCGGTAGCGCCGTCAAGCGCAGCGGCCGACGCTGCGCTGTCCGCATCGGACCGGCCGCTGATCGCCAGCTCACGTACGTGCCGCACGCCCAATTTGCGGAAGACCTGCTGGTATTCGGCGAGCACCCGATCGGGCATGCCGGTAGCCGTGGTGATCACCACAACCCGTGCTTTAGCGCCGCCGCACAGCTGCGCGAACCGCTCAAGGACCCCCGACCCGCAGCACCTGTCTTCGGCTCCGCCGATGATCAGCAAGCAGCCAGGAATTCCCCCGTCGTCCACGTTCAGGCCCTCGTCTCGGACCGCGGCGCGGCCCCCGTGGCGAGGGTTTACCCGTGGTTACGTTGCGTCAATCAGCGGCTACTCGCTGCCGAGCGCCTCAGGCATCCGGCGGG
>Ga0126381_100003741_pt1 | contig 16500 bp, 11 predicted proteins | sample PanSoiMetPlot_28_FD_96465 | JGI IMG/M metagenome (GOLD analysis project Ga0126381, IMG submission 96465) | Tropical forest soil microbial communities from Panama - MetaG Plot_28 | ecosystem: Environmental > Terrestrial > Soil > Tropical forest > Bulk soil | place: Panama | collected 2016-02-17 | reverse complement strand
TGAGCGGAGAGACTGCATGTGCAGTTGCATGGAAAGCCACAGGGAATCCAATTTGGTGTTTGACGTGCCTATATAACTCACGCTCGTGGGTCCAACCGACCGATAGTAGACACGGGCTTCAGAGAGGAATCGGATTCCATCGCTCGCCAGCAAAACACGACAGAAGTACTCGCCATCATCGTCGTAATGCAAGCGAACATCCCACGGTCCGGCAGCATCTGTCAGCTCCCGGCTGACGAGCCAGGCGGAGTTAACCATGAAGCGCCGAGTCTCCAGCTTGCGCATCAGGAATTCCGCCGGTGAGAGATCGTGCCACAACGCAGTCGGAGTGAAGCGAGCGCGGTGAGGCCGATACATAAACGTTCCGAAGGCACAGGAGGCAAGCGTCCTCCGGCTGCCGGTCTGCATTAACATTTCCATCTGCCGGGCGATCTTGTCCGGGGCCATCAGGTCATCGGCATCCAGCCATTGAATGTAATCTCCCCGGCTGAGTGACGAGGCCTTGTTTCTGGCCGCCGACGCACCTTGATTCTTTTGCGTCACGACGCGTACTGAGTCAGATTGGAATTGGCGGGCAATCTGTAAAGTTCGGTCAGTCGAACCGTCATCAACGATGATGATCTCCTTCGGCTCCCACGTCTGGTCCAAGGCCGAGAGAATCGTGTCCCTGAGCCATTTCTCAGCGTTGAAGGCGGGTATGAGAATTGATACCAGCGATCTCATGGTTGATCTCTCAACAACTCGACGTAGCGCGTTCGTGTTACATCGGCGATGCCGTCCCACGAATGCTGCTCGTTGGCATAGTCTCTAATCTCCTGTCCCCTCGTCGCCAAGTTGTTGAACAAGTCGCTCTCGAAATACTGCTCGATGGCTCGCGCCAAGTCAGCCGCATCGCCGGGCCGGCACAAGAAGCCCGTTCGGCCCGGGATGACATCGTCCGCGATACATCCCACATCAGTGGCAATCACGGGCAGACCGAACCGATAGGCCAAAAAAAGCACACCACTCTGAAACACGTGTCTATAAGGCAGTGCCAGGACGTCTGACGCTTTGAAGTAAATCTCTGTCTCCTCATCAGGGATGTATTGGATTGTTGCCATGAACCGCGTGCGATTCGAGTCGCTCTCGATCTGCTGTTTGATTCTGGCCCAATATTCCCCGGCTTGGTCGTGCGGCTTGCCTGCAATAATCAATCGATAGTCTGGATGGGAAATTACCAGCTTTCGGAATGCCTCAACCAATTGGTCTAGGCCCTTGTAGGGCCGGATGCTGCCGAAGAACAGGATTGTCTTTTCATCCTGTCCAATGCCCAGCCGTTGCCGGGCTTCAAACCGGGAAAGATTCGTCTCAGGAACGGAATTATTGACCCCAAAAGGAATCACTGTGACTCTTCCTGCGCGGACCCCAAACTGTTCGAAAAGCTCACTTTTCATCTTTGCCGTATGAACGAAGATGTGATCAGCAAGACGATATTGCGCTCTTAAAGTGAGCCGGTTGAGGAAAGAATCGTTGAGGTCTCTGGTTCCTGCATTTACGTTGTGCGCCGTGAAGACGACTCTTTTCGCGAGCAGCCTGTAATACAGCATGAGCACGGTACGATCGAAGATTTGAAATTTGTTGTTCCACAAAATGTGAAAGATCTTCGGTTCAGCAGTTGCGGCATATCGGATCAGCCTCAGGTAATAGCTCAATACCCTGAAGATCTTGCGGATAAGGGTAGCGCGCTTCTTACTTCGCCGCAGGTTCAGGAATTGGATGTTGCGAGTGGAATGCATTTCAGGACCATCGATGTCATCGCTGCCGATCACTTCCAAGCATACATTGCGAGAACTCAGCGCCGTGGCCAGACCGAATACATAGGGCCGGTCGAAACCTCCGGTGAGCAAGGCCGCTTTAACCATGCTCGATGGTGCTTTATGCCGCATTCGCGACTTCCGTGCCGCGGTTGGCGAGGGTCGCGGCTGGCGAGAAAGAAGTTGTTGCTTCATCGTGGATTAACTGCGCTTCGTTAAACGTGTACTCCGCAACTGCAACTGTTTGCGGCACAATGGCCGAACAATCGCGGAGATTTTCTGGGCCTGGAAATCGTTCTTTCAAGTGGAGATACTGGTTGGGGTAGAAGCCACAGGTGCGTGAGGCCCATAAGTCGAGTCGACGACGGGTCGGGAAGCCGGCAAGCCCCTGCCGCCCGGGATAATGTCCCGAGCAAAACTCGCAAATTGGTAGAAGGGGTCGCAACCTCCGTGGAGAAGAATGACTCCGCCAAAGTACAAAAGCACAAACAAGCACGAAGTTATGAGAAGGCGGCTAAGACTACCAGTCGCTGCTAGTGTGGCAACCAAAAACGGGAGTTCTCTTGTGATCGCGAAACATGCGGAGCCCGCCAGGAGGGAGGCCAAGACATATTTCCAAATCGTGGCTAGCACAGCAGTGGCTCCAAGCTGGATCGGCTTCCCCGCATACCAAAATGCCGGGAGTGTCAGTATGAGGGAGGATACGCTCCAGGCCACGGCGATCCCGGAGGGCCCCCACGGCAATGCCAAAAGAAAAAGCGTACCGGTCACCGCCAACTCTACGATTCCCCAGTAAACGTAACGACGCGTGCTTCCCAAAGAGAGCTGTAGTATTCCATGAGTGCGGTAAATGAGGAGAAACCCGATTCCCGGCCCGAAACAAGTGAATATTCGGCCCGTGGTCTCCCATTTTGCTCCCAGAAGCAAGCGCACTAAGTCGTTTCCGACAAGAGTCAGACCTACACCTACTCCCATGCCTACGAATGCCAGCATAGACAGACCACTAAGAAAATACCGCTTGTACTGGGCAGGATTTCGGATCAGCCGGCTTAAGGCAGAGACTGCCACAGAATAGACTGACAAGAACTGGTTCGATGGAAGTACAAAGAGCTCATATGCTTTCTTGTAAAATCCCAACCCGCTCGGCCCAAACCTCCATCCCACCAAAACGTTGTCGACGTTGGTGGTGAGATACGCGAGGATGCCACGACCGTTTACGCCTATTGCGAACCCAGCCACCGAAGCCGTCCCGGCCCCACGGCGCGGGAGACCCGGGAGCCATTGGCAAAGCGCCCAGGCGCCAATCGTAAGAACCATAGGCTGCGCGATCACCCCCACAACCAACGCCCAGTATCCCCACCCCGCGGCAGCTAAAACGATAGAGGCCACTACCGAGATTGCGCGGGCAACGATGTCAACCACCGAGACCGCAGGAAAACGCATTGCCCTCTTAAGTAATGCCAGGTGCAAAACTGAGGTGCTGGTGAGGAGGATGGCTGGGGACACGCCCAAGGCAACGGGGACGACACGAGGGTCATGAAATGCCTTCGCCAATAGCGGGCTCGCTGAGGCAAACCCGGTCATCAGGAGGAGGCCGAGGCCAACACTGATCCAAAAAAGGTTACTCGCCAGCAAGTGGTCGAGTTGTTCCCGCTGGGCAACGGCCTCCGGAAATCCAATCTGCAAAAAGCTTAACAGCAACGAACTGAAAGTGGTGACCATGGCCAGCAGCCCGAAATCGGAAGGAGTCAGCAGTCGGGCTAAGATCACCGTGGCGATCATCTGCAAAGCGAAGCCTAGCGCCTGGACAAAAATGGTGATCGCGGCCCCTTGGACCGCGAGACGGCGAAGCCCATTGGCCTCGCCCGGCGTACGAAAGATCCCGTGACTATCAAAAGGCTTCACACGACCCCTCAGCTATGGGTGAGTGCGATTGGTCATAGGACGGACGTTCATAAACACGCGAGCTTTGACCTGATCGGAGGCTGCTTTGTTGTGAAATTTTCCGAACCCCGGTAATCGCCAACAGGAAGAATATCCAGACAGGAGCACCCATTTTGAAGAACGCCGCTTCTGTAAAGTTGAAGACCAGACCCACCATAAAATAGGCTATGCAAAGGCTGCCGAGTTGCGCGTTCCGTCGCCAACCCGCCAACACCGAGCGGTAACCATGTACCAGGACCGCGCCCAGCAAAGCTATTCCGATCCAGCCCAGGTTCAGAAAAACTTCAATGTAACCGTTATGGGCCTCATTGGGAGTCCACCAGTACACGCTCCAGATCTTCTGGAGTCGTGGTCCAAGCCAGAAGGAGTCAAAACCGGTTCCAATCAACGGGTTTCGGACCAGGCCTAAAAGCAGCGTCCAGAGTTCAGTCCGGTCTGTAAGCGTCGGATCTTTTCCGATGGCTTCCAAAGTACCAGGGCTGAGACCAAGGAATAGAACTGCGACCGAAATAACCAGCATCACGGCTCCTAAAGCCGGGACGATTGCCGGTCTCTGGATAACCCCGCGAAGGTTCGTGAGAATCAGCAATGTGCCTGCCATCAACAATGAAAATGAGGCAGTCATTGAATGAGTTATGCTGAGAAGCCAGAGCACCATGGCCAGGACAGCGCCATGCACGGCCAACGTGGACATTCGACGCGGACGGGTCCGATCCTGGTAGGCGATGATGAAGCGCCACAGCGACGCCAGTCCGAAACACACGCAGATCGCGCCAAGAGAGTTCTTGTTGACTGTGACACCCATATAAACCACTCTGCCGCCAAACGGACTGTACATTGTCCCCAGGGCCGGGTAGTACTTGATGAACAGAATGGAAAGCGGGATTGCGGTGTAGGCCAGGCGCGCCAGAAGGCGACGAATAGCAGCCACTGGCTCTCCGTCGCTCAAGACAATCAAGACCATCACCAGGTCGCCCAAAGCTTTGATCCAGCGCTTGAACGCGACGCCTGGATAATCGGACCAGAAGAAACTCACGGCGCCATATAGGAAGAAGCCGAGAATCGGCCAGTTGGTGCGCAAAATCATTGCCACCCGATTCCCCCGGTGGAGCAACACCACGATGCCCACTGCAATCATCGCCGTGTACACTGCACGGTCGAACGGGTTGCCTTCGAGGTATTGGTCGATCGATTCCGGAGGTCCGACGTGCAGCCACTGTCCAACTGTCCGCGAACAAGCGAGAAAGAACCAAACGGTAGGAAGCCAAAGGGCCGTGGATGTGCGGGCCGTGTGGTTCCGGTCAAACCAAAAGAGCGCCAGGATCAAAGTGACGCAGCCGACGGTGGCAATCTCAGGAGGGATTCCAGACCTCCTCAAGTGCACTCCATCTGGAGACGGGCGAATGTGAGAATCGATTTCGGCGGAGCATCAATTTTCTTGATTTAGAGTGGCGCCAGGACGTGGCTGTCAACATTCTGCGCCCGGCCGGTTTGGAGCTGCTCAAAAATGGCATCCATGATTCTGCTAGTGAGCAGAATCTCCCGATAGGGAATGGGGACCGGCGTGCCCTGTTCGATCGAATGATAAAAGGCCTCGATGAGATACTTCATGCTGCCGTCCATGTGGAAGTCTCGAGCGAGAAACAGGCCGAGATTATTGATCAAATTGCTCAGATGCTGCTTTGCAAACAGCACCGGCGGCACGAATTTATCCGCGTAACTCTTGAATTTCTTCCCATTGAGCTTGAGCAGAATGTCGTGATCCTGGTCGAGAAGCAAACCATTCTTGGAGCCGTAGATTCGGAACTCGTGGATCGAAGGTTTCATCTGCGAAGAGAAAGTAAAATAAGCTGTGGCTCCGGTTTTTTCGCGGATGATGACTCGAAGTTCGTCTACCAGTTCGTCTTCACCGATGCGCCTGAGCAATTGACTGGTGAACCCGCAAGCGATGACCTGAGGGTTATCGGTGGTCAGGAACTCTGCAATTCTAGCGATCCCGTGGCTGATGATGTTCTGGAGTAACTGTCCCGGTAATCTGCGGACCCAATGTTGCTTGTCGCCGAGCAGAGCTCGCGCATAACTTGGATCCCCCAGGTCGTACCCGAAGTGACTCTCCATGTGCACGGCATGTCCGCCCAGGTATCCGCTCCCCACCAGCTCTCGCATGCGCCGAGCCACGTGACTGAATTGCTCGTTGTGTCCAACTGTTACCTTGAGGGCTTTCTTTTCGGCCAAGTCCAACAGTTGTTGCGCTTCCTCGGCGTACAAGGTGAAGGGTTTCTCAACATATACATGGCAGCCCTGTTGGAGGCAGGCTCTCGCAATGTCGAAGTGAGTGCCAGGCGGCGTGGTTATGTGAACAACGTCAGGCCGGGTGTTGCTCAGAAGTTCATCCACATTCGCGAAGTAGGCTTTGATCGGAAAGCGTTCGAAGAGCTGTCTGGCCATAAGCGGTTCACGGTCGCTCACTCCCACGATCTCGCAGCCGCGTATTCTCTGGATGTTGGAGGCGTGGGCGTCAGCGATTTTCCCGCACCCCACGATTGCGACCTTAAGCATGCCGTTCACCGCCCGAGCAACTTTCGAAATAGCGCCGTAACCCTTCGGTAGTAGGAACCAGCGGCTTCCAGCCCAGCCTGGCTTTTGTTTTATCGTTTATATAGTGTGTCTTCTTCCAGTAGGCATGCCAGCGCCGCCGGTTGAATACCGGCGGCAACTGTCCCTGCGACCACTGTGAGTATTTCTCCCACAAGTAACACAGTCCATGGCTCATGGCATGAGGCACATACATTGATCTGAAACTTCCCAGGTTCTTTTTATAAAGGCGCAGGAACCGTCGGCTCGAGGGAAGGTTGTCGTCCACAACGTTGAAGGCCTCGCCATCAACTCCTTCGACCAGTCCGGCCAGGACGATGGCCTCTGCGCAGTTGTCAACATAGGTCAAGGGGATGGGGTTGGAACCACCGAGATGCAAGAAAGGACCGAAAGCGCCAAGGCCAACGCGCCCTATGATCCCTCTCTTTCCCGCACCATACACATTTCCTGGCCGCACCAGGACGTAGGGAACTCCAAAGTTCTTGCCGTAGTCGGCAACGAGCTGCTCTTGCCTCACCTTCGCAAATACGTAAGCCTCCCCTCGACCGTCCGGAGATTCCTCGATCGGACAGGACTCGTCCAACTGCATGAAGCGGGGCTTTTGGCGATTTGTGTACACGGCCAGAGAGCTGACCAGAACGAATCGTCGCAAGCGGCCATAACCCAGATTGGCGTCGAGCAGGTTCCGAGTGGTAACCACAGAGTTCATGAAGGCATCGGGAAACGACTTCTCACCTGTCCCGGCGGCAAGGTGATACGTAAGTGAGATATCCCGGCTTGCGATTTCGCAATCCTGAGGGGAAAGTAGATTTCCCTTCACCACCTCGATGCAGGCTGTGTGCTCCCAACGTTTGACAATGGCCTCGATCCTCGACAGTTGGCTGGATGGTCGCACAAAACACACAAGGTTCCGAAACCCACGCTGCAGCAAGCACTCCACGACGCGAGAACCTATGAAACCTGCGGCTCCCGTGATCAGAATGCGGTCCTCGGGTTGGACGATCATTGAGATTTTCGAAACCATGGGTTCGCCTTTTAGCGCCGTTTCACGCGAGGGCTCTAAGCCGCTACGGGCTCTTCGTGCACCCGCAGCCATTCCTCAAAAACTACAAGGCTAAACAGGATTTTGTGGTGATCGTGCCTACCGGAGGAGTGCTGTTGGAAAAGTTCACGCACAGCCGGCGGGCGAAGATAGCGGTAGATACAGGAGCCGCTGTCCAGGAGGGTTTCAGCCATTCTGCTATCGATGGCGTTACGAAACCATTGGTCCACGACGTTGACCGCGAATCCGCGTTTCGGACGTTTCAAGATCGGACCAGGCAAGAACGAGCGACAAACCTCCCGGTGAAGCCATTTCATCGTTCCATTCCTGACTTTGAAGTCTGCCGGCAGTTGTTCGACATATTCCACGATGTCCTTATCCAGGTAAGGCACGCGCAGTTCCAGGCCGTGGGCCATGGAGAGCTTGTCGGCATACATGAGGAGTTCGTCTGGAAGTGTTGAGCGCACCTCCAGGAACTGGAGCCCGCCAAGCTCATCGGTCCCAGCCATCAGATCAGCCATTTCCGACCAACACTTCAATATCGTGTCGCCAGCGTCCGGTTCCAGCAGCCCGTCCTGGAACAAATTATTGACTTGGGCTTCTGGAAGAAGAGAGAGGACATACTGGTATCGGCGCATCCGATCCGGGATGGCAAGCGAGTAGACTCCCCGTTTGAGTGTTTCGTTTCTGGGCAATGCAGCGACGGTGGAAGAGATTGGCGCGCGCATCCAGGCCGGCAATCGGGACCACAGCATACCGTAGCGGACGCCGAGGTGACGACGATAACCGCCAAACAATTCATCCGGACCCTGACCTACCAATGCTACCTTGACGTCCTGGCGTGCGCGTTCACAGACGAAATACATGGGAACGATCGACGAAGAGGCGATCGGCTCCTCCAAGGATGCCACCACCTTCGGCAGGATCTTCTCGAACGCCGATCTGGTAATGCAAACGCTGGTATGCTTCGATGCCAACAAACGAGCCGTCTCTTCCGCATCCACTAACTCATCGTCGGCAAATCTCGAACCGTATCCCACGGTATAGGTTGGCCAGGCGCTGCCGTTGAGATCCATCAGCGCAAGCAACAGGCCAGAGTCGAGCCCGCCGCTCAAAAGCAATCCCACTGGCACATCGCTGATCAGTTGCCGCCGCACGGCCTGCTGGTAGAGAGCCAGCAATTCTTCGCGGGTTTCATCATGCGACTTCGGTTTTTCCCAAGGCTTTGGCTTAAATGTGTACCATCGGCTCACTTGGCACGAGCCGTTTTGTACGGTCAGCATGGTTCCCGGAGCAAGTTTGTTTACCTTCTGAAGTATTGTGTAAGGCGCGGGCGTATAGCGATAGCGCAGAAAGAGATTCAGCGAGGTAGGATCGACTCCCAGCGCGCCGGGCATGACTGACTGAATGGCGCGAATCTCCGAGCCGAAATACAAAGACCCGCGATCGATCGTGTAATAGAGCGGTTTGATTCCGAACGCATCGCGGGCAAGAATCAGTTTGTTTTGGCGAACGTCCCAGATCGCCAGGCCAAACATGCCGTTGAGGTGATTGAGCACATCATCGCCCCACTGCTTGTATCCGTGGATGATGACCTCTGTGTCCGATCGTGTTTGGAAGACATGACCGTGAGTTTCCAGCTCACGCCGCAACTCCCGGAAGTTATAAATCTCGCCGTTGAACACAACCCACACAGACTCTTCGCGATCCGACATGGGCTGATGACCGCCGGCGAGATCGATGATGGAAAGCCGGCGAAAACCGAAACCGAGCGGCCCGGCGAAATAGTAGCCTTCGTCATCTGGACCTCGATGGCGAAGGCTTCGGGTCATGGTTTCGAGGTCCCGGCGGCGAACCGGGGCCTGGTTTTCAAAGTTATATTGTCCGCAAATGCCGCACATAACAGATCGCTAACTGACTGCTGCCTGCTCTTGCTGATGGCAGCTGACTGGAGGCCGCGCTATGTTCGGAGTGCTCAGCCCGCGGGATAACAAAAAGCATAAGCTGCGAAATACCTGGGACTGCGCCCAGCGATGCATCGGGACATTATCCCAGCCCATCATGAGCTCACGGCTGCGCAGCGAACCGTCGGGCTTCCGCCATCGCGCCATGAGATCGGCGACAACCTTCGATAAGGTGGCGTCCAACTCGGGGAACTGTCCATATAACAGGACCGCAAGATTGATGCATTCCCCGTAGTCGTAGAGCTCTCTTCGATACACGGTAAGCCGCGGCCGCTTGCAGAAAGGCAAAGGAAGGCCATCGGCATCAAATAGCCTTTTTACGTAGTAGGCGATTCCCCGCTCGATCGCGCTTCGGCATTGTGGCCATCCGCTCAGCTGTTCGATTTTCACGATGTTCTTCAACACAAAACAAGTATGAAAGTGGTCTACAAAATCTCTTTCGCCGTCCGTCGCGTAGTACCAGGAACCGTCGGCATTCTGGGAGTTCAACACGAAGTTCAAGTTTCTTCTTGCCACGTCCAGGTAGCGCGGCTCGGACAGCTCGATGCCAGCCTTGGTCAAAAGGAAGGCGCGATAAGCGCTGGCGTTGATGACGCCACACTTGTCGTCTTTCGCCGGCGTGTAGGCGCAACTGGCGGCGCCGGGGCCAATCTTTAGATCCCGGTAGCTGGTGAAGGCATGGTGGGCAATGGATTCCATGATCCGCAACCACCGCGAATCACTATCCATCGCGTAAACCTGCGAAAATGCCTCGTAAACGTAGGGCAGGGTGGTGATAAGGGGAGTGCCTTCGGCAATCGTCCCGATTCTTGTCTGCCAGTCGAAAGGATATCCCCAGCAGTAGTCGTCGTAACGGGAGCAACGAGTCTTCTCAAGGATCTCAAGAAAATGAACGGCTCGCCGATAATGCGCGTCTTCTCCGCGCATTCCCGCGAGAAAAGCAAAGCCCATGGCGTAGTGCGCGTCTGCAATCGGGAAACGTTGTGGCTTCCAAAACAGCCTTCGCGCCGAAGGCAGAAATGCCTCACAAAACACCATCGGAGCCACCGCCGCAGTGCCGAGGAGAGGCCGGCGATAGTACAGCGTCTTTGCGCCTCGCCCGAGCGGGCCGGCAAAGAAACTCTGGTGATCGTACGACACTTCTCCGTAACGGTCGAGCCAGCTGCCCAATCGGGCAACCACAGATGCGAGTGTTGCGATCCAAGCCTCGTTCACAGTTTTACCTGTCTTGGTTAGAGGGTGACGATTCGGGGAGAACCGCGAAGCTATCGAGCGATTTGAATGTCAGGAGAGATTTGAGGATTGCGCTGAGTTTCTGCAGTTGTTCCTTGCGGTGAAACTTCATGAGGTCGTTGCTTACCGGCCGCTTGGTCCGTCGCAACATAGCCCAAAGATAACCTGAGCCCAGCGTAGCGCCGGAAACGAAGTAGGGTCGCCGCGTCATCCGGTAACAGACACGGAATAACTGCCAGAGCGGATGACCGCCCAGGTAATAGTCTTTTTCGCCGTAAGAGAATGTTCCGGCAAGAGCGCTGCGCTCGGCCCTTCCCAGATGTCTGTGATGGAAAAATGACTTTTGGCGAAACGACCTGGTCTTCCAGCCCATCATGCGGGCGGTGGTAACCGCGATCCAGTCGACGCCCCCCGCCTTATTGGGTATGAATCCGCCAATATCCTCAAAACACCGTCTTCGAAATAGCTGGCAGCCACCAGCGACGTGGTTTTGTCCCTCGAAACTTTGTCTCTCGGAACTGTACCCTTCTTCTTGAAAGACTGTGCCCGCGACCCCAAGAGTTTCGTCTTCCTGGAACTTGCCGAGGAGGAACTCAAGGTAGTCCTCATCAAAAGAGAGATCGGCATCAAGATTGCCAACGATCTCACAATCGACATCTTTGACTCTCTCAAAGCCGGCATTGAAAGCATGTACTTTAGCCGCGAAGGTTCGGTCACGCCGCTGCGGCATTTGCACCATTTCGATCCAAAAATGGTCGGCCAGATAGCGCCGGACGATTTCGGCAGTCTTGTCCGTTGACCCATCATCCACGATTACCCATTTTGTGGGCAGTACGGTCTGCCGAACAACGGACTCGATCGTCTTCTCGATCAATGCCTCTTCATTGCGGGCCGGCGTGATCAGAACATACGGTGGATACAAGCGTTGGTCCATAGGAATGCTCTCTCGTGCTGGCTGTTGAGGTAACGTTGTTACGCGGGAAATCACTCCGCGCTATTTGCTCGATTGCTCTACCAGACATGTCGACTCGCAGTCGACGCTTTCCTTGACAGTTGCTGCGTCTGTTCCAAGGCGTGTGTTATTGAGGAGGGCGCGGTAAAAGCCAAGGAACCTCTCTTTCTCGGCCTGCCAGGAAAGACGCGGCAACAGTTGCCGTGCGCGCGTCAGTCGCTTCAAGACTTCGGCTGGGTTGTACCACATCAGCCGCAGAGCATCCGCCACCGCAGCATCATTTCCGGGTTCGTGGTAAAACACGCAGTCCGCGGGTAGGTACTTGCTGACCGTGTATGTATTCGGCGTAAGCACGGGAAGGCCCTGGGTCAGGTACTCGACAATTTTGGTCGATAACATCAGATGGCCAAGGACGCTTCCACGCTGGCAAGAGATCCCGACATCCGCCTTTCTCATCTCCTCGTGCACTCTCTCCAGGGGAATCACACCGATGGGCTGGATGGACTCGGCAACGCCAAGGCTGCGAGCCAAATCGAGCACTGGCGCGAGCGTGTGTCCGGCGCCCGCGATTCTGAGCTTCACCGGGATCTCACCCGCCAGCCTTGCGATCGCCTTAACGACTAAGGCCAGGTCATAGTGCTCGGTGACAGTACCGCAATACAAAAGAGAAAGGCTGTTTTTGTTTCGAGGCCAAGACGCCGGAACATCACAGATTGGAAAAACACGCTGATCCGGAAAGTTGTGAAGTATGAAAAGTTTTTCGTCTGGCACGCCCTTGGCACGAAGGTTCTCTCTCAAGCTCTCGCTCACGGAGATCACGCGATCAGCAAGTCTGCAGCTGATCTTCTCCTGCAGGCGGAGGAGCCAGACCAGGAACTTCTTGGAGGAGCCATTCGCGGAACTCATTGAGATTTCCGGCATAGGATCATGGATATCCAAGACCAGCTTGCTTCCACCCAGGCGGGGAACCGCAGCAGCTAAAACCAAAATGTCCGGCATGTTATGGACGTGAACCACCGTAAGCTTGCCGCGAAAGTGCAAGGCAGCGAGTTTCAGTCCACCGAGGAACGCTGTCATGAAATATTCGTATAAGTACCTGAGAGAATTCCCTCTCTTTTTTCTGATGGGGAGCCGATAGATATGGACGCCATTGACGATCGCGTCGCTGGGGCGAGGCTGGACTGTCCAGCCTTCCTCCGACAGGCCGATGACGTGGACCTCGACGCCTTCCTGAGCCAGCGCTTCAGCTTCCCTGCGAACCCGGGGGTCAAGCAAGTACAGGGTATGAGCCAGCATCGCCACTCTCTGCACTTTTGTATCCTCAGTTGACATATCTCGAGACTCGGCCATCTGCGATTGCTTTCCTTGAGACCATTGTTTCTTCACAGGTTGTCAGAGATATTCGGGAATCAATGCTGCTGTTCAGACTGATGCTGATGCCGCGTGCGGAGGCAGCGGTCCCGATTCGTGTAACCTGGCGCGACCGTCCGCGGTTGTGGATGCGCAATCGCAAGCCGGGCACAGTGGGGTTTCCCTGCAATGCAACTTTCACATGCACAGTGTCGGCTTCCCAGCTTACGGTTTCGAAAACTGCCGAGCGGCGTTTCTGGAACCAGGCGACTGCCTGGCCGGCTGTTGCGAACCACGCGCCTTTGCTCTTCATGTCCTCCACAAGCTCTTCATAAAACCTGCCCCACAGCCGTTCCGGCGCGATGCTGCGGTCATGCCAGTTGATCGTGATGTTGCCTCCGAACTGGCCAGCATGGTCAATCACGTTGGCCACTTGCTTTCTGGCTTCTCGTGGAGAAAGATTCAGACGGCCCGGGTAGAACAGCGCTGTGTCCATGATATGCAACGGCAATTCCAGCAGCCGCGTGGCTTGCAGCGGTTTGTATGCTTGAGTCGTTCCCGCACGATAGCCCACCGCATCGTTGTAGCCAACCGATGAATCGTAGGCAGCCCCTGCCCTCTCAAGTTTCCCGGGCGATTGCTCATCAAAATAGAGCCAATGCATGCGCACTCCAACTTCTTGCGCCCCGGCGATACGTTCGATCTCGTTCAATTCTTCACGTCCGCAGGAGCTGTCGCACCAGGCATCGATTCCGTGTAACCCGATTTCGCAACCAGCTCCCATCAAGTTTCGGATCTGGGCGGCAATCTCGGCTGCTCCATAGGCCGTAGCCCGGCGCCGTGGTGCGCGCCCTTCCTTACTCCGTCCGGAACGGCCCTTGAACGGAATCACAAAGAAGGATGACGGGAATCCCTTTTCCATCTTGGGGTAGTCCTGAAACCGATGCCAGAAGTCAGTCGCAAGACCCAGATGAACCAGCGGGAGCTTGAACGCTGCAGCCCAATTGCTCAGCAGATCAGATACCGACGCCCGCCCCTTGGCCACATCGAACAACGAGCCCAGAATGGCCCGATAAAGAAAACCGAACATCGTGTGATCAAACTTATGGGGGCGGATGGAGGGATGATCGACATCGTGAGTCAGGCAGGCAATGAAGGGGTAACCGTCCGGCAGGGGTGGGATCTCGACCAATGGAATTCCGCAGGCAATGATCAGGTTGCGCAGCAACGCGATGTGCAATTCCAGAGTCGGAATGGCGGCGTTGTCAGCAGGCTGGCCCTTGGTGAGCAGGGTGCGCACCTCACCGAAGAGGTCATAACCGATTCGTGCCCACAAGTGCCCACTTTTGTGGTCGACATAAGCCGCCGGCGTGCCGCTCTGTTCATCGGTCGCGAAGCCGGTGGCTTTCTGCGGAAACGTGAGGCAATCGCCGTAGATCGGGATTCGCATCCCTCCGTAAGATAGTCTGCGAGTGTGTTGGCCCTGGGAAGCGGAGGCAGTATTGTCTTGACAATCACCGGATACAGGTCGTCCGGAATAGATCAGCACCAGCTTGGCGGCGTTTTGGTCGACCGGGTTGTCTCCGGCACAGAGCACGACGTCATACCGTCTACCCGCCCGATAAAATTCCCAGGGAGTCTTAAACAACTCGAAGAACTCAGATACGACGGGCCGCTCCCACGGGTTGGCTACGACGGCAATCATGAGGTCGAAAAAGCAGCTCTCGCTGCGACTAAACAGGCAACGGCGCCAATTGCTGGCTCTTCCCGGGCACTTTCTGGTCTGCGACCGTCGAATGCTTCTGTTCTTTTGCGCTCTCTCGCTCCATCTTCTTTTGATTGGAGTCTTGGATGGCTTTCAGGATTGGGGAAGCATCGGTTTGGCTCAAAATCTCGATATTAGGCATCACGCAATGGCCGCCGATAATCCCCGGAAAGTACGTAACCGGGGGCAGGTACTTGATTTCCTCCCAAAAGGAAGCGATGTCGTCGTATGGCTGATGAAATCGATCACAATATCTCTCAACTTCCTGGGCCCACGCGATCAACAGGCCGAAGTAAGTGGTTTCTGTCAATTTGGCCAGCTCGGTCGCTTCCGGAGACGAGAGCACCTTGGTCTTCAGGCCCAGAGACTGGAAATGGGCAGAGGCCTTTTGTCCACTCGCCCCATCCATAGGACCGATGAATTTCACGTAAGAGCGAAGGTCCTCCAGCATGCGTGCATGCTTGCCGCGCACTGGGCTGTTTACCACGGGGGCTCCCGTCCGCTCGGCTATGGCGCGTGTCGTGCCGACGTTTATCGTACTGTTGATGATCGTCAGACCGGGCTTGAAGAGTTCGATGTATCGCGCTGTCTCGCCGACGAAGTCTGCAATCCGGAAGGGATAGCAGACATGCAGAACGTCAACGTGCTGGGGTAGGTGCACGGGGGGAGAGATATCCACCCCAATTGCTTTGTGAACTGTAGAAGCAAGTTCGAGAAGTGGCTTGCCCACCTCGCCGAGACCTGCGACTACAACCGTCTCACCCTGTTTCATGCGTTTTTCCTTTGTTGGATTTCTTGACGTGACTGTGAGCTGCCTCAGGCGGGCGCATCCAGGCAGGTGATCGTCGCTGGACAGACAGTACGCGCGTTAATCAAGTAGTCAACACTGCTTGCTGGCCCACAAATTTGCTGATCGATTCGGCAATCCTCTCCTGTTGATCCGGCTTCAGGTTCGGATACATCGGCAGCGAAAGGATTTCTGATGCCAGCTTCTCAGCTACAGGAAAATCGCCACTTCTGTACCCCAGCTCCCGATAAGCGTTTTGCAAGTGAAGAGGGATGGGGTAATGGATTGCCGTTCCGATTTTGTGGCTCGCCAAATGGGCTTGGAGTGCTTCCCTGCGCGCGTGGCGTACAACGTAAAGGTGATAGACCGAGCGCTCGGACTGGACGGGCAGCACCATCTCTTCTGCAAGGGGCGTCAACACTCTCTTGTAGGCGTTAGCGCACTCCCGCCGCTGCTGGTTCCAGCGGTTCAGGTGCTTCAGCTTACGGTGCAGGATTCCTGCCTGGATCGCATCCAGGCGCCCGTTATACCCCTCAACATCGTGGTAATACTTTTTTGCCTGGCCATGGTCCCGCAACATTCTTATCTTTTGGGCAATGTGGTCATCGTTGGTTGTGACTGCGCCGGCCTCGCCGCAGGCCCCAAGGTTCTTGCCCGGATAGAAACTGAAAGCAGCAGCTTTGCCGATGGATCCGGCCTTCCTCCAGGCATTTTGCCGATGCGAGAAATACTCGGCGCCATGGGCCTGGCAGGCGTCTTCAATCACTGTGAGCCCATATCGCTCGCAGAGATCGAGGATAGGATCCATGTCGGCCATCTGCCCGTAGAGATGCACGGGTACGACGGCCCGGACTGGCATGCCTTTCCTGGGATCGATGAGCCGGCCGGTAACAGCGTCCTGGGTACACTTTTCCTGAAGATATTCACGCAGCTTTTCCGGATCCATGTTCGAGGTTTGCTCGTCAACATCAACGAAGGCAACCTCCGCCCCGGACTGGGTGATGGCTTCCACGGTCGCGATGAAGGTGTGGGGAACAGTAACCACGACGTCGCCACGCCCGATCCCCGCCGCCAT
>Ga0126381_100003740_pt1 | contig 16502 bp, 23 predicted proteins | sample PanSoiMetPlot_28_FD_96465 | JGI IMG/M metagenome (GOLD analysis project Ga0126381, IMG submission 96465) | Tropical forest soil microbial communities from Panama - MetaG Plot_28 | ecosystem: Environmental > Terrestrial > Soil > Tropical forest > Bulk soil | place: Panama | collected 2016-02-17 | reverse complement strand
ATTGGATCGTACCCGGTAGCAAACCTCGGAGTTATCATTGGCAGACCGCTCATAGCGGACGGTGCGCGCCTGGATGCTATAGCCTCCCGAGCCAGCGGAAAACCGCCATTTCGGGCGGGCAAAGAGTGAGATTTGCTACGGCGCGCATTCTCGCGTTGCGCGACGCATTTCTTGCGGTGCATGGGGTTGATCCCGAACTTTCGTGCGCCCCCCTGACCCCCGGTCTCCGAAAAGCTCGCCGTTATTATCGCGGCAACTGCTGCCAGTCGGATTCGAACCTAATCGTTAGCCAAAGTATAGTCTCGCGCCGGAGCATAACGCGGTTAATGTGAGGTAGATCACATTTGGGTCCTCGGCGAGGAGGGGAGGATGTCCTTACGGACGGCCATTGGCCCCGTTCAGCGGCATCGAGCGACGTAGATGCTGTCCGCCTGCTCCCGGGTGTCGTCGGCTTGGCTGAAAATCGTGCAATCGCGCCCTGTCAGGTCGATCCGCACGACCGAAAACCTATATTCCTTGGGGCTGCTGCCAAAAATAAGGGTGATCGTATCGCCGACTGCAATGTGGGACGGCAGCCTGATGTGGTGATAGGTGTTGCAGGAGGTGGCCACGAGCCAATTCCGGCATTTTGTCAGCACCCCCGGGCCGTCTAGAGCCACGACGTCCACTTCGGCGCCGGCCGCTCTGCCCAGACCCAGGACGATCAAAGTGGCCGTCAACAAGATACAACAAGACCTGAATCTCGGCCGATCTTGCAATGGCGGATCAGCGGCGAGATGATTTTGGCGAGCGCCGCGAATAAAGCTGCGAGGCGAGCCGCGATCCGCGCGGCGTGCTTCGATGCCCGCCGGAGCGTCCCGATCGATTCCAAGCGCGCGGTTCTTGGCCGCTTGATCTTTATGGCCCTCGGACATCGCTTCCCCCCGTTAGAACGACGCGATCAGCGCTCGCACGCAAAGTATGTGACGTGGATCGCGTTCCGCGTGTGGCCCAGTTCACAGAAGCATAGAAATTTTCCATCTGGGACGGACGACCTCCGGTCATGCAAGGCGCCCTCGTGACGTAGCGCGCAGGCCGAGCGGCGCCACAAGAAACGAGCACGTGCCGCGGCCGAGTAATCAGACCAATATCCCGGCCCTGCGATCCGGCTCGTCAAGTCATCGCTTTACGGACGTGCGGCCGGAACAGTAAAGTGCGGCAGTGCCGGCGACGATCACAGGAGCAGATCATGGCCTACGATTATTCACAATATGGTGGGCTACTGACGGCGCTGCAGGACAAGGTGCTCACCATAACCTTAAACTCACCTGAAACCCTCAACGCCTTCACCGGGCCGATGCACGCCTCGATGTCGCGCATCTGGGACGATGTGAACGATGATCCCGACGTGCACGTCGTCGTCCTGACCGGGGCGGGTCGAGCGTTTTCAGCCGGCGGGAACCTGATCGCGATGCAGCAGAAGATCGACGATCCGGGCCTTTGGGAGGCCGGCATGCCCGAGGCGAGGCGGATCGTGTTCCGGATGCTGGAATGCGACAAGCCGGTCATCGCGCGGGTCAACGGCCATGCTGTCGGCCTTGGCGCGACGGTCGCGCTGCTTTGCGACATCATCATCGCCGCTGACCATGCCAAGATCGGCGATCCGCATGTCAACGCGGGCCTGGTGGCGGGTGACGGCGGTGCGCTGATTTGGCCGCAGCTAATCGGCTTCGCGCGCGCCAAGGAGTACCTCTTCACCGGCGACCTGATGACCGCCGCGGAGGCCGAACGCATTGGCCTGATCAACCACGCCGTGCCGGCCGATCAGCTCGATGAGAAGGTTTATGGGCTGGCACGGCGATTGGCCGGCGGTGCGATGCGCTCGATCCGCTGGACCAAGCAGGCCGTCAACATTCCGCTGCGCCGGCTCGCCCATTCGATGATGGACTTGAGCCTCAGTCTTGAGACGCAGTCCAATCTTTCCAAGGACCATCAGGAGGCGGTATGGGCGTTCGCCCAGAAGCGCCGGCCGAACTTTACGGGCCGTTGAGCACTATTCGGGGCAAAAGGGAGGACAGCAATGAGACTCGCGGACAAGGCCGCCATCATCTCCGGCGCGGCATCCGGGATGGGCGCGGCTACGGCGCGCATGTTTGCGCGTGAAGGCGCCAAGGTCGTGATCGCCGATGTGCTGGAGTACGAAGGCCGGCAGTTGGCTGATGCGATCGGCGACGCGGCGCGGTTTGAACCGCTCGATGTCACCAAAGAGGAGGACTGGGCCGCCGTCGTGGCCGCCACGACCCGGCATTTCGGCAAGCTCGATGTGCTGGTCAACAACGCCGGTATCTCGGGCAGCGCCGAACAGGATTTTTACAGCACCGAAGCCTGGCATCGGATCATGGCGGTAAACGCGACCGGCGTGTTCTTCGGCATGAAACACGCAATCCCGGCCATGATCGCCAATGGCGCCGGGTCGATCGTCAGTATGTCATCGATTGCCGGTATCATCGGCAGTGAGCACGTCCATATGGCCTACAATGCTTCGAAAGCGGCGGTACGGCTGATGACCAAATCGGTCGCGGTGCAGCACGCAAAGGACAACATCCGGGCCAATTCGGTTCATCCCGGCATCATGCCGCCGATGCGCACATCCGGCCGCACCGCTGATCCCGCCGTGCGGGCCGAACGCATGCGCATCATTCCGATGCGCCGGCCGGGAGAAGTCGACGAGGTGGCCTACGCCATTCTATTCCTGGCTTCCGATGAGGCGTCCTACATCACGGGCTCGGAAATCCACGTCGACGGCGGCGCTATCGCCATATGAATGCAGCGTCTCGGCGCGATCTCGTTGGTCGCGGCTGTTGCAGAATTGCAGATATCCGGATGCATTCTAAACATTGGCGGTGGGGTCGAGCCGCTTCCGCTTAGCCTCGTCCCCGCCAGTCACCGCGGCGTCTCGCTATACCACTGAGAAATTGGTGCTGCCGGCCTAAGAGATTACCGTAATCGCGAGATGAGCCGGCAGCCGCCCGCGTGTCACGGCGGGACCGAAATTCATAACGATCAAGACCGGGCCCCGTTATATGTCGCGGTAATCCGTACCAAACACTTGGCCTCGTCAGCGACCTCAACGCTAGAGACCCGTATGTTATTGTTTAATTATGAGCTTTTATGGCGTCGCCAAGGGGAGCACAATTTGCATAGCGAATCAGTGACTTAGAAAAAGCTGTGTCACTTTTTCTTTCCGCCGCTTCTCGCAGTTTTCCGACCGAGTGCCCCACCAACCATGTTGAGCTGCAGACAATGATGCATGCACCCGGGCGCAATAAACCGGAGTGCTGATCGTGCGATCTTGGCGCCGCACGAAAAGGCCGAGCCAGACCTCTCGGGCGCACGGATCGTACGCCCCAACGCCACCCCAGACGTCGAACCGCAGATCCAAGTACTGCAGCGCGGGGTTGTCGGAGCAGTCCATCTGGGGGATAGATGCCGGCGTCGAATTTTCGGGAGCGCCAGGGTTGGACGGCTCTTCAAACCAAGGAGTGACCATGAAGGCACTGCGGGCGATGATCTCCAGACCGGCCGGTCCGACGTCGCTGCTCAACATGGGGCGGGGAGCGATGCGGCCGGTGCAGGGCAGGGCCCGAGTTCCAAATCCTCTGGCTCCGGCACCTTCGCTATAGCTCTCGCCACCTCGGGCTTTGCTTTCCCGTCATTCGACCGGGCCTGGGGTGGCGCGCATTATCTCGGCGTAGAGCAGTTCGACGGCGTCGGGGCGGTAGCCGTGGTGGCGGCGCTCGATCAATTGCCGCTTCGCCTCGAGACGCAGCAGCCGCAGCCGTGCCAACCGAGTCGTGATCCCGGCGAAGGCGCCCGATTCCGCGAGGACGCGTGTTTGGTAGCGCGCGACCGCCGGCGGCAGTTTATCAAATAAGCGTCCGCCGCTGATCCAACGATCAATTCGGGCCGGCCCCCAGTTATAGGCGGCGACAGCATCCGGCCAGCTGCCATAGCGGCGAAACATCTGAACGAGATAGGCACGGCCAAGAAGGCGGTTTTGCGTCTCGTCAAGACGATCTCCGCCGCCGGCGTCGGACGCTGCGGCGGCGGAGACCTGCATCGGTCCCTGCGGACCGTACGGCGCGGCGCCCCACATTCCTGGATCGGCGCCGTGGCTCGACTCGGCTCCCTCCACCCCAAAACTCACACGATCCAGTGTGTCGGTGTTGCCCGCCATCTGCAGCCCTGCTGTCCCGCCGCCAGCATGGCCCGTTTTTGCCTGGCCGGCGACTCCCAGGATCACCGACAACGCGAGATGAACGAATAGGGTAGGGCGCGCAGTTCGCCGCCACATCAGACCGACTCTCCAAACAATTGCACCCCGCCGGGCCCCAGTTGGCCAATTACCCCTGTTCTGTCAATGGGGCCAGTTGCGCCACCTGTTCGCCCGGCGCGAGCTTAAATTGCGATCGGGACGGCGTTGCGCATCTCGTGCGGCCCCCGGCGAAACAGCTCGGCGCTCAATAGGTCGATCTCGATCAGGTCGCGGATGTCATCGATTGGATCGTGCCGATGGCGCCGGCCCGCGGTTCCGGCTCCGCGACGCTCGGCGCATCGTTCCAGATGGACCGCCACCTCGGCGAGTAAAACGGCGGTACTAAACCGATAGATCGGCAGAGCCCTTGGTAGGCTTGTCGGCGACGGGACCCGGAATGCTGTTTGCGGCGTGGCGGTTGATCTTTGCTGCCCGAACGCAAACCCGTCTCGCCCTCGCCGAAGTGGACGATGTCCATTCCGAGCACCCTGTATAGAGCTCGCACATCCGCTCGATGTTGGCGATCGTAGGGCCCAAATGCCTCCTTCGCCCTCAGCCCGGCCGGTGCGCTCGTACCCCGGCTTTTTGCGATCGGGATCGTTGCCATCGCCGGGAGGAGGGATTGCCACAAAGGCTGGCGTGTTGCGCATTGGCGCGCTGGAGCACCACGCCGCCTAACGTCGCTCCGTGCTGAGTGCGATGCAAGCAATCGTATCGGGAATGATCAGACCCGCATCCCGAGCGTCTTCTGCGGGGGCCTTGCGCGCGCCGACCCAGGTGCGGGTTGCGCAGTTGGCGCCAAGATGCATGCGAAATGGTTTGCGGTTAACATCGCCCGCGGGCCCTCGCGATAAAGGTCCGGCACAGCTCTCCGACCACTTGTATAAGCCAGGGCAGTTGCCCCGGTGCCAACGTAGCCTGGGGCTGACAGACCCGGCCGCCCCGCTACGCCCCGGCCTGAATTTCGATGCAGGGGCGCCTGCAGTCGCGTCTTTAAACCAGTCTGCCTCGAACCGGGCTATGCACGATATCGGGGGAGCGATCCCGCGATGAGCCCGCCTTTGCGCGTCCATAAAAGCGGGCGCATGGTTTGTTCGATGTGTCCTCAGGAAAGTACCACCGTATTGGTTGACCGCGTGTCTGTTCGAAGTCAGGCTCTCACCAGCGAGAGGAGAGTAGGGGAGGGGGTACGACATGAGCACTGCCCAATCCTCGACGATATTTGGTCCCGGTACGCCGGCTGGGCCGCTGGAAGCGCGGCATCTGCGATCCCGGATCTATCGCAATGCAACCCAAACGAGCCGGCTGACTTCGACCCGTTGGCACATTGCCTGGGCCAATGGTCTCGACTGGGGCTTCGACGGAATGGATGGAGCGATTTTGGCCCTCGTTGCTCCGCTGTTGATGAAAGAATTCGCGATCGATCTCGGCACCTCGTAGCGGTGTTCAGATCGCATTGTTCGTCAGCATCCTCGGCCTTTACCTGTGGCCGTGGCTCGCTGACAAATTTGGGCGGCGAAATATCCTGGTGCTCAATATTGCGGTGTTCTCGCTGCCGATGCCGCCCGTCGGGTTGTCCCCGGGACGGGGAAGTTTCGTTCTCATCTACAGCATCGTGCTCTTCGCGCTGAATGGCGAGTGGGGGTCGGCTCGATGCCGGTTGCGGAGACTTGGCCGGCGCGGCTGCGGTCCGGGTCGAGATTAACCCAGATCGCAGCGCGGGGCGGCTGCCGGTATGAAGCCGGTTCATCCAGCGACCGAGCACGCGCCAGCAGCCGAGTGCCTCGCAACCGGGAACCCAACCCGATCGCCCATGGTTACCTAACAGGTCCACTCCTACGTCGAGGCTCCCATGTCAAGTCTGGTGATCGTCGCCATTCTGCTCGTGGCCGGCGCGCCGCTGGTCGTTCACGCTCAGACCAGCACACGCGCAAACCCGGCGGCGAGCCCTGAAACGAGCAGCGCGCCTGCGCTGCCAGATATCGCGCAACGGCGATCAGGATATCCCGGCCTCGTGGCCGGCGCCCCACTCGCGAAACTGCCGCACGTAAGCGTGAAACCCGACAGCCTCGCGCAACAGCCCATGTGCGAGCGCTGTGATCAGCGGCTCGCACCTGCCCTATGAGGAGCCGGCGAGCGACGGACCGCGCTGCACGATAGACCGGTTGTTGCCGATCGACCATATCCAGCAGAGCAGTGCGGGCGTTCCCCAGCGGTAGCGGCCAGCTTATTATAAGATCGTCGACAGAGCCGCGTGCCGGTGCCGCCTTTCCGTTTTCGAGCGTCAGTTGGGCGCCCGCCGGCGGGATCTCCGGCGACGGCCCCGTGTGATAGAAGGTGATGCCCTTCGTGTGGCGGACGAGCTTCAGCTGGCGCCGGCCGAGATACGCGAGCGCCTCATCGCGACGGTCTCCCAATAGGCGGCAAACTCCCCGCGCGAGGGAACAACGGCGTCTGGCAGCAATGCAGAATGTGCTCGCGCGGACCGGCAAAGGTTTGTACCGCCCACTTTCGCCGGAGCAGTCGGCTTCTTCGGCGGTTCGGATTTCGGGTAAGGCACCGGGCGGCGCATTTCGACGGCCCGCTGATCCTCGCGGAGCCCTTGATAAACCACCTGCCGGAGCAGATTTTCGTCCGTCCATGTCAAATACTTGATCCCCCAGAAGCTCGGGTCGCACCCAATGCACGCGGCTGAGGTGGCGGGCCGCGTTCGGGAGCGCTGGACTACAACCGCGCACGACGAGGTGGTTGAGTTCCGGGATGGTATGCATGGCGCCCTGGCGTGGGCTATTGCTGTCGTCATGACGGGTCTTGTCGCAGCTGCAACCGCCGGGTCCGTCTGCCATCGCCGATCTCCCTCGGGTCTCGAGCGAAAACAAACAAAACGACCGTACAGATTGGTTTGGCCATGGCGAATTTCAGCGGTCGTCCTTTTGCCGCTTTTGGTCAATTTACGGAAGCAACGGAATATGATGTCGTTTGCCGGCCGAAACGCTTGGAGACCAGGAGATGACAACCGATCCCGACTGCATTTTCTGCAAGATTGTCGCCGGGCAGATGCCATGCTTCAAGCTCTTCGAGGACGACGACACGCTTGCTTTCATGGACATCTATCCGGCTAACGCTGGGCATTGTCTCGTCATAGCCAAGGACCACTACCCCACCCTCTTTGAGATCAGCAATAAAGCGCTTGCCGCAGTCTCGCGGTCCATAAGCAGAGTTGCGCGCGCCGTCAACCAAGCGCTATCGCCGGCGGGACTGAACCTCGTTCAGGCGAACGGGTCCGGGGCCGGACAGTCCGTCACGCATTTCCATTTTCATATACTGCCGCGCGAACGCGGTGATGAGCTGAAGCTGAACTGGGGCGCAAAGCCTGGTAACCCCGACACTATCGCCGCAATAGCCGACAAAATCCGCGCCAATCTTTAATCTCGTTTGCACCCGATAGCAGTCGCCGCTGGAGTGAGTGCGGCGCCTGACACAATGGCTGTCAAACACGAGCTCCGACATCGAAGCGATCGATGCCAAGCGAGGCACGGAAATCGGCGCTCGCCTCGCCAAGCACTGCTTCCGCGAATGCAATGAGCCGCTGGCCATGCGGCACACCGCCGCGATCCTGCGTCGCTCTGGTCACCGCACTCAGATTGTAACTTCTATTGTGGGTCCGGCCGCTCGCACGGAGCAGCAAAGTGTGACTGGTCGTTCAATAGAAACACTGATTAGTCGTCCGTGAAGAACCGTTGAGGGTGCTCTTCAAGCGGCTTGGAGGCGCAAAGTGAGGGCGAGCAGCGCTCGGATCAAGGCGCGCAAAAGCCTCTCGAGCCAACGCAGGAGCAGGCTGAAGTTGTAGCCGGCAGCGGCGAGCACGGCGTTGATCCGGTCGCCGTCGCGCCCTTTGAGATAATTGCGGCCCATCCTATGCGATAGTGGCCGAATGGTCATCCGGGTCGAGCAGGGCAAGGGCAAGAAGGATCGGTATGTCATTCTCTCGCCCAACCTTTTCGAGCTATTGCTAAAGATGCACGATTGCAAGGAAAAATAGCAGGATCGCCATTCGCTCAATCAGCGGGTTCGGCCAACAAGTTACCGACGTCTTTCACATAGCCTCCAGTCCTGGAAGCATCGAGCCATCATGCGGACCAGCGTTGGCGCGTTTAGTACCGCCCCCCAGATGCGCGTCGCAAAGTTGTCGATGGGGAAACGCTTCCCCACGCCCAGGTTAACCCCATTTTATGGCGAGCCGCCGGCAAGAATGCCTCGCATAGTAATTCCGGATCACCTTTTTTCTCGCGATCAGCACTGTGCGCAGAGTCGACGGCGATGCAATTGCAGGTGCAGGCGTGCCGCACAGGGTCACGGTGTCCAAGGGCCGTAAATAGGGCGGTGGCTTCGCCTGTTCGATCGGCACAGAGTTCGGCTCGATCAGGCTCGCGTCATTGTTCTTGACATTGCCGACCTGCTGACTCACCGGCCGGAACGTCATCTCGTCTGACGGTATGGCCCGAGCATGCCCTTCAGCTGGGCGGCGTCGGTGGGCTCCTTGCCGAGCCGCGCCGGCCACGTCGCCGGCTTGAGGATCACCGGCATGCGATTGTGGATCTCGCCGCACAGCTCGTTGGGTCTCGTTGATGATCGCGGAGCTGCGAGCGCATTCGGCCGCCGGTGAGCGCCAATTCTCCCATAGGCCGGTCAAGGCCACCAGACGTGGGTCGGCCAGCGCGATCGCATCGGGCTCCTGGCGTTGGTGGTTTTCTTCCACTCATAAAAGCCGTCCACCGAAAGGAGACAGCGGCGCCCTTGGAATGCTTCTCGAAACGCCAGCTTGTTATCCACGGTTTCAGCCATCGCGTTGATATTCGCAAACCCGACTTCGATGTCCTTCGCCCAATACGGCACCGGGCCCCAACGCAGGATGTCGAGGCTGCGCTCGCCGGCTTTTGTGCACACCGGGCGACCTGTAGCGGGTCAGTCGGCGCCACGTTCCAGCTGGGCGGGAAGTTCGGTGTCGGACGATGCGGCGGGATCGAGAAGACGATTTTGATCTCGCTGACGTCCGTCGAGAGATGGGCGCGACCACGCATCGCTCAAACCATAACGCACCCGCGGCGCGGCCCCCAATGGTGATACGGCAGCGTTTATCAGGCAGCAAAAGCAGAAAAATAAGCCCGTAGCCTTTCCACATATGGACGTTTTTGCTCTGCCGACAGCCAATAGCTGTCAGCATGATTCAGATATAGATTGTCACCGACGTACAGCGCGAAGACATGGAAATGGTAATGCCATACATCCTGATTGCCGGTCGGCTCGTTATGCTGACGGCCCGACGTCCGATCGCAGCGATAGGTTTCCTTCAGCGCTGTGGCCGTAACTCGCATCAGGTCGAACATAGTGTGACCGACGGGCGATGGCATGTCATATAAATTTTCAATGTGCTCGTTTAGTATGACAATTGCAGGGCCGGATTAGCGCGCCACCATTTTCCGGTGATGGAGACCGTCGCGAGAGCACTGCGCCAGACCCACGTCCGCTTCTTGATCACCACAATTGGCCGGCTGCCCTTTGACTACCAGGCACAGTGGGCAAACATAATTGGCCGCGGCATGGTTGTACATCAGCAGGTCCTTTCGGCAGTGAACGATCGGAGCTTCGGGCAGCGCTCATTTTCGCCCGGACCGAGATAGGCTGCAATCCGGTATCCATCCGGATCGATGATAAAGGCGGCTTAATAATCGCGTGCATATATTGGCCGTAGACCGGATGCGCCATTGTCATGCCCGCCCGCGCGCAGTGCAGCCGCGTGAAACGCCCTCAACGGCCTCTGCGTTCGGTGCAGCAAATCAGAATCGCAGACCAGATTTTTCGTCGGCCAGGACGGCACATTCAGCCAAGACAACCCAGAAGGCGCTCGTGTCGCGCCGATACCCGTAACCCAGCATTGACCGCGCGGGCCCCAACCACCTGTATCCCAACGGCTCCAGTGCGGCATCATAGAAGCGCGTGCTTCTGTCGACGTCGCCTATTCGATCGATATGTGAGGGATCATTCCAGAGTCCTCGTTCATCGCACTCAATGGTGATGAACACGACGCCGTCTGCGCTGCCCGGCCGCTGGCGGATCAGCACAATGTTGGCGATCGATAGTCGCTGTGCGACCGGTAGATGCGCGAGATCCGCGGCCGGAACTAGACCTTTACGGGCGAGATCGGCGCGCAAGCCGTCGTGCGGATCAGGATGTCGATGAGGTCTCGGTGGTGGCCGAAGTTGCCGGAACGGCGGATCTCCACCGAAATACGGTCACCGATCGGGTCGACGTCAAATTGGACCTGTCGCGCCAGCCAAGTGTTAGCACATTAAAAGCGCGCAATAAACCCTTGGTAGCCCTGGCGAGGGCTGCGGCGCCGCTCAAAGGAGATCGAACATGCATGACGTCCTACGCCAGCGAGCCGAGAATATAATTATCACGCGAGCTGAAATCCCAGCTGGCCGGGTCGTGTTAACTCCGCCGATTTGCACTATGGGCGAGGACGCGCACTTCACGCAGTACGATGTTTTCGCTACGCTCGGAAACAGCCGGCACCTGATGATGGGGGATGACCCGCGACTGCCGAAGATTCCTGCCCAACCAAGGCTGGCAGACTTCTTCCGGCACCGCTTCGTGCCGATGGTAGCGAACCATCTTCTTCAGAGCGCAAGCCTGGCGAGAAAGAAGGGGCTCGACGAGAGGGTCATCATAGCGTGTCTATTGCACGATATTGCCATGGCCGCGCTTATCACTAGCGATCATGGATATTGGGGAGCCCAACTGATCGAGCCTTACGTAGACGAAGAAATCAGTTGGGCGGTTCGTCACCATCAGGCGCTGCGCTATTTTCCTGACGAATCGGTCGGGTACTCATATCCCGAAGCGTGTATCCGTTACTTCGGCGAGGCCTATCAGCCGCCAGAGTATCTTCGCCAAGCCTACGAGCATGCGCGTCGGCATAAATGGTATATGACGAGCAGGTTCATCACGGCTAACGATCCATATTCCTTCGACCCGCACACGGTGGTTGACATCGACGATTTTGAAGACGTGATTGGCAGACACTTCAGGCAGCCGAAGGAAGGTCTCGGGTTTGACAATTCTCCGGTCGCCCATATGTGGCGCACGATGATTTGGCCGCGTAATTCTCTCTAAAGGTGGAGGGTACCGGTCGCTGCCGAACGGATACCGCATCGATCAAATCGGTGCGGGTGATCTGTTGCGAGCGATTTTCCGCGGTCGGCTCCGGCGGCAGATTTTATCGGGCTAATCCATCGGGTCGGCGCCGAGTTCGACTGATTTACAAGCCAAAGACGATGGACCGCGCGGGGCGCCTCCGTTGGCCGGATTATGCCGCCTAGACGCGGTTTTGGTTTCTAAAGTTCGTGGCAAATGAACCGATGCGGCAGTTTGCTCGTTAGGGACAGAGTACGAGGAGGGCCAATGCACGAGATCGTCCGCACACCGGAAGCCCCCCACGCGCTCGCCCGCCAGAGTGCCGCGAACGGACGGCGGGGGCGCACGCTCCGTCAAGCCCTCGGTCTTTTCTTCGATCATCCAATCCTGAAGCGACACAGGGTGCGCCTCACGCGGGAGTATTCTCGGGGGACCAGCCATGATGAAGCCGGCTGTAGCGGCAATCATGAGACTGCTGATGGCTTTGCCGTGAGGGAGAAACAAAGCGACGCGGCGATAGAGATTTCACAACGCACAACCGACAAAGTAATGATGGCGCGTTGCATCGAGTTGTCGCGGAGCGCAGCGAGCAAAGGCGAATATCCCTTTGGTACGGTGATCGCATTGGACAGGCAAATTGTAGCGGAAGGGATCAACAGCACAATCCGAGGCGGCGACGTCACCCGTCACGCCGAGATCGTCGCCCTCTCGCATGCGCAGAAGACCGTCGGCCGAGAACAGCTTCGCCGCTACACGCTTTATAGCAATATCGAGCCATGTGCAATGTGCGCTTACTGCATCCGAGAGGCCGGGGTCAGCCGAGTGGTCTATGCTCTCGGCTCTCCAGTTATGGGCGGTCTTTCGAAATGGAATGTTCTGCGCGACGACGGGCTGTCGGATCGTATACCGGAGATTTTCGGCGCGGTGCCGGAGGTCGTGAGCGGGGTTCTGCTTTGCGAGGCCCAGCAAGCCTGGCGAGACTGGAGCCCCTTCGTCTGGGAGATGATCAAGTTGCGCGGCCTACTGACGGCGCCATGCGGGCAAGAAGGTAACATCCGTGTGCAGCCTGGGCATAGCCGCTCGTTATGGCATTATTTGCACATCCTGTTGATGCGAAGCTGTCAGGCTCGAATCAAGACGGGCTCCCGATAAGCGATGTAGCGGCTCGCCTAGGAAAGCACCCACTCGTGGATCAATTGACCGTCATGGACCGGGCTCTCGAAGTCACCAAGACCAAAGCCGGCGTGGGCACCTTCAGCCGGCACGGGCCGTTCCGCCGCTGTCTGCGTCGTCTCATTCACTTTTTTGCCTATCATCTAATTCTTGCCCGCCAGCACACACGGATCACGCAAGCGGCCGGCTTTCGCCTCATCGTGCGACCAACGGTGTTTCATCCTCGCTATTTCCTCAGCAGCGAGTCCTTTGCTGAATTTATCAATCGCCTCGACCTGGGCGGCAAGCGCGTCGTCGATGTCGGAACTGGTTCAGGCATTCTTGCGCTCGCAGCGGCACGAGCCGGCGCCAAAGAGGTGATAGCCACCGATATCAATCCCAATGCCGTCGTGACGACCGCTGAAAACGCACGCGCCAATGGCCTCGATGACCGCGTCACCGTCCTGTGCTCCGACCTGCTCTCAGCTTTGGCCCCACGGCCGCTATTCGACGTGATCCTATCGAGTCCCCCCAAGCATGCGGGTGAGCCGCGCGATCTAGCCGATCGCGGCTGGCATGCCGGACCACACTATCGCGATATCGCAGCTCTATTCGACCAGTCGCGCGAGCGCCTAAATCCCGACGGCCAGCTCTATGTCATGGTTTCGTCCGATTCTGACCTCGCTCTGTTCGAGTCCCTTATAAAACGCGCCCATTTCATCGCCAGGCTCGTCGCCGAGCGCTCGATTCTTATCGAATCTTTTTTGATCTACGAGCTTCAAACCGCAGAGGCTCACGGTCCGGCCCGCTGGGTCGCGGAAAGGGGCGGCACGTCGCAGAGCACTGGGCTCCGGGATGCCGGGTAACGCGCGCCCGAATTGATCACGATGGCTGAGCGGCCCTTTTCTGCCTGTATCAGACCATTCCGCCCGACGGTTTTGCTAGCTGCATCCCCCAGATCACCGCTTGGCTCGACAAGAATTCGGCGCTGACGGCTGGGCGATGACCCATCCGGAATGCGCGGCGTCCTCAACGATGCCTTCTCGAGCTATTTCTTCGACGCGACCCTTGCTGGCGCCGTGCCGCTGCCGCAAGCAGCGCAACCGCAGCACCTGACCGATGCCTTACGCCATGCAGGCGTGCTCGGCGTTGATGCCTGTGTTTCCGCGGCGGCGGTCGAGAGTTCTCGTCCGACAGGGCATGGTGAGGGGAGCCGGTTTACGCAAGCGTAAAGCAACATTCCTTTATTCGGACCGACGCACGGATCGATAACATCAAAAACGCCCTCGGCCTGAGCGACGAAACGCGAGGAAAAAATGCGCGGCAGAATCTCGATCGCGCCCTGATCGAGATCGAGCAAAACGACGGTCGCGCCGATGCGGGCTGCCGGCGGAGAGTTAGCCGGGTGGTCGGCCAGCTCGCGACCGTCGAATGGTGTTGCGGGCGGAAGACAAGTAACAAAACGCCGTCCAGATCTGGCGCGAGCGTTATCCTCGGAGGCTGATCGGCGCTCTCGCGATCTCCAGCACCCTGCGCACCGTCCCGACCGGCATCGCCAACCTTTCGGCTAGTTCCTCCAGCGTGGGCCGCGGCCGATCTCCAGGAGCATCTGCCGCGAGGTGCGCACGAGTTTGTTGATCGTCTCAATCATATTCGCCGGGATTTGGATAGCCATGCGCCGACCTCCTTTTCTGTAAATCGGCGTTTATTTGTCTTCGACAAGAGCGGCACAGATCGGTGGACCGTCGATCCAGGCTTTTGTTCGGCGCGGCCCGAGCCCAATCCGCGCACCACAACATACAGGCCGGTGGCGGCCTGACAGGTCGAAATCTGCTCTATTTTGGATCCAGGACCTCGCGCCCATGCTAGTCGATGTCGCGTTGCCCCGAGGTCGCCCTCGCTATGGGTTTATGTGCCCGACGTTGATATTTGGCGCGCCGTAGAACCCGCCGCCTGGGTTCGGCCCGACGCTGCTATCGCCGCGAAAGGAACCGCTGCAACCGGCGAGCAGCGCAAACCAGAGCGTCGGCAGTGTAAGCTTCCTCATCAGCAGCGGCTCTTATCGCGAAAATAGACAGTGCCCCGCGCTGTCACCGTCGCGGAGGTCGCGCCCGCTGATCTCAACGTTGCCGTCCTCGGTCAGCTGGCGCGGGCGCAGCTTGCACTCCAAACTCGACGGCCTGCAGCTCGGCATTCCAATGTGCATTCTCGGGAAAGGTGAAGAACATCGGCGATCGCGATCCCAACCTCTCTTCGACATCGATGTTCTTTATACGTTCTGAGATGGAATTGCAACGATGGTGATCGCCATTTGCAGGCTAGGGCCGCCGTCAGTTTCGGAGTAGATTTGGTTAAGCGCACCTTTCATCGGGCGAACAATGTCCTTTGTCCGCCGTCTCGCCGCGATTCTAGCCGCCGATATGGCGGGATATTCGCGCCTGATGGGAGCGGACGAGGAGGGCACGCATGCGGCCTTGACGGCACTGCGCCGAGAAGTGTCGGACCTAAAGATCACTGAGCATCGCGGTCGCATCGTGAAGAGCACTGGCGACGGACTGTTGGTCGAGTTGCCAGCGTCGTCGATGCGGTGCGCGGCGCGGTCGAATTGCAGCGCGAGATGGCCTTGCGCAATGACGTCGTCCCGAAGGAGTGCCGCATAGAGTTCCGCATCGGCATAAATCTCGGCGACGTCATTATCGAGGACGGCGACATTTACGGCGACGGCGTCAATGTCGCCGCGCGGCTCGAAGGCCTGGCCGCGTCAGGCGGGATCTGCGTCAGCCGCGTTGTGCGTGATCAGGTTCGTGACAAGGTCGATTTCGGCTTTGGGGATCTGGGTGAGCAACAGGTCAAGAATATCGCTCGCCCAGTTCGCGCACACCGGATTCGCGATCTCGGTCCTCCGGTCGAACGGCCGCCGCCCGCCGCCTCACCGCACTGCCTTTTGCCCGATAAACCTTCAATCGCGGTGCTCCCTTTCGCCAATATGAGCCGTGATCCTGAGCAGGAATATTTCGCGGACGGCATGGTCGAGGAGATCATCACCGCGCTCAGCCGCATCCGCTGGCTATTCGTTATCGCTCGCAATTCGAGCTTCACCTACAAGGGTCAAGCTGTCGATGTGAAGCGGGTCGGACGCGAACTCGGCGTCTGCTATGTCCTCGAAGGATCTGTCCGTAAGGCAGGCGGAAATGTGCGCATCAGCGTACAGTTGCTCGACGCGACACTGGTGCGCACCTCTGGGCGGAGCGTTTCGACGGCTCGCTTGAAAATGTCTTCGACCTCCAGGACAAGCTGGCATCGAGTGTCGCCGGCGTCATCGAACCGGCACTACAGGCCGCCGAGACCGCCTGCGCAACCGACCGTCCGACAACCAACCTGACTGCTTACGACCTTTACGTACGCGCTCACGCGACGCACCTGTCGGCAGGTCCGCAATCCGGAGGCGCACTCCAGCTTCTCGATCAGGCGATCGAGCGAGATCCACATTAGGGACCTGCTCTCGCCCTGGCTGCGGTTTGCCGCGGACGCCTCTATCTGCACGGCCGCAGTAAGCATCCGGAGGAGGACAGGTGCAAAGCCGCCGCTTTCGCTCGGCGGGCTCTGCAGGTGGCTGGGGACGATCCGCGCGTCCTGGCCGATGCCGCTTATGCCCTGGCGTTCCTCGGAGAGGACATCCGTGGGATGATGGCATTGGCAGATCGGGCGCTTGCGCTCAACCCCAGCTTTGCGTGCGGCTAGTGGACTGTCACAGCTGAATCGATAGTGATGCGACGGGTCGGGTCGCAGTAGCGCCATTTGATGGTTTTGGGAGCCTTGTTGTACTGGCGGATATAGCGCATCAGCTTGCGGCGCAGGT
>Ga0126381_100003738_pt1 | contig 16504 bp, 11 predicted proteins | sample PanSoiMetPlot_28_FD_96465 | JGI IMG/M metagenome (GOLD analysis project Ga0126381, IMG submission 96465) | Tropical forest soil microbial communities from Panama - MetaG Plot_28 | ecosystem: Environmental > Terrestrial > Soil > Tropical forest > Bulk soil | place: Panama | collected 2016-02-17 | reverse complement strand
GCACACATTCATGTTCTTCAACAAGCCGGCGGCGTCGAGTGCTTTTAGTGCCTGGACGATGATGACATCGCCGCCTTTCATGTCAATGATCCCTGGCCCGCGAGCGGTTTTCTCGTCGATCGCTTCATACTTCTGAAACGGACTGTCGGGCGCGAACACAGTATCCAGATGGCCGATCAGCAGCAACCGCGGTCCCACGCCGCGATGTTCGGCTACCAGATGCCCGGCGCGATTCCACGATGCCCCATCCACCCATCGGGTCTGAAACCCCAGCGCATCGAACTCTGCCCGAAAGATCGCGCCGACCTGCCGCACGCCCGCAAAATCCTCCGTCCCGCTGTTCACGTTGACGACGCGTTTGAGCAGATCGACGGCCTCCTGGTTGTGCTGGTCGATGTAGTGCGCCAGGCTGCGCTCTTCCAGTGAGAGCGCGCCCTGGCCACGCGCGATTCCCGCCACGCCGATACAGATGAATGCTGCCCACACTCCCAGGCGCGAGATTCTCATAGAACTCCTTGGCCGCTCGAGTTGAAACGATGTGGCGGCTCAACTTTGCCATCTGCATCCAGGCCCGTCAAGTTTGCACAAGCTGAACCGGCAGGCTAAACGGCCTTTCTCGTTGCCAGCCTTAACTCGCCGTTCCAATCGAGGGTTCCAAAATCGTCCGCCGGACCGAGCAACTGTCTGGGCTTGCTCTCTTTCAAGCGCTGCGGCCCCGTGAATGCCAAGGAAGAGGAGTAGAAGTCTTCATACACTTCTGATATCGTTTTTGGCACTTCTAGAGTCAAGCCCAGTGTCTTATGCCACTTGCTCGCCAGTACGCGTTCGGAGATTTCCGGCTGGATGTACCCGAGCGTGCCCTGTTTCATCGCGGCGAACTTGTTGCGCTGACCCCAAAAGCCGTGGAGACGCTGCTTTTTCTGGTCAAACATCACGGTCATATCGTCGACAAAAAAGATCTGATGAAAGCCATCTGGCCCGAGACCTTCGTTGAGGAAGTCAGCCTGGCCCGCAACATTTCGGTTCTGCGCAAAACGCTGTCAAAGGGGCCGGACGATCAGGAATTGATCGAGACTATCCCGAAACGCGGTTATCGCTTTGTAGGGCCGGTGGAGGAAATCACGGAGAGCCCCGAGCAGCTGGCCAACGTGTCTCAGACCGCGACGCCGGGCCGATCTTCGTCGCGGCGCCGTTGGATCGCCGGCTTGGGTACGCTGACCGTGGTAGCGGCCTGCCTCCTCTTGTATTCCGGCCGCTACGCCATGCGGCAGGGCGCAAAGGCTCCGCCGCGCGTGATGCTGGCCGTACTACCGGTACAGAATCTTACCGGCGATTCATCTCGAGAATACGTTTCCGACGGCCTCACCGAAGAACTGATCGCGGAGTTGGGAGGCATTAGCCCTGATCGTCTGGGCGTGATCGCGCGGACGTCTTCCATGAGTTACAAGCAGACGTCAAAAACCGTTGACCAGATCGGGAAAGAGTTGGGCGTGGATTACGTGTTGGAAAGCAGCGTGCGGGAGAGCGGCGGGCAGATCAGATTCACCGCGCAGCTGATCCGGGTGCGGGACCAGACTCACGTATGGGCCCACAGTTACGAACGGCCGCAGCGAGACACGCTCCAGTTGCAGAGCGAGTTGGCCAACACCGTGGCCGGCGAGGTTCAGGTGGGCCTGCCTCCGCGCCAGCAGCAACGGGCCAACTCCCAGCACACACCCACCCCGGATGCTTACGATGCGTTTGCTCAAGGCCGCTATCACGCTAACAAATGGTCGAGGCCGGAGCTGCACCTTGCTGTTGGATACTTTGAAAAAGCCATAGAAAAAGACCCGGAGTTTGCGCGGGCCCATGCCAACTTGGCGGACGTCTATGCCCAGCTCATCAGCATGCGGGAGTACAAACCCGCCGAGGCCATTCCCAAAGCCAAAGACGCGCTGCTCAAAGCCCTTGCCCTGGATGACTCTTTAGCGGAGGCGCACACCTCGCTGGGGTGGACTATGGACGTCTTTGACTGGGACTGGGCGGGCGCCGAAAAGGAATATCGCCGCGCGCTGGAGCTCAACCCCAACGACGCCGGAGCGCATCACCGCTACGCCCTTCATCTGGCGGACATGGGAAATTTCCCGGAAGCGCTTGCGCAAATCCGCCAGGCGCGTCAACTGGATCCTATCTCTCCGGTCATGGTGACGAGCACAGGCTGGATCTTGCTGCGCGCGCGATTGCCGGACCACGCTCTTGTGGAATGCCAGAAGGCACTCGAGATCGACCCCAAATTTGTGCGCGGGCACCTGTGCATTGGAGAGGTCTACGAACAGAAACGCGACTTGCAGAAGGCAGCCGACAAATTCCTCGATGCTCGCGTGGCAGCCGGTGAGAACCCGCAACTGATGGCGAGTCTTCGGCAGACCATCGCTCAATCGGGTTATGAGGGCTACTTCCGCGCCCGCCTGTTGCAACGCAAGGAGGAAGCCAGGAAGGGATATGTTTCGCCCTATGACTTTGCCGACGTGTACATCAGGCTCGGCGACAAGGAGCAGGCGTTGAAGTGGCTCGAGTTGGCTTACGCTGATCGCTCCGCCTACTTGGCCAATCTTCAAATCGAACCACGATTCGACTTCCTCCGGTCCGACCCACGTTTTCAGGACCTGATTCGCCGCGTGGGTCTGGCCGACGTGCATGTCACTCTCCTCTCCGATGAACTGCTGGCAAAGACGATACCGAGTTCGCCGCGATGAACCGCACGCATCAGTTACTGAAGCACGTAAATCACGCCCTGGCTTGGAGCTGTTCCCACTGTGGCCAGGCCGCCGACCGCGATGGTGGCACGGTCAGGGCTGATGGAAAGACCAATTCCAAAAGCCTCGCTGGGCGTAACCGATTGGCCGCCGATTGCCGTGCCCCCCGATGCAGTCAGGGCCGAAGTTTCGTTCTGAGTCCCGGTCCAGCCGTTTTGCGGGCGTTCAAAGATATAGGCTTTGCCGGCAGTGACTATTCCCAAGCCTGGCGCTCCGGCAACGATTGTGTCGCCGTGCGCGGAGATGGAGGTCGTCCGACCAGCAGCCTCCTTATCGAAGCCATTCTTGGCGAGTAGCGTGGCATCCGCGGGCTTGGAGGCCCATGTGCTGGGTGCTCCCGAATTGACGAATACAAACGCCGCTCCGGAATGACACGGCTGTGGCGAGCAACCGGCGAAACTGTAGGCTCCGCCCACCACGGTATGACCATCAGCGCTAATGGCGGCTGACCAGCCCATGAAGTCGCCGTTCGTGGGCGAAGGTTCAGTCAAAGTTGCGTTAGCCGATGAAGTCGTTTGCCAATCCGCGCCGGGTTTTACGAAGACGAAAACAACGCCGGCAGTGTTATTGCCCGCCTCCGTTCCTGGACTACCGGCGACGATGGTCTGTCCTACCGCATCCATGGATAGTGAGAGGCTAACAGTGGGAGTTCCGGTTACGATCAGTTGAGCTGTTTCGGTATTCGACGCCCAACCGTTCGCAGCTCTCTCATACACATAGACGGTTCCACACTTCAGAATGGCTGCGGTGAAATCACAAGGTGCTCCAACGACTACCGTGTCCCCGCTCCCGTCCGTAGCGACTGAAAACCCGACCCGATCGCCGCCATTGGTTTGCGCGTTGCTGGCGCTGAGTGTGGCTGTCGTTTTGAGGGTCTGGGTCCAATCGGGTAGGTTGCCGGCGTTATTATTTGCTACATAAACGAATGCATGACCCTTGCAGCTCGCGTTGCTGCAAGAACCAACCACGATGGTGCTGCCGTCGCCGCTGATGGCTACCGACGCCAGGGATTTATCTGTATTGCTGAGCTGGACCGCCTGCAACCAGTTGCCCTGACTGTCCTTTTGAAACACAGTCGCCAGCCCGGTAGTTCCGTTCCCGACTACCGCGATTCCGCCATTGGTGTCGAGGGCAACCAAAGTGCCGGATGCAAAGATCACCTCCTGCGCGGCCTGTACCGCGATGGCAATCGTGAACTGCTGGGTTGCGGTCTGCGCGGGATTGGATGAATCAGTGACTTGAACGACGAAAGTTGACGATCCCGACGCGGTTGGAGTTCCGCTCAACGTCCCTCCCTGACTCAGGGACAATCCGCTGGGAAGTGTTCCTGCGCTGAGCGACCATGTGTAAGGAGTGGTTCCTCCCGTGGCCTGTAGGGTCGTCGTGGTGTAAGCGGTATTGACCATTCCGTTGGGCAGCGAAGTCGTTGTGATGGAAAGGACAGGTGCTGCGGTCACCTTTAGGGTAGCGGTTCCGCTAGCGGTTCCACGATCAGCAAAGTCAGCTGAAGCTGTGATCGTGACCATGCCAGGAGCAATGCCGGTGACCACGCCCTGGCTGACCTTCGCCACAGTCGTATCCGATGAAGACCAGGTTGCGCTAGTGGTAATGTCAGTGCTTGTGCCACGGTCCGTGCTCTTTGCCGTAAACGAGAATGTGCCTGCGACCTGAACGGTGGCAGAATTGGGGTTCAACGTGATGGTGGGTAGCGGAATTTTCGGCGGCGGATCACAGGTACCAAAAATATAACAGCACGCTGTCATGAAGAGCATCGACGCCAGCGCCAACATGCCGATGGCGAACTTCGCCAACCGCCGGTAAACACTCACAGTACTTACGGTAAACAGCATGGCTTCCCCCCAATGTGATTGGCGCACTATTCCTTCACGTTGAAACGTCAACCTGAGGACGCAATTGGTAAGGCGGCTGACAAAGACCCGCTCACACAGAAGCTGGAATGAGAATTTCAGCCGCCGATTCTTCCCTCACGCCACGGGCGACTATGCAGCCGAAGCAGGGAAAAGTCTTTTCAAAGTCTTGACATTGTTCTTACAAATTCTTCGGCACAGGTGGTTTGCGCTGAGAACCGGCTTGTCGGAAACGAGCCGACGCTGAAAACAAAGGGTTTGTTCGCGCGGAAGGAAGGGGGGATACGACATACTGTCGATCTGGTTTTCCAGGCTGGTACCAGTCGCGTTGGTCGTTTCACTTGGTGATCGGGAAACGCATGACTTCCTGCTGTTCCGGCGTCAGGGATTGCCAAACAGCATTCGGGATCGCATTCACTTCGCGGCTGGCATCGGCGTACCAGCGGCGGACGTAACGCGCGCTTGCCATCGCCCGTGGCAGATCCGTCGTGTTGGGTGTGCCGCGATGCAGGGCCCAGGGATGACGAATCAACACATCGCCGATCTCTAAAGGCAGGGCGCGCAATTTGATTTGCCCGCTTTCCACAGCTCGCATCGCCGCCTCGCGGGGCATGCGATGAGTGCCAGACGCGATCTCAATCGGACCATGCGCCAGTGTTATCGGGACCAGCCCGAAACTGACAACCAGGATGTAAGGAGGCAGGGGAAGATCAGCTAACTCTTCAAAGAGCGGGCGCCGATAGTCGACGTGAACACCCTGGTATTCCGAGCCCCTGACAGGCACGTCGCATCCCCACTGATCGGCCACGACTCGAGCGTCCATGGCGGCGCGAACGATGCTGAGGACCTCCTCGTCAAAAAAGAATTCCTGGGCGAAGCACGGAGGTTCGAACGGCATGGGCAGAAAATGACGATTGGGTCCGCGGTTCGGCTGGTGTTCGTTGGTCTTAAGGTAGGCGAGAAGAGTGGGCCAGAACGCTTCTCTACATGCTTCTATCACGCCCTTGGGCAGATGCGCTTTAAGCAAGCAGTAACCGTTCTCTTGCAGCTCGGCGATTTTGTTCTTCGCGCTCATCGCGGTCGCGAACCATGGTTTCACAAAAAGCTTGCCGTGTGAATCAATGGGCGCTTAGAACGGCGAGTTGTCTGGGAAGTTTGCCCCGTGCTCTAAGAACCAGTTTGTGAAACAGATAGTGGGGTGCTGTTACACAGCCTAGGGGCTGACTGCTGAGTGCTGACTGCTGTCTACCGAAACGCATCAGCGCTGATCGCGGACTCGGAAGCCTTTCCGTGAAGAAAAGATTGAAGTGACGAAAGCGCATCTTGTCTCACCGCCTTGCTCTCCTTGCGGGAGCCGGCAGCGTACAGGGCATCAGCGTACGCCAGGCGTGAGGCGAAGTAGATCGACACATGTGTTCCCGCGGTGTTTTCGATTATGTTGAGGCCGGTTCTCACGTCCTCAAGACCTTGCTGCGCGTCACCCAGGAACGCGCGGGCGCGACCGCACAAGACGTATCCCCAGCCGGTCTGGGGATGGTTCATGCCGTGTTGCTTGATCCACAGGCGGCGGGCGTCTTCGTAATAGGCGAGCGCTTGCTGGTAGTCGTGGTCGTGCACGCGCAGCCAACCGGCATTGCTGGCCATGGCAGCCAGGTCGTCGTACGCGACTTCAGGAGCCAGCCTCACCTCTTGAAAAGCTCGATCGATATATTTCCGGCCTTCCTTCGTATCGTTGCGTTGAAGGGCGGTTGCAGCCAGGTTGTTGTAAAGCCTCGCCAGGGAAGCATGATCGCCGGTCTTTTCGAGCACCTTGAGAACCCGCAGGCGCAGTCGCTTCGACATCTCCGGCTGCCCGATGGCGAGATATAAGGAACCCAGGTTGTCCATCGCCGAAGCTTCTTCTCGTTCTTTGCCCTGGTTCTTGAAAGCCGATATTGCGTTCTGAAAGGCCCGTTGCGCGTCGTTGTATCGTCCCGTGTCCTGGTAGATATCGCCGAGGAGCACCCATGCCGTTCCAACATCAGCTGCATCGGGCGCACCGGATTGAACCATCGGCTCGAGAATAGCGAGGGCCTGTTGGTACTCTCCTCGATCCCGCAGCGCGTTGGCCGTATGCAGATTGTCGTTGGGGCTCGATTGCGCAGGCAACCATTCCGCCGCCAGCAACAAAAATAAGAAAGTAAGAATTGTATGAAGACGAGAATAGCTTCTCAACATAACCGGTTCGTCCTCCCGGCCGCTCGCGCGCACGGTGCGCGCTCAATCTAGTTACGTAGCAAATCAAAAAAGGTTGCGTAGATTTTCACCGCCATTCTTGTGTCTGGCAGTTCGCACGACCGTTTCACTTCCTTGGACGCCTGCGATCATCTTTGGTTAACGCCAAGGGCGAGATTTTTTGCATGCGTTACCGGTTGCTCGCCGGCTTCAAGATAAGAAAAAGCTCAGGACGAAGAGCGGGTGGCGGTCTTTGCTCATCTCAAATGAGTTGACGTACTTACACTTTGCGTATGGAGAACACTGATAGCGATGATATGAAACAGACCTGTTTTTAGATCAGCGTTATCAGCTAAATCACTGTCATCTGTGGTGAGTTTCTTTTCTTCCTCACGTCCTGCAACTTTTGCAATAGCCGCCGATCTCCAGCCGCGCCACCAGGACGCTGAAGCTGCATTCCCGGGAGACGATGTTCTTCAACTTATCGAACAACTGGCTTTCGAACTCGGTGACCTTGCCGCAGCGCAGGCAGGTCATGTGAAGGTGATCGCGGCCGGTCCGACGCTCGTAGAAGTGCCGCTCGCCCTGGACATGCATCAGGTCCAACTCATCGATCAGCCCCTGGCGTTTGAGCAGGCCGATGGTGCGATAGACCGTCACGCGGTCGATCGCCGGATCGATGCGGCGCGCCTTGCGCAGAATCTGGCCGGCATCCAGATGTTGCTTGGCAGTTTCGATAATGCTCAGGATGGCGCGGCGCTGGCGCGTCAGCCGGATACCGCGATCCATCAATTGCGACTGGAGATAACCCGGTGATTCGGTCTGGGGAAGGGGCATAGAGTGTCCTGCGCAAGAGTAATCTGTTGCATCTAGTTGCAACAACATTGCAACAGAATCTGCGGCTGCCATGTTGACAGAGTTTTCGCGCTAATTTCCAATGGTGTTTGTCGCCATAGATGCAACTGAGTTGCATTATAGTTGGACGCGGGCTGAGTGCCAACCCGGAATTTGCCCTAATCCCGTCGGGAACAGAAAGCGTGCCATGGGACCTTGGAGCGCAGGCGCCCTCGCCTGCGCCACCCAGGCTGCAGATAGGCCGGGTTGAGCATCTCTGAAGAGGATGTTGAACGAACGCCACAATTCGACCAGCCGGCGCAGGACCGCTGCCCATTGGGCTACCCTCGCCCTGGTGTTGTTGGCCTTGGAGGCGAAAGGCTTCTCCCAGGAGCGACCCTACTTCGTGACCTATTCACACGAGATGGAAGAGCCGGGCAACCTGGAAATTGCCGCCAAGAGCGCTATCGGTACGCCTCCGGTAGGAAGCCGGTTCATGGGCACGGCCTTGGAGCTCGAGTACGGCGCCAAGGCGTGGTGGACCACCGAGCTGTATCTGGACGGCGTGGCCACGGCCGGAGACAGCGCCATCTTCACCGGATTTCGCTGGGAAAACCGCTTCCGCCCGCTGGCGCGCGAGCACTGGATCAATCCTGTGCTCTACGTCGAGTTTGAAAACATCAACGCCGCCAACAAGAGCTTGCTGGAGGTGGTCGGTCACGATGGCGTTTCCGGCTTTGTCGATAGCAATGCTGTTGCACGTCGCGAAAAGTTACGCGAGGTTGAACTGAAGTTGATTCTCGGCAGCAACTACAAAGGCTGGAACTTCAGCGAGAACGTGATCTTCGAAAAGAACCTGAGCAACAGTCCCTGGGAGTTCGGCTATGCCGTCGCCGCGAGCCGCCCCCTCAAGTTGACCGCCAGCGCGAAAAAGTGCGACTTCTGCGCACAGAAATTTCAAGGGGGTATCGAAATGTATGGTGGACTCGGCGACCGCTACACGCCGGGACTTCGTGATACCTCGCACTACCTTGGACCTTCCGTCAACTGGAGGGCGCCGGCAGGCTTCACTGTGAGCTTTTCGCCGCAATTCGGATTGAATGACAACAGTATTCCCCACATTTACCGCTTCGGCATCTCTTATGAGGTCAGCCAGGTGCTGGGACGCATGAATTTCCTCCATAAGCATGGGGCCGCACAATGAAGATCCGCCCCGCGATCATGATCATAAGTAAGACCGGCACACTCAAAAGAAGATTACCTCTGATTCTGCTCTTATTCACCGCCGCCAGTCTGGTGGCCGCCGTTGGCGGCGACTGGCTGAGCCAGGTCCCCGCACGGGACCGCCAGAAACCCAACCCGTTTGCCGGCCAATCGGAAGCTATTCAAGCCGGCCGTCTGCTGTACGCTGATCACTGCGCGCAATGCCATGGCAAGAATGCCGAAGGCTCCACCAACCGTCCCTCGCTGCGCAGCCCACGCATCCAGTCCGAAGCCACAGAAGGCGAAGTGCATTGGCTTCTGGTGAACGGCAACGTGCGTCGCGGCATGCCTTCCTGGTCCAAATTGCCCGATCAGCAGTTGTGGCAGTTGATCAGTTTCCTGCGATCTCTCAAAGCGCAGGAGTAGAGTGCGGCTGCGAAGCCGCTTGTTCTCCGCGCCTTCGCGCGTTCGAATTAGCGATTTGAGGACGAAATTGTCATTCCGACGCCGAGCTTGTCGAAGGGACCAAAAAGGATTGTCTGGGACAAGCACTCCGCCTGTGTCCCTTTCAAGGCGCAAGCACCGGCAAGAGCCGGCGTCCCGCAATTTGTTTGTCGTCTCTGAAGCGCAACCGTTCGTAAGATAGCTCTAAGCCGCTTTATGAGATAGTTCTAATCGTTGTGTTTGCCTTCTTCCCAGCCGTGTTGGAGTTGTCAAAAGCAAGAGACTACCTGCTCTCGCTTTGTCGTGAACGTTACCGAAAATCTCGATAGCCCGAATAAATAAAGTGTATGCCGATTCGCCTTGACTCCCCAGGTGGCGTGCTCTATTGTCGTGCCCACGTTGGAACAGAGTAGTCACGAACCCGATATGCGCCATTGTGAGGATGGGACGATCTGGTTGGGAGCGTGGTGAACAGGCAACAATTGGTGCTTCGTTTCTCGCCCTTCAGCGAAGGTCGCGGCATTCCTCCATCGGGCATACGGCTCAAGCGGCAACCTTTTCAGCGCTCTGATCATTCGCCTTCCGTTGCTTTTGCGCGGCGAGGCTTTTCAACTCGAATCTAGAAGGAGGCTGACCCATGAAGCGTTCGCTTTTGGTACTACTGGTACTCTTGGCAGTGGCCGTTGCCGCAAATGCTCAGACGTTTCGCGGAGCTATCAACGGCACGGTCAGTGATCCGTCGGGGGCTGTCGTCCCCAACGCGAAAGTGAAAGCCACCGAGACCGCCACCGGAGCTGACCATAACACGGTCACGACCAGCGACGGACAATTTGCCTTCCAGGACATCCCCTTGGGAACGTACAAAGTGACGGTAACCGCGTCCGGGTTCGCCCCCTATACGGCGGACAAGGTGCAGGTGATTGCGGGCTCCATTTACACCTTGCCGGTGAAACTGGGAATGGCTCAGGAGGTCCAGACCGTAGAAGTCTCTGCGGCTGCGCTCACCATGGACACCACAACCTCCACTCAGACCCAGAGCATCGAGGCTGAGGTAGTGCAGGATATTCCGCTCAACGGTCGCGACTTCTCTCAGTTGATCGCCGTGAACCCTGGCTACGGAGGCTACTCGGTCGGCGGCTTCGGCTCCCTGAACGGAACCCGTCCCAACCAGATGAACTGGCAGATTGACGGCGTGGACAACAACGATTTCTGGCACAACATCCCCGCTGTGAATCAAGGAGGCGTCTCAGGAATTGCCGGCGTCGTTCTGCCCATCGATGCCGTAGATGAGTTTTCGTCGCAGACCCAGAATGGCGCCGAGGCCGGCCGCAATGCCGGCGGCACGGTGAACCTGGTCATGAAGTCCGGCACCAACGCGCTTCACGGTTCGGCCTACTTCTATGACCGCAATGAAGCCTATGGTGCGGCCTCACCGTTCTTCACGCCGTCGCCGACCCAACCGAACTCTCCGAAGCTGCGCAACCTGAACTATGGCGGCAGCGTTGGCGGTCCCATTAAGCAGGGCAAGGCGTTTTACTTCCTCACCTTCGAGAAACAGCAGTACATTATCGGTTTGTCCGGGCTGGCTACTGAACCTTCCGATCTCTGGATCAGCAAATCACTAAACGTGCTTAACAATCCGACTGGCACGTTCGGTCCATTCGCGCCAGTTGCAGAGAGTACGCTTTCCAAGAGCCTCATCGGCCAAAGCGGTTTCTGGCCACGGAACCTGATCGGTGCTCTGCCGGCGACACTCAACAACTTCTTCAGTCCAATTGCATCCACCGGGTACAGCTACAACGGTACGATGAAGTTTGACGTCAACATCACCGACAAACATCACCTCTCTGCCCACTGGTTCGGTGGACAGGGCAGCCAGACGGCGCCGCTGGGCGGCAGCCCAGCGCTGGGCACGGCCAGCTCGAACTTGAAGGATTACTTCGAGGTGGCTCCTATCCACGTCTATAACTACTCGGTGATTCTGAACTCCACCTTCTCGCCGCGCCTGACCAACCAGGTGCTGATCGGCGTGAATTACTTCAACCAGGTCTTTCACGATTTCAACAACAGTTTTGACACCAAAGCCATGGGCCTGTTTCTGAGCCCTGATGCCACTATCAATGGAACACCCATCCATGGCGCGCCAAACATTGCCATCTCCGGCTTCGAGCAGATCGGATTGACCCCGCCGGAGGGCCGCAACGACATAACCGGCCACTTGACGGATGTTGTTTCCTACACCGTGGGCAAGCACCAATTACGTTTTGGAGCCGAGTTCCGGCAAGCCAACGTGAACGAGTTCTATCACCGTCGTGGGACAGGGAAGTTCGTCTTCGATGGCACCCAAGGCCCGTGGAGGCAATTCAATGTCCTACCAGATGGCACGAAGGTGCCCAATCCCCTATGCAACGCAACCTGCCAGGCGCTAGACACCAATACCAGGGCTTTGGCGGATTACCTCGCCGGCGATGTATCCTCCTCGGCAATCGCGGTCGGCAATCCTGAACGCTTTGTCACGGTCAACGCGTTCAACATGTATTTCCAGGATGCCTGGCAGCTTACCCGCAAGTTAAACGTGAACCTGGGCCTACGCTATGAGTATTTCGGCCCCTTGCATAGCGATCGCAAGGACATCGCGGTGTTTATTCCGGGCAAAGGATTGGTCGTCCAGGGCGCCGGGATTGACTCCATTTTCCCGCCCAACAAAAACGACTTTGCGCCGCGGTTTGGTTTCGCCTACCAGCCGACCGGAAAAGGCGATCTGGTTGTGCGGGGAGGGTTGGGAATCTTCTTCGACCAGATCAACATGAACCCCTTCCTGGATTTCCGTCCGCCCATCGCCGCGGCGTCGGGGATTCAGGGCAATCCCTTTGGGGCCTTCCCGGTTTCCACCTATAGTACGAACCGGCTTGGGCAGGCTTCATACAACTGGCAGACAACCCAGGCCGGAAACAACTCAATCTTTCCCGGTGTGGTGCCGTGCACCAACCCGTTATGCACGGGAACTCCCGGATTCAATTTGTTTACGGTGAGCCAGAATTTCCGGACGCCCCACTTCGCTAACTTTAATTTGCAAGTGGAGAAGGGTGTTGGCAAGGCGGGGGTGCTGCAGGTTGGATATGTGGGGAGCGAAGGACGCAAGCTGAACATCGTGACCAACATCAATCAGCCCGATCCCACAGGAACGGTTTTTCCATTTCCCAACTTTGGTTCCATACTCCAGCTCAACAGTGTGGGTACTTCCAATTACAACGCCTTGCAGACCACCTTCAGGGTGCGCGCATGGCACGGCTTGACTTCGACGTTTGGGTACACCTGGTCCCACGCACTGGATGAGATCAGCGAATACCGCGCGGTGCTGGCGGACGACTCTAAGAACATCAAGCGGGATTACGGCAACGGTGATTACGACACACGGCACTTGTTCACTGTCGGCCTGACCTATGATGTTCCTGCCTATGCCCGCGGTCCCAAACTCCTTACCCAAGGCTGGCAGCTCAGCAGTTTGATGAACTGGCACACTGGACAACCCTACGACGGTTCACTCTCGGGTTTGAGCCTGCTGGGTGACCCGTTTGCCGGGATCTCGCACAGCTTCTCGGCCGCCAATGGAGGCACTTTGTGGATCAATCCGACTGCATTCTGTCAGGCTGGAGTGGGGACCTGTGCCACCGGCCCAGTCGTCGGAGACCCGGCTGGTGGTGGAAACAGCATCGATCTGGGCAACGTGTCTCGCAACAAGTTCCACGGCCCTGGCTACGGCGATGTGGATTTGTCCATCATCAAGAACATCCCCATTCGCGAGCGGCTCAAGGTCCAACTTCGGGCGGAGATGTTCAACTTGTTCAACCGCGTCAACCTCGCTTCCAGCCTCGGATCTGTGTCTACCGGCGGGTGCGGGGGGACTGCCGGCAACAATGGCAGATGCCTGCCGTTTGGCAATCCCAACTACAGTGGCTTCGGCTTAGTGAGCGACACCATCGGCGACTTCAACGGCGCCCCCGGAATCGGCCCCGGCGAGGCCTTTAACATGCAGCTGGCGATCAAGATCATTTTCTAGCCGGCGCACTCGGTTCCAAGATCAACGGCCATGCCCGCAGGCATGGCCGTTTTTTCAATGCGCCCCTGCCTTCCAGAAATCGGAGCGTCGTCAGCCCCGGTTGTCCACGTAATCCGCAACGTCCACTAAGTCCGCTAACTGGTAACGCTCGTCAAAACTCTCCACCACAAGGTAGAATCCCTGCGCCAGTGTGAGCGTGACTTACCATCGGAGCCTTCAATGTGGAAACGATTCGCAAATCGCTTAACGATCATCGTGGTCTTGATGGGTCCTTCTGCGCTTGCCCAGAAACCTCCTTTTCTTCCTGAGAACCAGGTGGCGGCGTTAGCCCAGGAGCTTTCCGGGGAGACCGCCAAGCGGAACCTTGAGGGCCTGGCCCGCAATCATCGCCAGCGTGGATCGCGCGGGTTTCATGCCGCGGCTGAGTTAGTCGCGGAGCGGGCCCGCGCTTACGGCCTTAGCAACGTCGAGATCCTGACCTTCCCCGCGGACGGCAAAGTTTTCTATGGCACGCAGCGCTCCCGCCCACCGTGGGATGCCGACTTTGCCGAGCTGTGGGAGTTGCGCAAGGGGGCCTCCGCCAAAATCGCCGATGGGCAGAATGGCGACGACTGGCAGCCCGCGGTGCTCATGGCCAGCTATGATGCGATGCCCGTCACGCTGGCCGAGGATAGCGAGAGCGCTGACGTGACCGCGGACTTGATCGATGTCGGCAGCGGCGCCGCCGCAAGTGATTACGAAGGCAAAGACGTGCGCGGCAAGATTGTGCTGGCTTCAGCACAACCCGGCGCGGTCCAGGCTCTGGCCGTGGACAAATTCGGCGCCGCCGGCATCGTCAGCAGCGCCATGAACCAGCGTACCGCGTGGTGGGGCGAAGACGAAAACCTCATCCGCTGGGGACACTTGCAGTCGTTTCCCGTAACTAAGACCTTTGGCTTCATGGTGTCACTCAAGACCGCCCGCTCTCTGCGCGATCGTCTCTCTCGCCGCGAAGAGATCCGGCTGCACGCTGTGGTCCGCGGTGGGCAGCATCCGGGAAACTACGAGATCGTCACCGCAACCATTCCCGGCGCCGATCCCAGGCTTAAGGACGAGGAGATCGCTTTCAGTTGTCATCTTGATCACCAGCGGCCCGGCGCCAATGACAATGCCAGCGGTTGTGCAACCATCCTTGAGGTCGCTCGCGCATTGCAGAAGCTGATCGGTGAAGGCAAGCTACCGCAACCGGCACGGACACTGCGCTTTATCTTTCCTCCGGAGATCGAAGGAACCACTACTTTGCTCAACGCCCGCCCGGACCTGGCTCGCCACATCAAGGCCGTGGTCCACATGGACATGGTGGGCGGCGGCCCCGAAACCAAAGCCATCTTCCACGTCACGCGCGGACCGATGAGCTTGCCTTCGTTCATTCATGACGTGGCCGAGGCCTTCGCTGTATTTGTGAATGAGCAAACTGAAAAGTTCGCGGGCACCGGCCTCGCCGAGTATCCGCTGGTGGCGCCGGAAGGCGGAAGGGAACCGCTGCGTGCGGAATTTGTTCCCTACACCATGGGCAGCGACCACGATGTCTACCAGGACAGTTCGTTCCGCATTCCTGCTATCTACATGAATGACTGGCCGGACCGCTACATTCACACCAACTTTGACGTTGCCGCCAACATCGATCCCACCAAGCTCAAACGGGCGGCCTTCATCGGCGCCGCCAGCGGATATTTTCTGGCCAGTATTCAGGCGAGGGACGAGAAAGCGATTGCCGATCAAGGCGTGATCGCCGCCCTGCGCCGCCACGCTGCCTACCTGCAGCGATCACGCGATCTGTCTGACCAGGAGGTCTCTGATCTCATCCGCGCCGAGGCGGAGTACACGGAGGTAGGGCGCGGCGCCATCAGTGGCTTTACCGAAACCATGGTGGAACCGTTTGAACACCGATACCGCCCAGTCGCTCCTTCGCTCTTTCCGACGCCGCGAAAATTCCTGCCCGCAGCGCAGCCCTCGGGCGAGGGCCTTGGTGTCTTCACACGCAACCCCGAACCCAAAGGCCCGCTGGCAGTCTTCGGCTACGACTATTTCGAAGCCCATGCCAAGGCCGCCGGATTATCTACGCCGAAGCTGCTCGGCTATCAGGGCCAGTGGGGCGGCGGCGAGGAGTATGCTTACGAAACTTTGAACTTCGCCAACGGCAAACGCAATGCCCAGCAGATATGCGACGTCGTCTCCGCCGAGTACGGTCCCGTTCCCCTGGAGATGATCGTCGAGTACTTGAAAGCGCTAGAAAAGATCGGTGTACTCAAGCAACTGCCTTGATCCGGCGCACCATTCCCGCTGCTTCTCAACGCATGTGATGCAAAGCACAAACCATGACATATCAATAAGATGCACATCATCTCCCCATCCGCCGATTTCGCTTGACAATTATCACAAATTGAAATACTATTATTGCGATTTGCAATATGACGCTAGGCGAGAAATTACGCTATCTGCGGCTGGTGGAAGGCAATCTTCGCGGGTTGGGACGTGACATGACGCAACAGGAAGTCGTCCGAGCCATCAGCAAGGAGTTGAAGCAGAAGATCAGCCAGTCCTATTTGTCGCAGATAGAAAACGGATCCCGGCCGCACCTGACCAACAAGACCAGGTTGCTGCTGGCGAAGTTCTTCAAAGTTCATCCCGGATACCTGGTGGACGATCCCCAGGGATTCCACACCGAGCTGCTCTCTGACGTGAGCAGCGCGGAAGACAAGCTGGACCTGTGGCTGATCCAGGGCGCGGAGCGGTTCCGCGGCGATCCCTTAGTAAGCCGTGCGCTCCTCAACCTGGCCAAGCACGAAGATTCGCGCCGCTGCCTGGCGCTGATGGACGCGATTCTGGAAACGCCGCAGCTGGCGGAACGCTTGCTGAACGTTTTGCGGCCGCAGGCAGGGAAGAGCGCGCCGGAGATAAGCGAGGCTTAACATGAACTGGGAAACTTTTTTTCTGGTTTGTTTTGTCGTGGGCTTCAGCTTCAGTGTGCTTTCGTTTGTGGGCGGGTTGCACCGCTTTCATCTCCACTTTCATATGCCCAGACATTTGCACGTGGGCGGATTTGG
>Ga0126381_100003737_pt1 | contig 16507 bp, 11 predicted proteins | sample PanSoiMetPlot_28_FD_96465 | JGI IMG/M metagenome (GOLD analysis project Ga0126381, IMG submission 96465) | Tropical forest soil microbial communities from Panama - MetaG Plot_28 | ecosystem: Environmental > Terrestrial > Soil > Tropical forest > Bulk soil | place: Panama | collected 2016-02-17 | reverse complement strand
GGAGCAGGCGATGACGTGGGGGCTTGGCCGTGCCTTCGCGCTGGAACATCCGCAGCGGTGGGGCGGGCTGATCGACGTGCCCGCGAAGCTATCGGGCCGTTCCGCCGGATGGCTTCGTGCGGTGCTGGCCGGGGATTCAGGAGAGGACGAGGTCGCCATCGGTCAAGCAGGGGTGCTGGGGCGGCGGCTGGTCCGCGCTCCTGTCCCGGCGGCGGGGGCAGCGGTGTCGCGGTGGCGGCCGTCCGGGCCGGTGCTGGTGACCGGCGGGACCGGAGCGCTGGGCGCCCACGTGGCCCGGTGGCTGGCCGGGCGGGGAGCCGCCCGGGTGATCCTGGCCACCCGCCGCGGCATCGCCGCGGCGGGTGCGGCGCGGGTGGCGGCCCGGCTGTGCGGGGCGGGCAGCGCCGTGGTGGTGGTGTCGTGTGATGCGGGGGACCGGGCGGACCTGGCCGGGTTGTGGGGGCGGCTGGCCGGGGCCGGGATCAGGGTACGGGTGGTGGTGCACGCGGCGGGGGTGCTGGATGACGGGGTGATCGACGGGCTGACCGCCGCCCGGCTGGGCGGGGTGCTGGTTCCGAAGGCGGGGGCGGCCGGGCTGCTGGATGAGCTGGCCGGGGATCAGGTGGATGCGTTCGTGTTGTTCTCTTCGATCGCTGGGGCGCTGGGTTCGCCGGGTCAGGGGAATTACGCGGCGGCTAACACCGCGCTGGATGCGATCGCAGAAGGCCGCCGGGCACGCGGTCTGGCTGCGGTATCGGTGGCGTGGGGTCCGTGGGCCGGTGGCGGGATGGCCGGGGACGCGGTGGCCGCGCGGGTGGCCCGCGGCGGGCTGGCGCCGATGGCGCCTAGGGCGGCGGTTGCCGCGCTGGGCCGGATCCTGGATCTGGACCAGGCGGCCGCGGGCGGGCCGGACGCCACTGTGGTGGTGGCTGATGTGGACTGGGCCATGTTCGCGCCCGGCTTCGCCGCCTCCCGGCCCAGCCCGCTGCTGACCGGTATCGCCGAGGCCCGGGTGCCGGCCGGCCAGCAGGCGGGAATGCCGGGGCCAGATACGCTGCGCCAGCAGCTGGCGCGGCGCCTTGCCGGAGCGTCCCCCGCTGACCATGACCGCATCGTGCTGGACCTGGTGCGCACTCAGGCAGCCAGCGTGCTTGGTTACTCATCCGTGGACGAGGTGGGGAGCAAGCGCGGCTTCCTTGAGCTGGGATTCGATTCGCTCACGGTGGTCGAGCTGCGGAACCGCCTGAACGCCGCGACCGGGCTGAGCCTGCCCGCTACGCTGGTATTCGATTTCCCGACGCCCGGCGCGCTCGCCCAGTATGTGCGATCTGAGCTTGCCGCCGCTGGCCAGTTGAACACCGAAGTCGATAGCCAGCCGGAGAACCTGGCGACAAGGGTCGCTGCCCCGCAGCCGGAGGCGGCAGGCGGAGGTCTGGGTGATCTGTACGAACAGGCCCTCCGCGACGGAAAGTCCGACGAATTCATCAAGCTGACCCAGAACCTCGCCGATTTCCGGCCCTCGTTCGGTAAACAGGACGCTGCGGACATGGTGCGGCCCGCACGGATCGCGCACGGCCCCATGCGGCCGAGCCTGATCTGCTTCCCGGCCTTCGTCGGAAAGTCCGACGTGTATCAGTACGCGCGCTTCGCCGCCGGATTCCGCGACATCCGTGACGTATGGGCCCTGCCGCATCCCGGGTTCCTGGCCGGTGAGCTGCTCCCGGCCAACACGGAAGCTGTCCTGGCTGCCTACACGAGCGCTATCCAGAAGTGCACCGACGGTGCCCCGTTCGTGCTGGTCGGATACTCCGTCGGCGGGCTTGTCGCGCACGCCGTCGCGGCCCATCTCGAGACGGTTGGCATCACCCCCGCCGCCGTGGTGCTCATAGATACATACTCGTTCGAAGACACTGAGACTTGGTCGGAAACCAGGCAGGATCTGGCCGAGACGATGATGGCTCGCAACGACGATTCTTGGGATGACTCGCGGGGCGATTCCTGGGTCACCGCGATGGCGCGCTTCTTTACTTTCGACTTCTGGGACATAGTCGAGACATCCGCGCCTACCCTGCTCGTGCGGGCAACCGATCCCGTTTCCGAAGTCCCTGAAGGCATCGAGTGGAATGTATCGTGGCGTCTCACGCGGACGGTTACAACCCTAGCCGCGCCGGGTAATCACTTCACGCTGATAAGAGAGGACGCCGCCTCCACCGCACAAATGGTAAACGAGTGGCTCACGGCCGACCGCATGATCACCAACAGCGACTAGCGCCCAGTAGGGCCTCCGCGCGCTCACGACCGCATCGCTAGGGGTTACGCGGAAGACGTTAGGGGTGGTTCGTCAATCATTTTATCATTAGGCTGGAGCCACAACCCCGTTCAGGCCGTCGATACAAGAGGGGGAGCGTCGTTGGCGCTTGGCTATTTTTTCGGCATCGGCGGAATAGCGGTTGAGCCGATAGGCACAGACTTTTACGATCAATATGATGTTATGCGCAGCTGGTGCGCCCAAGTGCAATCATGGACCGGATTCGAGTTGCGGCCGCTACTCGCTGAAGACTATAAGACGCTGGTCGCATCCGGCAGTGTCGACGGGTCGCGCGAGCCCGCAGACCTCTCGACTCGCCCCGGCTTTCTCCACTGCGGATATATCCGGCAGGTTGTACACGCAATCGGGATATGCGACGTCCTTGCCGACCAGGGGATTTACCCTGACTTGCTCGCCGGCACCAGCCTCGGTGGCATTGTGGCGGCCTGCCTCGCAGGCAGCATCGAACGGGAAGATGTATTCCGCTTGCTTGCCTGCATAGCGAAGTTGCCGCTAGCGCCGGAGGGTGAGCCTGCTCGCGGGGTCGCCTTTGCCGTGTTGCCAGCCAGCGTGGATATCGACTGGTACTGCGGCGAAAGCCGTCCGAATGTGTACGTGTCCGCCGATTATGAGCTCAGCGGAGACACTACCGTGCTCATGCTCTCCGGATATCTGAAGGATCTGGAAAAGCTGGCAGCCGAAGCTCCGCCTGGGCACGTGCCGGTGGTAACTGGTGCGATAGGCGGCTCGCACTGCCCGGCGCAGCAGTTTATGGCCGATATGCTTGATCCGTACCTCGATGACATAAAATTCCACGACCCTAAAATCCCCTTGCTGTCCGGGATTGGGGGTGCGGAATCGAGGACCGGCGTGCAATTGAAAACGGGCGATGACGTGCGGAAATGCATCCTTGCCAACAATGTCGAGCCCGTCGGCAGCGTGAAACAAATAATTGCTGGTTTCGACAAGTATGCCGTTCAGATGGGCGTGGCGGTAGGAGCTGCGCTACCGGCCGGCATACCGGCTTCTCCTTTCCCCGTGCTCCAGGCCAATGCCCCGGGCGACATCGGTCAGATCATGGCAATTATCTACGACCTTGGCCTCGATGTCGGGAGATAGCGTGAACACCTTGGTCGAGCAGTGGCTCTCGGAAGATATCGATCAGTGGACAAAGCGCATAGTGCGCCGCCATTTCGACCCGGTCACCGGAAGCCCTTACTGGCTGAATCGCGTGGCGGGGCTGTCGTTCGACCCGCGGGACATCACGCGCTACGAGGAACTGTCTGCCTTCGGGCAGTTCCCGATCGGCGAGCTGCGGATGCTGGATCCTGCGGACCTCGTGCCGCTGGATCTGCCGCGACCGTTGCCGGGCAGGATCTGTGAGGTTGACGGCACGGGGGGTGATCCCTGCCGGGTCTACTATACCGAGCCGATGCTCGAACACTGCCTCGAATGGCGCCGATGGGAAGACGAGCGGGAAGGGTTCGAACCAGGCAAGAACTGGCTGCTGGCGACCCCGACCGGACCGCACATCATGAGCAACTGGGCCGAGGGGATGGCCGAACTCCACGATGCCAGGGTGTACAGCATCGATTTCGATTTGCGGTGGCTCATGCGCCAGCTGCTATCCGGCAAGATGCGGGACGCGATGCAGTACACCGACCATACCGTCGATCAGATCACCGCGATCTTGGCGACGCAGCCGGTCGACTACATTTGCACGACTCCGGCACTGCTCCGTGCGGTCTGGCGTCGCGAGCCCGACCTGGTAGCTCAGCTGAAAGGGGCCCGGCTGGGCGGAACCCATGTCACCCCGGAGATGTGGCGGACCCTGACGAAGGCATTGAACGGCGGCTTGCTCAGCGTCAACAGCGGCACTACGTTCGGAAATGCATTCAAGCTCAATGTCCTGGAGGAAGGCGAGCTCATCGCCTACGCCCCCAACTACCCGCACGTCACCATGGCGGTCGTGGACACCAGTGACTGGACACGCGTGGTCGATTACGGTGAGTACGGCCGAGTCCGGCTCACCGTGATGCACGAGGACCTGTTCCTGCCCAACATCCTGGAAATCGATCTCGCCATGCGCTACGACACCGGGGAGGACTGGCCATGCGATGGCGTGGCCAATGTACGCCCGCTGTCGGGCATCAACAGAGCACGCACGCCATCGGTGTACGCGCAGATACGCCTCGCACAGTTGCGTCGCGGCCGGGCCAGCAAGCAGTTATGCGGAAAAACCGCGCGGACGGATTGAAAGGGGGATGGGATGCCGGAGAACCCTGGACAGCAGATCGCGACGCATCCGAGTGTTGACACGGAAGCGGTGGCCGAGGTGGTCAATCGTTACATTCGCCAATGCGCCCGCGTGATTCCCCAGACCGTAGCGATCACCCCCTATCTCGAGCTGCTCGAGATAGGCGTTGATTCGATAACGCTAATCGAGATCATCGCCCGCCTGGAGGCGGAGCTCGACTTCACTTTCCCCGACGATCTGCTGACTCTGGATACCTTCCGCACCCCCGCTTCCATCACGTCCGCGGTCCTCAGCCTGATCTCTTGACCTAGTTCCCCGCGCTCCAGCGGCGCACTCAATGACGTGTCCTGGCCAGGCCAGGAGACCCCGCTCCGCCGCCTGGCGCCGCTCCTGCGCCCACCGCACCGCCCGACCACGTGGTTGCCGCAACCATGTGGTCCGTTCCATGTCGTTGTGCCGGGTACGGTTCGCGGCTGCCGCCCTGAGCGACCGGGGGCGGTGGGCCACAGCCCCCGGTCTTTCGTGGGTGGTGGGCCACAGCCCCCAGTGCGTCCGCCGTGTCTCCTGGCAGTCGAGCACCGCGGTGTCGCGCTAGGCGGATGTGATAGGTCGCGGCGCTCCCGGAAACCGGGACATATCCCCATTATGCGGGCGGGCCAGAGTCGTGATCTCATAATTGCGGACAGTTACCCCCCCGATCTGGGGGGGTAACTGTCCGCAATCTTTCGAGCCCCTCAGGATCGACCGAGGGCGGTACGGCGGCCCGAGCTCTGCCGGGCGAAATATCGGAAATGTCCCGTGGGCCCGGACGTGAGGCATTCGGCGGGGAAGGGGACTGGTGCGCCCAGCGAAGACTGGTGCGGCCGGTGAAGGACGCTCAGCCTTTGTCCGAAGACGCAGGGCGGGAGGTACGGCGCGGCTTCTTGGCCGACGTCGGCGCGTTACCGGGCTTCCATTTGATCGGCGAGCCCTCGGCTGGCGTCTGCTCCTCGGATATGGGCTCTTCCCAGAGCAGGTGCTCCACGACTTCCTTCAGCACCGCTCCGTTGGACTTTATGTCGTTGCCAGGCCGGGAGCTGTCAATCTCTCCGCGGTAAACAAGCTTGCGGTTCCCGTCGAATAGGAAGAAATCCGGCGTGCATGCGGCACCGTATGCCTTCGCTATTTCCTGGGTCTCATCGATCAGGTACGGGAAGAGGAAATTTCCCCGCGTGGCCTGGTCGACCAGTCCCTCCACATTGTCCTCGGGGGTGCTCTCCACATCACTGCTGCAGATCGCAACTGTCGCGAGCACTGCCTGGGAGAAGTCTTCAGCGACGCGGCCAAGGGCGCGCTCGATATGGCGACTATATTCACAGGCATTGGAAACAAAAGCAACGAGAAACGCCGGGGCGGTTTCGAAGTCGCTAAGCTTCACCAAAGGCCCGTCGAGGGCTGGCAGTTCGAAGTCGGGCGCGGGGGTGCCGAGCGCGACGGGAGAAAGTCCTGAGGTCGCTATGAGTGTGGTTGCCATGAAGTCAATTCTCCCTTAATTACCCTATCTTGCGCGAGACCCGGACGCGTTCACTTATCGCTGTCTAGTTCATCGTCGTCGACGGCGCTTTCGTCCTCATCGTCGTCGACGGCGCTTTCATCTTCATCGTCGTCGACGGCGCTTTCGTCCAGGGGACCGGACTCGGCCGGCATTTCCTCGGATGGGGCGGCCTGTTCACCTGTCAGCGTTACCAGTAGGTCATTGAGCCGGCTGACGAAGGCGGCGGGATCCTCGATCCGCGCGCCGAGGGTGAGCACGGCCTGGTTGAACAGGAGGTGCGCCCATTCGGCCAGCCTCGGGTCGGCGGGCTCACGGTTGAGCCGGCGGACCAGCGGGTGCGCGGGGTTGATCTCGAGAACCGGCTGGGTTGGCAGACCGGATCCCCGCAGCCGTCCTAGGTTCAGGTCCATTTCCGGTTCGTTGGCCACGATGCACGCGGGCGAGGTGGTCAGGCGACTGCTGATCTTCACATCCCAGGCCTGGCCGGCCAGGACGGCCTTCAGCTTGCCGACCAGGTCAGCGAACTCGGTGTCGGCCTGCTCCTTGGCCTGCGTCTCCTCCTCGTCCTGCAGCGGACCCAGATCGGCGCTTCCTGCCGTGACCGACTGCAGGCGCTTGCCGTCGAACTCGCGCAGGCTGCTCACCAGGAAGTTGTCCACTTCCTCGCCGAGCAGCAGCACCTCGACGCCCTTTCTCCTGAACGTCTCCAGGTGCGGGCTGGCGGCGGCGGCCGGCAGGCTCGGCGCGACCAGGTAGTAGATGTACTTCTGGCCGTCCTTCATCCGCCCGGCATAGTCGCTGAGCGAGACGTCCGCATCATCGGAGTCGGACTTGGTGGAGGTGAAGCGCAGCAGCTTGGCGATCTCGTCCCTGTTGTGGAAGTCGTCCGCCACGCCTTCTTTAAGAACGGAGCCGAACTCCGTCCAGAAGGTCGCATACTTTGCTGGCTGGCTCTCGGCCAGCTCCGCCAGCAGCTTCAGCACCTTCTTCACCGCGCTGGACTTGATGTGGTCGACCACGCGGCTGCTCTGCAGGAGTTCCCTCGAAATGTTCAGCGGCAGATCGCTCGAGTCGATGACTCCGCGGATGAACCGCAGGTACTGGGGCATGAGCTGGCCGCTGTCTTCCATGACGAAGACCCGCTGAATGTGCAGCTTGATGCCGCGGCCGGCTTGCGGCATCCACATGTCATAAGGAGCGCGGGCCGGGATGAACAGCAGCAGGGTGTATTCGTAGGTGCCCTCGACCTTGCTGTGCAGCCACGCCAGGGGATCGGTGTATTCGCTGGTGAGGTGCCGGTAAAAGGCGTTGTAGTCCTTATCGCTGAGCTCGCTCTTGGGGCGGGTCCACAGCGCGGACGCCTGGTTGACGGCCGATTCCTTGACCGTCGGCTCCTCGTCAGCCGACGTGACGGTGGCGTTCTCGTCCTGCATCACGATGGGAAGGCTGATGTGGTCCGAGTACTTCTGGATGATCGAGCGCAGCCGGAAGCCGTTCAGCAGATCCTCTTCGCCATCACGAAGCTGGAGCACGATCGTCGTGCCTCGCGACGTGCAATCCGCCGGCTCCAGGGTGTACTCGCCCGTGCCGTCCGATTCCCAGCGGACACCCTCGTCGGCGGCCAGTCCGGCCCGGCGGGTGGTCAGCGTTACGCGGTGAGCCACGATGAATGCCGAGTAGAAGCCCACGCCGAACTTCCCGATGAGGGTGGCGTCCTTACGGCGATCGCCGGTCAATGACCGCAAGAACTCACGGGTGCCCGACTTGGCGATCATGCCGATGTGATCGATCACCTCTTGACGGCTCATCCCGATGCCGTTGTCGCTGATGGTGATCGTGGCCGCGTCCTTGTCGTAGTCGACCCGGATCTGCAGCGCCCCCTCGTCCTCGGGCAGCTCTTCGGCCTTGGTGAGAAGCTCCAAGCGCAGCCGGTCGATCGCATCGGATGCGTTCGAGATCAGCTCACGCAGGAAAATCTCCTTGTTGCTGTACAGCGAGTTAACGACTAGGTCCAGGATCTGAGTGACGTCGGCCTGGAACCTGAAGGTTTCCTGGTCTTGCAGCGCTTGATCTTCTGGCTGCTCCACCTGCACCGATTGGTCTGACTGCTCCGTCTGCGCGCTCATCGACTGCTCCACCCTCAAAAGTTTAGAGTCTGACCGATTGTCCCCGCCCATGCCGGGACGACTCTCCCATGCCTATGCCCGCCTGGGCTCGAACAGAGCCCAGGCGGTTAAACGTTCGATTCAGGCGTCAATCCACCCGCGTTTGGCCGCGAACTCCGCCAGACCCTGCCGCACCGCCAGGATCTGCGTGCCTGTCAGGGGCGGCGTCGTGTTAAGGAGCAGCTCGGTAAGTTCTGCCCCGAACTCAGCCTGAGATAGCACATCGCACATCTGCTCATCATCAGAAGAAGCGGGTGCCTGATGTGGCACGAAGATCCTTTCCTGTGGGATGGAGTCCTCTGCCGCGAACCGCGCAGCATAGGCCTTCCGCCCCCGGTCACCAGCCATAATCTGAAATTCGAGCGGAGTCCCAGGAGTCAGCTCGCCAGGATCCCCGTCGAAAACCGATGCGTGCAGGAAGACATCCTCGCCGCCATCCTCTGCGGCAATGAAGCCATAGCCGCGTGACGGATCGAACTGCAGTACCTTACCTATAGCCACCTGTAAACCTACCTCCGACCTGTTTCTTTCTACCGGCAGCACTTTCATACCGTTTTAATACTTACGGCAGCCGCCGTATGGGATCTTCTTCCGATCCCCCACTAACCTTGCCTGAGCGAGACGATAACGCATCAGGTCCGCAGTGGCTAGTGACACGCGACTGAACGTGCGAGACTATGCTCATCCGCATCACGACACAGCATTACACATGGGCCGTTCAACTGATGTGCTGCCGCAGTTGTACGCCGGACAGCCAGCCCCTCGGGAGCCGCATCCGCGGCGATCAGGTGACCGGCCGGCATTGACTGTTTAGCACGACATGGGCTATGTACCCATGCATGACGGCGTTCGGCGCCGCCTGGCTGCGAGCACGGTCACCAGGGCTGCCGCGACGAGGGAACACTGGATATATCGTCGTTTCATCGGGAGAATCTGTGATCGGGGACTCCTTCGCTGAAGGCCGGTCCCGCTAGAAGGGAAACGAGATATTTGCCCGCTGTAAAAGACAAGAGGCGTAGCGCAAGGCACGCGTGGAGTGCCACGAGGTCCACACCTGCGTGTGACCGCGGCGGACTCACGTCGCTTGCCGAGCGGGACGCGGAGATTGTCGCTCTTGATACATTGTTCCGCGACTGTGCACAGGGCAAAGGGGTTGTCGCAGTCATCCGCGGCTCGATAGCCAGCGGAAAAACGACTTTGCTGCACGCCTTTGCCGAGCAGGCTCTTGCCGTCGATGCGGTCCTGCTGAGCGCTGTCGCCTGCCGTGCCGAGCGTGACCTGCCGTTGGGGATCATTGAGCAGCTTTTCCTGAATACCCCATTGCCCGCGGCGATATCTGCTCAGGTGGCGGAGCTGGCGCGAGACCGCACATTGTCCGACATCTCGCTGGAGCCAGATCTCGAAACTGTCAGCCCTGAGCTCGGACGTGTATTTGAGGGGCTGTTGAAGAGCCTCGTGGAGCTGTCTGAGGACAGGCCCGTGGTGATAGCGGTCGACGACATGCAGTATGCGGATGCCGCCTCTCTGCACTGGCTATGTTATCTAGCCCGCCGGGTAAGCTCCGCTCGCATTCTTATAGTGCTGACTGAGAGCACCCATGTGCTTCCCGCGGCCCGTATGCTGCACGCCGAGATCCTCCGTCAGCGGAACTGCCGGTGTATCTCGGTTGCCCCGCTGTCGCCGTCTGGCGTGGCCAGCCTGCTGGGTGAGTCTCTCGATGGCGGCGCTGCTCAGCGCCTCGCGCCCTGGTGTCACGCGGTCACTGGCGGCAACCCGCTGCTGGTGAATGCGCTGGTAGAAGACATCCGTGAAACCGCGGAAGCGAGCGAGCCGCTGCCGCGGGCCGCGTTCCGCTCAGCTATCGTCACCTGCCTGCACAGATATGAACCAGGGCTGGTGGAGCTGGCCCAGGCGGTCGCCGTACTCGGCGAGAACGCGGCTCCCGGCTTGCTCGCCGAGCTGCTGGCCATCAGCGCTGAATCGGCCAGTCACGGTATTAATGCGCTGAGCGCGTCGGGTCTGCTGGAGTCGGGGCGCTTCAGGCACGAGGCGGCGCGAGACGCGGTTCTCGAGCATATGACGATAGATGAGCGCGCTGCGATGCACGCCCGGACCGCCCTGACGCTGTACAAGGCGGGCACCGATCCGGCCACCCTGGCCGGGCACCTTCTTGATGCTCACCGCATCGATGAGCGCTGGACGGTGCCGGTGCTGCAGGAGGCCGCGGAGAGAGCGCTCGCCGACCAGGACGCGGATCGCGCGATCGCCTATCTGAGGCGGGCGGAGACCGAATGCTCCGACAGCCGCCAGAGTGCCGCGGTCAGGCTAGCCCTGGCTTCCGCTGAGTGGCCCGTAAATCCAGAGGGTGCCGCGCGGCATTTGCCGGAGCTAGTGAACGACGCTCGTGAAGGCCGGCTCGATAGCGGCGGCATGGACAAGCTGGCTCATTACCTCCTATGGGCTGGTGATACCAGCAACGCCGCCGAGATCGTTAACGCGCTGGACCTTAAAATTCCCCCCGCGGGAAAGTCAGGACTTCAGGCTCATCACATCCGGTCGCCGCTGAATTTGCTGTATCCGGAGCTGATAATACGAACTCGCGGCACCGTCCCGGACGCGAGGTCCTCCCCGCGAAGGGCGGCAAGCGCGCGACCGCAAGACCTGCCCGCGCCGAGGTCCGGTGATATGGCCGGCGGCGAGGCCATCGCGGATGTCGCGGAGAGGATTCTGCAAGAGCGCGGCCTGAACGATCCCACGATGGCATCGGTAACGGCCGCCTTGATGGCCCTCATTTCCGAAGACCTGCTGGACCGCGCGGCGCTGTGGTGCGATGTGCTGATGCGTGACCTCGGGACGGCTCGCGGCAATGTGCTCGCGCGCGCGACGCTGACCGGCTTCCAGGCCATGATCGAAACGCGCTGGGGAGACCTGGCGATCGCCGAGGAGCATGCCCGTACCGCGCTGGCCTTGCTCACCAGGAAGGCGTGGGGGGTGGCGATCGGTGTGCCGCTTTCCAGCCTGGTGCTGACGGCCATCGCCGGCAACAAGCACGCAGAGGCGGCCGCGTACCTGCGGGTGCCGTTCCCGAGGCGATGTTCGGGACTCCGTACGGATTGCTCTACCTCCAGGCCAGGGGGGAGTACTACCTGGCCACGGGGTGCGCGCAAGCGGCTCTGGGTGATTTCACCGAGTGCGGGAACCGGATGATGGCCTGGAGTCTCGACCAGCCTGGGCTCGTCCCGTGGCGGACCAAGGCGGCGGAAGCTCACCTGGCATCGGGGAACGACACCAAGGCGAGGGAACTTTGCCGGGAGCAACTCACGCTGCTCGGGTCACGTCCCTCGCGGACGCGGGGAATGTCGCTCAGAACGCTGGCCAAGACGGGCCACCCCAGCAAGCGGACCGCGCTGCTCAGGGAATCGGTCGAGGTGCTGCAGGAGACGGGCGCCCGGCTTGAGCTGGCCTACACGTTTAACGAGCTGAGCAACGCTCATCTGGCGCTGGGCGAGCACAGCCGCGCGCACTGGGCCGCGCGGCAGGCACGGAGCCTGGCCGAACGATGCGGAACGCAGGCGTTGAACGCGGCGCAGAACAGAACGGACCTGGACGTGCCTGAATCCGCCAGCGGGGCGAGCGCCCGGCTGTTCAGCCAGCTGACCGACGCTGAGCAGCGAGTCGCCCAGCTGGCGGCGTGCGGCTACACCAACATCCAGATCGCGCAGAAGCTATTCATCACGGTGAGTACGGTGGAGCAGCACCTGACGCGCGTCTACCGCAAGCTCGGAGTGGCTGGTCGCGCGCACCTGCCGATCGGCGTTTTACTTACTGCCGCTGCCGCTGCCGCTGCCGCTCTTTCGCCTTGTTGACAGCATCAAGGCGAGACACGGCCCCGAGCTTCACGAAGATGTTCCTGAGGTGCCGCTTGACGGTCGCCTCGGTCAGGCCGAGGCGAGAGGCGATCTGGCCATTGCTGAGTGCCTGGCCAACCAGGTCGATCACTTCGTACTCGCGGGCGGACAGCAGTCCGGCCGACGGTCCCTGCTGGGCGTACCTCAGACTCTCCCTGGACACCCCGAGGATGATCCGGTCGTCATCGGTGCGTATCGCACGGATCGCCACCACGAGCTCCTCCCAGTGAATGCTCTTGAGCAGGTACCCGCGGATACCGGCGGCCAGTAGCGCCTGCACGAGCTGGGGTCCCTCGTACATGCTCAATATGATCACCCGGGAGCGCGGTGAGCACTCCCGGATCTGACGCACCGTGGCGGTGACCTCACCGCCTGGGATGTCGATGTCGAGCAGGACCACGTCAGGTTGCCGTTCCGCGGCCAGGGTGACCGTGGCGGTGCTATCCGCGGCTTCGCCGACCACGCGCATGTCGTCCCGCGTTTCGAGGATCTCACGCAGCCCTTCGCGGACTAGTGCGTGATCATCCACTATGAGGATGGTCGTGCGGTCATCTTCGCTGGTCATCGCGATGCCCTGGTAGCGGCACGAGAAACTCTACGCGGGTACCCTGACCTGGGACGCTCGCTATGGTCAGCCGCCCGGCCATCAGGGCCGCGCGCTCCCGCATCGAGGCCAGGCCGGTACCGGCGAGGGCCCGGGGTGCGCCGCGGGCAGGCGCGAAGCCGCGGCCGTCGTCCTCGACCCAGGCGCGCATCTCGTGCGGTGCGAGGGCGACCCTGATCAGCACTTGGTGCGGATCGCCGTGCTGCAACGCATTGCGGATTGCTTCCCTGACGATGAGGAAGGTCTCTTCGATGACATCGTGCGAGGCCCACGCCTCGTCCCCGCTGACCCGAAGCCGCACGTCGGCGTCGGTGGTCACAGAGTCAATGTACTGGACGAGCGCGGTCTCCAGGCTCCTGACCGACTCCTGCCGCAGGTCGGAGGTCACCACCCGGAGCCTGTGGATGGCTTCGGTGAGCGCGTCCTTGGCGATCGCGACTCTGGGGCGCGGAATGGCTGGCTGATCCTGGCTGGTGATCTCATGCAGTTCGAGCTGCCGCAGCGCCGCGCTCATTCCCTCGCCTAGCCGGTCGTGGAGTTCTCGCGCGATCCGGCGCCGCTCGTCGACATGCGCCTGGTCAACCTGCTCAAGCAGGTAACCGGTGTAGGCGAGCGTCGCCTCCCTGAGCCGTACGCTGATGCTCTCGTTCAGGGCGAGGATCGCGATGACGAAGTACGGCAGCAGCTCCGGATCATTCCTGACGTGACTGACCAGAGAGCTGACGGTGACGTCGAAGAAGATCGCGGCCGCACTGAGCAGGTCAGCGGGGCTCAGCCGGCTCCCCGCCTTTCCTTCCTCGTCCAGCGAGGCAAGCATGGTGGGCCTGTCGCCGGCTTGCGCGCCGTCTCGCACACTGGCCACGACGTCGGCGATGATCTCCGAGCCGCTGGTCATGGCCCGGTCGAGTGCGCAGGGTTCGGCGGCAAGAGGGCTGTGCGATGCTTCCAGGCCGTTCGCGAAGGACGCCAGGATCGCGCCGCACTCGGCGTTGATCACTGCGGCGAACCGCTCGTGCCGATCGCTCACCTCGGTGGGCGGGTTTACCGGGTCTCTGGCCACGGATCCCCCTGAATCACGGCGACCTGTCTGCCCGCGGATGCTGCTTGCCTGGACTTGGCGGCGGCTCGTGAGTTGCGCCTCCTCTAAAGAATCATATTATGACTTATCGTGATACAAGTGGTCAATGTCTAGTTTCTGTAACCTCTCGTATCTGGCGTGTTAAGTCGCCGGTCCCTCGCGGTACGCGCGAACCCGCCGAGTGCCCGACCGGACGCCGGCCATCGGCTAAGGCAACGCGCGGGCGAGCGGATAGACAATAACAAATACCACAGGCCGTTCAGCTTAGAACTTTCAAATTTCCGGTGGCATGCGAACTGGCTACCCGTAGTTACGGCGCGGAGACTTGGCAGAGTCATTTCTGCCCAAAAGAGGTCTCTCGGTTTGTTCTTGACATGGAGCGCCGGGTTGAACCATAATCTATAAAAGGAATTTATTGTTGGGTGCTGGGGGGTTATTTTTTCCCGGGTCCACCTTATTAGCTAGACAGCCGGACATCTTGGCATGCTAATTCTAAGTGGCCGATTCCGACCCTGAGTCCGATACGGAGCATCCGGTGGAGTTTGGGATCCTTGGGCCGCTTGAGGTCGTGGACGGTGCGGAACGGCTTGAGTTGGGTGGGGCCCGTCAGCAGATCGTGGTCGCCACGCTGCTGCTCAGCGCGAACAGGGTTGTCACCATGGGCCGGCTGCTGGAGGCGATCTACGGTGACGACCTGCCCCCGACCAGCCGTTCCCAGGCCCACATCAGCATTTCTTCGCTGCGGCGCCTGTTCGCTTCGCACGGTCACGACGGGGTCATCGCGACTCGCGATCACGGCTACGTCATCGGGGTCGAGAGCGGACAGCTCGACGCGCAGCGATTCGAGGAACTGGATGCCGCTGCTCAGGCGGCTCGCGATGACGGCAACCTCGACCTCGCCATCGCGAAGTACCGCGATGCGCTCAGGCTGTGGCGGGGGCCCGCGCTGGATGGCATGGACAGCGAACTGGTACGGGCGGCAGCGAGCCGTCTGGACGAGCAGCGCGTCGCCACCCTTGAGGACCGTCTCGACCTGGAACTCCAGCTGGGCAGGCATCACGAGCTGGTCGGCGAGCTCACCGAACTCAACGCGGAGTTCCCGCTGCGGGAGCGGCTGCGTAGCCAGCTGATGCTCGCCTTGTACCGCTGCGGCCGTACCCCGGAGGCGCTTCAGGTGTACCGGCAGGCCCGGCGGACCATGATCAGTGAGCTGGGGATCGAGCCTGGTGAGCGCCTGAGGCAACTCGAGCACGCCATCTTGACGTCCGACCCGGGCATTGAGCCGCCGAATGCGCCTATCCGCGTGCAGACGGCGAACCTGCAGGCTCCCAGCCTCCTCCCGGCCGACATCGCGGATTTCACCGGCCGGACGAAGGAGATCAGCGAGATCGGTCGTCAGCTGACTCCCGGCGGCCGGGCGGAAGGCCGGCTCGCGTTGCCGGTCGTGGTGATCGTGGGCAAAGGCGGAATAGGCAAGACCAGCCTGGCCGTCCACGTATCTCACGGTATGGCCGATCATTTCCCTGACGGGCAGCTGTTCGCCGACCTGCATGGCGGGGGTCCGCGTCCAGTCAGTCCGATGCAGGTGCTTGAGCGCTTCCTCCGCGCGCTGGGCGTGCCGGGTTCGCAGCTGCCAGACGGCCTCGATGAACGGGCCGAGGCGTACCGCAACCTGCTCGCCGACCGCAAGGTCCTGGTCGTGCTCGACGACGCGGAAAGCGAAGGCCAGATATCACCGCTGCTCCCGGGGAGCGGTGCGGCAGCGGTGGTGGTCACGAGCCGGAGCAGGCTCGCCGCGCTGCCCGGTGCTATCCGTGTCGAGGTGGACGTCCTTGACGCGGACAAGTCGGTTGACCTGCTCGCGCGCATCGCGGGTGAGGAGCGCGTGCAGTCGGAAACCGAGGCCGCCGCGGCGGTAGCCGAGCAGTGCGGTCACCTGCCGCTGGCGTTGCGTATCGCCGGGGCGCGCCTGGCCGCGCACCCGCACTGGAGCATCCAGCGGCTGGTCGAGCGCCTTGCCGATGAGACCCTCCGGCTGGACGAGCTCAGGCACGGCGACATGGGTATCAGGCCGAGTATCTCGCTCACCTATGACAGCGCGAGCGAACAGGCAAAACGGCTGTTCCGGCGGCTGGCGATGCTGGACACGCCGGTCTTCTCCGGCTGGATGGGCGCGGCGCTGCTCGACAAGCCGATTCCCCACGCCGAGGACCTGTTCGACGATCTCGTGGGCGCGCAGCTCATCGAGACCGTGGGTAACGGGTCGGGCATGCAGAGCCAGTACCGCTTTCATGACCTGATCCGCGTGTTCGCGCGAGAACGGCTCGCCGCGGAGGAGGCCACGGCTGACAGGAACGCGGCACTTCAACGGTCGCTCGGTGCCTTGCTCGGTCTCGCTGAGGAGGCGCACTGCCTCTACTACGGAGGCGATTACCTGCGGGTTCACAGCAGCGCACCGCGCTGGCCGCTACCCGGGCCGATGGTGAAGAAGCTGGTCGGGCAGCCTTTGTCCTGGTACGACCGCGAACGTCCGACACTTGTCGCGGGGGTGAGACAGGCAGCACGGGCCGGACTCGTGGAACTCTGCTGGAGTCTGGCGTTCAGCGCGGTCACGCTGTTCGAGTCCCGGATCTACCTGGACGACTGGCGGGAG
>Ga0126381_100003736_pt1 | contig 16513 bp, 12 predicted proteins | sample PanSoiMetPlot_28_FD_96465 | JGI IMG/M metagenome (GOLD analysis project Ga0126381, IMG submission 96465) | Tropical forest soil microbial communities from Panama - MetaG Plot_28 | ecosystem: Environmental > Terrestrial > Soil > Tropical forest > Bulk soil | place: Panama | collected 2016-02-17 | reverse complement strand
AGCGCGGCGCCCGCTTCCACGCCCGTCGTAGGAACCGCGCTGTTGACGCTGGACGGCCGGGGAAACATCAACGGCTATTCGGCAGCGAATATCGGCGGCCAGTGGCTTCAAGGTAACCTCACGGGCACCTATACCGTGAGCTTCGATTGCACGTTCTCGCTGGCCCTGACCGATGCGGCCGGCAATACCGAGAATTACAGCGGTGTTCTGGTGGGCCAGGCGAGCAGCGCGGTAATTCTCCAGACCGACGCCGGGACCGGCGTTTCGGGGACGCTATCGGCAGCTCGGCGTTATTGCCAGACGGCGGATCTCTTCGGTGCGTTCGGGGTTCGATACTCCGGCACGGCGGGCAACACACCTTACAGTTCGGTTGGGGTCATCACTTTCGACGGCCAAGGAAACGCAACCGCGCAGGAGTCCCGATACAGCAACGGGGCTATGTCGCAGGTGCAGTCCGCGGGCACTGTGACGGTGAACTTGGATTGCAGCTTCACGGTGAGTCTGACGCCGGTCGCGGGTGGAACCGCGGTGAGCATGTTTGGAATCACCGATGCTGATTACAAGCACTTGCGCTTCGTCCAATCTGACGCCGGAACCGCGGTGAGCGGACTGCTCAGCGTGCAGTAGTGACAAACGATCGCCAGCCGGTTGCAGACAGTCGAACGATTTGGGCTGTCTGCAAACGGCCGATTTTGTCGCCTCAGTCGGACGAGCGCAGTTTCGTCGGGGCGCTCCCGCTAAAATATACCCACGCGTCAGCCATCTGGCCAAGAGTCAGAGTGGTTCCGTGGAACGCTTCGCACGTTTTCGCGTCCGTGCTGGCGCTCGCGAGCGGGATCGGCGGGGGCGGTCCTCGAAGAAAGGTTGCACGGTAACGCAACAAATGCGCGCGGGCATCTGGACGCCGGCTCGCTCATGCTGAGTCGGCGTGCGCGTGAAGGCGTTCCACGGATTCGCGATATGTTTCCTGCATGTTACGATTCGTTCGGGAGCATGCGGATCTATCGACTGCACAATTGGGCGCTTTCAGTTGGCCTCGTGGCCGCCGGGACGCTCCAAGCCTTTGGGCCCTTAAGCAGTCTTCCCGGATACAGCAGCCGGATCTGGCACACGGTCGACGGTCTTCCCGAAGACAGCATCCAAGCCTTGGCGCAAACGCGCGATGGATATCTCTGGATCGGAACGAGCGGGGGCCTGGTACGGTTTGACGGTGTGCGTTTCGTGGTTTTCAGCCGCGAAAGCACTGCGGCCTTTCGCGAAAACAGCATCTCCGCTCTGTTGGCAGCCAAAGACGGCTCATTATGGATCGGAACTCAGGGCGGCGGCGTGGTTCGCTATCGTGAGGGAAAGTTCCACGCCTTCGGGGCCGCGGAGGGTCTCACGAACGAATTCGCCGGTACTCTGTATCAAGATCGTGCCGGACGGGTCTGGGTTGGGACGGACTGGGGAGTCTTTCGTTTCGAGCACAATCGATTCGTTCGCATGGATCGCCCGGAAGGCACCATACCGGCCATGTGGGCATACGGCATGATCGAGGATCGCGAGGGTCGCATGTGGATCTCGGGCGCCGGCCTGATAGCGGCGCGCGGCGATGCCTCGATGGTTTATTACACCGGCCGGAAGAATGATTTCTTCCGGCCGGTGATGGAAACCCCCGACGGCGCGATCTATGCCGGCTCCATTACGGGGCTGGAGCGTCTGGCTCCCGGGGCGCGGGAGTTTCGCAAAATCGAGCCGCGCAATGTAACGATAAGGACGCTGGTGCTGGACAGCGCGGGCAACTTCTGGGTCGGAACAGCCAGGGGCTTGATCCTCGATCGGGACGGCCGTCAGACCACCTTCACCGCGCCGGATGCGCTGCCGGACAACCAGGTCACGGCTTTCCTGGAAGATAGCGAACACAATCTGTGGATCGGAACGGGCAACGGGCTTGTGCGTTGGAGCCCGAGTGCGGTGTCCAGCGTGACTACCGACGCTCGGCCAAATGATGACAACATTCGGACGGTCTACGAGGATCGGCAAGGGCTCCTGTGGGTCGTCACGACAAGCGGCCACATCTACCAGCTTCGCGCCGGCTTTCTGAAGCCAGCCAATCTGCCCGCCGAGGCCCTTAGCGTGCCGGCGCGCTCCCTTTTCGAGGACAGCCGCGGAAGGCGGTGGATCGGCACCGATGGCCTCGGCGTTCTGTTAATCGACCACGGCAAAGTAAGCCAATTCAAGAGTTCCAACGGAGGGCCGTCGAACGGATTCACCACCGCTTTTTGCGAAGACCCGGAAGGCACTATCTGGATCGGAACGGAAGGCGGCTTGGCGCGTTACACCGGAAGCTTGCCAGTCACTCGCTACCACCCCAACCGGCCTGAGTTCGGTCCCGGCTTTCGTGGATTGCCCTACGCCACGATTCGCGCTTTACTCGTGGATCGCGAGGGCGACCTTTGGATCGGCACGGATGGAGGACTGGCGCGTTACAGGCAAGGCGTGTTCGCATTTGATCGGGTCATCGACCAACTTCGCAATCGTAAGATCTGGGCGATCGATCAGGATTTCCGGGGCGACATCTGGTTGGGCACACGAGGCGACGGAGTCTTTCGAATTCAAAATGGGAGACTGACCCGCTTCACCACGGCGAACGGACTACCCAGCAATTACGTTTATCAGATCCTCAGTGATAGCCGCGGATCGCTCTTTCTGGCCAGTCCCAGCGGCGTTTATACTACTCATCTGCCGGCGCCGGGAGAATCGCGGCTCAACGGGACTTTTGATTCGCTTGCCGCCGGTCTGCTCGTGGGAGGCGTCCAGCCAGTGGGCGTGATGACGGGAGCCGGCGAATTGTGGCTCGCGAGCACGGCTGGAGTCGTGCGCTTATCGCGTGGACACCTCGCGCCCAAAGCGGCGCCGCCCGTGGTCATCGAAGAGTTGATCGCCGACGGCAGGCAGATTCCGCCTGCTTCCGCGCGCGAACTTGGCCCTGGGAACGGTGAACTCGAAGTCCGGTATACCGCAGTGCGGCTCGGCCCAACTGGCGGTCTGCGTTTTCGGTATCGGCTGGACGGCTTCGACAGAGACTGGGTGGAGGTTCTCGGCGAACGGGAGGCGCATTATACAAACCTCGGCCCCGGCCACTACACATTCCGCGTGGAAGCCTATGACAGCAGCGGTACGGTGCCGATAACCCGGGCTACGCTGGATATCGGTTGGAGGCCGCACGTGTATCAGTCATGGTGGTTTTTCGCTCTGCTATTGGGATGCGTTGTCGGCGCAGCCGGGCAGTTTTATCGGGCCCGGACACAGCGGGAGCGGATGCGCCGGGCGGTGCTCGAAGAGCGAAACCGGCTTGCGCGAGAAATGCATGACACGCTGGTCCAGGGATGTGTCGGAGCCGTGTCGATGTTGGAAGCCGCCGATAGCCTACAATCAGAATCGCCGCAACGCGCGCACGGCTTGGTAGCGCATGCTCGCGAGCAAATCAGGGCTACAATCGACGAGGCTCGCGACGCCATTTGGAATTTGCGAGGCAAGTCGGCCGAAAACCTCGGGGCGCGGCTGGCGGAACTGGCGCACGGCATGAGCCGCGACAACTCGATCGCCATCCGGCTGCATATGAAAGGAACTCCGGGGAAACTATCCGTTACCACGGAAGACAATCTATTGCTGGTGGCTCGCGAGGCCCTCCTCAACGCGTTACGGCACGGATCGCCTACGCGTATCGATCTTGACCTGCGCTACGCGAGTGGTTCGCTGGAAATGAAGATTGCCGACAACGGTTGTGGCTTCTCGACGGCCGCATGGGAGAACGCGTCGGGGAGGCACTACGGATTGATTGGGATGCGGGAACGCGCAGAGGCCTTGGGCGGCGCGCTCTCGATCACAAGCGCTAATCGGAAGGGCACGGTGGTGGGAGTCAAGATCCCGACCAACCCGGGGATTCCGCAGACGTGAAGACGCCACAGCCAATTCGCATCCTGATTGTGGACGACCACCCGGTCGTCCGCTACGGTTTGAGCGCTATGTTCGAATCTCAGCCGGATTTGACTGTCATTGGCTGCGCCGAATCCGGCGAGGAAGCTCTGGATCTTACTCGGAGATTCAGTCCGGATGTCATCATTATGGACCTGCGGATGCCCGGCATGAACGGCGTCGATGCGACCCGCGCGATTTTGGCGGAGCAGCCGAAAGCCCGAATTATCGTGCTCACGACATACAGAACCGATGAGGACATTCACCAGGCGTTGCGCGCTGGAGCGCAAGGCTACCTGCTGAAGGCCACCCCGGCGGCTCAGCTTGGCGACGCGGTCCGCCGGGTGTACGCGGGATCACAATGCATTCCGCCGGAGATCGAGCGGACTGCGGCCGAACGAACGCCGAACGCGGACCTGACACCGCGTGAACGGGAAGTGCTGGCGCTCATCGTGAAGGGGCTCAGCAACAGGGCCATTTCGGGGGCTCTGGGCATTACCGAAGGTACGGTCAAATGGCACGTCAACATTATTCTCGAGCGGCTCGGCGTTCAGGATAGGACGCAAGCGGCGGTTGCGGCGATCCAGCGAGGGATGGTGGGACTGTAGCGCCTGGCGCCCGGAAATGTCCGTACCCCTACCTTTCGATAGGTGACTCGGCGTGGCACCTCGATTAAGGTGTCTGTATTCGCTTCATGCTTGGAGGCATCTATGTCGATCCCAAAGTTTTGTCTGGGGGTTTTATTAGCCGTCCTCCCCAATCTGGGGAACGCTCAAGTGCTGTATGGGTCGCTTACGGGAAATGTTTCCGATCCCTCGGGTGCGGCGGTCGCGGGCGCTAAGATCGAAGCTCTTAACGTCGGCACAGCCGTTTCTCGTCAAACCGTTACGGACGACCGCGGAGGCTTCCTCATACAAGATCTTCCTGCCGGCCTTTACAAGATCACGATTTCAGCGCCTGCATTCGCTACAACGGTTGAATCCGGCCTGCAGGTAGTGGAGAATACGGTCCGCAGGGTTGATGTCCGGCTTCAGGTGGCCAGCGTCGGCCAGAGCGTCACAGTGACGGCCGGGGCAGAATCGCTGCAGACCGATCGCGCCGACGTGAACGTGCAGATTGCCTCTAACGAAATTGCAAATCTTCCGATCAGCAGCACAACCCGCAGTTTCGAAAGCATCTTCAAAACGATCCCCGGATTCGTGGGGAGCGGCTCGGGGACTGTTTCCGCGTCAAACCCGACTCAGGCACTGCAATATTACGTCAACGGCTCCACGGTGACTGGCAACCCCGTGAAACTGGACGGCGCCAGTGACATCTATCCGTGGCAGCCGATGATGGCTGCCTATATTCCGCCGGCGGAGGCGATCGCGACGGTCAGCATTGTTACGAACAGCATGGATGCCGAGCAGGGTTTTGCCTCGGGAGCATCCATCAATGCCATCATTAAATCCGGAACCAACGAACTTCACGGAGCCGCTTGGGAATACAACACCAATAGCGATTTGCAAGCGCGCAATTTCTTCTACGCGGGTTCCAAGAATCCGAAGAACATTCTCAACCAGTTCGGGGTTGACGCCGGCGGTCCCATCAAGAAGAACAAGCTATTCTTCTTCGCCGATTGGGAACGGACGATCCAGCGGCAGCTTTATTCCAGCTTCCAGACGGTGGCGAACAGCGCACTCAACCAAGGCAATTTCGCGGGAACGGGCACCGTGATTTACGATCCATCGACCGGGACTTCGAGCGGCGCCGGACGCCAACCGTTTCCGAACGACTCAATTCCGGCAGGCGAGATCAGTCCGGCAGCCGCGAAAATGGCTTCGCTCCTGCCGCAACCGAATCAGCCGGGGGGAATCGCGAATGACTATTTCGCGGCGGCCGACTGGCAGTTCAACCGAGATAACGTCGACCTGAAGATCAACTATAATCCCACAGACAAAGCGACCATCTTTGGCCGCTACAGCATTGCTCCCAGCCACATCTTCGATCCGCAGGTGTTCGGACCGGCGGGAGGGCCGGGCATCGACGGGGGAAATCCTGGGGACGGTCCAGGGAGGACTCAGAGCGTCTCGCTCGGCGGAACATATAGCTTCACTCCCACGCTGCTGTTCGACGGAAACACCGGTTTCAGCCGGCTAAATCTCGCGATCGCTTACCCTGACGCCAATGTAAATTACGGCCTCAACGTTCTCGGCATTCCCGGTACCAACGGCCCCAGCAAATCGGAAGGCGGAATTCCAAACTTCTCGATTTCGGGTTTTTCATCGCTCGGCGATGCAACGGCATCCGTTCCCTTCCAGTTCCGCGACAATCTGTGGGTGGAATCGGGCAACATGACCTGGACCAAGGGCTCGCATTCCATTCGTTTCGGCACCGAACTCTTTCACTACTCCATCATCAACTCCGCGGCGAATAGCACCGTCGGCGTGCGGGGAGGATTTGTTTTCAGCGGCGGTCTGACCGCGTTAAATGGCGGTCCTGCGCCGAACCTTTACAACGCATGGGCTGACTTTCTTCTTGGCCTCGCAACGGGGGTGGACAAGGACCATCAATATATTGATCCGGCCGCGGCGATCGAGGGTTCTTATGGTTTCTACATCCGCGATCAGTGGCAGGTCAGCCGCAAACTTACCGTCAACTACGGACTTCGGTACGAAATATATCCCTATAGTCACGCCGAGCACGGTATCAATGGAATCCACTACGACCCGGCCACGAACATCGTCCATCTTTCGGGGGGCAACGTCGATACCGGCCACGGCTATTTCGCTCCGCGCCTCGGCATCGCGTATCGCTTGAATGAGAAAACGGTGGTGCGTGCCGGGTATGGTATCAATACCAACGCCGAGACATTCCGCAACAACGTGCAGACCTATCCGCAGGTGATCTCGCAGCAGTATAGCGGTGCGAATACGTATTCCGCCGCCGGCACCCTCGCGACTGGGATTCCACCATTTGTCGGGCCGGACTTCGGTTCGGGACAGGTTACACTGCCACCAAACTATGGATCCTGGACCTATCCGACTCCCTATCGCCGCGGTTACGCCGAGTCTTTTAATGTGACGGTGCAGCGCGAATTCAGAACAGGATATTTTCTGGAAGCTGGGTACGTAGGGACTAGCGACATTCGCCCCAGCGATGGAGTAGATATCAACGCGGGTGATCCAGGTCTGGGTAAGAACGGTCAGCCTCTGTATCTGTTGTGGGGGAATGCCTCCAAGATCAGCGCCATGGATCCGATCGACGGTTCCCGTTATAACTCTTTGCAGGTGCGCGCCACGCACCGGGCGGGTAATTCGAGTTATGGCATCGCATACACGTTTTCAAGGGCCCTGGACGCCGCGGACAACGAAGAAGGCAGCTCCCTCACCTGGAATTGGGTGCCGATGCTGCCTCGCAACTATGCCTTGGCGGGATATGATCGAACGCACAACGTTGAACTTTACGGAACGTATCTCCTGCCGTTCGGCAAGGGCCAACCATTTCTGAAACAGGGAATCGCCTCCGCAATCGCGGGCGGGTGGCAGATCAACAGCATACTCAGCCGGACCAGCGGGACGCCCTTTACAGTCGCCGCGTCAGCCACGTCTCTGAATGCCCCCGACAATACTCAGACGGCCAATCAGGTGGTTCCGACTGTCGGGATCATGGGCGGGCATGGACCCGGCCAGTATTACTTCGATCCGAACGCATTCGCTGCGGTGACTACCGCTACGTTCGGCAACAGCGGCCGCGACATCATCCGCGGTCCGGGTGTTTTTAACCTCGATGCGAGCCTGTTTCGAGATTTCTCGGTCCGCGAAAACGTCAAACTGCAATTCCGCGCCGAAGCTTTCGGTTTGACCAACACGCCGCAATTCGGAATCCGGGTGCGACGTACGGCAGCGCGACCTATGACATCATTACTTCGGCCAGCGGGCAGCGCCAGCTTCGATTCGCTATAAAGGCCTCGTTCTAACTTGTATGCGGCTCCTGTTTGTCTTGGCGGCGACTGCCTGCGTCCTCTCTTTGGGTCTCGCGGTTGCGCAGAGTATTCAGGAGGAAGCGATCGCGCTCGATTCGCCCCGTGATTTTCAAGTCTTTCAACGGCCGGCCGAAGCCTCCGGCGACATCCGAGTCTCCGGGCGCGCGACGGTGAGTTTCGATCGCGCCGAGGTTCGAATCACGGGTAATTCAACCTTCGGAGAAATTGCCGGCGATTGGCAACCGCTGCCTGCACACGCTCCATCTCCGAGGATCGAGGGCTCAGTGAATGTTCCCGCCGGCGGATGGTATCGGTTCGAGTTGCGCTTGCTGCGAGATGGAAAACCGATAGCCGTGGTTCAAGTTGCCCATACCGCTGTGGGTGAAGTCTTCATTGTGGCGGGGCAATCCAACGCTACCAATTACGGGGAGGTCCGGCAGCAAACCCGGACGAGCATGGTGTCGGCCTGGAGTCCGCATGAATGGCGTCTCGCGAACGATCCTCAACCTGCGGTGCAGGATTCCAGCCAGAAGGGCAGCTTCGTCCCCGCGTTCGGCGACGCATTGTTTGAAAGATTTCATGTGCCCATCGGAGTTGCGGATGTTGGTTGCGGTTCAACCAGTGTCCGCCAGTGGCTGCCGGCGGGCGACCGTTTCGACACACCGCCGACCATGGGCAAATTCGTAACCAGAACGCCCGATGATCGTTGGGTCAGTGACGGCACGCTGTTCAATGGCATGATGAAGGCGATAAATCTGTTGGGCCGCGGAGGCTTCCGCGCTTTGCTGTGGCATCAGGGAGAATCGGACGCCCATCAGAAGCCGCCGTTCAACATCGCACCGGAGGCCTATCGCGCGCTTTTGGAGCATGTCATTCGCGCCTCTCGGGAACAAGCTGGGTGGGATTTTCCCTGGTTCGTGGCGCAAGTCAGCTACCACAGCGCACAGGATCCATCCGCCCCCGAAATTCGGGCAGCGCAGGCGTCCCTCTGGCGTTCCGGCCTCGCGTTTGAAGGACCCGATACCGATCGACTGACGGGTGAGTATCGGCAAGACGACGGACGCGGAGTCCACATGAGCAACGCGGGGCTGCAGGCGCATGGAAATCTTTGGGCGGCCAAAGTCGGTGATTATATCGAGAAGGTGTTGAGGTAGGCGGTCTAGCCTCAGAACTCCTAAAGTAGCGATTCGAAGATGTCAACGTCGAAAAGCCGAAGAGCTAAGATTGGCCCGGTTCCGAACATTCGCGACTGCCGGGTGGTCAGTTCGGTCAGCAGCTCTTGAAGGCTTCGGCGACCTGTTCGGAATCGGGCCGGTCGAGAACAACGTTAACGCGACCGGGGTCCATTGCACGTATGATTCCGAGTAGCTGAAGCAGACCACGGAAGATGCTGAAAGGGTCCTTGGAGCACTCGTAGACGCGATTGAAACACCGGGCCAGCATTCTTTCGGCATTCGCCGTCACCAATTGGAGAGCATTGACCAGCCTGCGGCGGTCCTCGCACAGCAGGACGCGCTGCTTGTTGACCCGCGGCGCCGAGATCTGACCGGGGGTGTGACGCAGGCGGTTCTGCAAACGAGACAAGACCCGCCGTTGTAGGGCGATGCGGCGACGGAGATCAGACTGGGCGATTTTGAACCCGCGTGTAGTCCGACGACGGCACTCGTCGTTACCGTCAAGGCGGGTACCAGTTGCGTCTCCAGCGATTGGATTTGTTTGCTCAGCGTGCATCCTTGCTGTTTGAGGGCTTTGCGTTGGGGATTGGGAACCAGGCGGTCTTGGGCTTCCGGCGTAGCTCTATAGTGAATGATTTGGTCAATGGCATAGTGCTCGGAAAGGAACTTGAAACTATTCTCTTGACGCCATCGCAGCCGCAAACGGCGGGTGATTTTAGCCGAGCGGAGGGTGGCCACCAAATTGGTCAGATCTGGTCTTCGGACATTACGGGTTTAACCGGCTTATCCACCAGCCTTGACCTCGTCCCCTTAGCGGAATAACAATCGTGTGGTGGCCTGCAGTCTTCGTTTGACGGCCGTGCTTCTGTCACTGGCCCCCTGGTGCTTCGCGCAACAGCCCGCCGCAATCAGTTTCACGCGCCAGGTGCGCCCATTGCTCGAACAGCGGTGCGGAGCATGCCATTCGCCGGATTCGCGTACCAGCGGTCTCGACGCAACCACGTCCGCTTCGCTGCTCAAAGGCGGCAAGCGCGGACCAGCCATCGTGCCGGGCAAGCCCGCTGAGAGCGCAGTCCTTCAATACGTGCGCGGCACTCGCGAGCCGCGCATGCCGAAGGGCATGGCGCCGCTTTCAGACCTCGAGATTCAACTGCTCGAAGCCTGGATTCAAGCTGGCGCGCTTGACGATTCCGCCACACCTGCCGCGGCGCCCGCCAAGATCGTCGCGCAATCCGCGCCCGCCAATCCGCTCAATGACGTGCTCTTCAGCGATGCCGATCAACTTGCCGCCATCCGCCGCCAAGTGCGGCTCGCGTATGTGCCGCGGCCGCCTGGCCCGCCGCGCGTGGCCGGGTACTCCAATCCAATCGATCACTTCATCGCGGCGAAATGGCGCGATGCGAACCTTCCCGAGTTCAAGGACCCACCGCCCGCCGCAAGTGACTCGGCATTTCTCCGCCGTGTCTATCTGGATCTCATCGGCGTCATTCCCACAATTGCCGAAGCGCAGCGATTTGTCGCGGATCGTTCGCCCGATAAACGCACAACGCTGATCGACGAACTGCTCGCCCGCAACGCCGATTACGCCGCCCATTGGACGCCATTCTGGGAAGAAGCGATCGCCAGTTCCGACACCGGCGTCGTAGGCGGCATTGTGCGGCATGGCGACTACCGGCAGTGGCTTTTTGATGCCTTTCTGCGCAACAAGCCCTACGACCAAATGGTCGCCGATCTCATCGATCCAACCAGCCCCGCGTATCTTCATCCAAAGCCCGAGCGCCAAAACGGAGACTACGATGTCTACCCGCAGTTCGTGCTGAACTCTTCGCACACCGAGACGATTCAGACCGCGGCCAACACGGCCCAGGTCTTCCTGGGCACGGGCATGAAATGCGCCAGTTGCCACGACCATTTCCTCAACCGCGAATGGCCGCAGGCGCGCTTCTTGGCCTTCGCAGGCATGTTCGCCGCGCACGATCTGGAAGTAATCCGGTGCGAACAGCGCAGCGGCAAATTTGTCGCGCCCCGCTTCCCGTTCGATCTTCCCGGCGTCCCCACGGCCACGCCGGCGGATGTCAACTCGCGCCTCCATCTGCTGTCCCTCATGCTGATCGACCCAACCAATGCGCGCTTCTCGCAGACCATCGTCAACCGGCTGTGGAAACGCTACCTGGGCCTCGGTCTGTTCGAACCGGCCGATGACTATCGCGCCGACCGCGCGCCCAGCCATCCCGAACTCCTCAACTGGCTGGCTTACGATTTCATGGAGCACGGCTACAACCTCAAGCACACCATACGCTTGATTCTCACCAGCCGTACCTATCAGCTCCAATATGACCCCGCGCGCGAGGACCATTTCGATGTCTCGAATCCCACCCAGCCGCGCTACTACCGTTCGCCCTCGTTGCGAAAACTCACGGCCGAACAGTTGATCGACAGCATTCGGGTAGCCATGACCCAGACGCTCGATCCGAGGGCGCGCCTCTATCTACAGCGGAAGTCCACCGATCTTACGCGCGCCCTGGGCCGGCCCGCGGCGCGCAACGAAGTCAGCACGGCGCGGCCGGAGGATGTCGCGGTGGTGCAGGCGCTTGAACTGATGAATGGCGAAGAGTTCAACGAACGGGTTGCGCAGGCGCCGCTCCTGAAGGAGAACCCTGCGCCGGACCGGCTGTTCTGGGCCGCATTCAGCCGCGCGCCATCCCATGCCGAACATGAACTGCTAGCGAGAGCGGAGCCGCTGGCCGACGCACTATGGGCCATGTTCGCCAGTCCCGGATTCCAATACATTCATTGAGAGGATGCGATGCAAGTAAACCGCCGTGAATTCCTGGGTACAGCACTTGGCGGCGCGATGGGATCGATGGCGCGCGCGGACCAGCAGACGCTGGTTCCCAAAGCCGACGCCATGATTTACATCTGGCTGCCTGGCGGAATGGCGCAGACCGATTTGTGGGACCCGAAGAAGTTTACGCCCTACACGCCCGGCATGAAGGGTAGCGAACTGCTCGGAACCTGTGAGCGCATTCCCACATCCGCCGATGGCGTCTTCCTCGGCAAAGGCTTGGAGAACATTGCCTCGGTCATGAACAAGGGCGCGATTCTCCGCTCGCTCTCCAGCGAAACCAAATTCGGCGCCGTGCATCTGAAAGCGCAGTATTACGCCAATACGGGCTATCTTTTTCCCTCGGGCGTCAAAGTCCCCAGCATCGGCGCAATCGTGGGCCGTACGCTCGGCCACCGCAATCCACGGGTTCCCGCATACATTTACATCGGCCGCGACGTCGATACCAGCGACGAAGAAAAGCTCTTCATCAGTGAATACATCGGCCCCGGTTTTTACGCCGTCAACTACGCGCCGTTCATGATCCCCGAACCCGCCAAAGGCATGGCTACCCTCAACGCGTATGCCGGCATCTCGATGGACCGCCTCGACCGCCGGCAAAAGCTGATGGAGTCGCTCGCCGGGCTCGGCCAGCAGGACCTGCTGCGGTCGCAAAAAGGCGGGGACTACATGAAGGTGATGGCCGAAGCGCGCGCCATGATGGACTCCCCGGTGAAGCGCGCCTTCGAATTCGCCAAGGACGAGAACCCCGAAACCATCGCGGCATATCAGCCGGAAATCGCCGGCGATCAGTTGCTCGACAAGTCATATTTTTACGGCAACCGCTTCGGGAATGGCCTGCTGCTGGCGCGGCGGCTGGTTGAATCGGGTGCGCGGTTCATTCAGGTGGAGTATCAGTACGGCCCCTTCAAAGGCTTCGACATGCATGAAAGCGGACAGCAGCGCATGGTGGAGATGAAGAAGCAGATCGACAGACCGATCGCCCAACTGATCCGCGATTTGGATGAGCGCGGTCTGCTGGACCGGACGCTGGTTGTAATCGCCACGGAATTCGGCCGGACCATCGCATCGGCTCCCGCGGCCGGCAAGGAGCCGGACGGCTTCGCGGAACGCAATACCGGTGAAAACCTGGTGATCGAAAACGAAAAAATGTACGGATTTCACGGCCACTTCAGTACCTGCAGTTCCATGCTCTTCTTCGGTGGAGGATTCAAACGCGGCTTCGTCTATGGCAAGACCGCAGACCGCCATCCTATGGAACCGGTGGAAAATCCCGTGGCGCTGATCGACGCCTACGCCACTATTTTCAAGGCGCTGGGCATTCGCGCAGATACCAATTACGTAACCGAAGGCCGCCCCGTCTACGTCACGAATAACGGCAAGGGTAAACCCGTCGAGGCGCTACTAGGGTGAAGCCCGGCGCCGCGTGCCAACGTGAGCTTTCGTGCAGCGTGGAGGGCACCTGGAGTTCCGGAGAGACCATGGCGATTATGGCAGGCGCCTGGGTTTTGTACGCCGCGTTTATTTGCGAAATGGCAAAAACCCTGCTCGAAGAACGTCTTCGCTGAAGAGTTCATGACGCGCAGGTTTCAAGCGAAAATCTTCGTCGGCTACGCCACTGAGGAGATTCCCGTAGAACAGAAGGACAACCTGGTCCCTCGTCTGGTTTTTTGATCCTAAAACGCACTTCGAAGGGGTTTTGCGTGCTAGACATGAGCAAAACCTAACACCCAAAGTCCGGAGGCGATCCGTTGCATGAGCGACTCCGTCATAGTCGTACCGCTTCACCTGGATGCCCTGTATGTCCAGGACCCGAGCCCGGTCGCTCCACCGAGCGCCGACTTCTCCCGGCTACCTTTCTTCGATGGACAGCAAGACCACAACGCGTCGATCCCATGGCTCGGTGATTCCGCGGCCAACGACAGTTTCGATGCGGCTCGTCTGCTTCTCCCGAACGGCATTCACCTGCATTGGAGATTTCCAATGCCGCTTACGACGGGCGCCCAGAATGCGAACGGAACAACCATCTTCCCAGCGCTGCCAGATCGTTCAGGACGACACGGCGCGGCCTCTTGAAAGTAAGCGCGAGCTAGCCTCCCGTCCGGGCTAATTCTTTACAATCGCCTCTCTGCATCGACGCACTTTATCGAGGATGACATCTGCAGTCGCCTTCCATTCAAATGGTTTGGGCTCACTGTTCCAATTGGCGAGCCAGTGGTAGATTGCTCGTTCCAGTTCATCCACGCAATGGAAGGTCCCGCGGCGAATCATGCGATCGGTGATTAGCCCGAATAGCCGCTCAACTTGATTGAGCCAGGAACTGCTGGTGGGTGTGAAGTGGAAATGGAAGCGATGCCGCTTCTTAGGCTTCCACCACCGCTGGACTGCCGCGCTTTTATGAGTGGAATAGTTGTCCATGATCAGATGGATGTCCTGATCTGGAGGCACCTCGGTTTCCAAGTGGTTGAGGAACCGGATAAACTCCTTAGCCCGGTGCCGAGGCAGGCAACTGCTAATGACCCGGCCGTTCAAGATGTTAAAGGCGGCAAACAGAGTGGTGGTCCCGTGGCGTTTGTAGTCGTGCGTCTGCCGCTCTGGTAGACCCGGCCGTAACGGCAGAATTGGCGCGGTCCGATCCAAAGCCTGGATCTGGCTTTTCTCATCGACGCACAGAACCAAAGCCCGATCAGGCGGATTCAGATAAAGCCCGACAATGTCGCGGACCTTCTCTTCGAACTTCGGATCATTCGACAACTTGAACCGCTCCACACGATGAGGCTGCACATCGTATTTCTGCCAAACCTCGTGCACCACTGTCCGTGTCACACCCAGATACCGGGCCAAGGTACGGACACTCCAATGAGTCGCATCAGGTGGACGCGTCTTCAGCGTGGTGTCCAAAATCTTCTGTTCCAGTTCCGGCGTGCGTACGCGTCGAGACCGTTTACGAGTTTGCCGCCGCCGAATCGCATCGAGCCCACCTTGAGCGAAAGCAGTTCGTGTGGCGATTACGGTAGGGCGGGACAGCCCGGTTTGATCGGCGATCCCATTGTTCGAGATCCCCTCGGAAGCCAACAGGATGACCCTGCATTTTTGCGCCACAGATTGCGGCGTCGCCCCGGCTCGGGCTACTGATTCCAGCATTTGTTTCTGCAATGGATCGAGGACGAGCGCGGCCGCCCGAGTGAACATGCCTCATTAGATCACAAGGCGAGCTTATTGTAAATAATTATTACGGACAGGACACTAGGTGGGACGTCATGCACGAAAGCACAGCGCTTTCCGATCAGGCTCCTCCATAGCCACGTACCGTAGACCAAATATCCGGCACCCGTGACGCCTGTCGGCACCCGCACTCAGGTAATTTAGGAGCGCAGCAGTCTTCGAGAGCCTTGCAGCAGACTCGCTTTACACTCAGTCCCCGAGTTGTCCAAGCCCGACGTCCGCGGGCACACGCACAAATCCGGCGGCAGCAAAATGCGAGTCGAACGCAAACGCATGGCGGATGCGCTCACCCCGCATGAACGCGAAGCTGGTGGCATCCACGAAGCTGAAGTCATGGTCACTGTATCGGTCAAGGATCGCGAAAGCGCGCCGCTCCAGATCCTGACTAACGAAGATGCGCTCAAGGCGCCGCGTCTGATCGAGCGACTCCAAGAATCTCCGGCAGGCACCGTAGCCGCGTGTCACACGCAGCAACGTGTAGGTCTCGCCAACGACGTGGTTCGTCGTGACAAGCACAATCGGCAGCGCGATCAGCCCTCTGAGGGCGCTGGCGGCCTCCTCGTGATGTGCATCGTCGACAACCTGAGCAGCAAACCACGCGCCACTGTCGACAAAGATTCGCCTAGGCATCATCGAGGGCGGTTCCGCGCGCGTTCAGAGTCGGCCAGAACCCGATCGTGGCGGTCCGAAGCATCTGGACGGCGGCTGCGACCGGCCTGACCGATCAGGCTGAGCAAGGGTTCCTCCTCCGCCGATTCAGTCCGGAGCAGCAGTTCGAGCGCATGGCGAATCAGCTTTCCTTTGGACTCCCGCCGCTTCGCCGCCAGGGCCTCCAAGCGGCGATCCTGATCCTCAGGCAGCAGAATCTGTACCCGCGTCATCATCGTTGTGTAGCCTCATCCGTAGGATACACAACCTGGGCGATGTTGTGCAACACGACGGGAAGATCAGGGCCAGGAGGCTACCACGCCTGCATGTGACTCTTCGCCGAGTCGCGTCAAGTGCACGATTTCGGGTTGTTTTCAGCGCAGTCTTCGGGAGGGTGGCTCCTCCCTTGTCCCCAGCGCTTTCCGTGAAAGAACGGGGCTGGGCTTGCCGTTCCCGCTGAAGTTGTATCGTAAGTCTACTCTTACTCATCCCCGTAAGGTCAAACCCCATATGCATCTAGGGTATTTCGATTGGATGTAGGATACGCCCCGGCGAGCAACCGATCAAGCCATTTCACCCGCAGCGGGGCGGTCACTTGGTGGTGTTCTTGGTATTGGGCTTCGGGTTCTTCTGTTTCTTAGCCTTCTTCCCCGTCGAGTCGCTGCCCGTCTTCTGGGCTGAGAGAGCAACCACAGTCGT
>Ga0126381_100003735_pt1 | contig 16513 bp, 19 predicted proteins | sample PanSoiMetPlot_28_FD_96465 | JGI IMG/M metagenome (GOLD analysis project Ga0126381, IMG submission 96465) | Tropical forest soil microbial communities from Panama - MetaG Plot_28 | ecosystem: Environmental > Terrestrial > Soil > Tropical forest > Bulk soil | place: Panama | collected 2016-02-17 | reverse complement strand
TCGATCGCACCATCTCCAAATTCATGATGACATCCTTCTCGCCGTCAATGGTCCCAACATCTGGGCCATGCAGCAATACGCAACGCAGCAAGACTACTATGGCAAGTCGTTGATCGACTCGGTGCAAACCGAACAGCCATTCGCAGCGGGCTTGCGTATTTTCGACATCGCCAATCCGGCAAGTCCACGCGAAATCGCATTCTTGGCCATGCCGGGCTTTGGCGCGCACCGTATATGGTGGGTAGGCGGCCGCTATGCCTATGTGTCTGTGCATTTCGAGGGGTTCATTGATCACGTGTTAGCAGTGATCGATGTCTCGGAACCCGGTCACCCGAAATTGGCGGGGCGATGGTGGCTGCCGGGGATGAACCGCGCCGGCGGCGAAACACCGCCAGTCTCGTTCGGCAAGCGTACCGCTCTGCATCACCTCATAAGCGCCGGCAATCTCGGTTTTGCAGCATGGCGTGACGGCGGATTCACCATCCATGATTTAAGTGACCCCACAAATCCCAAACTGATCAGCCACCGCAACTACGCCCCACCCTTCGGTGGCGGCGCGCACACGCCACTTCCACTCCCCAAGCGCAATCTTCTCCTGCTCGCTGACGAAGCGACTTCGACGAACTGCGCAAACGGGATAGCATATACGTGGCTTATCGACGTGCGCGATCCGTCAAATCCCGTTTCGATCGGCACGCTACCAACCCCGGCGGAAGAAGATTTCTGCGCCAAAGGGGCCAAATTCGGCCCGCACAATTTGCATGAGAACCGACCCGGCTCGCTGCAAACTGATGATCTCGTTTTCGCCACATATCACAACGCCGGTTTGCGGATTTATGACATCGGCAATCCGTTTCAGCCAAGACAGGTCGGCTATTTCGTGCCGCCCCCACCCGAAAGAATCGTCGATCAGCGGCCAAACCCAGCCAAGGTCATTCAGTCCTGCGACGTGTTTGTCGATACAACCGGCGTGATGTACCTCACTGACACCAATGCCGGTCTTTACATTCTGCAATATGAAGGCAGTTAGCGAGAATTGGAGTACCAAAGGAATGTCTCAAAAGTTTGGACGCCTTGCCCTGCATATGTGGACGATCGACACGACCCCGCTCGCCACCGCACTCGATGCCGCCAAACAGGCGGGCTATGATGCCGTCGAACTACGCCGCACCGATTTCAAAAGGTGCTTCGATGCCGGAATGAGCACTCCTCAGGTGCTTGGACTCATCAAAAAAAGCGGGATTCCGTGCGGGGTGCTCGGTGTCGAATATGGTTGGCTGTTTGCTACCGGCGATGAAAGCAAACGGCTCTTCCGCGTGTTTCGCGAATCCTGTGAGAATGCGGTGGCGCTTGGCTGCGACACGTTGATGAGCGCACCGGGTCAGGTGAACGGGTCGGTCAAAGACGCCATCAAATATCTCAGAGATGCCGGGGATATCGCCGCTGAATATAGACTGAAGCTCGCGATTGAATTCAATTCGCAGCACGACGTGCTTAACAGCTTGGACGTCCTGACCGAATTGATCGAAGGCTGCGATAAGCCGAATTGCGGTTACTTGATCGACGCCTATCACTTTACGCGAAGCGGCGCGGGCGGTCGGAGTTTTGAAAAACTGCCAGCCGAAAAGATCTTCTGCTTTCAATACAGCGACCTCTCTCCCAATCCGGTGGTCGGTGTGCGGCGGCCAACCGATCGGCTTCCACCCGGCAAGGGCGTTGTGAAGTGGCGAGAGATGCTTGGGCTTTTGGCGGAGAAAGGCTACCCGGGGTACCTGAGCTACGAGGCACCAAACCCCGAACAATGGGCCCGCTCGCCTTATGATGTCGCGCGCGAAGGATTAGAACTCACGCGCGAATTGTTGCGCGACGCCGTCCCCAGTTATGTCAGTTGAGGTCGATCATGGCGGATGAACAGGAACTTCCACTTTTCCTAGGATTGAACGACAAGTCGATCACCGACATCCCCAAAACCGTCGAAAAGCAACGCTACATGACCAGTGTCGCTCCCAAGGCGGCCAACCCAGGTAAGTGGGTCAAACAACGGCGGATGCCAATCCCCACCGGCGAACATGCCGTCATCGAATGTCAAGGCAAGATTCACTCGATCGCTGGTTACGCTAAGCACCGTGTCGATCAGAATTTCCACCAGGTGTTTAACCCCCAAACCGATGTGTGGTCCCAGAAGGCCCCCTTCCCCATCCCTTGCAACCACGTGGCCGGTGTCTCGATCGGCTCGAAAATTTACACGTTTGGTGGCTTCATCGAGCAGAACCGCTGCCCGCATTCGAAGTGCTTCGTCTACGACATCGTGAGCGACCAGTGGACTCCGATTGCTGGACTCAGCCGTCCGCGCGGCGCGATGTCAGCAATCGTCCTCGACGGGAAGATCCATTTGCTTGGCGGACGAGATGTGCGCTCGGTTGAGTGGCACGAGATTTATGATCCCTCCAACGATAAATATACGATTCTCGCGGGAATGCGCGGCTCGACCGGCACACAGCCATTCGTCGGCCAACGCGATCACATGGGAGTCGCGGTTGTGGATGGGAAAATCCACGCAATCGCCGGACGCATGGACTCCTACGATTTCAATACTGGCCTTAATGCGGTCTATGACCCGAAGACGGATGCTTGGACATTTCGCGCACCACTTCCCACACCACGCAGCGGCCCTTCGTGCGTGTACATCAACGGCAAGATCGTCGTGTTCGGCGGGGAGGCCACCGGGAAGGTATTTGGCACTAACGAGGCTTACGATCCGAAGACGGATGCATGGGAACAACTCACCCCAATGGCCGTACCGCGTCACGGACTGCATGGAGCGACGTGTGCCGTGATCGGCAACATGGTGCACGTGCCCGGCGGCGGCCCCGTGCCGGGTGGCCAAGTACAAGGCGCTTATCACGACGCCTTTACGTTCGGTTGATGAACCAGGAAAAAAACGGCCGCCCTTCTAGAGCGGCCGTTTTTTCTGTAATTGCAACCAGAGCGTATTCAGCGCGCGGGACGCAGAGTAAGTTCTGTCACTCCTGCCGCGACGTTAAGACCCGCCTGCCCCTGCACCGAAAGCGGTTGCAGCGCTATCGTTCGATTTGAGCCTCCTACCAGCACGTTGGCACCGAGACCTCCGCCGACGGTCGCCTCCGCGCCGGCGCCGCCATAGTTGCCAGCTAGCGCACCAAATCGACGACTGGTCGGCGCGTAAACGGCCCACACCATCTCCCCACCGGCGGTGGCCCCGAGATCGAGACCAAACTTGTTGATTCCGCCCACGTACACTTCGCGCGGTCCAGGCTGGGACGGTGTAAACATACAAGTCACGTCTTTATGTGAAGTAACGATCATGCCAATGCCGCCCGAAATATCACATGCCAACGTCCCGGCCTTCACCCGCTCACCTTGCGCCAGCGTCGGAGCAGGTGATGTCACCGCCGCTACAACCGCAACAGCGGCCACAACGCCCAATGACTTGTGCATGTCAAACTCCTTTTCAAACGGCGGTCTACCAACGTCAATGAAAACAACAAGTTCCGTCGCTCGCCGTCCGGATTTTCGCCGACGTTCAACAGACTATTCACTAAGAAACGCAGCGGCCCGCAAAGTTCACTCGTGAGCTGGCCGACAGGGTGCTAAAGACCGGCTCGCATCCGACCATTACTGCCGGCTGGCGCGGTGGCGATACACGCCGTCCATTCGCCAACGGCAGCTGCAATCGATCGGCCTTGTGAGTGCGATCAACGACCTGACTCAGCCCGTTTTCTTCCACGATCGTCGGACGTGCACTTATAGCCACGCCGAGATCAGCCAGAAACGCGACGGCATCCAGTGCGACTACCACTATGATGGCAGCAAGTGTGTACGATAGGAACCCGCGCATCGCCGCTTTCCGTTTCTCAACCGACACGGAAAACTGCGGGCGATGAAATATGTTCCGGACAAGCTTACCGCGGAGCCAGAATTTGACTGGCGGGAATAACAATATGACAGCGCAGTCCGCTTGGGTCGAAGTCCAAATTTACTTCAGCATCAAGCGCACGCACGAGGTTACGCTCGATGACCATGCTGCCGAACCCTTTTCTACGCCTGATCTTGACCTTCGGTCCGAGCCGCTCTTGCCAACTGAGCTCAACCGAGTTGCCGTTCCCGCCGTCGCGCTGATTCCAAGTTATGGACACATGGCCGCTCGGCACCGATAGGGCCCCGAATTCAGCGGCGTTGACTGCAAGCTCATGAAGCGCGAGGCCTAGATTCTGTGCAGCTTCAGGCTTTAGAGCGATGCTCGGACCTTCGATCGATACTTGATTTGCCGAGCCTTCGAGATAGCCGCCGAGCTGCGACCGGACAAGTTCACCAAGCGAGGCGCCGTACCAGCTCTCTCGCACCAGAAGATCGTGCGACGCAGCGAGTGCCTGCAACCGAGCGCCAAACTGGGTCAAGAAACTCTCAACAGAGCCCGCATGGCGTGCCGTCTGGCGCGCCATAGCCTGGATAACCGCCAGCAAGTTCTTCGAACGATGTGTCAGTTCGCGGAGCAAGAGTCGCAAGTGAGCCTCACCCTCCTTGCGCTCGGTTACATCGACAGAGGCGCACGTCAGCCCGACAACTTCACCGGCCTCGTTTCGAAGCGGTTCTATATGCAAGTCATGCCAGCGGATCCCGGGTGCATCTTCGAGCGGCACCTCTGTCCGTTTGGCCTCCCCGCTCGCAAGGACTTCGCGTTTGGCGGAAATTATGGTGGCACTGCCATCGAGGGTCAGAATTTCCGCGTCCGTATGGCCGAGAAGCTGCTCCACGGACCGGCCGAGCATCGGATTGCTGATCGAGGTATAACGAAGATCTCGGTCCTGCGTGTACACCGTCACCTGCGAGCCGCGCAGCGCTGTCTCGTATCGCGCGAACCGAGCCCGCAAAAGATTTAGCTCCCAAGTCTGCGCAGTCACTTGCTCTTGCAGACGGCGGCATTCTCTTTCCAGCCTGGCCAGTTCAGATTCTTGCGCCCTTGACATACTGCGCACCATACTACTCGTTTCGTTGGCTCCTCGCAGCGCGACGCGACCGGGCGCGAGCACTGGTCCTAGTGGCGGTCATGGGCGGCTTTCCCATCAAGACGTTCATCGGACCAGGTGTCAACGAAAGAGGTCACGTTCACTTCGTCGGTAACTTGTTACGAGGGGCCTCGCCACTCAAATACCACAGTCAAACTCAACGCATTTGACGTGCAAACCGTTGCAATATTTCGCCAAACGGCTGTCATCTGGCCGAAGCTGTCAGGTTGACAGACAGGCATTCATTATCGCCCGGACGCGGCGCGTTATAGCTCATTGGAGCAGCTATCGATTGATGCGACCAACCGGCACGTCCGTTGCGCTTAGCTAGCGCGGCGCTCACGCCGTCTGGCATTACGTTCAAAGAACAATGCCTGGCTTAACACCGCAGAGACGGTTGATGGCTGAAAAGGCTTTGCTATCAGGAAGGCCGGTTCCGGGCGTTCGCCAGTAAGAAAACGCTCCGGATACGCGGTGATGAAAATGACCGGCACTTCGAACGAGCGTAGCATTTCGTTCACTGCGTCAAGTCCGGAGCTGCCATCCGCGAGCTGAATATCTGCGAGAATGATCCCGGGCCGCTTGGCCTTTGCCAAAGCGACTGCCTCGGCGTGAGTGCGTGCAACTCCAAGCACGCGATGACCAAGACCTTCAACGAGGCCCTCGAGATCAAGCGCTATAAATGTTTCATCTTCGATGATCAGCACGTCAGTTGCGATCTCGGCGGCGAGTTCACGTCCGGATTCTTCGACAAGTTCGCGCAAAGTCGGCGCATCGACGTCGAGCACCTTGGCCGCATCGTCTTCGGACAACCCCTCAAGGGCCACGAGCAGAAATGCCTGCCGCGGTTTAGGAGGGATCTGAGCCAGATGGCGCTCGACTGGCTGGCTGGGGCTACCACCTGATGACTTGCCGTTGAGCGCGACCGAATTCCAAATCTTCGTGAAAAGACGATAGAGCGCTATCCGGGTGGAGAGGTCGGCATCTAGGATCTTCGGATCCTGAACCAAGGCCTCGAGAGTGGCTGCCACGTAAGCGTCACCAGAAGTCTGGCTTCCCGACAGGGCCCGGGCGTATCGGCGAAGATAGGGCAGATGTTGAGCAACTGCTTGTGATGTCGACAAGAATCCCTCCCGAATCTAAGCGCATAGGCCAATCGACGTTGTGCCCACACATTCCGCTCAGCCTGTAGCGCGCCAACGCCCGCGCCGCAAAAAAGTTCCGTTCCTGAGGAACCATCTGCCACGTCAAAGGTTTTGCTCAGAACCAAGGGGGCAACTGGTGCCCGCCCCGGGCCTCGGAGTTGTTGGGGTGAACAATGAACGAACGAAAGCCCATGGGACAGCAAAATCCGATGGAAGCCGCGGCAACCCGTAGCAAAAGGCCTAATGCAAAACCGGCGAAACTGGGCCGAGACGTCCAGGCTCGCCTCGGTCAGCAGCTCAGAGCCATGTACGACGAAGTCGTGAACCAGGGTGTACCTGATCGGTTTAGCGACTTGATTGATCGCCTCGAAGGCGGCGGAAAAAAGGACCCTCAATAATGGCGATGGACGAGTCGGTCCGCAAAGCCGTTCTTGGTGCGGTGCCCAGCCTCCGCGCATTCGCGATCTCATTGTGTGGGAACGTGGATCGCGCAGATGACTTGGTGCAGGAAACGTTGTTGCGCGCGCTCGCCAACATCGACTCCTTCCAGCCTGGGACCAACATGTCCGCTTGGCTATTCACCATCCTGCGAAATCATTTCCGTTCGGAATATCGGAAGCGTCGACGTGAAGTCGAGGACAGCGACGGCCATCATGCGGAGTCGCTGAAATCGCAGCCCGATCAATACGGTCATGTTGAATTTCGTGAATTTCGTGAAGCATTGGCCAAGCTGCCTTCAGACCAACGCGAGGCGTTAATCTTGGTCGGGGCCTCCGGGTTCTCATATGAGGAAGCGGCCGGGATTTGCGGTTGCGCGGTCGGCACGATCAAATCGCGTGTCAACCGAGCCCGCACGAGATTGGCCGAATTGCTTCATGTCAACAGCGCAGAAGATTTCGGCCCCGACGAAACGACGAGAGCGGTGCTCGCAAGCGGCGGTGAGTAGAGCGAGCTTCGTCTTACGTCCCTTTCGGTAAATTGCCACGCAGCCAGATAGCGAAAGGCCCCGCGCGACCGCAGTCGCACGGGGCCTTTCGAACTACGCTTACGCTAACAACCGCTACGGTACAGTTGATCGCCCACGCACTAACCCAGCGATTACTGAAATTGCGAAGAGGACAATTGCTACGAAAAATACAATTTTCGCAGCTTCAATAGCGACGCCGGAGATCGCTCCGAACCCAAGCAATGCCGCCACCAGTGCGACAATCAGAAATGTAACGGCCCAACCCAACATAACCGGTCCTCCGTTTCAGATGCGGCACGTCGGCCGCTTGCGGGGGCAACGTTGAGCCAACGCAAATGTTCCAGAACGCGTCTCCTAGTGAGTCGACGGTAAGAAATGGCCCCGCACGTTAGCTCGGCACGGGGGGAACCCGTCCGCTGACAACTCAGTTTAGTTGCGGATCGACGAGCACCATGGTCGGAATAGCAGTCTCCAAGATGAGATGGGCCAACTGGCGCACGACCCCAAAAGATGGGACTGTACCGTCATGCGCGGACGAAGAAAATCAGGGCTAAAGACTTATCGCGCCAAGCGCCGCTTCGGCGTCACCAGTGAACCGAAAGGCAAGCTAGCGCGCAAGCGTGGGAATGCCTTCGTCATCCAAAAGCACGCGGCGCGGCGACTGCACTATGATCTTCGTCTCGAACTCGATGGTGTGATGAAGAGCTGGGCAGTGACGCGCGGCCCCAGTCTTGTGCCAGGCGAAAAGCGCTTGGCTGTACAAGTCGAGGATCACCCAGTCGCCTACAACAAATTCGAAGGGACGATTCCCCAGGGTGAATATGGGGGCGGCACGGTTATGGTCTGGGACCGTGGCTATTGGCAAACGGAAAGTGACCCACACAAAGGGTTGGCTAAAGGCCATCTGGCCTTCACTCTCGATGGCGAAAAACTCAGCGGCGGCTGGCATCTGGTGCGTATGCACCGTCGACCAGGAGAGAAGCATGACAACTGGCTCCTCATCAAACAGCATGATGAGGCCGAACGCTCAGCCCACGATAAGGATATCCTGGAAGAGAAGCCTCTCTCGGCCGTGACCGGGCGAACGATGGACGAAATTGCGAACGGTCCAAAAAAAGAATGGCGAAGCAATAGAACGAAAGCAAACCAAACAAAGACTCGAGCGTCCACGACTGCCAAGGAGGCGCCCGCGAAGCGTAAGCCCGCACGTGCCGCCGCTATTAAGCTGATGCGCCGTTCCGAAAACCTGACCCCGGCCAAGGACGATCTAGTCGGAGACGCGCCGCATGCCGCTTTGCCCACTTTCGTTCCGCCTTGTCTTGCAACACTTTCCGACAAAGCGCCTGACAGCAAGGGTTGGGTGCATGAAATCAAGTTCGATGGCTATCGCATTCAGGCCAGACTCGACCGCGGCAGAGTCAAATTGCTTACCCGCAAAGGCCTCGACTGGGCCAAAAAATTTCCTAGCGTTGCAGCGGCAATCGCAAAGCTCCCGGCCACGAGCGCATCAATCGACGGCGAGGTCGTTGTCGAGGGCCCCGACGGACTCTCCAGTTTTTCGCTCCTCCAGCAGGATTTGAAAGAATCACGGCACGATCGGATGGCCTTTTACGCGTTTGATCTTATGCACCTCGACAGCAAGGACTTGAAACCATTGCCATTGAGCGCGCGTAAGGATGCACTAGCGAAATTGATCAAACGACAACCCAATCGCGGGCCGCTCCGCCTGAGTGAATCGCTCACCGATGCTGGCACGACACTGCTTCGTCATGCCTGCAAAATGGGCTTGGAGGGCATCGTGTCCAAGGTTGCTGACGCACCGTACCGTTCGGGGCGAGGGCACGACTGGGTCAAGACCAAATGCTCGGAACGTCAGGAGTTGGTCGTCGTGGGGGTTGTCCCCTCGACCGCGGATGCGCATGCGGTGGGCGCCCTGGTGCTTGGTTTCTTTGACCATGACAAGCTGCGCTATGCAGGACGTACTGGGACCGGCTTCACCCACGAGACCGCCCGTTCGCTCTTTCGCAAGCTCAAAGCGCTGGAGACAGCCAAGGCACCTCTCGAAATCATTCCCCCCGAAGAGCGAGGTGTCCGTAAGCCGATCTGGGTTGAGCCTAAAATAGTGGTTGAAGTTGATTTCCGCGGCTGGACCCATGGAGACCGTGTGAGGCAAGCGTCATTCCAGGGCGTGCGAGAGGATAAGTCAGCCAAGAACGTCGTGCGCGAAAAGGCGATCGTAATCGCAAGGCGCGCAGAGAGCGTAAAACGCAGCGCGCTGGTAAAAAAGAACGACGTCAGCATCGCGGGTGTGCATCTTACGCATCCGGACCGAGTCTACTGGGAGGACGCCGGCATCACCAAGCGCCAATTGGCCGAATTTTATGTACAGGTGTGGAAGTGGATGCGTCCCCATCTCGTGGGTCGACCCATCGCATTGGTGCGTTGCCCGGAGGGAGCATCCGGCCAGTGCTTCTTTCAGAAGCATGCGCGCGCCGGCATCCCCACCGAACACCTGCACCTCGTTGCTGAAAAAGGCGACAAGATCATTTCTATCGCCGATCTCGATGGCCTGATCGCCTTGGTGCAGGGTGGTGTGCTGGAAATCCACACCCGCGGAACAACGATCGACAATCGTGAAAGTGCCGACCGTCTGGTATTTGACCTCGATCCGGGGCCTGGCACGGGCTGGAAGGACGTAGTCGCGGCCGCGTACGACGTGCGTGAGCGGTTATCTGCGCTCAAGCTCAAAAGCTTTTTGAAAACATCGGGTGGCAAAGGGCTGCACGTCGTTCTTCCGATCAAATCGACACCCTGGGAGGAAGCAAAAGCATTCACGAAAGCGATCGCCGAGTCCATGGAAGCCGAAGAGCCGGACCGTTACGTTTCGACGGCAACTAAAGCGAAGCGAAACAAACGCATCTTTGTCGACTATTTGCGCAACAGTCGTGAAGCGACAGCTGTGGCGCCCTACTCCACCCGCGCACGCCCTAATGCACCGGTTTCAGTACCGATTGAGTGGTCGGAATTGACTAGTTTGAAAGCCGCCAACCAATACACTGTGAAAAACCTCATGCAGCGCCTGTCGCGCCAGCGCAAAGATCCCTGGGCCACGATCAGCAGCGTCAAACAATCGCTGCCGCAGCTGAAATAAAAACTTTTTGCGGTTCCGATGCTCTTGGAACATGGAACCCGCCAGCGCGTTGGCGGTCGGGCACACTGTTATCCAGGGCCACCAATATGAACAAAAGCAAGAACAATCATGATCAGGCATCAAGCAATCACTCGCCGGTTCTGACGCAATATTTTTCCCAGTTTGCCCATGCCACCTCTATGTGGACAGGTCATCCGCTAGCATTTTTGCTGGCGGTCGCCGTGGTCATCGTCTGGGCCGCGACAGGGCCGCTGTTTGGTTATAGCGATACGTGGCAGTTGGTTATCAATACCGGCACCACGATCGTGACCTTTTTGATGGTATTCTTGATTCAGAACACCCAAAACCGAGATACGATGGCAATCCAGCTGAAATTGTCCGAACTCGTTCTCGCAATGAAAGGCGCGGAAAATAAATTCGCGGCGATCGAAGACCTGACCGATGATGAACTTAAGGCGCTTCACGACGAATGCCGCGTCAGAGCGGAGATGACCCTGAGCCATCTGGAGAAACGAGCAAAGCCCCCTCCGAACAATCGCAAGTCGCGTCCGGCTGCAGAACGCGCGAAGACATCCGCCCGTTCTTCGTGATTTACGGGTCTTTTCGTGGAACTTTCATTCTGCTAACCAGTTCGCTGAACGACGGGCCCGTCACGGGCGGGAGCCTGGGAATGACATTCAACGGCCGAGCGATAGCAGCACTTGTGGTCGCGTGCTGTACAACGTGTACAACTGCTTTCGCTCAGAGTCCGCGAGGATTTACAGGGATCGCCGCCTTCTACAGTACGAACTACTCCGGCCGCACGGCCTGTGGCGAGCGCTACGACCCGAAAAAATATACCGCTGCGCATCGCAGTCTTCCATTCGGCACACACTTGCGAGTTACAGACCCGCGATCCCAGCGCAGCGTCATCGTCGTCGTCAACGACCGCGGGCCATTCACGAGGGGTCGCGTCCTCGACCTTTCCCTCGCCGCCGCCCGGGCTCTACACATGGTCGATCGCGGATTGATGAAAGTGACGGCCGTCGTCGAGTAATCATCGAGCAGTCAATTCCAGCCCGTATCAATGCGGTTTGCGGCCATGCGGGGATTGGCCCCCATGGGCAAACGTTGATTTGAGCTATAGTGATGATCTCACCCCTTTTTACCCACTAAAATCCCCAAGGATGCAAATATGCCCGCCAAGCGCCCGGCGCCACGCCTCGCCCTGATCGACGAATCACGAATGACTGACGCACAGCGTGCGCTGCTCGCAAGTCTTCGGGCTGGACCGCGCGGCACATCAATCACACCACGCGGCCCTTTTGCCGCTTGGATGCATGCGCCGGCGTTCGGCGAACTCGCGCAAAAGTTAGGCGCTCACTGTCGTTATCAAACAGCGCTTCCGCCGCGACTGTCTGAGTTCGCTATCTTGTGCACGGCAAGGCTCTGGCGCGCGCAATATGAATGGTTTGCGCACGCTCCGATGGCCGAGAAAGGCGGGGTGAAGCAAAAAACTATTGAAGACTTGCGTCTCGGTCGGACGCCGAAAACGGCGCCGAAGGACGAGCGTGCGGTCTACGATTTCGTCCAAGAACTTTACAAAAGCCGCCGAGTGACAGATCGAACCTACAAACGCGTGCAGTCTGTTTTGGGGGACGCGGCGACCGTCGAACTGGTTGGGATACTCGGTTATTACGCGCTCATTTCCATGACCTTGAATGTTTTCCGGATGCTGCCCCCGGAAAATGAAAAATTGGCATTCCCTGAGTCCAAATAGACGATCGTGGTTGGTCCCGACGCACGAACGCGCGCCGAGACCAAACAGATTGGGAAGCGTGATGCCTCCCTATCAACAGTCGCGGCGAGTTTTTACGATTACGTTGCCGTTCGGCAGTCGGGTCTTCACGCGCACGACGCGGCACTCGGCGTGGTGGTGACGCCACCCGTAGTGATGACCGTCATCAATATGCTCACGAACACCTACATCGCGATCGTGCACAACAACTTGCGCAGATACTGGAGCGGCGCCAACAAGCACTGCCCCGACTGCCGCACCTAGAATGACCATTCTCATATCAGCCTCCTCTGTTTCCCCCGGGCCCGGAGAAACGCAGGAGCTTCAAAAATGTTTCCTGTTCTTAAAAGTTTTAGCCGTGACCGGCGCACGTTAGTTGTGTGGTGTGGCAATTGCCGATTGATGGCAGTATCGATACACCTTTTCTCAGCGGCCGTGCTGCATTTGCATTTTATCTGATGATGCGCCGGTCTGGGCGCCAATACCCCGAACAGCGAACTCAACGGCGACATTACCGGCTTTCTCGAATTCCAGTGTCGCCTTGACGTGCTGACCCTCCTCAAACTGAGCTTTCAGCCCAACAAACATTAAATGATAACCTCCGGGCTTGAACTCGACCGTTTGCCCCGGCTTGATCTCAAGACCCTTTCCGAGGGGACGCATTTTCATCACGCCATTCTCCATACTCATCTCGTGAATTTCGAAACGGCTGGAGGCATCCGATGAGCCTCCAAGGAGGCGGTCGGGTACGTTACCCGTGTTGGTGATCGTCATGTAGGCTCCCCCAACAGAAGCACCTTTTGGTGTGGCGCGTGCCCAAGCAGTAGAAATTTTCAAGTTCCCGACTGTGACTTCCTCGGCGTACGTTGAACTGGCCCAACCTAAGAAGGCGATGGCAACAAGAAATATGCGGATCATGAACGAACTCCTGCGAGCTCTTTACCGGACGAAAGAGCCATTCGCCACATTGCATTTTGTTGGCATATCACGTGCTCCCGGAGGGGTCGCCGCCCTTTCTTCAGCAGTCGAATGCAAGCGGCGGGCGTGCTAAACAGCGTTATGCCCGATCGGAACTCCCCATCGTCCGCCGAGAAAGAATCGCGTGTCGTCGACTTCCGGCGTAACAACGTTCGAAGGCCGCCTCCACCCTCGGCTCCGGTCGAGGACCTGGCAAAATACGAGCGCGATGAGAGTTCGGACGATTATCGACACCGCATGATTGTAAACATAACGGTATTTGTTTTCGTGGTTGGACTGATCGGTGCAGGAATTTGGCTTGCCGATACCATGGCCGCGATGCGCAAGAATCAGGACTGTGTGCTTTCGGGACGTCGCGGATGCACGCCGGTCGAAGCGCCCAAAGACCGGTGGTAGTTTATGGGACACGGGGACCCTGGCCCCAGAAAGCTGCCAATAGGCAGATTCCCTGCTAAGTGGCCGTCGCCATTGAACTTGCCCCTGTGCTTCGCTATACGGGCTTCCAATTGCTTGCCAGCGAAAGTACGAATTGGGGGCTGTTGCGCAAGCACGGGCGCGTTGGCCGCCTACTTGCCAGAACTCCAAATCAACCAGAGAGTTACCGATGTCTTCGACGTTCGACACCATCGCCAATATTATCGCTGAAACTTGTGACATTCCGCGCGACTCCATCAAACCGGAAAGCCACGCCATTAATGATCTCGGGATCGACAGCCTCGATTTTCTTGACATCGCTTTCGCTATTGACAAGGCCTTCGGGATCAAACTTCCGCTCGAGCAGTGGACGCAAGAGGTCAACGACGGCAAGGCCACGACAGACCAGTATTTCGTTCTAAAGAACTTGAGCGCCCGTATCGACGAACTTGTCGCTGCCAAGGGAACTTAAAGCGCGGTCACATGCGTCTTGAGTATTTTCAGCTAATTGACCGCATTATCGATCTTAAGCTTGCCGACCGTAAAATCTCCGCCGAGACAACGGTTCCAAACACAAGCACGATTTTCGAAGGTCATTTTCCCGGGTTTCCACTGATGCCCGGCGTGCTGTTGATCGAAGCCATGGCTCAAACTTCGGGCTGGCTCGTGGTCGCTGCAAATCGCTTCGAGCGCATGCCATTTCTCGCCGCGGTTAAGGACGCCAAGCTTCGAATGTTTGTCACGCCCGGGCACAAATTGTCAGTGGAGGCCGACCTTGTTCACGAAGGATCGGGATACGCGATCACGCAGGCACGTATCTTGTTCGACGGCAAGCCCATCTGTGATGCGACGCTAACGCTACGTGTCCTCGATTTTCCAAACGCCGAAATGAAACTGCGGATGCGCGAAGCCGCCTCGCGAGTCGGATTCCCGGGCGAGGTGCTGCCCAATGGCTGAGAGCGCGCGGGAGGTCTGGATCACGGGGATCGGTATTGTTTCTTGTCTCGGTGAAGGACCGGTCGCGCATTGGCAGAAGTTGATGGAAGCGCGTCCGAGTGCCGATGCGGCTACATTTGCTCCTTTCATCGTGAATCCCCTGGCACCGATCAATTTTGATGTCCAAATCCCCAAAAAGGGCGATCAACGCCAGATGGAAAATTGGCAGCGGATTGGCACATACGCTGCAGGCCTCGCACTCGATTCTGCGGGCGTTAAAGGCAACACCGAAATCTTGCCACGCATGGACATGATCGTTGCCGCCGGCGGGGGTGAGCGCGATCTCACGGTCGATTCGAATATTCTTAGCGGGATTACGCGGGCTGCAAATCCGGCCGCTTTTCTAAATGAGCGCCTGATGAGCGATTTACGGCCGACCTTATTTCTTGCTCAACTCTCTAACCTGTTGGCTGGCAATATCTCGATTGTTCACGGGGTAACAGGCTCGTCGCGCACCTTTATGGGAGAAGAATCCGCCGGCATCGACGCGGTACGTATCGCCCACGCGCGCATCGGCGCGAGACAAAGTGACATTGCTCTAGTGGGTGGCTCCTACAACGGAGAGCGACCTGATCTTCTGATGCTCTATGAGTTCGCTGGCATGGCATTGAAGAATAAATATGTGCCGATATGGGAGCGCGGGGATGGCAAAGGCGGTTTTGCGTTGGGTTCGCTAGGTGCCTTTCTTGTAATTGAGGCGCGCGATCATGCAGAAAGGCGCAGCGCCAAACCGCTGGGCCGCCTGATCGCGGTAGTATCCGACCGCGCTAACCGGCAACCTGGGACAGTTGCCGAGACGCTTTCGCGGCTATGGGATCAAATCAAGGACAATATCAATATCGGTCACGCGGCGATCCTCTCTGGCGCGACAGGGGCCGATCCTGCGACCGCGGAGGAGCGTCAATTTCTTGAACGGCATGCTGATCTTGCCGTGCGCGCCACCGGATCATATCTCGGTCACGGGTTGGAGCCGCAATTTCCTATGAACATCGCACTGGCCACGGTCGCGCTTGGTCATGGTAGGCTGTTTCCGCCCTGTGACTCGACGGGCTTGGAGCGGCCAATGGACGGGAATTTGACCCAAGTCCTCGTGACCGGTGTCGGGCATTGGCGAGGCGAAGGCTTCGCGCTAGTCGAGCGTGTCGGCTGAGGAGAACAGAAATGGCAGCGTCGGGCAAAGACAAATTGGGGCGGCCACTCGTGGTCGTAACTGGTCTCGGTGTAGTTACATCGCTCGGCGCGGGTCGATCTGACAATTGGGCGAAACTCACGGCCGGCAAATCCGGGATCAAGACGATCACTCGTTTTCCCACCGATGGGTTAAAGACACGCATTGCCGGCACCATTGACTACCTGCCGCCGCAAGCCAGTGCTGCGGCGTTGACAGAATCGTTTGCTGAGTTCGCTGCCGAAGAGGCTATCGCACAATCCGAAGTTGGGAGGCCAGGCCACTTCCCTGGCCCTCTCTTTCTGGCCGTGCCGCCGATCGAGTTGGATTGGCCGCAACGCTTCGAGGTCGGTGCCAGATCGGGCGGCAACGAGAAGGTCACTTATGCGGACATGTCTCGCGTCAGCCCGGAATTTCCGGCCTATCATCGGCGCTTTCTGCTGGGCTCGGTGGCCGACACTTTGGCGGAGAAGTTCGGTACGCAAGGTTCCCCTATTTCGCTTTCCACCGCCTGCGCCTCGGGTGCAACGGCAGTTCAACTCGGAGTCGAGGCGATTCGCCGCGGCGAGACCGACGCCGCGCTCTGTATCGGCACCGATGGTTCAATCAACCCCGAGGCGGTGATCCGCTTCTCCCTACTCTCCGCCTTATCTACGAGCAACGACTCGCCGCAGACTGCGGCCAAACCGTTCTCAAAGAATCGCGATGGCTTCGTGATGGCTGAAGGTGCTGGCGCACTGGTGCTTGAGAGCTATGATGCTGCGAAAGCACGCGGAGCCAAAATCCTTGGCGTACTCGAAGGCTGCGGCGAGATGACGGACGCTTTCCACCGTACGCGTTCGAGCCCCGATGGCAAGCCGATCATCGGATGT
>Ga0126381_100003734_pt1 | contig 16514 bp, 11 predicted proteins | sample PanSoiMetPlot_28_FD_96465 | JGI IMG/M metagenome (GOLD analysis project Ga0126381, IMG submission 96465) | Tropical forest soil microbial communities from Panama - MetaG Plot_28 | ecosystem: Environmental > Terrestrial > Soil > Tropical forest > Bulk soil | place: Panama | collected 2016-02-17 | reverse complement strand
TCGAAAAGAGCCAAAATTCTGGGGATCCAAAATGCCTTGAAATCCGAGAGGATCGCTTACAACGCATCCTCACGCAATTTCATTTTCGCCAATTTAGCGAAAAAGAGTTTTTCAACAGCCACGCTTGTTCTCAACAGCTGTCGTCGCGTGTGGAGCGGCACGGCTTGCCGTTGGAATCGCGACGGCACTCCCTCGCGAGCGGATTTTCCTGGTTGTGCTGACACCGATTCGAAGCGTAGCGTTATTCTCGGAAAGAGGTTGTGCAAGAAGACGATGTGGGCGCAGAGTCGATCTAGATTGTTCTCAACGTTCGGGCGTCTGATTCTCGGACTTCTCTTGGGAGTGTCCTGCACCTTCGATTGCCAGGGGTATTCCGTCCTGACGCATGAGGCGATTATCGATGCCGCATGGAAGGACAGCATTGAGCCTGTACTGAGGAGCCGATTCCCCGATGCGACTCCCGAGGAACTACTTCAAGCCCATGCCTATGTCTACGGCGGCGCCATCATTCAAGACATGGGCTACTATCCTTTCGGCAGCCAATTCTTTAGTGACCTGACGCACTATGTTCGGAGTGGCGATTTCGTTCTCGCTCTCATCGCCGAGTCTCACGATCTCAACGAATATGCGTTTGCATTAGGTGCCCTTGCCCACTATGCGGCGGATACTACGGGACATCCACTGGCTACCAATCTATCGGTTGCAATCATGTATCCGAAGCTTGCGAAGCAGTACGGGCCCGTCATCCCCTATGACGAAAAGCCTTCTGCACACTCCCAAGTCGAATTCGGTTTCGATGTTGATCAAGTCGCAGAAGGAAACTACGCACCCGGCGCCTATCATGACTTTATCGGGTTCGAAGTATCTAAGCCCGTTTTGGAAAGGGCGTTCGCGGATACCTACTGCCTTGACATGTCGAGCGTCTTTGGAAGTGTTGATCTGGCCATCGGCAGTTATCGCCACGCCGTTTCATCGGTCATACCCAGAACGACGAGGGTGGCATGGCACATGAAGAGACATGAAATCCAGAACAGCCACCCCAACGAGACTCGGCGTCAATTCATTTACAACGTGTCGCATTCTGCATACCGCAAAGACTGGGGAAATACCTACGAAAAACCAGGGATGTCAGATAGCATCAGGGCGTTTTTTTTGCGACTGGTGCCAAAAGTAGGACCCTTCAGCGCCCTTGCATTTCATCCGCCCACACCAGCCGTAGAACAGTTGTACATGCATAGTTTCAACGAAACCCTGAGAGTCTATCGTGGGATGCTAAATGCCCAAGAGAACGGCCGCCTCCAATTAGCGAATGGCAACCTCGATACCGGAAAACTTACTGAACCTACGGCCTACCGCTTCGCTGACCAAACCTACGCGAAATTGCTCGCTAAGGTCAGCGGGAAACCAATTTCAGACAATTTGAGAAGTGATATTCTCGCATTTTATGCTGATCTTGATGCACCGTTCGCCACCAAGAAGGACCCGAATGGATGGCAAGATGTACTCGATGAACTTGACAAGCTTAAGGGATCGGAATCTGTTCCCGAGCGGGAACATCCTCGGTGATCAGCGAAAGAATGTGAGAAAAGAAACTCCCGGAACCTCTCATCGAAACCGAGTCAACCGGATTGATATTGTGTCGGAAGTAGTGATCCCGAAATAAGCACCTCCTCGAACGGACGTTGAGGCCTCGCTCCGCTTTTACTTTGATCGGCTCGGGTTCGAGGAACCCCCATCCTGCCCTCCCCATCACAGTGGGGATCAAGTGCCAGAACCATCGCTGCGTGAGTGTGGCGGAGACTGACCCCTTGGAGGAGGCTCAGGCTCGCTGATGGACTCCCTTATTGAAATTCTCGAGCATGCGATCGCACGTACGCATGGTGAAGGCGACAATCGGCATCGTTGTGGTCTTATCCGTCGGGCTGGGAAAAATACTGGCGTCGCAGATGTAAAGGTTGCTAACGTCGTGAGTCTGTGCCCACTTGTTAGTGACGGAGGTCTTTGGATCGCTTCCCATGCGGCAGACGCCGGTTTCGTGCAGGCTGGTTCCCGGACGGTTTGGCGTTGTGTCGGCGCCCCAGAGTTCGGCGCCGGCGGATTTGAAGAGATCAATCATCACCTGCTTTGAGTGCTCCCACATGAGAATTTCGTTTGTGCCCCACTCGAAGTGGAATCGAAGTTGAGGGATGCCGAAGATGTCTTTCTTGTCGGGATCGAGGTCGACGTAGTTGCCGGGGGCGGGCAGGGAAGGCGCCTGAATAAGGGCGCTGATTGTGGCCGGATAGTAGCGTTGGATCTCGCGCTTGAACTGCGATCCGAAACCCTCGATCTGGCGGTAGTGCCCTGGGAATTCACCGCAACCGCCGCCCATATAAATGGAGTAGCCGCGGATGAACTTTTCCTCGCGCGGGTTCTTCAGATTCTGCCAACGCGGCATCCAGGAGACAGTCGAGTCTGCAATGTTGTCGGGGGTGGGCGGCTGGCCTACGAGCTGTGGAAGGAAACCATAGCCCGGGCATCCATAGAGGTGATCGCACAAATTGCGGCCGAGCTGGCCACTGGAATTTGCGATCCCGCCGGGCCAATGGCGCGAGCTTGAATTCAGCATGATGTGCGCGGTTTCGACGCATGAGGCGGCCAGAACCACGACCTTGCCATAGACTTCGACTTCCTTGTTAGTCGTGCGATCAACGTAAGCCACCCCTTTGGCGTTGCCGTCCTCGTCAACCAGTACAGCCCGCACCAGAGCGTTCGTGAGGAGAGTGAGCCGCTTAGTGGCTTCGGCGTCCGGAATAGTGAACCACGTTGGGGAGAAGAACGCGCCCACGTCGCATCCGCGGGTGCAGTTGCCGCAGTAGTGACAGGCGGGATGCCCATTGTGCTCGACCGTGAGTTGGGCACAGCGATCGGGCAAATAAGGAACGCCGATTTTTTCACCGGCTTTCTGCAGGATGTAGTCGAAACAGCGGAAGGGCAGAGGTGGCAGATATTCCCCGTCGGGATTACTCGGACGGTTCTGCACCGTACTTGCGACTCCCATATAACGTTCGGCCTTCGTGAACCAGGGGGAGATTTCCGCATAGTCAACGGGCCAGTTTTCACCGAAGCCATCGAGATCGGCGGCTTTGAAATCGATGTCGCCGTAGCGGGCGGAGGAGCGTCCCCAGAAATTCGCCTTGCCTCCGGTGGCCTTGCAACGCTTCCAGTACCAATCGGTGCCAGGAGCGTTGGAATACGCGACGTCGTGCTCGAACAGATCTCTACCTTCGCTGTACTCGGATTCTTCGACGGAATAAGACTCCTGGTGCGCTTTACCGGCAAGGATGAGAGGATCGCCAAACCCGCGGTATTTCAGGTCATATACCTGCCGATGGCGGCGATAATCATCCCTGGGCACGATACGCGGGCCGGAGTTCAAGGCGCAGACGTTCAGTCCAGCCTCGCAGAGAATCTTCATGGCGGTCGCGCCGCCTGCTCCGGTGCCAACTACGATTGCGTCGAAGATCGTGCTTGCCAATGGAATTCTCCGCTGGGTGCGATATCTGCTTGCGAGCCCGCCGGCTGCTTGAGGCGGAGATGCTCGGGATCGTCAAGATGAGTGCAGCCCGGCATCTTGCTCCAGACGACACGCAGGCCCGGGTAGCCCAGACTCTTCAATCCGACCTTGCTCGTGTAGTAGCCGACGACCGTGTAGTCGCGAATCAACCGAAAGAAGTCCCGGCCAGTTTCGGTCGTCGGAGTGAACTTCGCTTTGTACGCAATTTCCTCGAGCAGGCGCTTTTGCTGATCAGGAGTGGCGCCTGCAAAGTTGGACTTGTACTCGGACGTGCTGTGGGTATCGAGCCAGTTCAAGCCTTCGAGAAAACGAATCTGGATATCTTCGCTCTGACGAATTGCGTCCTGGGGAGAGCGGATCTCGCAACGCGGACTGACAGGAACGCGGTTGGCGACCATAAAATCGATAAACTCAGCGACGCCGGCTTCTCTCGCACCCGGTGTCTCGTCAGTGGGGATAATCAGTTCGGCGAGGCGCTCGACGAGACGGTAGTGGTCAGGCGAGAAGAAGAGCGGCTTATAGGCTGCGTCTTTCGCAGCGGGTGTCGGTTGTTCCACATGCTCGGCGCAGGCGAACACCCATAGTTGAAAACCCGGGAAGGTCGCGGCGACCGAAGCGATGGCGATGTAACGAAGAATCTCGCGGCGTTCGAAGTTCTGTCCACCCATGTGAAGACCCGATCAAACACAACTGAAAGCACGGTGGCGCCGGCAAATTCTAGGTTTGCCATGAGAACGGTGTCAAGCAGGAACCGGATAAGAGATAGCGCATTTCAAAAGCGCGCCCCTTCCGTAAGGCTTTGGGGCATGCCGGGCCGGGCACACGCGCCAGCGAGCAGGTCATTTCTTGTCCGGCGTATGATTCCAAAAAACCACATGCACGACGTTGTCGGAAATCGAGGAGTCATGGTCGAGTCGAAACGTTAACCAGGATTCTTAGGTCTGGAAACGCGAATGCCGAGGATACCAATGCGACCTCTCATGACCGTCATCGTTCTGTCTCTCGCTGTTGCCTTCCCACTCTTGATGGAAGGGGCCGAGAGAACGACAATTTCGTTGAACGGAACTTGGGACATCGAGGATTCGCGAGAAGCCGATTCCATCCCAGTCGCCTGGAACCACCGGGTACCGGTACCGGGTCTCGCGCACTCCGCCCAACCGGGCTTCCCGCAGGTCGACCAGTTCGACAGCAGAATGTTGGTCCAAACCCGCGTCGATGACGGGAAGCTTCCCAAGAGCGCGCTCGTTTTTGACGCCGGCGTGCCGCGGCAAAACCGGAACTGGTTTTGGTACCGCCGCACTTTCGAAATTTCCGCCACCCGCAGTGTTGCCATTCTCCGCGTTAACAAAGCCCAGTTCGGATCTGCAGTCTGGCTCAACGGGGTAAAGATCGGCGACCACCTGCCCTGTTTCACGGCTGCTAGATTTGACGTTAGCAAGGCGATCCGGCGAGGGCAGAACGAATTGATCGTGCGAGTCGGCGCACACCCAGGAGTGCTTCCCCTCACCGTTTCGGGTGGCACCGACTTCGAAAAGCTCCGCTGGACTCCCGGTATTTACGACGATGTTTCCCTGGCCCTCAGTGAAAACCCCGCCATCGAAAACGTGCAGGTAGCCCCGAAGATTGCCGACAGCTCAGTACTGGTGCAGACAGCCCTCCACAACCTCGCCAGCAACTCCGTGTCTTTTGACCTCACGCAGAGAGTGCATGCTTGGATGGAGAGCGCTACCGTCGCCGCTTCGGCACCGCAACGTATCACGCTTGCGCCTGGTGAGAGCCGAGTAGTTCTACAGAAACTGACGATCGCAGGGGCGCGTTTGTGGTCTCCAGAATCGCCCAGTCTTTATGTGCTTGAAACCAATACTGGAGGCGACAGCGTCACAACTCGTTTCGGCATGCGGGAACTCCGCTTCGATACCGCTACCAAACGAGCATATCTCAACGGCCGTGTGTACTTCATGCGCGGTTCCAACATCACGCTCCACCGTTTTTTTGAAGATCCACTTTCGGGTACCTTGCCATGGGACGAGGCGTGGGTACGGAAACTGCTTGTCGAAATTCCACACCAAATGCACTGGAACAGCTTCCGGTTCTGCATTGGCCCAGTACCGGATCGATGGTTGGACATCGCTGACGAAGCAGGTTTGCTGATTCAGAACGAATACTTTGTCTGGACCGGGCACGATTGGCATGGCCCCGAAAACCAGGTCCATTTCGATACGGACCAGATGATTCGCGAATACACGGAATGGATGCGAGATAACTGGAACCATCCGAGTGTCGTGATCTGGGACGCAAACAACGAAACCTGGGACCCGACATTCGGCGAGAAGATCATCCCGGCAGTTCGTGGCCTCGATCTTTCAAATCGTCCATGGGAGAACAGCTACAACCCACCCGAGGGTCCGGATGATCCTGTTGAAGATCACCCCTACGAGCACCAGGTCATGGCGGACGGTGGCCCGGCGTTCAGCATGACCACTCTTGAGTACCCAAACGCCAAGGCTCCCGGTGCGCAGACGGGACACGCACTGATTCTGAACGAATACGGCTGGCTCTGGTTGAATCGTGACGGTAGTCCCACCAAGCTCACGAAAAACCTCTATCCGGCACTTCTTGGAAAGGACTCAACTGCGGAACAACGCCTCGCCCTGAACGCCTACCTCCTGGCAGGCCTTACGGAGTATTGGCGCGCCTATCGTCAATATGCCGCCGTGCTCCACTTTGTATATCTCGCGAGCAGCGATCCTGAGGGCGCCACATCGGACCATTTCCGAGACATAAGGAAGCTCGAACTTCACTCCGAGTTTCGCGACTACATGAGCAATGCATTTGCGCCCGTTGGAATTTACCTTAGCTTTTGGCAGCCGTCTGTCGCATCCGCAAATTCATATTCACTTCCCGTGATGCTGGTCAACGATTTGGATCACGAAGTGGCGGGCACGCTTACGATAGCGCTCGATAATTTGCATGGTGAACGAATTGCCACTCAAATGACAAAGTTCAAGATTGCTCCCGTCGGCCAGGCGACCATGTACAACGATTTCAAGTTTCCACAAACTACCGGCGATTTTCTTTTGCGCGCTATCGTCGTGTACCAGGACAATGGTGCCGACGTGTCCACGCAAAGCCGACGCTTCGTTAAGGTCGTCGAGCCTGAGAAGAAGACAAACTGAATTCCGGAATCGTCCTTCTTAGGTACACTGCCCGGCATATGGCCACTGGCCACTTGTACTATGCCAACAATATTTAACTTCGAAATGCTCCCACCGGGAATTACATCTCTGAAGGAGATTCAGTAGAAAAGCGCGACGCTATTGTGCTGTTGTATAGATGCGGCAGAGGATTGGCGAGAGGATCAGCCGATCTCGACGCGCCAGAAATCCATCCCGGTGACTCGCAGGATGCGCGGCTTGCCTTCGAATATGCAAAGGAACTCTGCCGTATCTGGGACCCATTCTTCGTCACCTATCCGAAAGAGCCGTGCGCCGATGCGATGCAGTGGATTGCCATCGAGCATGAGTTGATCTTTCGACACATAAACGAGCGCGTCACCGCCCCACGGGCTTTCGCTGCGGTATCGGCCGGCGAAGGCTTCATATTCTTTCGGCACGGTGAAGTTGCGCGGTCCCGAATACTTGCCGTTCACATACCAATCGGAACCAAAGCTGACCTCGACCACCGGCCCAGTCGGCTTTTGCGAATCGCCGTTGGGTGCTGCAGAGGCATTCGCCGGCTGCGTTCCCGATTTTGAGCTCTCCACCTGCGCGCGATTAAAGACAAAAGGGTGATTGGTCCAGACACCTTCTATGCTGGAGATGAAATTGTCGTCCTGGGTGTGCTGCAAAGGAATCGTGTTTCCTTCGTGCAACAACGAAAGACGTTTGCCCTCAATCGCGAATTCCAGCTTCCGTTTATCGCCATCCGTGAACGTTCCCGCATAGTCTGCGGCGTTGTCCACCTCGAGCGAATTGGCGATCGCTGGTGCCATGGGCAGTGCCTTCCTTTCGCGTTCGGCACGAAGCAGGCGCACGGCGTACTCTGTCACCGCCTTCGGCCGGTAGCCCTGCATGGCGTTGATCGAGGCAAATGCCGCCACCCCGCCATCAAGGTCTACGTGAATTGATGATGCGAAAGCAACCATGCCGCCCGTGTGGCGCAAAATTTTGTGTCCATCGAGCGTGTCGACCGCGATGCCGTAGCCGTAGCTTGCCGTCTCGCTGAACTCTGGCGCTTTGATATAGGGCGTCGACATCAGTGAGAAACTTTGCTCGCTGACTATCCGCTTGTTCGGCCCCTGTCCGTGATTCAGGAGCATGCGCGCATATCGCGCCATATCGTTGGGCGTGGAGACAATGCACCCGGCGGTATCGTCCATCACCAGGTTGGGTGCAGGCGAGAGCCTCCCCTGGCGTGGATACACCTGGTCGTCCCAGAATGGCTGGTACCCGACGGCTGCGCGGCCCCGCGATGCTGTGCTAATCACGCCGACCGTCTCAGTCATTTCGAGCGGAGTGAGAATCCGTGCCTGAACGCACTCCCGCCAGGAACAGCCATCCAGTTTCTCAGCCAGCAGCCCGAGAATGCCGAAGCCCGTATTGCAGTAATGAAAGTGTTCGCCCGGTTTGAAGCCCTGCACCAGGCGTGCATTCGGGTCGCCAAGAAAGACGCCCAAGTTGTTGGGCAATCCTGAGGTGTGCGTCAGCAGGTGATGAATCGTGATCGGGCCAAAGGGTGTATCGATCGGCAGTTCCGGCAGATAATCGAGCACGGGTTTCTGCAAGTCCAGCTTGCCTTCGTCATGCATCTGCAGCAGCACCAAGGCAACAAAAGATTTCGTGATAGAGCCGATCTCGAAAAGATGGCGCTCGTCTACGGCAATGCGCTTATCAACATCGGCGAAGCCGTAGCCGGCGGTTCGAACGATTTTGTTGGAATCGGTCAAACCGAGCGACATACCCGGAGCGTTCATGGCCTTCATGTACTCGACGATATAGGCGTCAAGGCCCTTTTCAACGGGAGTCGCGGCGGCGGGCTGAGGCATCACTGCGCGCATGGCCGGCGTCCAGAACACCGGTGTAGCAAGAGCGGCGCCAACGCTGCGCGTCAGGAAACGCCTACGGCTCATACCTTCGATGGACATTGGTGAAGGGAAGCCGGAAGTTTCATTGACTGCCCGGCTCGACGCGATGCTACACATTGAAGTCATTTTCGTCAAAGATCCTATTGAGATCGGATTTCAGGTTGCGCTACGCGACAGTTTTCTTTGGGACAAATCAGGTCCAGGGTTCTTACGAGACAGATTTCACCTAACTGTTCCGGTCTTGCCGTTCAGAGGTCATGGATAGGACGAAGCCAACCTGCCGCAGAAGTTTAGCTAGTCATGATTCAGGACTCGGACTGTTATACATCGCGCTGCGCATTTTGAGATCCGAATTGCTGTTCGAGCTCAGTGTCCGCAAACCCAGCGAAAAAGGAAGATCCGGGGGTTCTCGCCTGCACGATGTTCCGGAGCCCGGGAACTTACGTCAAATCGAAGCCGTTCCGACAATTTAACCCATTAGTCGGAAGCCTTGATTGCAATCCAAACGTGTGCAGTTGATGCGGTTTTAGCTGGCAGCTTCTACGGAACAACGCGAACTCTCGGACTGTAACCTTGCCATAGTCAACTATCGTCTCCTGGCCCCGTTTAACGAGGCGGTCATTCCGCTTTCTCCACTGATCATCTGCATTCCGTTGTACAATCTCGCCGCTTCACGCTGGAGATAAGTAGTCTTCCGAATCGAATCTGGGGATCCGAACAACATCTCGCGCGGCGGTAACCCCGTGCTGTCTCGCGTTTCGTCTTCTCAGGGTTTGTGCCGCCCAAGGAGGCTTAAAGAATGAGGATGTCGAAAGCTGTCCCCGTGTTCTTGTCGCTTCTGCTCAGCATTCCATCATTGTCGCAAGTAACATCCACCCGCCTGGGTGATGGAACTGGCGAAGACTGGGAACCCGCCGTCATGGCCTTCACCGGAACATACGTGTACGCGCTCTGGCCCCATTTCGGGTCCACCACATACAAGGACACGTCAGGCGCGACCTGCCTACCCTATTCCCAAAAAGCCAAAAGCGGGACCACTACCGCCTATATGTATTTCCAAATGTCCAACAACGGTTCATGGAGCACTGTGGTGATTCCCCGCTGTCCTGTAAATGGCAACGTGGTTGATGCCCAACTCGCCATAGGCGCGAACGGACGCTTGTTTGCCAGCTACATGGACGGAAATACGCAATACACTCCGATTGAGGTGATTTACTCCGACGACCACGGTTCAACCTGGAGCAACCCTGTCGACGTGACAAATGGAGGCAGGGGCGACAAAGATATGCTGCTAGTTGACAAGAACAACAATGTGATCGTCGCCTACGAGAATGGTGGCAAGCAATACGTGAGCGTGAGTACGAACGGAGGTACCAGCTTCACAAAAAAGCAAGTCACGGTTGCACCCAGCGGTGTGGCCCTGGCGACCGGAGCCGTTCTCGACACACAGGGCAATGCCTATTTCGCATGGTCTGGAACAAATAATACCGGCAAAGGCCCGACTACGTTCTACTTGCTAAAGTCGAACAACCTGTTTTCGACATCTTCAGTCACTACGATCGACGAAGGCGAAGGCGAGCCCATTGTTTCCGGGGCCGGGTGGGACTACTGGGGCGGCTCCATACAGATCGGTGTGCAGCCCAGGACACCTCCTGCAACTGATCGCCTTATCGCCGTTTACAACGCTGGAGCCGGCTCAAACGGTTCTCCCGAGCGCATCTACACCAAGTATTCCGACACGCTGGGAGCAAGTTGGAACATACCGTTCAACGCGTCAAATTGGCCCAATGGATCGCAGTTGTCGCTTGCACCGACTGGGGTGTGGCACGGATTCCCCTCGATAGCTGGCTCTTCCTCGGTGGTGAAGGTTATTTGGATGGATAACCGAGCTACTCCCGGTGGCAACTATACCTGCTCGAGTTCTACCACGATGGGAGCGTGCGGAGTGTGGAATGTCTACCTCCGCAGCAGCACCGACGGAGCCACCAACTGGAGTTCAGAACAAGTCATGACGCAGGCGACTCCTTCTCGCGATTATCAGACTTCCGCAGGTTTCGACCATCCCTACGGCGATTACACGGAAACGGTGACCGACGGGACTGGGAATTTCTATTCTGTTTGGGCTGAAGGAGAATCCTACGTCGGGAGTGGCGACGTCTATTTCGCCAAGGATTGAGTGTCTGCCACAACCTGCTACAGGAATTCTCCAATGCGCGTTTACTTCCTGGGCGTAACAGCAACGATTCTGGCTCGCGAGGATGTTCTTGCTGCTGCGCCCGAGGTAGATGTCACCGACGACGGTCTCGATGCTGCCGATCAGCCGATTAAGAATGCTCGTTGGTGACTGTCTCTCGCTGTGGCGTGAATTTCTTGCACTGACACAGTACAACGTGGCGAGGATCGTCCATTACCAGCACTTCCGTGCTGCAAGGGCCGGTTGTATGATTTGCCTCAGGATGTCCGCACTCGCAAATTTGCTTGCTCATAGTCTAAGTTCTCCCACGATTTCGGAATGTCGGTGAACGAGCGGACTCAGTTTTCGCTACTTATTCATCGGGAGTTTGGTGGATGTGCCCGCATTGCCGACCTCTGAGGAGCGATCCATTCCGATCATCAGTTTGCACAAGACACCGATCCCCGGCGGAAACGAGGCCGAAAGATGTGTAATCGACGGAGGAAAGTTACGCGTTGGAAGGCGGCAGGAGAAGCGCCAACTTGCGCCACCGTTGTCGGGCTTACATACAGTCCCAAGAATTGCGCGAGTGGCGAGTCCAAGTGCGGTCGATTTTTGCAAAAGGCGGCCAGCATGGCAGGTCGTCGAGGCGCGCGACGGCGTGCAATTCGGTTGAGGAAGAAAATCTATTAGGTTTTGACTATAGTGCACACTCCCAAAATGCGAGCTATCAGCTCTGAAACTTCTTGCCCCCCTGCAGCAATATCAATCGCGGCCTTGGTTTCGTATTCGTGCTTTTGCGGAGCGGCTTGTAACCCGGTTCGATTTCACCCCACAGACCAGCCCTTATCAGCACCTGAGCGAGGAGTCCGCACTCATGGTTGACAGAAATAGGTCCTGCATTCTTTAGTCGCTCCTGTCGGTATGCAAGAATCTCGCCGATCGTGATTTCGCACAGGGGGCGACTGCCAAACGTCTGATTCAGGATCTTGAGCCATTTCGCATAATCGATGAAGGTTATGCCGCTGATCTCTGCGCCTCTGCTTTCGAGCCAAATATTGGCAGCTTGTGCGAATGGAAGTCTAGAAAACGGGGTGGTAGCTTCGTGCATAACCATATTGCCTCCTGAGCAAGGCGATTTGGTTAGGATTGGGTGTCTGTTTCCTGCGTTCGCTCGGCCCGCCTGGAAATGGCCGGACAAAACTCTGCGCCCGGGGCTTTCGTGCGTCAATGATACCTCCTGCTACTCCTACAAATTTCCTCACAAATCGACTGCAACTGTCGTTGCTCTGGAGCAAAAAGCGAGCCCCCAGCACATTGACACTGTGACTCTGATCCGTTTGAGGGGCGTGTTCGAGCACTTGTGCGATTGTGTTTCCTTGATGCGATGACATTAGTCCTTATTCTTTAGCCATCGCGAAATCTAGTAATAGAAGCAACATTACGAAGGCCGACTTGAATCCCAACCGTGCCTTATTCAGCTTTTCACCCCTCAGTGAATGAGGTTTCGGTATGGGCCGTATCGCGGGTACATTCGGTGCGGCCTTTTTTTCTGCATTGGCCCGAGTTTGGCTTCTCTGTCACTTTGGACAGTAGTAGCGCCGCCAGACTCCCTTCAAAGATTGGTACAGGCAGTCGAGAGAAAGGGCCGCCCATGTACCGCGAAGAGGTGTGGGCGGCTTTTTCGTGCTTGACGCGGTCTTCGTTGGAGATATGACTCGCAATTGCGTTGGGGCCGAAACGTAGTCATCGGGTCCAACTCTTGCGGGGAAGAGGAGCTGTATCCGGAAAAACGATGTACCTGTGCCGGCCTCAGCGCTCTCGCAACTCGTGACTCACCAAACTCCTATCGACACAGCCGTCGCGAAACTGGCCGCTCTTGCACAAGCCAAAGGAATCAGCATCGATGAGCTCATTGAAATGCTCAAGTCCTGCGCGTCGGTGGCCGACATTCTTGCCGCCCTCAACACAAGGGAAAAAGCCTAGTAGTCGATCCAGCTAGCACCTTTGAACTACCCTTCAGGGCACCTTCGATCAATTGGCAGCTTTCAGTTGACGATCTAGTGTTGTGCGTATAAGAAGGCCGCGTCGGTTAAGAATCGGACTGGTGTCCGAGTTCAGGAGCCACTCGATGACCTTGGTAACTTGGTCACACCCTTGATGGCCGTAAGAATAACGTTGTGAGGGTGTGTCTAACCACAAGTCAGAGAGTATGGCTGGCTACGAGTTGGGTGATTGTCGTTCTCGGAGCGATCCTCTCTCTCTTCTCGCATCCTTCTTTCTTCCTCACCGCTGCTGGAGATGTAATCCAAACTTTTCTTCTGTGTTCTCTCGCACTTGCCGTCATAGGTAACGTCTACCTCCATTCCGCGCGAATGTTCTGGTTGCTCATGTCGGCCGGCGTTTTCCTGTGGTTATCCGCCCAGATCCTGTGGACCTACTTCGAGGTTCTTCTACGCAAAGAAGTACCGAACCCGTTCGTAGGTGACGTCGCGATCATCTTGCACCTCGTGCCGATGGTGGCGGCGCTCGTATTACGTCCGGAAAGGGAGCAGCCGCGAGGGCGATTGAAGTCACTCGACTTCGCACTCCTTTTCAGCTGGTGGCTTTATCTTTATCTATTCTTTGTCATTCCTTGGCAGTACGTTGTCTTGAATGCTCGCGTTTACGGCTTTAACTTCGATGCACTGTATTTTGCCGGCCACTTGGTTCTGCTGCTTGTAGCTGTAAACGCTTGGCGCACGAGTACCGGTCAATGGCGAACGATATATCGCCGCATTCTGCTCGCGTCTTTGATATATGCGATCGCATCGCTTGCCGCGAGCGTGGCGATTGATTTTGGTCTTTACTACACAGGAAGCTTATACGACGTTCCCCTTCTCATGTCTGCCGTTTTGTTTATGTGGGTGGCGCTCCTCGGATGGCACACCCGAATCACAGCGAGTTCTCTGAACGAGTCCTCCCAATCGGGACACCGGTGGGTAACCACTCTCACTATTGCCGCGGCTGCAAGCCTTCCCATACTCGCCGGATGGGCTGTCTTCTACAGTGATGCGCCGGAAAAGGTTCGGCATTATCGCCTGGGGTTGACGTTGGTAATGATCGTCTTCGTGGGTATTTTGCGATCCGCGAAGCAGTACGTATTGGACAAAGAACTCGCGCGGACCAATGAGGAACTGCAGGAGGCCTCGGTCACAGACGCGCTAACTGGGGTGCGCAACCGACGATTTTTCTTAAGCACAATCGAACGGGACACCGAGCAGGCCCTTCGGTTCTACGCGACGGACGATAAGAGCAATCGCAATCGCGATCTGATCTTTTACTTGGTCGACATCGATCATTTCAAACAGGTCAACGACCGATTCGGGCATCAAGAGGGAGATTTGCTTCTAGTACAAGTGGCGGGGCGAATCAGTACGGCAATTCGATATTCAGATGTCTTAATTCGCTGGGGTGGCGAAGAGTTCTTGATTGTGTCGCGGTTTACCGACCGGGCCAACGCCGAGATCGTTGCGAAACGCGTCCTAGACGCCATTGGAGGCGAAGCCTTTCAACTGGCTGAAGGCAGCATTTGCCGTACCTGTTCAATAGGATGGGTGGCGTTTCCCTGGTGGCCAGCAATCCCCGACACGATCTCCTATCTGGATGTTCTTCAACTCGCTGACCGAGCGTTGTATGAGGCGAAAGGCAGAGGCCGCAACATGGCCATAGGTCTGCTGCCCGAAGCTTCAGTAGGTGAATCCGAAAAAGAACGTTGGGTCTCGGCTAGAGTGGCACCGGACATCGCCGCGGCGAGCGCTGTGGTAACGCGCGGTCCCACTGAAAACGTCGCCGCCACCCGGGAATCGAGCGAGCCTCGCCAGAAAACAGCTTCCGACGACTTCTCCCACGGCGCCAGGGCGCTATAGCGACAGGTGATCAAGAATGCGGAAGGTTCGGCTCTTCCCTAACTTCGTTTCCCATTTCAGCCGTTTTAGGTCAGCTCACAACTCAGTGAGGGAGACACTAATTTGTTTCTCAGCACCCAGACGTGTGCAACAGTTTGAACATCGGCGAGGCTTGAACCGAGTGTGCGATGCCCTGGAAAGCACAAAAAGTCGAAAGGGTAAAAACATTATATTCAGTTATTTACAAAGATCTTGGAATTTTCTCCTTGAATGGCTACCCTTGGCCTCCCAGGTGCACCTTGGTAGATGTCTGTTTCCCGCTCCTTGAACACTTATGCTGGTGCGGGGAGCCCAAAAAACCAGCCTGAACTGGGCCGGCAAATCTCTGCGCCAGCAGCGCCGCGCTGAGATGTAAACGCATCCCAACCGACGCTACGAAACCGGGCGAACCAGCCCGGTTTCCTTTTGAGTTGAATTGAAAAACGGCAGTGATCACCGCTGCCTAAATCTGGTAGTCCTCGTAGAACAACTCTTCGGGCTGGACTCTCCGAGACGCGGCTTTTTCATCATCGATACAGATATCCGGTTCTGCGCCCAACGCCTGGTGCGAATGTTCCTGGAACTTCTCGCGCAGCTCGTGCACTTCAGAAGCAAGTTTGATGATCACATCGGACAACGGATCGCGAATCTCCTTCGGATCCATGATCACCACGCGCTTGCCATCGCGCAGAACAATATGTCCAGGGACGCCGACGATTGTCGAGTTTTCCGGCACGTTCCGCAGAACCACCGAGCCAGCACCCACGCGACAGTTGTCCCCGATCGTGATGTTTCCGAGGATTTTTGCCCCAGACCCGATCGACACGTTATTGCCGATCGTCGGATGGCGCTTGCCTTTCTCCTTGCCGGTTCCACCCAGTGTGACGCCCTGATACAGCGTAACGTCGTCGCCGACAGTCGCAGTCTCTCCGATCACCGTGCCCATGCCATGGTCGATGAAGAGGCGTCGTCCGATCTCCGCGCCGGGATGAATTTCAATTCCCGTGAGGAGCCTGGCAACTTGAGATCCGAAACGCGCAAGGAACCGGAGATTGTGCCGCCACAGCCAGTGGTTCATGTGATGGAACCACATCGCATGCAATCCGGGATAGCAGAATAGAACTTCAAGGTACGAGCGGGCCGCCGGATCGGTCGCGAAGACCGCACCGATGTCTTCTCGCACGGATTTGAAGAAGCTGATCATACGGGGACATCGACCGTGGGCAGTTCCGACGCCTGTTTGCGGAGCGTCTCGAAGAGAATGCTGCTGAGGTAACGCTCACCAAACGAGGGCAGCACAACCACGATCAGCTTGCCGGCATTCTCCTTCCGGCTGGCGACGTTAAGCGCGGCCACCACAGCCGCACCCGACGAAATGCCGACGAGTAAGCCCTCTTCCAGGGGCAGGCGGCGCGCCATGTTGAGCGCCTCGTCGTTCGTAACGGTGATGACTTCATCGATATAGTCGGTGCGCAGAATGCGAGGAATGAATCCCGCGCCGATACCTTGAATCTTGTGCGGCGATGGTTTGCCACCGGAAAGCACCGCGCTATCGGTCGGCTCGACAGCGATCGCTTTAAACGATGGTTTCTTGGGCTTGATGTACTCACAGACTCCGGTGATCGTACCGCCTGTCCCGACGCCCGACACCAAGATGTCCACACGTCCATCAGTGTCATTCCAGATCTCCGGCCCAGTGGTTTCCAGGTGAATCTTGGGATTGGCCGGATTATCGAATTGCTGAAGCATGTAGCCGTTAGGTGTCTTTGCGAGAAT
>Ga0126381_100003733_pt1 | contig 16517 bp, 10 predicted proteins | sample PanSoiMetPlot_28_FD_96465 | JGI IMG/M metagenome (GOLD analysis project Ga0126381, IMG submission 96465) | Tropical forest soil microbial communities from Panama - MetaG Plot_28 | ecosystem: Environmental > Terrestrial > Soil > Tropical forest > Bulk soil | place: Panama | collected 2016-02-17 | reverse complement strand
CCGTTTTATAGTTACCACCGTTTCCTTGTCTTTCGTTCCACTGCCAGAGATAGACACCCATGACTGAACCGTTAATCAAACAGGATACTATAAAGCGACATGGCCTTACCCCCGATGAGTATAACCGGATTGTCGAGCTGCTGGGCCGCGAGCCGAACTTGACCGAGCTGGGTATTTTTTCAGTCATGTGGTCAGAGCATTGCTCGTATAAGTCTTCAAGAGTCCACCTGCGTCGATTGCCAACTACCGGGGAACTTGTCCTCCAGGGACCAGGCGAAAACGCCGGAATAATCGATCTCGGCGGCGGACTCGCGGCGGCGTTCAAAATCGAGTCTCATAATCACCCGTCCTTCATCGAGCCATATCAAGGAGCCGCTACCGGCGTAGGCGGCATCCTCCGGGACGTCTTCACAATGGGCGCCAGGCCAGTCGCGGCCCTGAATTCGCTGCACTTCGGACCACTGGCGATCGACCCCGACATGGCTGACTCCCAAAAGGCCGAGATCTCCCGCAACCGCAGCATCGTTTCCGGGGTAGTTCGCGGCATAGGCGATTATGGCAATTCATTCGGCGTTCCAACTATTGGCGGTGAGGTTCGATTTGACCAGTGTTATTCGCGAAATCCGCTCGTTAATGCCTTTACACTCGGGCTCGTAAGGAAAGAGCAGATCTTCTACGGCAAGGCGGCCGGCATCGGCAACCCCGTTATATACGTCGGAGCCAAAACAGGACGAGACGGCATTCACGGCGCCACAATGGCTTCTGAGGAGTTTGGCCAGGAGTCCGGCTCCAAGCGCCCAACCGTACAGGTGGGCGACCCCTTCCTCGAAAAGTTGCTACTCGAGGCATGCCTGGAAGCAATGAAGGCCGGCGCCATAGTCGGCATCCAGGATATGGGAGCCGCCGGCCTGACGAGTTCGTCAGCGGAAATGGGCGGCCGGGCCGGAACTGGCATCGAGATCGACGTCGACCTGGTCCCTCAGCGCGAGACCGGCATGACTCCATACGAGATCATGCTGTCTGAGTCCCAGGAACGGATGCTGATCGTCGCTGCGGCCGGCAGGGAACGCCAGGTGACCGACGTGTTCAAAAAATGGGAACTGGACGCGGTTGTGATTGGACATGTCACCGCCGACCGCTGCCTGAGAGTCAAATCCCGGGGCAGCGTCGCTGCTGAGATCCCCATAACTGCCCTGACCGATATGGCGCCCGTGTATACTCGCCCCATCGCGTCGCCTTCATTGCCCCCACGACCTGCCCCTGTGAGCCGGCCGCCGGACGAGGACCTCGACTCGGTCTTCATGAAGTTGGTAACCTCGCCGAATATCGCATCCAAGGAATGGGTCTACAAGCAGTATGATCACATGGTACGCACCAACACCGTTGTCCTGCCCGGATCCGACGCCGCCGTAATCCGAATCAAAGAGACCCGCAGGGCCCTGGCCATGACTCTTGACTCGAATGCCCGATATTGCCAGGTTGACCCTCGCGCCGGCGCGCGCCTCGTTGTAGCAGAAGCTGCCCGCAATCTGGCTTGCAGCGGCGCCAGACCTGTCGCCTTGACCAACTGCCTCAATTTCGCTTCCCCCGAGCGCCCCGAGGTAATGTGGCAGTTCAGCGAGACCATCGACGGCATGGCTGAAGCATGCCGGGCCTTCGCAACCCCGGTCACCGGGGGCAATGTCAGCTTCTACAACGAAACCGACGGCAGCGGAATCTCCCCAACCCCGGTCATTGGGATGGTTGGCATAGTCGAAGACATCCACCACGTCACGACACAGTGGTTTAAAAACGACGGAAGCGTCATTATCCTGCTCGGCGAGACCGGCGACGATCTTGGCGCCAGCCAGTACCTCGAAGAGACTTCCGGGCGTATCGAGGGAACCGTACCCGCTCTGGACCTTGAACGCGAGGCGGCCGTAATCGGTGCTTGCCTGAAAATGATACAGGAGGAACTGGTCGAGTCGGCACACGATTGCTCCGATGGAGGCCTGGCCATTGCCCTGGCGGAATCGGCCTTTTCAAGCTATCGACGGCAGGCTGTCGGCTTTAACGTCGATTTGCAAGGCAACCTGTCGCCCGTTGCCTTGTTGTTTGCTGAAACTCCGTCCAGGATTGTTATTGCAGCATCCGAGCAAAAGCTCGAACGTTTGAGACAGATTGCAGCGGAAAGACATGTGCCATTGTCTGTAATCGGTCGAACTGGCGGCAACCGCATGGAAATCATTGTAAACGGCAAGACTGTCATTGACCGCTCTGTCACTGAGGTCGAACAGGCTTGGCGCGGTGTGCTGCCTTCGATCCTGGAAATCTCAGCAATAGTCGCCAGCGAAGAAGGCTTGACTGTCTGAGCCAGCGCGACTCGTTATTACCCCTCCGAGGTTTTGATCATGGTGAATGCAGGCGGAGCGACTCCGGCGGGTACCAGAAGATACGCCGACCGTATGAAACCAGTTGCTGCCTCTGAGCATTTTCGCCAATTGTCTGGTCTGAGTGCCTCTTCCATTGGCCTGGGCACTTATCTGGGCCATTGGGACGACCACACTGATCAGATGTATCAGGAGGCAACAAAGCGGGCAGTCGAGCTTGGCTGTAACGTCATAGATTCAGCAATCAACTACAGGTTTCAGCGCAGCGAACGGGCCATAGGTGCAGCCCTCAAGCAGTTGTTCGATTCAGGCAAGGCCAGGCGTGACGAGATTATAGTCGCTACTAAAGGCGGGTTCTTCGCGTTTGACGGTGAGCCGCCGCGGGATTCGAATAGATGGGTCAAGGAATACCTGATAGATACCGGCGCCGCACTTCCTGGGGACATTGTCGACAGCCATTGCATGTCCCCAAGCTACCTCGAAAACCAGCTTTCACGGAGCATCCAAAACCTTGGCCTGGAGACGATCGACATTTACTACATTCACAATCCCGAAACCCAGCTCGACGGAGTGTCCGAAGATGAATTTCTCGCGCGACTTCGCGCCGCCTTCGAGTTTCTCGAGCAGGCCGCGGCTCTGGGCCGCATCCAGGTCTACGGCACTGCGACCTGGAACGGGTACCGCCAGTCCCAAGAGTCGAGGGGCCACCTCGATCTGGCCCAGATCGAAAGCGTGGCCCGCGACGTAGCCGGTTCCGACCATCACTTCCGCGTAATCCAGTTGCCTTACAACCTCGGAATGCCCGAAGCCCTGACTATAGCCAACCAGATTGTTGAAGGCGACCAGCTTTCGACCCTCGAAGCAGCTACCAGGCTCGACATCGCGGTAATGTGCAGTGCATCAATCTCGCAGGGCCGGCTCACTCAAAACCTGCCCGACTCTGTCGGCAAAGCCCTGACCGGTTTGGTCACCGATGGGCAGCGAGCAATCCAGTTTGTCAGATCGACGCCTGGCGTCACCACCGCCCTTGTCGGTATGGCTCAGCGATCGCACGTCGAGGAGAACCTGATGGTCGCTCGAATACCACCAGCCCCCATCGAAGATTTCCTCGCGATCTTCGGCGACCACGATACCGAATAGCCTCAGGTTCGGTTTGAACTACCAACTTCAGGCGGCCTTTGGATCGCAACCACCTACAACCATCAACTTTCAACCTTCAACTTTACCTTGGAATAGATCTCTTGCACGCGTTCCGTGTGCTCTTTTGATTCGAGACAGCGCCTCAGCGATCCTGAGATTTCCCGGAGGGCCCCCTCCAAATCCGTAGAGATCAGATCGCGCGTCAGACGCTTAGTCTCCAGCAGCGCCCCTCGTGGCTTGGATGCAAGCTTTCTGGCCAGCTCAAGAGCCTTGGGTATCAAGTCCTCGTTCTCATACACGTGATTCACAAGCCCTATGCGGTAAGCCTCATCAGCCGATATGTTCTCGCCGGTCATCGCGAGTTCTTTGGCGCTCGCCAGTCCTATCGTCTTGTACAGTGGGTGTATGACTTGAACCAGTCCCAGATTTATCTCTGCTTGACCGAACAGTGCGTTCTTTCCCGCAAGCCGGATGTCGCAAAAAGCCGCAAGGTCGAACCCGCCGGCTATGGCCGGACCATTCACTGCCGCAATAACAGGCTGCGGCATCTCCCATATCCGGTGAAAGATCCTCAGCACTGAGTCCAGATAGTCCACCTTTTCCTGGACGCCCCATTTCAACAAGAGCTCCAGGTCGAGGCCCGCTGAGAACGCTCGACCGGCTCCGGTTATAACCAGGACGTTGAGGTTTGATGCGCCCTCCGCGTCAGCAAGGGCCGTCGACAACTCGCTCACGAGGTCCGGATGGAGCGCGTTCATCTTGTCCGGCCGATTCAGCGTGACCACCAGGACGGCCCCCTCCCTCCTTGTCAACACGAGCGGTTGGTTAGTACCAGCCATTAGGAATCTCCCTCCATGCCTTGATCTCACAGCCTGAGGCCAAAAAACAATCCCAATTATACCTGGGTTCGAGCCCTCGCCGGTGGTTATTTGAACGGCTGCATTTTTCATGAGATCATTCTCAGTCAAAGCCTGTTCCTCCGGAGAGCCCGCCCTATGGCAATCTTGCGTCCATTCAAAGCGTTGCGTCCCCATGAAGACAGGGCAGCCCAGGTTTCCGCAGTGCCCTACGATGTCGTGTCGACGGCCGAAGCGCGACAATTTGCTGCAGGAAACCCGCTAAGCTTCCTCCATGTTTCACGCGCCGAGATAGATCTGCCCGACGGAACTGATCCCTATTCCGCCGAGGTATACGAGCGAGCCGCCAGGAATTTTGAAAGCCTCAAACGTGATGGGGTCATGTTAGTCGAAAGCGAGCCCGCTTTGTATGTTTACAGACTGCGGATGGGAGATCACGAACAGACCGGCATCGCTGCCTGCTGCTCCATCCAGGAGTATGACTCTGACCTGATCCGAAAACACGAACGGACGCGCAAAGACAAAGAGGACGACAGGACCCGTCATATGATCGCGCTCGGTGCGCAAACAGGACCGGTCTTTCTCACCTATCGGGGTCGCGGCGAAATCGACGAGATCGTGACAGCTGCCAAAAACAATCAGCCCGTTTATGACTTCGTCGCGCCCGATCAGGTTCAGCATACGGTATGGAAGCTGCCAGTAGGCCTCGCCGATTCTCTCACACGCATGTTCGGCGATGTGCCCCTTCTGTACATAGCTGACGGCCACCATCGCGCGGCAAGCGCCAGCCGCGCTGCCCGTCAGCTTGCCACCCAGGCGCCCCCTGCCCCGGCTGAATTCGAGTATTTTCTGGCAGTGATATTTCCCGCGGATCAGCTCAAGATCCTTGCTTATAATCGCGTGGTCAAAGGCTTGAACGGTCTCGATCGCGACGCATTTCTAAAAGCCCTCGGCGAGCGCTTTATCGTAAAACAAGACGCTTCGCCCGAGCCGTCAGTAAAGGGCCAGATGAGCATGTACGTCGGCGGGCGCTGGTATTCGCTCGCGGCCAGGGACAGCCAGAACGAACCTCGGGCAAATGATCCGATATCTTCGCTCGACGTCAGCGTGCTCGAGAAAAGTTTGCTCGATCCGATACTTGGCATCACAGACGTCCGTACCGATAAGCGCATTGATTTTGTCGGCGGGATCAGGGGACCGAAAGCTCTGGAGCAAATCGTCGATGATGGCCGCGCGACCGTGGCCTTTTCGATGTACCCCGTCAGCCTGGACGAGTTGATGGCAATCGCCGACACGGGCCAGATAATGCCGCCAAAATCAACCTGGTTTGAACCCAAGCTGCGCGACGGCCTGCTTATCCATTTACTTCAGTGAGTAAGAACCGTTCTGTCGCAGCTTTTTCTGAAGGAGCTGAAGAAACAACGGCCAATCGCGCCGACGTCCGCTGGAGGGCAGAAGAATGAAGGTGCTTATTGCCGACAAGTTTCCCGACGAGGGTCGCGACGCGCTGATTGCTGCTGGCTGCAGCATCGTTTACGAGCCGGAACTCAAAGAAGATGCGCTTGCCGCTGCTGTCGGCACTACCGCAGCCGACGTGCTGGTCGTTAGGAGCACCAAAGTCTCGGCGTCCATGCTCGAATCAGGCCGGCTGAGCCTGGTTGTCCGGGCTGGCGCGGGGTACAACACTATAGACATCGAGACCGCCGCCGCTCGCGGTATCTACGTCGCCAACTGCCCGGGGAAAAACTCCATCGCTGTTGCCGAGCTTGCATTCGGTCATATCATTGCGCTCGACCGCCGTCTATATGAAAACACCCGCGACTTGAAAGCCGGGCGTTGGAACAAGAAAGAATACAGCAAGGCCAGAGGACTATTCGGCAGGACACTAGGCCTGATCGGCCTGGGGCAAATAGGTCGTGAGATGGTCTCTCGCGCAAAGGCTTTCGGCATGCCGGTCATTGCCTGGAGCAGGAGCCTCACCGAAGACAGGGCAGCGGAACTCGAGGTTGAAATGAGACGTTCTCACCTCGAGGTCGCCGGGTCAGCAGATGTGGTCAGCATCCACGTCGCTTTGAAGAATGAGACAAGGGGCCTGATCGATCAGCAGTTCTTTGATCAGATGAGACCTGGATCACTGTTCATAAACGCAGCCCGGGCAGAAGTCATAGATCAGGCCGCCCTGGAACGAGCGGTGCGATCAGGCAAGATTCGCGCGGCCTTGGATGTCTTCAACGAGGAACCTTCGGGGGGAACCGGGTCGATCGAGGCGGAGGTATTCAAGCTCGATGGCGCGATTGGCAGTCATCATATCGGAGCATCCACCGATCAGGCTCAGCAAGCCATAGCCGACGAAACAGTCCGAATCATCACTGAATACAAAAGGACCGGCCGGGCGCCTAACGTCGTAAACATCGCCAGGAAATCGCCCGCAACCCATCTGCTGGTAGTCCGCCATTACGACCGCGTCGGAGTGCTCGCTGACGTTTTCACCAAGATTCGCGGCGCCGGCATCAACGTCCAGGAAACCGAGAACATTGTATTCGATGGGGCCAGGGCTGCAGTGGCCAGGATTCACCTCGACCAGGAACCGCCTGATGAGGTCGTCCAGGCAATCAGAACTAATACGAGCGATATAATAGACCTCAGCCTCGTGAAGATCTGAAAGCCGTCCCTTCATTGCCGGACCCGTCGAAGACGTACCGCTGGTCAATTTGTTGAACGTAGCCAGCGTCTCACTTGTCGAGGTAATGACACTGCTTTTATCAGTCGTGTTATTCGTGACGCAAAGCGGCCAGAGGGTCCAGTTCTGCCGCTCGCTTCGCTGGGATATAGCAAGCCGCCAGAGCTGTTAGCGCCATCAGCGCTGCAGCGGCGATCAGTGTTGCAGGATCTGCGGCGCCGATTCCGTAGAGCAAGGACTTCACGGATTTAGCGAGTGCCAGCCAACCGCCGAGGCCCAGCAAGACCCCGATTGAGGCTTGTTTGAGACCCTGCCACAAGATCATCTTCGAAATGTCGCTTCTTGCCGCGCCGAGTGCCATCCGAACACCGATCTCGCCCGTTCTCTGAGCAACTGAATAGGACGCAACGCCAAAAATTCCGATCGCGGCTAAAATCAGGGCAAGGCCAGCGAATATGGTGACTAGTGCAGTGCCGAATCGCCGAGGCGATACTTGCCTGCTCAGCAATTCGTCGAGGTCTGCAACATCCCACACGGGCAGGCTACTGTCAACGGCCCGGGTCTCAGCAGTCACCGAGTCTGACAGGTTGCGGGAAAGATTCGCTGGTCCGCGGATAGACAATACGGCTTTCGTTAAGTAAGACCGCCCAACAGGAGTGTAGATTTTGATGCGCGGGCGAACCTCGGAGCCAAAGACACTGGTTGACTTCACGATCCCGATGATCTCGTGCCTGTCAGGGCTGTCATATAGAATGTGCTTGCCGACAGCATCGCCCTGGGGCCAGAACTCACGGGCCAGACTCTCATCAACCAGTACAACGGGAGAGCCATTCTGCACTTCGGCGTCAGTGAATGTGCGGCCGCGCAAGACGGGGATTTTCATCGTGGCGAAGTAGTCTTCAGTCACGATCGACCAGTCGACGTTGATCAACTCGCCGGGGGCGAGGCGCTGGTGCCCCTCGGGGAAGATGTCGGTCTGCCACCCGTCCTCTATACCGGGCAGGTTATTTGAGATACTGGCGTGTTCAACTCCCGGGAGCGCGGCAACGCGTTCGAGCAATTCCCTATAGAGCACCGCTGTCTGGGATTTGTTACCGTATCTGGTGCTCGGAACCACGAGCTTCATGGTCACTACCTCGCTGGGGTCGAAGCCGGGATTAGAGTCGAGAAGCCGTACCATGCTGCGGATCATCAATCCGCAGCCGCCGAGCAGGATCAGGGCTAAGGCCATTTCAATCACTACAAGCCCGGACCGCCAGGCATCCCCGCGCGGACCGGTACCAGTGGGGCTGTTCGCCCTCATAGCCGAATTCAGGTCCTTCCTTGAGATCTGACCTGCCGGTGACAGACCGAAGATGAACCCGATGGATAGGGATATCACGAGGGTGAATCCCAGTACGCGCCAGTCAATGCTAAGGCCTTCGAGCCGCGGAATCGAAGGCGGAGCGAGCCGTAGTAACAGGTCAATGGTCCACCAGGCCACCAAAAGCCCTGCCAGGCCGCCGGCAAGCGAGAGCGGGATGCTTTCGGCGAGCAACTGCCGAACGATGCGTGCCTGGCTGGCCCCCAGCGCGATCCTGACGGCCATCTCCTTATGGCGGGTCACCGCGCGCGCCAATAGGAGGTTGGCCACATTAGCACAAGCGATCAGCAATACGAGCCCAACAGCGCCCAGGAGGCTCAGCAACAGCGGCCTGGCGTCTCTTGTTATGCTGTCTGCGAGCGAAGTCATCTCAATTCGGTGATTACCGGCGTTCGCAACCGGATACTGCTGAATCAGCCCCTCCGAGATACGGCTCATATCCGAGCGTGCCTGGGCTATGGTCACACCTGGTTTAAGACGGCCGATGACGTAGCCTGCCATCCGAACGTCCCGCTCGTTCCAGTTGCCGCTGGACCATCCGCCGCCCACCAGCACCCACAATGGCGACGGCGACTGGTACTCGAATCCTGGCGGCATTATGCCGATTACCTGAAAAGGCTTGTCGTCAAGGGCGATTGTCCTGCCAACGGCGGCTGGATCGGCGCCGAGGCTGGAACGCCAGAAGGCGTCGCTGATCACGGTGACCAGCGACCCTGCGGATTCATCGTCAGCAGTGAAAACACGGCCCAATGCGGGCTCTGCCCCGAGGACTTTGAAAAAACCAGGGGCGACCATTTGTGCAGCCAGGCCGCGCGGCTCGCCGGTACCGGTGAGAGTAAAGGGCCAGCTACGAACCGTGGAAATGGCGGCAAAGGACTCGTTGCTGTCGCGCCAGTCTTTGAAATTCGCGTAAGAGACGAAGCGGTTTGAGACCTCACCGGTCTCAGCCATCCACAGCAGGCGTTCGGCCCCGGGGTAGGGCAAGGGACGGAGCAGCACGGCATTAACCACGCTGAAGATCGCGGTGTTCATGCCGATTCCGAGCGCAAGCGTGACTACCGCCGCGAGCGTGAACTGGGGCGCCCGAACCAGCGCACGGATGGCGTGTCGCATATCGTCGAACATGGACCCTGCCGCGCTTATCACTAAATTCGCTCCCCCTTAGAATAGCAGACTCCGACACATTTTCCTCCTCATCTCCTTTTGCTATCCCCTTCTCACGACTGCCATTTCGCCCTCCGCTCTAGAGAGCCTGCCATTCCTCCACGCCCGAGTTCTTTTCATTGCGCCGGTGCTTTGTTAATATCACGCTTCTTCTAACCCACTATTGCTCGAGGTAGGCTAATGCGATCCAACACCGCGGCCGTGCTTGTTGCAGGTGTGCTTCTGGCGCTCGGGGCTATGAGCTGCAGGAAACCCAAAGGCGATCAGCAGGGCGCGCCTTCCCCCACGCCTGGAGCCGTCAAACAGGCACACTGGGAGGTCGCCTATCAATCTCCGCAGTCATTGAATCAACCCGAAGTCCCGCTTTGGTCGTTTAACTCGATCTCAGTCGTTTCTCCATCTACTGCCTTCGTCGCCGCGGACTATCCCACACCTGGAGATATGGACAAGCGAGTCGGCTACATTGTTCGGACCACCGATGGCGGAGCCACCTGGACCGAATCCCCGCTTGAAACCAAGGGGATCGATCTGGCTGGACTGAACTCGATCAAATTCGTTAGCCCGACAGCTGGCTGCGCGGTAGGCGTCGACGAGTCCGGTTACGCGATCGTATTCAAGACCACGGATGGCGCCGAGACCTGGACCGCAACCAGAACCTCGTTCAAGCAGATCCCAACCTCCGTCTTCCTCAACAACGACAAAGGATGGATCGGCTGCTCCACCGGAACTATTGAGGACCCGGACGAACAAGGAGGGCCAAGCGATATTCTGGCCACCACCAACGCTGGCTTGACCTGGTCACCACAGTATCACTTGCCGGTCTCGATCAATGACCTGTCATTCGTCGATGACAATACCGGTTGGGCGGCGGGAATTCCGGCTTCTATATATCATACCAGCGACGGCGGAAGGATTTGGAGCCCCGAACAGACCGGACTCGAAGCAACCGGCCCCCGCACACCCGACCAGTTTGCGATCAGGAGAGTGGATTTCGTTGATCCACTGCACGGATGGGCGGCTGCCGCCAATGGTGCTCTCAACCCGGATCAAAAGAGGGGTATTGTCTTGGGCACTTCGAGCGGCGGCGCGACCTGGGCTCCGCTGTGGCTCCTGCAAGGCGAAACTTTGCGCGAAGTGCACTTTCTCAATGAGCAGGAAGGCTGGGCCGCAACTGACAATGGAGAATACATCTACCACACCGTCGATGGCGGACATAGGTGGCTCTCCGAAGACATCAGGTTCCCTCTGCGCGTCACGTTTTTCCGGATCGGCGCCGCTGATGCTTCGCACGCGTGGGCTGTCGGCGGAGGCGCCATCATACGGCGCGTTGAAGACTGACAACGACCTTTCCTGGGGCCGCACGCTTCCAGCGTGCCCCCCTGATACAGCGCGCGAGCGAGAAGTGACGAGTTAATGAATCAAGGAGCCCGCTACATGCGAAATTCGATCCGAAACCACGCGACAATATACGGCGGCTTGCAAACGGCGACAGCTGCTTTGAGAATCTGCGCCTCCTCTGTCATCACAGCAGCATTATTGCTCATGGGCTCTGCTGCCTATGGAGTCTCCGCTGGCGGTCGCGTCCGCCAGGCCGTTTCAGCCCCTCATCCAAGCGCCGGGGCTTCTGCCACGACAGCGGCGTCGATCCCACGCCCCGCCGATGTCATTGGTTTCGCGCCCGGTGATGACCGGAAGCTCGCTAGCTGGGCCCAAATCACCGACTACTTCAGGAAATTGAGCATGACTAGCGACCGAGTCAAGCTCGAAGAGCTCGGCAAAACCACTCTTGGCCGGCCGTTCCTACTTGCCATCATATCCTCACCCGAGAATCTGTCCAGGCTCGACCGATTCAAGGAAATACAGAGTAAGCTCGCCGACCCTCGCACCATCAACAGCAACGACGAAGAAGCCGATAAACTCATCGCCGAAGGCCGCACAATAGTTTTGATCACCTGCGGGATTCATTCTACCGAGGTCGGCGGCAACCTGGTCTCTATGGATATTGCATACAGGCTGGCGTCGGATAGCTCGCCTGAAACTCGCGAGATCCTTAACAACTGCGTTGTCCTGCTGGTGCCTTCGCTCAACCCGGATGGCGTTGACATCGTGAAACAATGGTATGACAAGACCCTGGGAACCCCCAGCGAAGGAACCGGCCCCCCTGAGCTCTATCACTACTACACCGGGCACGACAACAACCGCGATTGGTATGCCTTTACTCAGGTCGAGACCCAGATGACCATAGACAAGGCTCACAACCTCTGGCACCCGCAGATCGTTCACGACATCCACCAGCAGGGCGAGTCCGGCTCCCGCTTCTTTCTGCCGCCTTACCTTGATCCCTGGGAGCCCAACGTGCCCCCGCGGATCCAGGCCGGCGTCAACTTCATGGGCAGCACCATGGCATGGGAGCTCACCGCACAGGGAAAGGCCGGCGTCGTAATCAACGGTGTTTACGACGCCTGGACTCCTGCTAGAGCCTATCAGCACTACCATGGAGGCATCCGGATATTAAGTGAAACCGCATCGGCTCGCCTGGCGTCTCCCATCAATATTCCATTCGACAACCTGACCCGGCAGATAAACGTTGACCCAAAAACCCGGACCTGGAACTTTCCGCTCGTATGGTCCGGAGGCCAGTGGAAGCTCAGCAACATCATCGACTATATGCAGGCAGGGGCCTTCGCTTTGCTCAGGAACGCTGCCCGTTATCGCGATAGGTGGGTTCGAGACTTTTACCTTGTAGGAAAAGATGCCGTCCGCGCTCGCACTCAAGGCGAGCCTTACGCCTTCTTGCTGGTACCGCCTTCCCATGAGCGAGCCGCTTCACGACAGGACTCAGCCCAACCCGAGCCCTGGTTGCGTTACGGAATGGCAAGGCTGACCGGAATCCTTGTCCGTGGCCAGACCGAAGTTCTGCGTGCCAGCGCCCCATTCACCGCCGCCGGCGTGCAATATCCCGCCGGAACTGAGATTGTATTGATGCGCCAGCCCTACGGAGCCTTTGCCAAAGCGCTGCTGGAACGCCAGCATTACCCCGACATTCGCGAATACCCTGGCGGGCCTCCGCGGCGTCCATACGACGTTACTGCTCAAACCCTGCCTTTGCTGATGGGTGTGCGGACCGTTCGCGTCGACTCTGAATTCAACGTGCCGGCCGCGGACAAGGTCACCCTTACCGACGCTGCCCGGCAGGTTGAGGCCGCTGCACTGCCGGTCGCCGGACTTGGTCGGGTAGCCATCTATAAGAGTCATTCGCCCGCGATCGATGAGGGATGGACTCGTTGGATTTTCGATCAGATCAAGGTCAAGTATTCCTCTGTGGTCGACTCCGAGATCAGGTCGGGCGGGCTCAAAGCACGGTATGATTGCATCATAATTCCCGACCAGGCTCCGCGCCAGATAGCTGAGGGGCTCTCCAGAGACCGTTATCCTGCCGAACTCGCCGGCGGCCTCGGTCCCTCCGGGATCAAATCATTGAAAGACTTCGTCGAAGAAGGTGGCACCCTCATAACGTTGAACGAGGCATCCGAATTTGCCATCGAAAACCTGGGCGTGCCGGTAAAGAACGTGCTGCGGGGCGTCCCCTCTAAAGACTTCTATTGCCCTGGATCTATACTCCAGATCGAATTCGACCAGAGCGACCGGCTCGCACAGGGCGTCGCCGGTCTCGAGGGCGCTCCGCCTGACGGAAAAGCGATGGCCTGGTTCGAGAACGGACCCGCCCTCGAGATAACGGGACCCAACGCTCGAGTAGTAGCCAGGTTCGACATAGCCCAGAATGTACTCCTCTCAGGTTGGCTGTTGGGCGCCGACAAGATCGGCGGCCAGGGCGCAATAGTGGAAGCGACTCGCGGTCGCGGTCGCGTCCTGATGTTTGCTTTCGCGCCGCAATACCGCGGACAGAGCTGGGCTACACTGCCGTTCCTGATCAATGCTATGCGGGCGCCTAAGAATGATAACTGAGAGCAGATGAGCTCGAAGTCGAGACGTTGATGTTTCTCAACCCTGTGAATTTGCTCCGTGATCGGTCGCGGACTTCCGCTTTCGAAACCGAACCCTCGAGGTTTCAACTTTCAACCTGCAACCCGCAACCTGCAACCTGCAACATCGACCAGTAGTGTCATTGGCGCCGCAAGAAGCGCTATACTGAATAAGGCGGGCACGCAAGGTCGCACGTTCCCGAACCACAGCAACGGGCGGCGCGGCGCATACCGGCCGGCTACGACCCTTCAGACTGGAGTTGTGACGATGAAAAAGCTAATGGCCGCTGCAGCAGTGCTAACAATCGCGGTCCCAATGGTAGGTTTGACCGGCATTCGACACCTGACGGCGCAACAAGGAAAGCCGTCAGGCCCTGCGTTTTCGGGCGTAACCGAACAGACGCTGATGGCTGAGATCAAGACCCTGTCTTCTGATGAGTTCGAAGGCAGAGCCCCTGGTACCCATGGCGAGGAACTGTCCATCAATTACGTCGCCGATCAATTTAAGAAAGCCGGCCTCGAACCGGGCAATACCGACGGCACCTACTTCCAGAATGTTCCCCTCGTTGGCATCAATGCCGGCAAAGATCGTGACCTGGTGTTCAAGACAGCCGCCGGCGATTTGAAGCTGAAGTTCGGCGATGACTACGTCGCCTGGAGCGAACGCGTACGCCCCGAAGCCTCCATAGACTCCGACCTTGTTTTCGTCGGCTATGGAGTCGTAGCGCCCGAATACAATTGGGACGATTATAAGGGCGTCGACGTTCGAGGCAAAGTCATCGTCATGCTCGTGAATGATCCGCCAGTCCCTGATCCAGGCAATCCAGCAGAGCTTGACCCCAAGATGTTTGGCGGTAAAGCGATGACCTACTATGGTCGCTGGACTTACAAATATGAAATCGCGGCCGAAAAAGGCGCGGCAGGCGCTCTCATCATCCATGAGACTGGACCGGCCGGCTACCCCTGGGACGTCGTCCGTGGGAGCTGGTCCGTCGAGCAATTCAACCTCGAGTCCAGGGACGACAACATGTCAAAAGTCGCAATCGAGGGCTGGATCACCAACGACCGCGCGCGAGAGCTCTTCCGGGCAGCGGGCAAAAACCTCGATGAGCTTAAGCGCGCTGCAGTGCGCCCTGACTTCAGGCCGGTTGACCTTGGGGCCCGCGCCCAACTCACACTCGAGAATAAGATCCGCCGCATTCAATCGCACAACGTGGCCGGAAAGCTCACCGGCACCGACGCCGCTCTTAAGAACGAGTACGTGGTCTATACAGCCCATTGGGACCACCTGGGTGTCGGAATACCGAATGCCAAAGGCGACAAGATATACAACGGCGCTCAGGATAATGCTTCCGGCACGGCCGGGTTGATCGAGATAGCTCGGGCCTTCAAAGCCCTCCCAAGGCCGCCACGCCGGTCGATTCTGTTCCTCGCAGTCACCGCCGAGGAGAAGGGACTGTTGGGCTCGAGGTACTATGCCGAAAACCCGATCTACCCACTGGCCAAGACCCTTGCCGACATAAACATGGACGTCCTGAATGTCTATGGACCGACACGCGACATAACGGTCATCGGGCTTGGTAACTCAACACTCGACGATGTACTGGGAAAAGCCGCCGCCGCACGGGGAAGGACGCTGAGACCAGACCCTCGGCCTGAAGTCGGCTCCTTTTACCGTTCCGATCATTTCAACTTCGCCAAGCAAGGCGTACCCGCATTGGACACGGACGCCGGCATCGATTATGTTGGCCGTCCCGCCGGCTGGGGCCTGAAGAAGCATGAAGAATATACGGCAAACGACTACCACAAACCTTCGGATGAGATAAAAGCCGACTGGAACCTTGCCGGTGCTGTCGACGATCTCAGGCTGCTGGCTACTGTGGGCTATAACGTGGCAAACTCGGATAAATATCCAGAATGGGCTCCTGGAACCGAATTCAAGGCGAAGCGGGATAAAATGCTGAAGCCGGAGTGATGAGCCGTAAGCGTTGCCATCCGCTCACGCTTGTCCGTCCCATTCATTTAAAAACTGGCTGAGAAATTGTTTCATGAATTCGTGGCGAGTGGATGCAATCTGCTTGCCCGCTCGGGTGTTCATGCGCTCTTTCAATAGAAGCAGCTTTTCGTAAAAATGATTGATCGTCGGGCCCGAGTTCTTTTTGTAGTCCTCGAACGACGCGTGCATGACGGCAGGGACCTCCGGGTCGTGCATCAATCGGCCTTTGGCGCCGCCGTAGGCAAACGCCCTTGCGATTCCAATGGCGCCGATCGCATCCAGCCGGTCCGCATCCTGAACGACCATGCCTTCTAACGAGGTCATCCTGGAGTCGACGCTGGCACCCTTGAATGAGACTTCCTTGATGATTTGACAGATGTGATCGGTCACTTCCAGGCTGACCTCCATCTGTTCAAGCCAATCTCTGGCGCGCTCAGGTTCCTCGCTGTCACAATGCGGGACCAGTTTGTAATCGTCTAAGTCGTGCAGCAGGGCGGCCAGCTCCACAATGAACAGATCAGCCCCTTCAGCCTTCCCGAGTTCGAGAGCCAACCGCCGCACCCTGTGGATGTGCCACCAGTCGTGACCCGAAGAATCACCCGTCAGCGTCTCCCGTACAAGCGCCTCGGTCTGTTTCAGTGCCAGTTCCTTATCCATCGAAATGATCTGCCTTTTCAATTGCGATTGGACCCCATGGGGTTCCGGACCCCGGAGGGGTCACCTATCGCTAGCACAGGGAAGAGGCGCATACGTTCCGGACCCCGGAGGGGTCACCTGTCGATAGCGCTGGGAAAGGCACACACGCGTTCCGGACCCCGGAGGGGTCCCCTATCACTAGGTCTGAGAACACTCGCAGCGCTGCGAAACCTATTTATCAGTCCACACCGGGAGATGCCCTGGTATCCACGGCGCGCCTGCAGCTTCGAGCTCTTTCTCTAGTTTCGGCATGTCCTCCTCAACCAGTT
>Ga0126381_100003732_pt1 | contig 16518 bp, 19 predicted proteins | sample PanSoiMetPlot_28_FD_96465 | JGI IMG/M metagenome (GOLD analysis project Ga0126381, IMG submission 96465) | Tropical forest soil microbial communities from Panama - MetaG Plot_28 | ecosystem: Environmental > Terrestrial > Soil > Tropical forest > Bulk soil | place: Panama | collected 2016-02-17 | reverse complement strand
TCGCGCCCGTGGCTACGCAAGCACAGGCCGACCGCGAGGCCCGAACAGCGAGCCCAATCTTCTGCTTGGTGAAAATGGCTGGCGCCGTAGATCGCGCTGACGTTCAAGTGCTCGTGAACCGCTAGTCTTTCGTTTACTGAGGGTACTACTATGCCAGTGCAGGGCATCTCCCCCGCGCCGCCGCGAATTTACGCGACATATAGTTTTCAGAACATAGCCTGTACTATTTCAGGCCCCAACGGCTCGTTCCCGCTCGGTGCCGGCTCAGCGTCGGCCGAGGAAGGGATCACCATCGAACCGACCGCCGATCAGGCGACGATGACGATCGGTGCTGACGGCAATGGTATGTATAGTCTCCATGCAGACTACAGTGGCCGCTTCCTGGTGCGTCTTCTGCTGGTCAGCCCTACCAACGCGCTGCTCGGAGCGATGTTCGAAGCGGACCGGAGTTCTGCAGCCTTCTTTGGACGAAACCTTATCGTGCTCACTGATATCGCCCGCGGCGACAACATCACCGGTCAGGGCTGCGGCATTATCCGCGCGCCAAACCTCGTCTACGGGCGAGAAGGCGGAATGCGCGAGTGGACAATTTCCTCTATCCTGATTCATCGGATGCTCGGCAGCGGCGTCGTGCAGACGACGACAGGATAAGGCCGAGAGAGCGAGCCGTGCCAGCCGCGCAGCCGCGTTTGGTAGACCGAGTATCGAGGCCAGGCTGCTCACTCGGTCGTTAGGTTAGTCTGCTACCACCACCCCTTTCGGAGCCTCTCGGCACCGCACATATGGGTGTGCGGTAATCCCGACACCAGAGCTTCGCCTGGTCTCACAGCCGGGCGGAGAGCGAGCGGCGCTTTTCCTGGCGTACTCGTTTCCTCCCTATCACCTTGGGCCGGCGATGAAGCGCGCCGGCCCGCTTCTTTTCAAAGATCAGATCGCACAAAGTATTCTCCAGATTCCGCGACGGTGCTCGCCACAATACTCTGCGGCCACTGTGGTGCGATCGTAAAATCGTTCCAAGTCACGAAGGGTGGCTCAGCAGCCCCGAAAACGTCTCTCTCCAGTTCGCGCGGATACTGTCGCAGCCACATATCGAATTCCGGCTTTGTTAATTTCTTCATAGGCGGTTTCTGGGGTATCTCATCAGAACATGGCAGCGCCATGGCCTCTGGTGCTGCTGGCATCAATCCGCACTTCGTACATTGAAGTCGATTTGATCCTTGAAATTCGATCGTTTCCCACTCATGCGACATCTTCGATACTCCTTTCCTTTCTAGGTGTGATCATGGCCGAAGTCGAAATCAACGGCGTGCACTGACATCCTCCCACCCTGTCGAGCGAGAGTTCCTGAACCGAAGTTGCAGGATGGTTCGCGCTTCATTGCGGCCTGCCTTTCAAGCCGAGGCTCGAACCGGTCTTACGTCCACTCCACGCGCAGACACGGCCTGCCCGGCCGCCAAGATGTTCTTTGCCGCGTTCTCGTCCCGATCGTGCACTACACTACATTGCGGACATGTCCACTCCCGGATCGATAGCGGCAATGTCGAAACGATATATCCGCAGCCGGAACACATTTTCGAGGACGGGAAAAAACGATCGCAACGCCGGATTTCCTTCCCATATCTTCCGGCTTTCTCATTGAGCATCCTCATAACCATACCGATGCCGGCGTCGCTCAAACTGCGGGCGAGGGCGTGGTTCTTGACCATGCCGCGCAGGTTAAGATCCTCGATAGAGATCACGTCGAAGTCGCAGACAAGCCGCGTCGTCAACTTGTGTAGCGCATCTTTGCGGGCGTCCGCGATCTTCTGGTGACAGCGAGCGACGGCGCGCTTGGCCAGCATGCGACGCTTGGAGCCTTTCTTTTTCCGCGCGAGCCGACGCTGCAACAGCGCTAGTTGCGATTGGCGACGGTGCAGATGCCTGGGATTGCCAATTCGCTCTCCGGTCGAGAGTGTTGCTAACCGCGCCACGCCGAAATCTATCCCGACCTCTTGGCCGGTCTGTGGCAGCGGTTCGACTTGGACATCGACAACGAAGCTGACGAAGAATCTGCCGGAGGGTTGTCGGATTACCGTCACGCTCGATGGAGGCGCGGGCAATGGCCGATCCCATTTAATACGCAGAACGCCCAGCTTGGCGAGGATCAGCCGACGATTACTTGGTTCGAATCGAAAAGCCGAGCCCGTATAGCGCGCCGTCGCCCGTTGACTTTTCTTCTTGAAGGATGGGTAGCCAGTCCGTTTCTCGAAGAAATTATTGAAGGCGGCCTGCAAATCGCGCAGGGCCTGCTGAAGTGCCACGCTCGATACTTCGTTGAGCCATGCCGTTTCAACCTTTCTTTTTAACAGCGTCAATTCCCTACCGCTCTCAGCATAAGTCATGCGTATGCCGTCCTTTAAGGCACGGCTCCGCGCTGTGAGGAAATGGTTATAGACGAATCGGCAACAGCCGAAAGTTCGCACCAATCCGCGCTCTTGCTCGAACCGCGGGTAACAGCGGTATGTCCAACGTTGTTGCATCTCAGTAAGTCTACACGAAAACAGCGTCCCGTGTAAACATCGTGCTTACGCCACGAGGCCCTATGAGTGAAATCGAGATCAACGGTGTCCAGTACCTGACGACGCGGCTGGGCGTAATGAAAGCCTGGCATGTCGCGCGCAAGATCTTCCCCTACCTCGTTTCGACCGCGGCCATGGCGCGCGTCGCCCAGGACGTGGCGCTCGGCCACGACGTGCCCCCGGAGAAATTCGAGGGCGCGCTGAAAACGGTCGCCGACTCGATCTCCGGGATGAGCACGAGCGACTGGAATTACGTGATGAATATCTGCCTCGGTGCCGTGCGCCGGCGGGATCCTGGGACCGGCAATCTGCGGCCGGTCATTCAGCTGAGCGGCTCGCCCGAGGAAGAGGCGAACCTGCTCTTCGAGGCCGAATGGGACTGCTCGGTGCCGATCGCGCTCACCATGGAGGTTGCCAACAGCGACGTCGTCCCTTTCTTACCCGGCCTCATGTCATCCCTCTTGGGGCTGAGGCCAGCGAATGGGCTGGCGGGGGAACCGATGATGGCTTCCTCCGCCTCCCTGACGGCCTCGAGTACGTCTTGAGACCGGTCGCTGCCGGCTGGTGCAAGTACGAGTCACTTCTCGACGGCACGATCGGACTGCTGGACATCGGGCTGATGAATGACGCGATCCAATGCCAGATCGAAAATGACCGCATCCGGATCGAGCGCGAGCGCGTGAATAGGTCAGGGTAATGCCGGACTCGATTAAGGACTTTGTCGTTTCTCTGGGGTTCGCGGTCGATAACTCCTCGCTGAACAAGATGCGGGAGTCGTTGAAGCAGACCGAGCAACAGGTCAATCGCTTCAGCCAGAGCACGCACCGCGGCGCTCATCTGTGGCAACGGTTTTTCACTCAATTCTCGAGGGCATCAGGACCGCAGCGAGAGCAGATCGAGATCGCCAACCGGCTCGGCAAATCCTATGAACTTCTCGGGATTAATCTCAAGCAACTCGCTACCTTGGCCACTGGCGGCACCCTCGCGGCCTCCTTTACCAACCTGACCAAAACGTTCACCGACCTCTATTATGCCGCGCAGCAGGCTGGGACATCTGTCGCCGATCTTGAGGGTGCGATGTTCTCAGCGCAGCGGGTCGGGATTCCAGGACAGCAGATGGCGGGGATGATCGCCAATTTGCGCCGCGGGCTGATGGGCCTTGGAGCGCCTGACATCGTCCAAGCGACGATGGGCCTCAATCTGCGGGGCATGGATCCCCAGCAGGCGATGATGGCTTTCGCCCAACGCGCAAGCCAGATGTACCAAGCCAATGCCGCGCAGCGGGCGCTTCTCGCGCAAACGATGTCGCGGCTCGGCCTCCAGATGACGCCTGAGCTCGAAGCCGTGTTCAAGAACCCCCTATTGATGCGCGAGTTGCTCCAGGGCCCACAGCAATATCAGAATTTACTGCAACGGATGGGGCTGACGCCTGAACGAGTTCAGCAAATCGCTGAGCAGTCGCGGGCGCTGACTAATCAATGGAACGAGCTCCTCACCGCAATTGGCCTGGTCCGTGACAGACTTGAGGCAGGATTGCAACCTGTGGCGACGAGAGTTTTAAAATGGATTGAAGATGAAATCATTCAAATAAACGCCTATTTTAAACAAACCGGATTTGATCCTGCAAAGTGGGGTGCGGATATTGGTCAGGCGCTCGCCCACGTGCCTTGGGAAGAGTTAGGGAAAGATGCATCAAAACGATTCATGCAGGGCTTTGTTGACCTCATTAAAGCTGGCGGGCAACAAGCGGAAATCAATGCCGCAATACGACAAGCCATAGGTGACTTTGTCAAAGGATTCTGGGCCGAGGAGGCCCCTCAAATACGAGGCGCCATCGGCCAAGTGCCAGGTGGACAAGCATTCCTGGGGGCGCCCGCTGAGATTGCCGGCGGGTTGGGGATTGCCGGTCGGCCAGCCGCTGAAGCAGGTCCCCCAACAGAGTGGTCCGTAGGCGGATTGTGGGGCTGGTTGTGGGGCGGGTTAAAGTCTCATGACCCGGTGCACATGTGGCGCGGCTGGTGGGGTAGCGGCGACCGTCCGGCGACCCAGCACCAGCTCGGTGGCATCGTCGGCCTGCATGCCGGCGAGCTGATCTTCTCCCAGGACACCGTGCGCGCCATGTCCGACTGGCTCCGCGGCGTCGGCTCCTACCGGCCGCTCGTGACGATCGATAACGTCCAGGACTTCCTGACACAGGATGTAGAGACGCCCCCCGAGGGGGGCCCTACTCTCGTCCCCGGCGGGGCCATGAAACGCTTCCCGCCCGGTGCGCCGGGCTTGGGTGATCCGACTACCGCACTCGGTGCGATCGAGCGTTTCGAGAGCGGCGGCCGCAACGTCATTAACTACATGGCCGATGCCATGCACACGGCCTCCGGCTTCTGGCAGATCACCAACACCACCTGGCGGCAGGCCGCGCAACAGTATGGCATCCCCGCAGCTTTGGCATACACGCGCGCCATGGACGCTCCGCGGGAGCTTCAGCAGGAGGTGGCAAGCGCCCTCTATCAGCGCGAAGGCTTCAGTCCTTGGGCGCCCTACAACGCGCGCCTGCGCGGCTTTCTCGAAGGGCACCCCGGGTTCCCCGTAGGGTATGAAGGGCGCCATCCGCTGATGACAGCCCAGCTTCCTCCGATGAGGCTCCCATCGGCGGCACCGTTGACTACGACGAACAACACCTGGAACACCGGCGGCAACCGCTCGCTCTCGGTCGACAACTCCACCACGGTTCACATCGTCGGCAGCGATGGCCTCGCCACGGGTGGCCTGCTCAACTCGGTGATCAGCCGGCAGAACGCCGATTTGATTCGCAGTCTTTCTCCAACGGTTCTTTGAGTGCATGCCCCAAACAGTCGCCATCGTCCCGCAACGGCGGAGCATCGGCAACATTGTCGCCCAGGTGACCATCCGAGAAAGTTACCGCAATGACATGGAGATCACAGAACACCCGGTCGAAAACGGTGCTCAAATTTCTGACCACGCCTATCTTCGGCCGCGCGTGGTCGAGCTCGAAATCGGGTGGGACGGCACTCACAACCCTGCCGATGTTTTCGCCCAGCTAAAAAATCTCCAAGCCACCCGAAACCCCGTCACGATTTATACAGACCGCGACGTGCTGCCCAATATGCTCGTCGCAGGCATAGCCACGGTAACAGATCAGCGCACAGCCTACTCTTTCATTGCCATCGTGCAGCTCCGCCAAGTCAATCTCGTCTCGACGCAAAGCACAACCATATCTAGCGGCTTCGCCGGATCGGCAGCTTCAGCCCTTCCCGAAACAACTACGTCTTATGTTGATAACGGCGCTGAGAGCTTGATGGACGGCACTCATCTGAATCAGAAGTCGCCGACCTGGCAATCGCTTTCGGCTACCGATGACGACATCAAAGCAGCCCTTGGGGGCACTCCATCCAGACCGACAGTACCATTGGGGGGCGGCGAACTGTTCCCAACGCCACCTACACCTCCCCTGATTCCCCAGCCGATTTAAATCCCCGCGATGGGCGCTATCTTCGAAATTCCATTGAAGTCAGCCACACCGCAGAAGCTACATGTGAGCCTCGGCGCCACTGATTTCACCCTGTGGCTTACATGGAACACTCAAGCCAATGGCGGCGCTGGCCTCTGGATGCTGCAGATCGGCGACACTAACGAAACGATCCTCGTGTCTGGCATTCCTTTGGTGACGGGAAGCAACCTCCTCGCCCAATTTCATTATCTCGGTATTCCGGGCTCTCTCGTCTGCCAAGGGGCCGGTGACCCCGATAGTCCACCAGCATGGGCGGATTTGGGTGTTGGGAGTCATCTGTTTTGGGTCGGGCCGTGATCGTCAATGGAATCCTTCGGACTTCATCTGCTCAAACTCGGCCTGAACAATAATACGAGCGATTGCCTCGTCGACATTGCATTGCTGGGCAGCAATAGCCTGTGCTGACCAACTCGAGTGAGGAAAGTGGTAAATGCGGTCTAGGATTGCGCCGACGTTATTTTGGTATATCTCGGCCGCAGTCCTGGGATGATCATACCCGATAAGCGCGCGAGTTATGCCGCGGATACATCCTGCAGGATTTTGGCGGGCATAACTGTCGTCGTGAAAACGTTTCACCTGCGCCTGACTGCCCGGGACGACTAACAAGGAGAGTGCCGCACCCGCGATTATGAGTCCAACTCGGTTCATGATGGTGTTCCTTCTGATGATTTCAACGAGTGGTGACAACGTCTTGCCTGATGTCCAGGTACAGGCGACACCTATAACGCAGACGCAGGCAGTTATCCCGCAAGGCACTTCACAGTGGTTGCGGCGGTGGTCGCTGACGGTTTGGGGAACCCAGACCGGAGGTCCCGTGCTCGAGCTCAGCGCCGGGGTTGGCGGCCCCGGACAGAATACGGCCACCAGCATTCCTATTACGAACCCTCAAGGGCAAATCCTCAGCGAAGGCCTGAGAATGCAGTTCCAGACCTTCGCTCTCGACGGTAACGAGCAAACGTTCATTCCCAATCATGCCGTCATCACCGTCTATAATCTCAGCAACGCCACGGCACGACGAGTCCAAAACAAAGAATTCAGCTACGTTGTCCTGCAAGCTGGGTACTCAAATGGTCGTTATGGCGTGATTTTCAACGGTCAAATCAAGATGACCAAGCGTGGCCGTCGCTCGGCCGTCGACACCTACCTGATCATTTACGCTGCCGACGGTGACTTCGCGCTGAACCAGCAACCTCTGGATCCAATCGTGTTCCGGCGTGGCTCGGAACTAAAGGATCGCGTCAACGGACTGCAGCAGCAAATCGCCAAAAACGGTGTCGACGCCGGTGAGCTTCCCTCTGATTTGCCTGGCGGCGTCTTGCCCCGAGGGAAGGTGCTTAACGGTGCGGCGAATGCTGGCCTCGACGTTACCTCTCGCGGGTTTTTCAGTTGGTCGATCCAGAAAGGTAAACTGCAATATGTAAAGCCGAAAGGTTACTTGCCCGGTGAGGCGATCGTCCTCAACGCCCATTCAGGTTTGATCGGCATGCCGGAGGTCACCGAGCAGGGCGTCTTTGTCACCGCACTTCTCAACCCCGCAGCCAAGGTGCGCGGGCTGTTGAAAATCAACAATGGTGACATCAAAACCGGCGAGCCGGCGGCACCACAAGTTACCGGTTTCTCCCCTGGTGCGGCAACCACTGGTGGGCTTGTCACCGGGTATCCCAGCCCCAGCAGCATCAATGCTTTTGCGTCGACCGATGATGATGGCACTTATGTCATCTTCTACGTCGAATATGAGGGCGACACCCGCGGCACCGCCTGGTACATGAAAATCATGTGCCTCTTGCTCAATGCCGCTACTGCCGAACTCATTGCTGGCGCCGACCCAACACCGCAGTCGGTCGACCAGGCTTTCGACAATTCGCTTTCCGGCGGACAGGGGACTCCAGCGAGTTAATCCATGCCGTTGCAGTCAGAATACCTCAATGAGCAACAACTCGAAATCGCTATTCGCGCCGGTCATGAGCTGGTCAAAAGCCAGATTTGGATATCTCTGCCAGCCAAGATCGTCAGTTACAACGATCAAGAGCAAAGTTGCGTGGTGCAACCGCTTATTCAGCAAAAAGTGCGTCTGCTCGACGGTACATTCAAAGACCGCGACATGCCGCAGTTTGTCGATCTTCCGGTTCAATTCCCGAGCGGTGGCGGCTGGTCGATCACCTTCCCGCTGAAGCCAGGCGACGAGGGGACCATGGAGGTTCAGAGCCGCTGCATTGATAATTTCTGGCTCCAACCATCGCACGCGCAGGCAAGTGCTTCCGGATCCTGGCCCCAGGCCGAAATGCGAATGCACGACCTGAACGATTGCTACTTCAAACCCGGCGGCCGCTCAAAGCCGCGGTGGCTTCAGAACGTCAGCACGACGTCGATGCAGTTGCGCTCCGACGACGGCGCCACCGTTATCGACATCGCCGATGGACACATCATCCTGACTGCGACGACCGTGACGATCAATGGCCAGCTCAACGTCACCGGCGCGGTAAATGCGGGCACCGACGTCACTGCAGGCAACCAGACGGTCGGCGGGGATGGTGCGGCCCTCCTCGCAGTGTCCGTGCCCGGGGTCGTCAGCCTTGCGTGGTCATCGCTCGCCGGCGGGACACTCAACGTCAATACGTCACTCCCGACCCTTGTGCGGACCGTGGGCGACATCTTCAACATTTCCGGCGCGGTGAACATCGGCGGGACCGCCGGCAACGCCCTCGTCAACGGCGCGTTCACCGTGAACTCGTTCCTGCACTCGCAGAGCTTCACCGCTTTGCTGCCGGCTGTGGCCGGTCAGATCGGCACGATCGGCGGCGCTCCCGTCTTGTCCTCGATCGTCAGCCTGCTCAGTCACTTCCACCACGGCGTCCAGACGGGTTCGGCCATCTCGGAACAACCTGTCACCGGAACATAGCCTCTCGCGGACCCGGCGACTTGTTGGGGCTCTTGCATCTCACCCTTTAATCATGTCGCCGCGGCCCGCGAGGCCCAAAGAGGAGCACTCATGAAATCAGGTGTTGCGTCGCTCGACCGGCTGCTGAATGCCGAGCCAACTCCGTACGCCAATCCTGAGCCGACAATTCCGCGCGCGTCTCAAAACTGCACAAATTGCGACAGCCTGTATCGAGACCCGAGCGGCGCTCTCCAGTGCCATTTGAACCCGCCATTATCGGTGTTTACCGGTCGTTTCATTGTCCCACAGGGATCGCTGATGATTGCGCATAGCGAGACTCAGGGTTCCGTCAAAGGAGTCCCCGAGATGATCGCAACGATACCTCCAGCATTCCCGAATTACCGGTGCCGCCAATGGCTCCAGATGCAGCCTGATCACCCCGATCTGCAGCCTCAGCTGCCGCAGGCGACACACTTCCCGTCCGACAAGGCGCAGTGACTACCCCGTCTTACTCCGCTGGTGCCGCTGCTGATTGTGCCCTAAAAGAAAAAGGGCTAGGCCGAAGCCCCGCCCTAATCCACCAATAGGCGATACGTCAATGATGTGTGCCAGTCTGGGAGCACCATCCTATTTTAATTCCGTGTTTGAATCCGTAGGTATTGGGCAAAGTTACGTCCAGACAGGTCTCGTAATCGACCGTCACCGCTTGGTTTTCCACCCAGTAGACCCAAAGGCCGCTATGTTGGCCCGTTGTTGTATCCCATTCTTGACACACTTGGTGATTTATCCACGTGCCCGACGTGCACGGGCCGTTGTAATAGGACATATATACCCCCGCGCTAGGGTAGCCTTGGGCGTGCACCACCACAGATGATGCCGTAGCAACAATCGCCGCCAGCGCACAGCCGGCAACAAGGTTCGTGAGTTTCATCTGTTATCCTCTGAGGAAATTGCCACCCAGATCGGGTGACGCAGTATTGTCGCACGCGAGCCGTCATTGAGGCGTCCTGATTGGCGTCAACGGTGCGTCAAAACTTCGTCAAAAAGGCGTCAAGCTGTTCGGGAAAGATCCAATGACGCTCAGGGTTCGCGCTCTCGACCCGGTCACTGGCGATTACCAGATATTCCGCGGTATACCGGCGGAATTTCTTGTCGATAGCCCGGAGGCCGTCGCCCAAAAGATTTTGACCCGCCTCAACCTGTGGGCTGGGGAATGGTTTGAAGATCTGTCTGCTTACACGCCTTGGCTTCAGCAGATCCTCGGCCGCCACGCGAGCGCGCCGCCGGCGCCAGGACAAGCTCCGACGGTCGGCACGGTCTACGACATGGCGCTCAAGACCGTGATTGCGAACACGCCCGGCGTCTCGCAGTTGCTCAGCTACTCCAGCTTCCTTGACGGCGCCTCGCGCGCGCTCGCAGTCGAAGCCACGGTGATGACGATCTTCTCGACCACATCGATCACGATCACCACGGCCGTGCCGCTCGTGCCGCTGCCTTAAATCCTTGGTTTGGCATGCGTCGCATCGCAGGACAATTTTGGTAATTAGTCAATGCCAACTTTCCCCCTATCAAGTTTGGCTGGGAGCATAAGCAGTGGTGGTTATAGTGCTCCATCGTATAGCGATATAACGTCGTCAGTCCAAGCGTCGGCTCAGGCAATATTCGGAAGCGATATTAGTTTAGCCCCCGACGATCAAGATTGGCAATGGGCGGCAGTTATTTTACTTGCGCTTAGTCAGGTAAATGATTTAGTGGGAGCTGCTTACAACTCCTTTTCACCATCATTTGCTGTCGGGGCCGGATTAAGTTCAGTTGTTAAAATAAATGGCTTACGCAGGCAAGCATCTAGTAATAGTTCGGCAGTAATAGAACTCGTCGGGGTTGCCGGAACTCAAATTATAGGCGGATTTTTATCGGACGTAAATAGAAACGCGTGGTCTCTTCCGTCTAACGTTGTAATTCCCTTTTCTGGAGCAATAGAGGTTACTGCGGTCTGCGCATCGCCAGGCAGCATTGCCGCGCCAGCTGGTTCGATCAATGTCATCACAACACCCGTACCAGGCTGGCAGACGGCCACGAACCCCGAGCCGGCTATCCCGGGGGCCCCGGTCGAGACCGACGCACAGCTGCGCCTCAGACAGGCTGCGTCGACGTCCGCGCCGGCCAAGACGACACGCGCCGCTATCCAGGCGAACATCGAGCAGGTTACCGGCGTCACTTACGCTCACGTCTACGAAAACAGCCAGGACGCGCCGGATGAGGCCGGCATTCCAGGCCACTCGATCGCTGCAGTCGTCGCTGGTGGCGACGTGACCGCTGTTGCCACGGCAATCGCCGCGATCAAGTCGCCCGGCACTGGGACCTTCGGCACCACGCAGGTCGTCGTGCTCGACAGCCAGGGCGTCCCGGATAGGATCAATTTCTTCGAGCTCGCCGAGGTCCAGATCTACCTCACCATCACTCTGGTGCCGTTGCAGGGGTTCCTTTCCGCCACCGGCAACCTGATCGCCGCGGCGGTCTCGACCTACATCAGCGGGCTGGGTGCCGGGGCGGGTGTCTACCCGAGCAAGCTGGCCTCGCCGGCGAACCTCGAGGGGAGTGCCGCTGTAACGTCCTCAGGGCTCTCGCAGGCGCAGCTCGAGGGCCTTAGCGCCACCTACATCGTCCAGTCGATCCTCGTCGGTCTGGCGACCTCCAACATGCAGCAGACGCCACTCTCGATGCTGTTCTACCAGGCACCCACCTGTCCGGTGGCGAACATCGTAATCTCACCGGTGCCTGCGGCATGACCCGACCACTGCTTATTATCATCGGCCTATTCCTGGCGTCTTCGGCGATGGCGCAAACATGCGACCGACCGGCCCGCTGACCGATAGTTTTTTCCTCAACCTCGTCCCCTCGGAGAACAAGAACAACCCGAAGTTCATGGCGTGGCTCGAGGTGTTCGTCGCGGCTTTGGTTGACGCCGGCAACGTCGCCAGCCAGCTGCAGACATGCTTCGACCTCGACGACGCCGTCGGCGACCAACTCGACAAGACCGGTGAATGGATCGGCCTCACGCGCTACATCACCGAGCCCCTGAATGTCGTCTACTTCTCGCTCGACACGCCTGGGGCCGGCCTCGATCAAGCCGATTGGTTTGTCTCGTCCCCCTACGATCCCGCCCCGGTCCAGGTCGTCACCCTCGACGACGTGCACTACCGCACCTTGCTCAAGGCACGGGTCGCGGCGAACAACTGGGACGGCACCATCGAGGGCGCCTATGCGGCGTGGCAGACCCTGTTCGGGCCCGAGGGCTACCAGATCCTGATCCAGAACGTAGCTCCCGCCAGCGTCCCCTGGTTCGCGCTGGACACTTCCGGAGACGGCCTCGACGAGTCCGCCTGGTACGACGGTTCCACGGCCGCGGTCTCGGATGGAATGCACATCATCCTGGGGCTCGTCGGGCCGCCGGTCGACCCGCTGACGCAAGCGCTCTTCACTGGCGGTTATCTCGACCTGGTGCCCGCCGGCGTCACGGTCGACGCCTACGCGACGCAGGGCATCCCCGGTTCGCCGATGTTCGCTCTGGACGTCGGTCCGACCGCCCCCGGCGTCTACACCAGCCCACCGGTCAACCTCGCCGGCCTCGACATCGGCACCTGGGCGGCTTTCACGCCGCCGGTTACCTCGGTCCTGAGCGGCATCCTCGGATCTAGCCTCGGGCAGGGATCGGCTGTCGCGGCCGGGGCTTCCGCCGCTGCGGCGGTCGGGAGTGCCCCCAGCCGTGGCGTGGCGGTCTCGGGCCCGCGCGGTGCCGCCAGCGGCGTTTCTTCCGCTTCAGCTGTCGGCGCAGGCTTCGGCATCGGCGTCGGCACTGCCGCTGGGGTATCGTCTGCGAGTGGGCCATAACCGTTTCTTTCACAAATTTGTTGTTCTCCCCATGTCATCCAGCGATTTTTGCGGAGATTTTGTTCGGCCGTCAAATATTGCAAATTCCAGGGCACATGAAGGCCAGATATTCTATATCCTTCAGCGGTCCGCCCTCTTAATGGTATCACATGATCTACGTGATACCCAGCAGGGCATTTCCTATACACTTCTTTAAGACTGAGTGCAGAAACCCATTCGGGTCGTCCTTTTGCTGCTCTTCGAGCGGCATCGTAATGCCGACTCTTATCTGGATGCTCAGCTAACCACTTAGCCCAAATAAGGGGACTTACTCGGTATTTCACTGGAAAACCATGTAAACGCGGACATGTCGGGCCGCGATTGGTGTCAACCTGTCAATGTGTTCAATGTACGCGATTGTCGTACAAGAAGTGGCGGCGTGAAAATCGCGAAGCATATAATGCAGCGAAGAGAAGACGTGAGCGGAGAACAACCGCCATAAAGAGAGCGCTACTTTTCTGCTCAGAATCATCCCATGATTATAAGGACCTACCGTGGCTGGTACCAATGATTTTTTGCCCTTCGCTACCGGCGCCGGGGCGAATGTGCTGACGCAGGCCCAATATGCCGCCTTGGCTGCTGTGACGCAGGGCTTCGGTGCAGGCCTCGCGGCGTCCAACCAGTTCAACAAGGTTTGGCGCCAGTCAGCTTTTGTCTCGGCAATGATCGGGCAGTTCATCAACGAAGTCGGCAACCTCGATGCGCTCGACAACGGTAACCTGGCCCAACTGCAGACCAATTTCATCGCCGCTTTGCGGCTCGCCGGCCCGCGCATCCCTCTGCTGGCCCCTACCTCATTCTATGTCGATGGAAGTTTTGGCAACGATGCCAGCCCGGGCACGAGCACCGCGCCATGGCAAACCCTCGCCAAGGCAGTCACTGAACTAAAGTCACTCGACATGAACGGTCAGGTGGTGACTGTTTACTGTCAGAATGCGTTTGCCACAGGGCTTGTGGTCTCAGGGCCTTTTGTGGGAGCGGCACAAGGCGGCCCAAGATTTACCTTTGAGGCCGGGTCATCGATTACAGATCCTACCGCTAATGCAATTCTCGTGTCAGAAGGTGCGACCATCACGATCAATGGTCCGGTCACCTTGTCGGCTCCCAATACTGTTTCGGGGCCCCCGGGCACGGGGTTCCCGGACTATGCTGCCATCGGGATGGGGTTATACACGTTTTCCGGTGGCGTAATCAACATGACTGGGGGTCTTAACTTTGGACCGTGCGGTGTTTACCACATGAACGCTGACACCGGCATTATCAGAATAGACGGATCCTATACGGTGTCGGGGAACGCTCAGGCGCACTGGATCGCGGCGCATGCGGGTATATTGACCGTGCCGGCGGTGCTCACCGGCTCCCTCATGGTCACTGTGTCATTCACAGGCGCTCGCACATTCTCGTCATCATTTGCCATCGCGACTAATGGTGGCCTAATCATATCCTCATCTTCCACCACCCAATTCTCTTTTCCCTCGGGTGTTGTCGGTCCCCGATACCTCGCAACCCTCAATGCTGTCATTGACACCGGCGGGTCAGGACCGTCATTTTTCCCAGGCAATGCCACCGGCACCACTGCCAACGGGGGACAGTACATTTAACCCGCCCCCTAAGCGCTGCTCCTCAAAGGCTGCCCGCATCCGGTTCGAGCAGCCTTTTTTTTCATTTCTGCCGCTAGTCGATGCTGTTCAGCGAAAACAGGTCGCTGGGGGTGGTCGTCTCTGGATCCCCGCTCTTCGTCGCCCACTCCTTGTCAACAAAGCGTCCCAGAGTACGCGCCAGGTGATTGGACCTGATGGCCTTCCCGCCTGCAGCAAGGGTGCCGTTGGTGGTCATCCGGTCATAGATCTGAGGCCGTGTAGCGGTGCCGCCGAGCTCGCGCCAAGCCGTCACCACGGCACTCTCATGGGCGGTCATCGTTACTTCGCCGGCAGTTGACGACTGACCCCTGGCCGCCGGCTGCGCTGTCGAGGCGGCACCTATCACAGACGTTAGAGCATATCGCCCGTGTGCGAGCCGCCTGATCTCGCCCTTCCTCTCCAACGACGCTATCGTCGGATCCATCTGGTCGCGGTGTTTCTTTATACCCTTCGCAATTTCCAGGACCGTGAGGCCTTCGGAATTTCCCCTCAGCAGGGCTTTCACCTGGCCGTTGTAGTACCCAACACCCGCGCCCGGACGCCGGCCCGGTTCTCCAGAAGGTGCCGCTTCCGGCACATTCCTGGATGATCCCTCAACAGTGATGATCGAGCCAAGATCCGCAGAATACGCCGAAAGGAACGCGAGCCAGGCGGCTTGCACCGTCCCTCCCCGGCCGGACGAATAGGTCGAGACCTCCTCTATGCACGACGACGCGATCGGCTGAATTGAGGTTGCCATGACGTTTCTCCTTGCTTAACCCTAAAGGGTGATTTGCCAGTCCATGCTGAATTAACCACCTTTGTGAGGTGGTGGCAATGACCGCTATCTACGGGGCCGCAGGCGAAGGCAAACCGTTTCGCGGTCAAGCCGCTCTGCTCTTTGCAGAGGTTGCCGACCATCGAGCCGCACGTCGGACATTTCACGGCCAGGACCTCGGAGACTTGCGTCATGGCAGTTCCCGCTTTTGTTTGGATATCCTTTGTTCCGCAAGATAGCAGAGCAGAGAGCAGTCTATCGCCGCGCTGTCATCTTTCGGTTCGATATCAGCGGGCAGCTCATCGAGCCAAATTGGCGTGTCATCGCTGGCGCGACACGGCGTCCATTTAAGCTCGCGCGATAGTCGCCCCATCCGGGCGAAGTCGTCTGGGAAATGTCGGCGCACGTTCGCCCAATATCCCGGACTGCGCGCCTTGACACAGGTTCGGCAGTTGTTGTGCTTGAAGCCTAGGCGATACATCTCCGGCCGCGCGATGCCCGCACGCTCGACAATGGCTGCGCAATCCGACGCAGATAGACCGAACTCGATCAACGGCGTCAGAAGCATGATCTCGGGATTTTGCTCGCGGAAACGCTCGGCCCGATCTTTCTCGTCTACCGTGAATCCGTACATTTGCGCGTGCGGTTGCCAGTCGCGCTCGAAATCCTGCCGCGGTCGTTTCTTCATTTCGATGGTGCAAGGCGCGCCCTGAATGCCGTTCAGATAGCGGCGCTTCTCCCATACCTCCCAGCAGTCCGCGTATTCCGTGCTTCGGATCTCAATTATCGGGAAGTCGAACCAGCGCTCACAATCGGCAGCGAACCGATCGTTATCCGCGTGCTCATTCGGCACTACGCATCGAACGATCGCGACTTCGTTGCCGCTGGCAAGCGCCAGCTTAGCCATGACGGCCGAAGGCTCGCCGCAAGAGAAGAAAGCCGCCACTCGCATTGTCTTTATGCCATCTCCTCGAATTTCAAAGGCCACGGCCACGGCCGAGTTGACTGACGCTTCAAACCCTCCCTTTCCAGCGTTAGATCCCCGGCGGCAAGGGTAGCCAGCGGATGTGCCAGCCGTCAAAGACAGGATGCGGCGCGGCGCTGGTCGTCTGCGTTTGGTCATTCGGCACGCACAATCTCCTTAAGAGACTTACCACAGTAGCAACAGTATCTCGCGCCGTTCTCGGCTGGCCCTCCGGCAGTAAATACAAAAGCCTCGTCGCATG
>Ga0126381_100003731_pt1 | contig 16521 bp, 10 predicted proteins | sample PanSoiMetPlot_28_FD_96465 | JGI IMG/M metagenome (GOLD analysis project Ga0126381, IMG submission 96465) | Tropical forest soil microbial communities from Panama - MetaG Plot_28 | ecosystem: Environmental > Terrestrial > Soil > Tropical forest > Bulk soil | place: Panama | collected 2016-02-17 | reverse complement strand
TGCGAAGCGGTGCTCGAGCAGATCGAGATCAAGCGTCCGCTGCTCGAGCGTGTCGATGCGCACCGGCGGCCGGGATCGATCGTCAGCACGAACACCTCCGGTATCCCGGTCCATACGATCGCCGCCGGACGCAGCGACGATTTCCGGCGTCACTTCCTCGGCACGCACTTCTTCAATCCGCCTCGCTACCTTCACCTCGTCGAGCTAATCCCCACGCGCGACACGGAACCGTTCGTCGTCGAGCGGATGACGGAGTTTCTGGATCGCCGCCTCGGCAAAGGCGTCGTGGTCGCGAAGGACTCGCCGAACTTCATCGCGAATCGCATAGGCGTCTTCGGCGTCGTCCATGTGTTGCGCGCACTCGAGTCGGGCGAGTACACGATCGAAGAGATCGACGCGATCACCGGACCGGCGCTCGGGCGTCCCAACAGCGCGACCTTCCGCACGATGGATATCGCCGGCCTCGACATCCTCGCGCACGTCGCGCAGAACCTCGGCCTCGAGCTGCCGGCGTTCGTGCGCGAGATGATCGCGCGCGGCTGGGTCGGTGAAAAGGCCGGTCAGGGCTTCTACAAGAAGTCGGGAAAAGAGATCCTGACACTCGATCCGAAGACGCTCGGGTATCGTCCGAAGCAGCCGGCGAGGCTCGCGTCGCTCGAGGCGTCGCGCGGGGTCGAGGACGTCGGCGAACGGACGAAGGCGCTGTTCGATGCGAAGGACAAGGTCGGAGCGTTCCTGCGATCGACCCTCGGGCCGACGGTCGAGTACGCGGCGACGATCGCTCCGGACGTAGCCTACTCGCCCGAAGACGTCGACCTCGCGATGACGTGGGGTTTCGGGTGGGAACGCGGGCCGCTCGCGCTCGCGTCATCGCTCGGAATCGCGGCGCCAGCGGTCGTCGTCAAGGGACCCGGCCTGCGTGAGCAGGTCGTCAAGAAAAATGCCGGCGCGAGCCTCGTCGACCTGGGTGACGGCGTGCTGTGCGTCAAGCTCCACTGGAAGATGAACGCGATCGGCGCCGACACCGTGCAGATGCTGCACGCGGGCGTCACCGAGGGCGCGGCGAACTTCGCCGCGCTCGTCGTCTCCACCGACGCGCCGAACTTCTCCGCAGGCGCGAACCTGATGCTCCTGCTCCTCGAGGCGCAGGAAGGCAACTGGGACGAGATCGATCTGATGGTCCGCGCGTTCCAGAACGCGACCCAGGCGCTCCGCTTCGCGGAGGTGCCGGTCGTCGTCGCGACCACAGGGCTCACGCTCGGCGGCGGCTGCGAGATCGCGATTCACGGCGATCGCGTGCAGGCCGCGGCCGAAACCTACATGGGCCAGGTCGAAGTCGGTGTCGGGCTGATTCCGGCCGGCGGCGGAACGAAAGAGATGTACGCGCGCTCGACGGAAGACGTGCGGAACGCCGATCTCCTTCCGCATGCCCAGCGCGTTTTCGAGCTGCTCGGCTTCGGAACAGTCTCGACGAGCGCGCCGCATGCGCACCAGCTTGGATTCCTGCGCGAGGCGGACGGCATCACGATGAACCGCGACCGCCTGCTCGCCGACGCGAAGGCCCTCGCGCTCGAACGCGTTCGCGAGGGGTACCGGAAGCCGCTGCCGCGCACGGCCATTCCGGTCGGCGGCGACAGTGTCCTCGCGGCGCTGAAGCTCGGCGTGCACCTCGCATGGCGCGCCGGACGCATCAGCGATCACGACGCGGTGGTCGGCCGCGCGCTCGCGAACATCATCGCCGGCGGACCGCTGCCGTATCGGACGATGGTCGGCGAGCAGTATCTGCTGGATCTGGAGCGCGAAGCGTTCCTGAAGCTGTGCGGCGAGCGGAAGACGCTCGAACGCATTCAGCACACGTTGAAAACGGGGAAACCGTTACGGAACTGATTCTCATTCCCGGCATTCAGGGCCGCTGGGAGTACATGCGGCCGACGGTGAAGGCGCTGTCGCGTCACTTCGACGTGCACACCTTCTCGCTCCGAGACGATGCGCGGTCGCTCGACGACTACGTGCAACAAGTGTCTGACACCATGAGCGGGCGCGGAATCGAGCGGGCCGTGATTTGCGGCGTGTCCTTCGGCGGTCTGATCGCCCTGCGCTTTGCTGCCACGCATCCCTCGCGCACGCGGGCGCTGGTCCTGGCATCCACGCCCGGTCCGGGATTCACGCTGCGGCCGCGGCACAAACTCTACGCGCGCCTGCCGTGGATCTTCGGACCGCTGTTCCTCATCGAGTCGCCCTGGCGGCTGCGGCACGAGATCGCCGCCGCGCTTCCCGACCGCCGCGCGCGCTGGGGGTTCCGCTTCGAGATGCTCGCCACGCTCTTCCGCGCACCACTGTCGTTGGGCGCGATGGCCAGGCGCGCGGTCCTCATGACATCGACCGACGTCACGCTCGACTGCGGCCGCGTCGCGAGCCCCACGCTCGTCCTGACCGGCGACGCCGCACTCGACTACGTCGTCCCGGTCAACGGCTCGACCGCATACGCGGCCATCATCGGCAGCGCTCGCACGGCCGTGCTCGATCGAACGGGCCACCTCGGCATGGTCACGAAACCCGACGCGTTCGCAACGCTCGTCGCGGCGTTCGCGAATCCGCAATCCGCGAATCCGCAATCCGCGATCCGCAATCCGCAATGCGAGGATCACGATGCTGCGTGAAATCGCCGGACCGGCCGGGCGTCTCGAGTGCTTGCTCGATCGACCCGACGGCGACGTGCGCGCGGCGGCCGTCTTCGCTCATCCCCACACCGAGTACGGCGGCACGATGCACACGAAAGTCGTCTACCAGGCCGCCAAAGCGCTCAGTCGTATCGGCTGTGCCGTGTTGCGCTTCAACTTTCGCGGCGCCGGCGCGAGCGCCGGATCGTTCTCGAACGGCCCCGGCGAGATGGACGATTTCCGCGCCGCGCTCGACGTCATGCACGACCGCTACCCCGCGCTGCCGATGTGGGCCGGCGGGATGTCGTTCGGCTCGTACATCGGGCTGACCGTCGGCGCTTCCGATCCGCGCGTGACGACGCTCATCGGCATCGCGCTGCCGGTGTCGCGCTACGACTTCGATGCCGTCGCGCGATCGGAGAAAGCGAAGTTCTTCATCCACGGCGAGCGCGACGAGATCTGCCCGCTGAAGGACATCCAGAAGTTCTACGGCCGAGCCGAGGAACCCAAGGAGCTCGTCGTCATCGACGCGGCGGATCATCTGTTCGACGGCAAAGTGAGCGAGGTCGCCGACGCGATCGAGGATTTGTTGGGTGATTGGCATGCATGACGCCGTAATCGTCTCCGCCGTTCGCACGCCGGTCGGCAAGGCGCCGAATGGCACCCTTCGCGGTACGCGCCCCGACGACATGGCCGCGGCCGTCATCGCCGAGGCGCTGAAGCGCGCGCCCGGCGTCAGCGCGTCCGACGTGGACGATGTGATTCTCGGCTGTGCGATGCCGGAGGCGGAGCAAGGGATGAACGTGGCGCGCATCGCGAGCTTGCGCGCCGGCATTCCCGTCGAAGCGTCGGCCGTCACGGTGAATCGCTTCTGTTCGTCAGGGTTGCAAGCGATCGCGTACGGCGCCGAGCGCATCATGTGCGGTTTCGCCGACACCATCGCCGCCGGCGGCACCGAGTCGATGAGCCTCATCCCGATGGGCGGTCACACGATCGCGCCGAACCCGACGCTGATGGATCGCTATCCCGACGTCTACCTGAGCACCGGCCTCGTCGCGGAAAATCACGCGCGCGAATCGGGAATCTCGCGCGAAGAGCAGGACGCGTATGCGCTGCGCAGTCATCAGCGTGCGATCGCCGCGATCGACAGCGGGAAGTTCGCGCCCGAAACCGTGTCGTTGACGGCGCGCGTGATGAACGGTGGTGTAAAAGAGATCGCCTTCGGGATAGATGAAGGGCCGCGCCGAGACACCTCGATCGACGCGCTCGCAAAGCTGCGGCCGGCGTTTCACGTCAACGGCACCGTCACGGCCGGCAACTCGTCGCAGACGAGCGACGGCGCCGCGGCGGTCATCCTCACGTCGGCGGTGCGCGCGAAGGAGCGCGGCCTGACGCCGATGGCGCGCTTCGTCACCTTCGCCACCGCCGGCGTCGAGCCGGAACGATTCGGCATCGGTCCCGTGCCGGCGATCAAAAAAGCACTCAAGCTCGCCGGCCTCACGCTCGATCAGATCGACCTCGTCGAGCTGAACGAAGCGTTTGCCGCGCAGGTGCTCGCGTGCCTGAAGGCGCTGCCGATCGATCCCGACCGGCTGAACGTCAACGGCGGCGCGATCGCGCTCGGCCATCCGCTCGGCTGCACCGGCGCGAAGCTGACGACCACGCTGCTGCACGAAATGCAACGCCGTAATGCCCGCTACGGCATGGTGACGATGTGTGTCGGCGGAGGCATGGGCGCCGCTGGAATTTTCGAGAGGATGTGACGACGATCAGCGCAGAGAACGCAAAGATCGCAGGGCCAAATATCTCTGCGGCCTCCGCGGCCTCTGCGCTGATCGTCGTGGGAGCGACACGATGACGACAGCGACAGACGCAACGATCCAACGCGGCGGCGAATGGCTCCTCCAGTCGGCTGAGGCGGCGAGCGTCTTCACGCCCGAGCAGCTCACCGAAGAACACCGGCTGATCGCGCGGACGGCAGAAGAGTTCATCACGAACGAAGTGCTGCCGGTCCTCGACACGCTGGAGCAGAAGGACTGGGGCCTCGCGCGCCGGCTGGTGCAGAAGGCGGCGACGCTCGGGCTTCTTGGCGTCGACGTCCCAGAGACGTACGGCGGCCTCGGCCTCGACAAGGTCACCTCGCTCATCGTCTCCGATCGGATGTCGCGTTCGGCCTCGTTCGGCGCCACGTTCGGCGCGCAGGCGAACCTCGTGATCATTCCGATCGCCCTCTTCGGCACCGAGGCGCAGAAGGAGAAATATCTGCCACAGCTGCTGACGGGCGAACTGATTGGCGCGTACGGGTTGAGCGAGACCGGATCGGGTTCTGACGCGCTCGGCGCGCGCACACGGGCGACGCGCCAGGCCGACGGGAGCTTCGTCCTCAACGGCGAGAAGATGTGGATCACGAACGGCGGTTTCGCTGACCTGTTCGTGGTCTTCGCCAAGGTGGACCCTTCGACCCTTCGAGAACCTCAGGGTCGCCCCGAGCCAGGTCGAGGGGCGACAAGCTCAGGGCAGGCGGACGGATTCACGGCCTTCCTCGTCGAGCGCGGCTGGGGCGTGAAGAGCGGCAAGGAAGAACACAAGATGGGCCTGCATGGCTCGTCGACCACGGCGCTGATCTTCCAGGACGTGAAGGTGCCGGCAGAGAACGTGCTCGGCGAAGTCGGCAAGGGACACAAGGTCGCCTTCAACGTGCTGAACTTCGCACGCTTCAAGCTGGGCGCGATGTGCGCCGGCGGCGCGGCGAACGTCATCGGCGAATCGGCGAAGTATGCGGCGACGCGGCGGCAGTTCAATCAGCCGATCGGAAACTTCGGCGCGATCAAACACAAGATCGGCGAGATGGTGGTGAAGTCGTACGCCATCGAGAGCGCGATCTACCGGACCGCGGGCCTCGTCGACGCGCGCATCGCCGCGACGCCACACCCTTCGACAGGCTCAGGGCAGGCGAACGACGGATCGGCGGCCGCGGCGGCGTTCGAGGAGTATGCGGTCGAAGCGTCCATCGCGAAAGTCGCCGGCAGCGAGACGCTGAACTTCGTCCTCGACGAGAACATCCAGATCCATGGCGGCAACGGCTACGTGAAGGACTACCCCGCCGAACGCCACTTCCGCGACGCGCGGGTGAACCGCATCTTCGAAGGAACGAACGAGATCAACCGTCTGTTGATTCCGGGCATGCTGGTCCGGCGCGCGCTCAAAGGCGACCTCGGGATCATCCCCGCCGCCAAGGCATTGCAGGACGAACTGCTCGGTCCGCCCTCGATGCCTTCGATGGACGACTCGCCGCTGGCAGAAGAGGCGCGCGCGATTACCGCCTTCAAGAAAACGGCGCTGATGGTCCTCGGGCTGGCGATGCAGACCTTCGGTCAGAAGCTGACCGACGAACAGGAAGTGCTGATGCACATCGCCGACATCCTGATGGACGTCTTCTGCGCCGAAAGCGCGCTCCTGCGCGCACAAGCCGCCGCCGCACGCCGCGACGGGAAAGCCGAGCTCCACGCAGCCGCGGCACGCGTCTTCGTCAACGACGCGGCTATGCGCATCGATGCGTCCGCGCGTCAGGCGCTCGCCGCGACGGTCGACGGCGACACGCTCCGGACGATGCTGTCGGCGCTGAGGCGCTTGATCAAAGTGACGCCGATCAATACTGTGAAGCTGCGGAGAGAGTTGGCTGATGCAGCCATCGCCAGGGGCGGGTACGTATTCGCATGACCGGTAGCCACGAAACGCACGAAAACACGAAACCCACGAAAAAAACCTTTAGAGTTTGGGGTGGCTTCGTGTGTTTCGTGTGTTTTGTGGTTTCGTGTGTTTCGTGCTCGAGTAAGCCGCCGGAAAGTACGCAAGACTACGTCTCCAAGATCGCCGCCGACCGCGCGGCAAAGGACGCCGCCTTCGCGAAGAGCGACGATCCGGTGCCGACCGCGAAGCACGCCGACCTGCTGCCGCTTGCCTACTTCCCGATCGATCCCGACTACGACGTCCCGGCGGAGCTCAAGCCGATCGACGATTCCACTCCGGTCGACATGGCGACATCGACCGGAACGCAGCGTAAGATGCGCCGCGTCGGCACGCTCGCGTTCAACCTGAAGGGACAGTTGCTGCAGCTCACGGCGTTCGTGGAGGTCGGCGCGCCGAATCTCGATAAGCTGTACGTGCCGTTCAACGATCTGACCAGCCTCACCGAAACGTACCCCGGCGGCCGCTATCTCGATCTCGATCGCACGAAGACCGGCGTCTATGAAGTCGATTTCAACCGGGCCTACACGCCGTACTGCTATTACAACGTGACCTACGAGTGCCCGATCCCGCCGCCCGAGAACCGGCTGAAGGTGCCGATCCGCGCCGGGGAGAAGTTGAAGCATCCGAACACGTGAGCCACATCCTGCTCCGGTCCTCCACGAAACACACGAAAACTCGAAACACACGAAAATAACCTTGGCTTTTCGTTTTGTGGTTTTCGTGGTTTCGTGTGTTTCGTGGTGATCGTCTGCCGATGCCACTACGCGCCATCATCTTCGACTTCGACGGCGTCATCGCCAACAGCGAACCGCTGCACCTCCAATCCTTTCAGGACGTGCTCGCGGCCGAGTCGGTCGCGCTCACCGAGCAGGACTACTACGCACGTTATCTGGGCTTCGACGATGTGGGGGCCTTTCGTGCGATTGCGGCAGACCGCGGGCTGACGTGGGACATGCGGCACATTGCGGACCTCGTTGCGAAGAAAGCGCTCGTGATGGAAGCGTTGGAGGGACACGTGTCGGTGCTCTTTCCCGGCGCCGCCGATGCGATCCGTCGCGCCGCCGCTGCGGTGCCGATCGCGATTGCCTCGGGGGCAATTGGACCCGAGATCCGTCGCGTGCTCGACCGCGAACATCTCACGCCCCATTTCGCGGCAATCGTCGCGGCCGAAGATACGCCGAACGGCAAGCCGGCCCCCGATCCCTACGCGCGAGCCGTGGAGTGCCTGCGCATGGCGGCGGGCGACACGCTGACGCCAGGTGAGTGTGTCGCGATTGAAGACTCGAAATGGGGACTGCAGTCCGCACGTGCGGCCGGACTGAAGACGGTCGCGGTAGCGCAGACCTACAATGCGGACTCGCTCGGCGCGGATCTCACGATTCCTTCAATCGCCGCGCTGGATCTACATCTTTTTGCTTCTCTTTTCTCAGCCTAATCCAACACCTTGGATCCACTGTAAATTCCACCAGTTTTCTCATCCAAACCGGCTTTACTCCCTAAGGGCCGGGCTCGATACTCGATCGGTCCCGAACAGTGCCCGATTTGAACCAGTGTTCCTTTGTGGGCACTCGGTCGAATCGCGTCAAGTTCCAGTAGGAGGAAGGATGAGAGTTCGAGCAATCGTCCTGGCGCTCGTGGCGCTATTCGCCACGTCTACGCTCGCGACGGCGCAACAAACCGGCCAGATCTTCGGCAAGGTAACCGACCAATCCGGCGCGGTGATGCCGGGCGTCACGGTCACACTGACCAGCCCGATCCTGCTGCAGCCGCAGACAGCGATCACCAGCGAAACCGGTTCGTATCAGTTCCCGAGCCTCGAGGTTGCCGATTACACGGTGAAGTTCGAACTCTCGGGCTTCAAGACGGTCGTCAACGAAAATATCCACATCACGGCAGGCTTCTCGGCCCAGATCAACGCGCAGCTCGGCGTGTCCACCGTGCAGGAAACGATAACGGTCACGGGCGCGAGCCCGATCGTGGACACGAAGGAAACCGGCACGAAGCAGACGTTCACCAACGAGCTGCTCCAGAGCATTCCGTCGGCCCGCGACCCGTGGGTCATTCTCCAGCAGACGGCCGGCATCGCGATGGACCGCGAGAACATCGGCGGCAACCAGTCGGGCCAGCAGTCCAACTACGTGTCGCGCGGCGGCAACCCCACGAACAACAAGTGGACGCTCGACGGCATCGACATCACCGACCTCTCGGCCACCGGCTCGTCGCCGACCTACTACGACTTCGACATGTTCGAAGAGATGTCGGTCAGCACCGGCGGCGTGGACGTGATGCAGCAGACCGGCGGCGTCGGCATCAACCTCGTGACGAAGGCGGGCTCCGACAGGTTCCGTGGATCCGGACGCCTCTTCGACACCAACCATCGCTTCGAATCGAACAACGTCGACGACGCGCTGCGCGCGCAGGGCGCCTCGTCGGGCAATCCGATTCAGGACATTCAGGACTACGGCGTCGAAGCCGGCGGCCCGATTAAGAAGGGCCGGGCGTGGATCTGGGGCGCGTTCGGCAAGCAGAAAATCGACGTTGGCGTCGTCGGCTTCTACCAGCCGACGCCGAACTGCCAGGCACTGAAGGTGACGTCGGTCGCGCTCGCGACGCCGATCCAGCAGGTCAACGACTGTTTGAACACCGACGAGACGCTGCTCAAGACGACGAACCTGAAGAGCGAAGTGCAGCTCTTCACTGGCAACAAGGCGAGCGCCTACGCGCTCTTCTCGGCCAAGCAGCGCAACGCGCGCAACGCGAGCGACCTGACGCCGATCGAATCGACGGTTCGCCAGGACGCGGTGCCGAGCCAGTACGGCCCGAGCTACTGGGTGACCGGTCCGACGCCGACCTACAAGTTCGAAGATCAGTACGTGGTCAGCGATCGGTTCCTCGTCGAAGCGACGTATGCGCACGTCGGCAACAACTTCATTCTCGACTACCACGATCCGTCGTACGCGACGCAGTCGCCGGTGCCGGGCGTCCAGGGCTTGCAGCCGTACTTCATCGTCTCGACGAGCGCGAACGGCCGCTCGACGCCGGACGGCAGCCAGTCGGTCAACATTCGGCCGGTCAACAGCTACACGATGAACGCGACGTATTTCGCACCGGGCCTGATGGGCGCCGACCACTCGTTCAAGATCGGCGGCTACTGGCGCGACAACAACGGCTACGGCTCGTCGCACACGCCGGGGAACGCCGTGGCGCGCTTCCCGACGCCGGCGGACCTCGCGGCCGTCGCGACGGGTACCGACTGCGCGACCTTCCAGGCGAACTGCCAGATGCAGCTCACGCGCGACAGCGGCACCGACTACGACCTGACCAACGTGGCGTTCTACGGTCAGGACACGGTCGTCAAGGGCCGGACGACGCTGCAGCTCGGTCTGCGGTACGACTACAACCACGACCGCGCGCTCGCTTCGTCGGTCGCGTCGAACTACCTGCTTCCGAACGTGCTGCCGGCCATCACCTTCGCCGGCGTCGAAGGCGCGAAATTCAACAACTTCTCGCCGCGCCTCGGCATCACGCACGATCTGACGGGCGACGGCAAGACCGTCATTCACGGGAACTACGCGATCTACTGGGGCCAGGTCGGCACCGGCAACGTCGCGTCGAACGTGAACCCGGTCACGCGCACCAGCATTCGGTACGGATGGGTCGACCTGAACCACGATGGCTTCGTGCAGAACAACGAGATCTACGACACGAAGGGCGTTCCGCTGGTCAGCGGCGGCAACCCGGGCAACTTCGCGGCACTGACCGGCAATTGGAACCCCGCGGCGCCTGGCTCGCCGGTCTCGCAGAACACCATCGACCCGAATCTGAAGAACGATCGCACCGACGAGATCATTTTCGGTATCGATCGTGAGGTTGGTGCGGGCTTCGCCGTGGGCGCCAACTACATCTGGCGGCGGTACAGCAACTTCCAGTACAGCGACACGCTCGGACTCGACCCGTCGAACTACGTGCCCGTGTCGTTCACGCCGGCGGCGAGCAGCTGCCCCGGCAACGATGGCCAGCGTATTTCGGCGGCCAACTGTCCGACGGTCACCTATTACCAGCCGGCGTTCCAGCTGCCGACCGCCCAGAACTTTACGAACCTCACCACCGATCAGTACAACCGTGCGTACAACGGCCTCGAGCTCACCGGCCGGAAGCGCATGTCGAACCACTGGCTGATGAACACGAGCTTCGCGTACAACAGCACGATCGTGAACAACGGGTTCGGTGGCGCGTTTGCGAATACGATCACGGAGGATCCGACCAACCTCGCCAACCGCAACGGCTTCCAGTACGACTACGCGACGTCTGGCAGCGGTCTCGGCAACGTCTACATCAACGCGAAGTGGCTGTACAAGTTGAGCGGCGTGTACAACCTGCCGCTCGACATCAACGTGTCCGGCTTCTACAACGCGCGCCAGGGCTATCCGGAAGAGTTCGCCGTCCAGAGCCCGACGCGCGCGAACGGCGCCGGCATCGCGACGATCCTCCTGAACGGCGTCGGCGACACGCGTCTCCCGAACTACCAGAACCTCGACTTCCACGTCGATCGTCCGGTGAAATTCGGAACCGTTCGCCTCGTGCCGCAGATGGACATCTTCAACCTGTTCAACGGCAATACGCTCCAGGCGGTCCGCGTGACGCAGAACGCGTCGAACGCGAACCAGCCGCAGGCCATCACGCCGCCGCGCGTCGTGCGGTTCGGAGTGAGGGTGAACTGGTAGTTCACAGTTCACAGTCAACAGTCGACAGCCTGTAACTGTCGCCTGTCAACTGTCGACCGAGGGCGGCACCGAGAGGTGCCGCCTTTTTTTTGGTACCATTCTTCCGTGATCAGCGAACATCTCCTTCACGCGTTCGGTCAGGCAGCGCTCAGTCCGGACCCTGATCTCGCAGTCGCGGCGCTGATGATCGCGCGCGTCGAATACCCTGCGCTGGATGCCGGACCGTATCTCGATCGGCTCGATGCGATCGGCGAAGAGGCCAAACGCCGTGTGGCGTGCTCCGCGACCTCAGGTCACGACATCCCCAACAACGTCGATCCCGAACGGTACGCGCAGGTGATGGCGCTCAACGACTACGTGTTCGGCGAGCTGCGTTTTGTCGGCAACAGCCGGCGCTACGAAGACCCGCGCAACAGCTGCCTGAACGAAGTCCTCGACCGCCGCACCGGCATCCCGATTTCGCTCGCGCTCGTGTACATCGAAGTCGCCCGCCGCGCCGGGCTCCACATCGTCGGCGTCAACTTTCCGGGACATTTCCTGCTGCGATGTCCGGCCCGCCAGGGGCATGGCTTCGCGGAGGACCTGATCATCGACGCGTTCCACGGCGGGGCGCTGCTGTCGGAGGCGGCGTGCACGTCTCTGCTACGGCGTCATGCCGGCGAGAGCGCGATCTTCGACCCGCAACTGATGAAACGGGCAACCAAGCAGCAGATTCTGGTGCGGATGCTCGTGAACCTGAAGCGCCTGTACGTGAACATGTACTCTTTCCCGCAGGCGCGCGACGTCACCGAACTGCTCCTCGCCATCGACCCGATCGCGACGGAAGAACTGCGCGATCGCGGCCTCATCGCGTACCAACTGCACGACTACGCGTCCGCGCTTCGGGATCTGCAGCGTTATCTGCAGTTATCTGGAAAGAAGGCCGCGGAAGAGGGCGACAAAGACGAATACGCCGCGATCTGGGAGCACGTGAAGACGCTCCGCCGCCGGGTCGCATCGCTCAACTAAGGTCCTGCGGCTGCGTCGAGCGGCCGGGCGGGTGACCGGATCGTGCGTCACGCCCGGAGCGCGCGGATACAACCACAGGAGTCACGGAGCTCACGGAGGCAGACGATTTTGGCGTCGCTTCGCGACGCCGCCAAAATCGTTCACCCGCGCGCGGCGGACGCGGCGCCTTCTTCGACGCGTCGTCTTTTTTCTCGCCGCGCGTCGTTTTTCCTCGACGAATGTCTTTCTTTGTCAACCCACTCGCGTTATGGGCGGACGCGCGTCGTTCTGGACCAACGCATCTCGTTCCGGACCGACGCGCGTCGTTCTAGACCAAACACGTCTCGTTCTGGACCGACGCGCCTCGTTCTGGGCCGACGCGCTTCGTTCTGGAGCGACGCGTCTCGTTCTGGAGCGACGCGCGTCGTTCTGGAATGACGCGCCTCGTTCTGGAGCACCGCGCCTCGTTCCGGCGCACCGCGTGTCGTTTCACACTTTCGTATCCATTTCACGATCGTTGCGAGTCAATTCTCGAGAACCGGTGTCAAAGGTTTCAGAAGGGAGGAGGAGAAGATGCCATGCGAAAAGATGTTCGTCGGCGGCATGACGCACACGTGCGAGTGAACGGCGTGTGCAAGGACCACAGCGATGTGTTCGACGCCACGGCCGGTGGTCAGAGCACGCGCGCGGAGCTCGACGCGCACATCGCGAACAACGAGCGCCTGTTCGTGGTGCAGAGACAGGCCACCGTGGACCGGCGCGCCGCGGCGGAGCAATCTCGCGTGGCTCGCGCCACGCTGTGCGACGCCATGCGCGCAGTTGTCAACATCGGCAGGCGCGTGAGGGTAGACGGCACCTCAATGACCACGATGCGGATGCCGGACGCGCCGAGCGACGACGAGCTCGTCGCCTGTGCGCGTGACTTCGTCAACCGTGTCTCAGCGCACACGGAGGCGTTCCTCGCGGCGGGCCTGCCACCCGTCGTCCCGACCAATCTCGAGACCGCCCTTCAGGAGCTCGTGACAGCCCGCGCAGCGACGGCGGCCGCTCGTCAGCGGTTTACGGCCGCGACGGTCGCGATCCGCGAAGCGCAAAACCAGGCCGACACGACGGTGGCCGCGCTCGCGTCCATCGCGGTGAACACGCCAGCCGCGCATCCCGAAGTCGTCACGAAGTTCCGCATCGCCAGGCGCGTCGGCCCGCGCGCACGTCCGGGTGCCGGCGACACGCCATCGCCGGCGCCGGCCCCAGGTCCATCGTCTCCGACTCCGTCAGATAAGGCGGCGTAGACGCGGCCGTCAGCACTTTCGGGTAGCGGGTTTCGGGTAACGGGTTCAGGGTTCTTTGGGTGCGAACCCAAAGAACCCGCTACCCTGAACCCCGCTACCCGCTACCCGGACCGCTACCCTGAAATCTTTCGTGTTCTTCGTGGATTGATCCGGCGGAGCCCCTCGGGACAATCCGCGAGCAGCGGACACACGGCGCAGTGCGGATCGCGTTCCGTGCATGTGGCGCCGCCGTGGTGTGACAGATACAGGAACGCCTGCCGGTAGGCGTCGAGTGCGTCGCCAAGTTCCGGCGCGAGCGCTTCGCGGACGGCTCGCGCGGTCTTCGTGAAGTCCTTCTGCGCCTCGCAGAATCCCAACCGCACGACGACGCGCGAGACCCGCACGTCGACGGGCAGAATCGGATGGTCGGCGGCGAACAACAGCATGCGGTACGCGCCGCCCTCGCCCATCTGCGGCAGTCCCTTCAGCGCGCGCCGTGCTGCCGTCAGCGATCCGCGCACCGTCCCCGCCAGCGACGGATTCCGGCGGAACATATCGACGCCGGTGCGGAGCGCGCGCAGGCGGTTCTCCACGTACGGCCCCGCGAGCGTCACGCTGTCGTGCAACTTCTTCTGCGGCGCGCGCCACATCGAGTCCGGGGTCAGCGCCGGAATGCGCTTCAGCGACGCAAGCGCGGCGTCTCGCTTCTGCTGCGTCGAGTGCACCGACAGAACTTCCCACACGAACAACGTGAACGGATCGCGGGGCGGTGACGGCAGCGCACCGTAGAAGGTGCGAAGCGTGGCGACGATAGCGTCGAGTCGCGACAAGGTCATCACTGTATCACCGTCCCGCTATCGGACAGTGCGTCACAGCGCACACGCGATGATCTTTGGATCGCGCGATTCAACGATCCGTGATGCGCGGTCGCTGCGCGTTCGCGGGATCGCCGCAACCATTTGACGATTCCCATCGACGGTCAACGCGAACACTGTCCGCTCGCTGCGCGGACAGTGGCACATCGCGTGCTCTCCGAGATCCGTCTAACGATCTCAGTTTCTATCGAGAGGAGAAGTACGAATGAAGCGATGGGCCTCAGTGCTCGCGCTGGTGCTCGCATTCGCGGCGCCCGCGTTCGCACAAATCGAGGGCGGCAGCGTCAGCGGCACGATTAAGGACGAGCAGGGCGGCGTGCTGCCCGGCGTGCTCGTCACCGCTCAGGGTGTCGATGCGACGCTCACCTACACGACCGACGCGACCGGCGAGTTCCGGTTTCTGAATCTTGCGCCGGGACCGTACAAAGTCAGCGCGACGCTCCAGGGCTTCGCAACGATCGTGCGCGATCAGGTCATCGTGTCCGTCGGCAAGAACGTCGAGCTGCCGATGACGCTGAAAGTGAGCGGCGTGTCGGAAACGATCACCGTCAGCGGCGAATCGCCGATCGTCGACACGAAGGCCACCGGCACCGCGACCAACTTCACGTCCGACGAGCTGACGAAGATCCCGACCTCGCGCGATCCGTTCGCGCTGATGCGCTCGGTGCCGGGCGTCCTGGTCGATCGCGTCAACATCGGCGGCAACGAAACCGGGCAGCAGTCGAACTTCGCGTCGAAGGGCACGCGCCCGCAGGACGCGGTCTGGACGATGGACGGGATCAACATCACGGACATGGCGGCGACGGGCGCGTCGCCGAGCTACTACAACTACGACAACTTCGAGGAGATTCAGGTCTCGACGGCCGGACAGGACATCAAGCAGCCGACCGGCGGCATGGGGCTGAATCTCATCGTCAAGCGCGGGACCAATCAGTTCCGCGGCGGCTTCCGCGGCTACTTCGACAACCACGCCCTGGAGTCGTCGAACGTGCCGGCCGAGCTGGCGGCGATCGGCGTCACGCCGGAAACAGCCGATCACAACGAGCAGATTGGCGACTACGGCTACGACATCGGCGGTCCGATCTGGCGCGACCACGCGTGGTTCTACAACTCGTATTCGTATCAGGACGTGAAGCTGGTGCGCCGCTCCGGATCCTTCGTCGACGAGACGAAGCTGAAGAATCCCGATGTGAAATTGAACTGGCAGGCCACGAAGAAGGACATGGTGAGCTTCCTCTACTTCGACGGCTTCAAGATCAAGGACGGCCGCAGCCCTGGCATCTCGGGCATTCTGTTCGACGCGCCATCGGCGACGTATCACCAGGACAACGCGTACACCGACAACCCGCTGCACGGCCTCTGGAAGATCGCCGACGATCGCGTCTTCGGACCGAACCTGTTCCTCTCGGCGAAGGTCGCGTACTTCAACACCGGGTTCATCCTCGCGCCGGAAAGCGGCCTGGCCGGCCAGGCTGGCCGCAGCTTCACGACGTCGCAGTCGTTCGGTTCGATCAACCAGACGACGAACATCCGGCCGCAGCACATCTACAACGCCGACATGAACTCGTTCCTGACCGGCATGGGCTGGTCGCACGATCTGAAGTACGGCGTCGGCTACCGCACCGCAGAGGCGTTCTCGGGCAACGTGTACCCCGGCAACATGATCCTCGCGATCGAGAACTCGCCGACCGACCTGCGCGCACAGGTGTACCGTCAGGCCGCCGGCAGCAACAAGGCCTACTACACCGACCTCTACGTCGGCGACACGCTCTCGAAGGGTCCGGTGACGATTGACGCGGGCCTGCGCTACGACCAGCAGTGGGGCAAGGCGCTGCCCAGCACCACGCTGTCGAATGCGGCGTTCCCACAGGTCGTGCCCGGCCTGGTCTTTACCGGCTACGACACGCCGTTCACGTGGAAGAACTTCTCACCGCGCGCCGGCGTCACCTACGCGCTCGACGAGGCGCGCAAGAGCGTCGTCCGCGCGAGCTACAGCCGCTACGCGGGTCAGCTCGAGACGGGCACGGTCGGCGTGACGAACCCGAGCACGACGATCGGATCGGCGACGTATCGCTGGGTCGATCTGAACGGCGATCATTTCGCGCAGGCGAACGAGGTGCTGCTCAACCAGTTCATCACGGCGGCCGGCGGCTTCAACCCGGCGAACCCGACCGCCGTCACCTCGTCGAACGTCCTCGATCCGAATCTCAAGGCGCCGAAGACGTCGAGCGTCGTCGCCGGATTCGACCGCGAGCTG
>Ga0126381_100003730_pt1 | contig 16524 bp, 14 predicted proteins | sample PanSoiMetPlot_28_FD_96465 | JGI IMG/M metagenome (GOLD analysis project Ga0126381, IMG submission 96465) | Tropical forest soil microbial communities from Panama - MetaG Plot_28 | ecosystem: Environmental > Terrestrial > Soil > Tropical forest > Bulk soil | place: Panama | collected 2016-02-17 | reverse complement strand
TTTCGACTTTCTGCAACATTACCGGCCCAAGCTCAACGTCGTGGAACGTCCGCACGCAAAATCCGGCGGCAAAGGTTACGCGATTACGGGACACCACGAGCTGATGATTCCGCTCTTGGCCGCAGCACTGCTCGAAACTAAATGAGCGGGGAGCAATGACCGAGCCGCGCGATCCGGTCTGGGGCTATGAAGATCTTGGCCTCTTTGCCGGCGCCGTGCTTCCTTCACTCGCGCTTGCGGCGGGCATTGTAAGAATCTCCCATATTAAAAGCGACACACTCACGCAGCTCATATTTCAAGTCATTTTTTACATACTCGTGCTGGTGGCTCTGCGAATGCTGCTCGCGTGGAAGTATCAGGCCCCCTTTTGGAGTTCGCTTGGCATAAATTTGCAGTTTCGGTTTCCGATGTTGTGGCTGGCTTCTGGAACCTTGCTGAGTATCGGCATATCGAGCATCGCAGCGCTATTGAAGCCTCCTTCCGTTGATTCGCCGTTGGAAGAATTAATTCTCGATCGGCGGTCCTTAATTCTTATTGTGTTCTTGGGGCCGCTGTTCGAAGAGATTGTATTCCGAGGATTCTTGTTCCCGTTGTTTGCCCGCTCAATGGGTCCATGGCTCGCCATCATCGCCGCGGCGATTCCATTTGCCTTACTGCACGGATCGCAGAGCGATTGGGCTTGGCAGTTGCTCGTGCCGATCGGCGTGGCGGGACTTGTGTTCGGTTGGGTTCGTTGGAAAACAGGTTCCACGACGGCTTCGGCGTTGGTGCATATGGGGTACAACACTACAGCGGTCGTTGTATATTTTGTGCAAAAAAATTAAAACGTTAGATCACAGGCTAAAGCCTTTGCCACAGGTTATGGTGTTCATCGCGCTCAGACCTGACATGTGGCACGGCTTTAGCCTGTGGCCTTAAAGCTACTCCTTCGCCGCAATCGCAAGCGCCTTCATCTTGCGATACAGGTGGCTGCGCTCTAAACCCAACATCTCCGCGGCGCGAGTGACATTGCCTTTCGCTTCATCGAGCTTCTTCAGGATGTAATCGCGCTCGGCTGCCTCTCGCACTTCCTGCAGGCTACCGAAGCGTTCGATCGGCCGATCGAAAACCGCGCGCCGCGCGCGATCCAAAGGAACGTGCCGGGCATCGATGCGGGGCTGCGGATTCATTATGACGATCCGCTCCATCAGGTTCCGCAGTTCGCGTACGTTCCCGGGCCAGGGATATTCTTCGAGCGCCTGTCGAGCCTCCGTCGTTAGCTCTTTCGGCTTCCGGCCATAGGCCGTCGTGAATTCCGCCAGAAAATGTTCGGCCAGTAATCGCACGTCTTCGATGCGCTCCCTTAGCGGAGGCACGTAGAACGGCACCACGTTCAACCGGTAGAAAAGATCTTCGCGAAAATTGCCGCGCTCGATCTCCTCTTCGAGATTTTTGTTCGTGGACGCGACCACGCGTACATCGACTTGGATGGATTCCGATGCGCCAACAGGTTCAAACCGCTGCTCCTCCAAAGCGCGCAGGACTTTGGCTTGCGTCTTGAGACTCATGTCGCCTACTTCGTCCAGAAATAGTGTTCCACCGTCAGCGCGCTGCAGCTTGCCGATCTTATCTTCGTGCGCGCCCGCGAAGCTGCCCTTTCGATGACCAAATAATTCGCTCTCAATCGCGTCTTCGGGAATTGCGGCGCAGTTTACTTCGATGAAAGCTTCTCCCGCGCGCGAGCTCGCCGAGTGAATCGCATAGGCAATCAACTCTTTTCCGGTGCCGCTCTCTCCAAAGATAAGCACACGGCCATTGGTCGCGGACATCAACGCCAACTGCTGCCGCAAAGCCTTCATCGGCACGCTCTCTCCAATGATTTTTGGTTTCGCGTCGGGCGAGGCTCGCAACCGGCTAAGTTCCAGTTCCAGCTTTCTCTGTTGGGCGGCATTATGAATTACCACCACCACCTTATCGATGGTCAATGGCTTTTCCAGAAAATCGAATGCGCCGAGCTTCGTCGCTTTCACGGCGGTTTCGATGTTGCCGTGGCCGGAAATGATGACGACGGCGGGGCGGTCCGAGAACGGAATCTCCTGAATGCGGCTAAGCGCTTCCAGGCCGTCCATGCCGGGCAGCCACACATCCAGCGCGACTACGTCATAGGGATTGCGAGCAAGCTCTTCAAGACAAGCCTCGCCTGAAGGCACGGCTTCGCATGTGATGCCTTCGTCTTCAAGGACGCCACGCAGGGAATCGCGAATACCCGGCTCGTCGTCCACAATCAGGACGCGAATGCTTTTCAAACGCGAGCCCCCACTTCAACCGGTACCGCAGCCGCGATCTCTACATAAAAGCGCGCGCCCGTGGGCCGATTATCTTCCACACGAATTCGCGCCCCGTGCTCGGACAAAATATGGCTGACGATGGCCAAACCCAGGCCGGTGCCGCGGCCTTTCGTTGAAAAATAGGGCAAAAAGAGCTTCTCCTTGTCGCCAGGGGAAATGCCGCAGCCCGTATCCGCTACCAGGAGTTCCACTCCGTCGGGCGATGACCTCGTGGCCACCAGCAACCGCCGCACGTGAGAGTCGCGCATCGCCTCTGCGGCGTTGTCCACCAAATTCACCACTACACGTTTGAACTGTTCGGGATCCACATGTATAAGCGGGAGCTCGGCCGCGAAATCCGTCCGAACTTCGATATTGTCCAGCCTTCCTGCAAAAACGTTCAACCCATTCTGGACGATTTCGTTCAGGTCGGCCGATACGGGCTGCGCCGCGGGGAAGCGTGAGAATTGCGAGAACTCGTCGGCGAGCGTTTTTACAGACTCGACTTCTCGCACAATAGTCGCCGCGCACTCTCTCAAGATTCTCTGCGAATCCGGCGAGAGCGCGCCGCGGTCAAGCTGGCGAGCGATGCGTTCCGCCGACAAAGCGATTGGTGTCAGCGGATTCTTGAGCTCATGTGCAATGCGCCGCGCGACCTCGTGCCATGCGGCTGACTTCTGGGCGCGCAGCAATTCGCTTGTGTCTTCAAGAACAACTACAAAGCCATGCGCCGAAGCCGGTAGCGCCGACACAGTGACTGCCAGATGCAGCACCTGTCCGCGCTGCTCCATATCGAATTGGCTTGCGGCAATGCCCGTGCGTTGTGCGCGTTTCATTAGATAGCGAATCTCCGCCGTTTCCTCCGCGGCAAAAAGATCGGCGATTTTTAACGCGTTATCGACTTTATCTTCCGGGAAGAGGCTGCGCAAAGCTCGATTGACTTTTCGAATTGTCCCTTCCGGAGCGAGCGAAATTACTCCGGTTGGAATGCTTTCGAGAATGGCTTCGGTGAACTGACGGCGGCTTTCAAGCTCGCGGCTATTCGATTCAAGCTCTTCCGTCATTTCATTGAACGCCCGCACAAGCGTTGCAAGCTCGTCAATTGCCGTTACACGAACGCGGTGCGCGAGATTGCCAGAGCGGACCTGTCCTGCGGCTTTCAGGAGCGCGGAGATCGGCGTGATGATTTGACGGGAGAGAATGAGCGCGATCCAAGTCGCTACAAAAAGAATGAATAGCGCAATTGCCGCCAAAAAAAGCAGATAAAAATTGCGATAAATTTTGCGGTTTTTCGCTAGCTGGGCGTAGTCGTCAATGTAACTCTGGATTACCTTCTGTTTGTTTTGGAGGTCGATGCTGGGAACGATACGTACGGTGAGCTTTTCGGAAAGGCCAAGGTCGGCGCTTGCAGTAAAAGCCTCGAATGGCTCCTGAAGAGAAGGTGCGCAATACTCGCGCGCGGGAGCGCCGGCGGTCTCAACGCGCAGCTCTAGAATTCGCGAATCCTTGCACAGCTTGGCAAAGTCCGCGCTGCCGTCCTGAACTTCGGGTAACTCCGAAAGCCAGTTGGCCAAGGCCTGCGCGCGTCCCTGAATCTCCGCGCGAAACCCATCTCTCGTCTCGCCGAGTTGCACTTGAATCGCTTCGGTCGGGCGGCTGAACCATTTGTCGACGTTGCGATTTAAGATGTCGTAACTGAATACGAACAGGAAGGCCACAGGCAGAACGCTCAACGCAAGGGCTCCGAAGACGAATTTGCTTTTTATGCGCGACCCTTCGCGATTGCTCTGCCGCTCCAGGTAGAGCTTAACCGCCGTCCGGAACAGCATGAATCCGAGCGTTACGGTAAGGATCAGGACAATTGTCGAGACGGCCCAGAAAGCTGTTGTCTCCGCGGCGTTCGAAGGTCCATAATCGCCAAAATTGAACGATTCCTGCCACACCACGAGCGATAGTAGGATCGTCAAGACGACCAGTCCGGCGCCGAATAAATACCGCTTGCGCATCGGTATTTTGATTATAAGTTGTGGGGCAGAATGGCATTCTGCGGCCGATTGGTAATCTGCCTCTGAATGTCTGTAGACGCGTGAGACAGGAGAATGGCTAGAGGTATTTGCAAAACTCAGAGAGTTGCAGCTTGAGGGACGGCGGGTCCCCAGATGCGCACCGGGACTCCGGTCCCGGCTGCTGGAAACATAAGAAACACGGAAGCTGGTCTGGAGACCGGCTGCCGGACTGGAGTCCGCCGTCCACCAGTCGCCGAGTTTTGCAATCCCTCTGCCAATCCGCCGCAGATTACCAGTCTGCCCCACAGAGACGTCTGTTACCGTTTGTAAATTATTCCTTCTTTCATCACAAAGGACACCTTTTCAGTCGACCGGATGTTTTCCAGCGGGTTCCCCGGCACCGCAACGATGTCCGCGGACTTGCCTTGTTCAATCGAACCAGTTGTTCCAAAGACGCCCAGCAATTGAGCATCGACAGACGTCCCTGCCTTCAGAGCGTCAATCGGCTTCATCCCGTTTCGAACCAGCAACCCGAACTCCTCCGCGTTCCTTCCGTGAGGGTAGACAGCGGCATCCGTCCCAAGGCCGATTTTCACGCCTCTCTTGATTGCGTTCTGCACCGTCTTATCGAGCGATGCCATAGCGGCTCGGCCCTTCGCGGCGATAAGTGGCGGCAGATATCCTTTCTCAAGAGTTTCCTTCACCCCTTCGAGCGCCAGTTCCGTCGGAATGTAGTACGTCCCTCGCGCCTTCATCATTTCGAGCGCTTCGTCGTCCATAAACGTTCCGTGTTCGATGGAATCAATTCCGGCGCGGATCGCGCGCTTGGCTCCCTCGGCCCCATGGGCGTGAGCCGCCGTTTTGCGGCGTAACGCATGCGCTTCGTCGACCAAGGCATCCAACTCGGCCTGCGTGAGCTGCGGCGTGTCGACGTCATCGGTCGGCGACAAGACCCCACCTGTCGCGCACACTTTGATCAGATCGGCGCCGTATTTAATGTTGAACCGGACTGTGGCCCGCATCGCATCCGGGCTGTTGGCGATTCCATCTTCGATTCCAGTTTCGCGCCCGAACAAGCCGAACCGGAATCCTGCGCTGCCGTCGCAGTGGCCGCCGGTCGTGCCGATGGCATGAGTCGAAACCAGCATCCGAGGTCCCAGAATTGCGCCGTCGCGAATCGAGTTCCGAAGACCCACATCGATGAAATCATCGGCGCCAACGTCGCGCACCGTGGTGAATCCGGCCATCAAGGTGACTCGCGCGTTCACGCTTGCGCGCAGGGCTTTCTCGGCAACGGTTCTTTGAAGATCGTTGAGATCGGCCTCGCGTCGATCGGCTACGTAAGATTGGGAGAGATGTGTGTGGGCGTCAATGAAACCGGGAAGAAGCGTCGAATCGCCTAAATCGATGACCTCGGATCCCGCGGGAATTTCGGCATTAGGACCCACGCCGCGAATTTTGTCGCCGAGGATGACGACTACGCCCGGGGATGCAACGCGCTCGGAAACTCCATCGAATATCCGAGCGGCGCGAAGAACAATGGGCCGAGTCTGTGCGTGCGCCCATGAAAGCGCGCACACCAAAAACACCGGCAACAACGAAAGGATCTTCATGGGTAGATTATGCGCTCTACCCGGGCGCTTTGCTAGGAACGAAAAAAAAGGAACGAGCTTACCAGCGCTGACCGCGCCCGCCGCCACCGCCGCCGTATCCCCCGCGTCCGCCGCCACCGCCGCGAGGTCCACCGCCGCCGCCCTGAGGCTTCGGCCGAGCTTCATTCACGTTGAGCGTCCGTCCGTTCAATTCCTGACCGTTCAATTGCGCAATCGCGGTTTCCGCTTCTCTGCGATCCGTCATCTCCACGAAGGCGAATCCACGAGGCTGCCCAGTGTCACGGTCCGTCACGATATTTACGCGCTCCACTGCCCCATACTGCGCAAAGGCCGCGTATAATTCCTCCTGCGTCGTTCGGAAATTTAAATTTCCTACAAAAATATTCGTCATCCTGGGACTTTCGCTCCTTAATCTAACTAAATCATCTTCGGCGAGCAGCGTTGGAACCCAATCCCAAGACCAAGACGCAGCGGGCAAACACCGACAGTTCTTGCCGATGTCTTCAAAGACGCCTTAATTGTATCACCGGGGAATTGAGAATGAAATTACAGGTCTGTTTCAGCGAGTAACAGGCTTCCAACCGTCGAAATCCTTCGCGGTGGCGCAATTCGGACCGCCGTCTTTTCCCGTGCCTTCGACGCGCGCCTCCAGAATTTTCGCGCCGACCACCTGATGCGTTATTCCCGTGAGAGGAATTTTTAATCTTCGCGCCCATTCCGTATTGGCTTGGCCGGCATACACGCCAATATTGATGTAGACGAAAGGCTCTTTCGGCGACCCTTGCACGAATGGTCCGCCAAGCCGAAATGCCGAGACGCCAGCTTCTTTAATCGATGTAGAGAATTCGAAACGCAAATCTTTCCCCGCAGACCTTTGTATCTGAACAGGCTTGTAGCCGGCGCCCTTACCTTCCTGTAGGGCGTAATCAATACCCGGCGGAGGGCTTTCCAGGACAATACGGAATTTCTGATCGGAGTTCATATCGAAGATAAGGTACAGGCTAACCGGGATGAAGGCTTTCCTGCCTTGGCGTCAAGAATGTTCCACAAAATCTTAGTTCGGCAGGCCGACGCGACGCACCAGATCGGTAAAGCGAGGATCTTTGCGAACCGGATCGAATGCCGGGTCGACCTTTAAATAGACCAGCGAAGTTGATTGATCGATGAAAGCCTTCTCGAGCCACTCGAAGCCTTGATCGGCGTCGCCGAGCGCGAAATGGATCGCGGCAATCCTGCTAGGCTGCACATAAGTCTGCTGGGATCGCATGGTCAAATCGGCAAGCGTCTTCACGGCCTGATCCTTTTGACCCGACGCAGCATAGGCATGCCCTAGCGCCGCCACCTCGTTATTGTCACTACCCGAAAGATCGAGGGCCTTTTTTAGCTCCTGAACCGCCTCCGCATACGAGCCCTTTTGCTCGTCTGCGCGGCCTAGACAAAGATGGGCTTGAACGAATAGAGGATCCGTTGCGGCCGCCTGCTGGCACTGCTCGATGGCCCGCGGATAATCGCGGGCGTAGAAAGAACGCATCCCTAAAGCCCAGGTTGTGACAGGCGATCCGGAGTCAAGCTCGCGCGCGCGATCCAATTCCGTCAGTGCTTCATCCAGCCGGCCTTCGGCGACCAGAAAATCTCCGTAGTAGGAATGAGCGACGGCGTAGCTGGAATTCAGCTCGATGGCCCGCTTCAACTCTTTCTCCGCGCCTGCCCAATCCCACTGATGATAGAGAACCCATCCCAGGGAAGCGTGCGCCTCGGCGAGAGACGAATCGAGATCCAGAGCCTTGTCGGCGGCGATCTTCATCTTCGGCAGCACTTCCTTGGCGGGAAGGACGTTATAGTCGGCGAGCAGCGCGTAGGCATCCGCTTGGCCCGCATAGGCGAGCGCGTAGTGAGAATCCCGCTGGATGGCCTGCTCAAAAAAGTCGATCGCCTGCTGCATGTCCTCAAGCGTGCGCTTTCCCAAGTGATAACGGCCCTGTAAGTACAGTTGATAGGCTTCGGTATTTTCGGTCGCCCCGCGAGCCATACGTTTTTGTTCTTCGCCCGTGAATTTGAGCTGCAAGCGATCCGACACTTCGCGCGAAATCTGATTCTGAATAGAGAGCAAGTCCGAGACTCGCGCCGTGTACTGATTGCCCCAAATCTGGCGATTGTGCCGCACATCGATAAGTTCGGTGTTAATCGACACTTCATCTCCACGCTGAACCATGCGTCCTGTAAGCACAGCCTGCACCTTCAGATCGGCGCCAGCCTTTTCCGGCGTGGAATCTTTGCCCCGATAGCGCGAAACTGAACTGAAAGAACGCACCGTAAGCTTCGGCAGTTGAGAAATGCTGTTGATGATACTTTCCGTCATTCCGTCGCCCAGGTATTCCGTGCCCTGGTTTCCGCCGACATTTTCAAAGGGCAGCACCGCAATTGAATTTAATCCTGCGTCATGGAAAAAGAGGAAATAGGCTCCCAAACCCGCCGCCAAAAGAATTACGGCAATCGCCGCCATAACTCCCCAGCGATGACGACTGATCTCAGTGACGAGATACTCTGCGCTCGAGACATTCGGATGTGACACCGGGTTTCCAGGAGGAGCCGGCAGAACAACCGTCTGGTCCGCATGCGAAGAAGAGGTCGGCGAAGAAGAAGTCAGCGCAGAAGAAGCCGCCACGCGACCAGAAGCCGAATGCGGACCCGTTACCGCGGCAATAGGCATCGTGGAAGTTTGCGATGCGCCGACTTCTCTTCGAAGACGCTTCAGGTCCGCTCGAATATCCGCCGCGGTCTGATACCTCAAGTCCCGATCCTTTTCGAGCGCTTTACTAACGATACGGTCGAGCTCGGGCGGCAACTCCGGGCGCAACTGGCTTGGCGGCAGCGGGTTCTGATGGAGAATCGCCACGAACGTCAAGGCTGTGGTCGCTCCATGAAATGGCGTTTTGCCCGTCGCCATTTCATAAAGCACTACACCCAGCGAAAACAGGTCCGAGCGCGAATCGAGCTTTTCGCCCCGCGCCTGCTCGGGCGACATGTAGGCCACAGTGCCGATCGTCGAGCCGGCACTTGTTACGAAATCAATGGCCATTGTGGATGCTTCGCCGCCCGAACTCTCCGATGGCGCGGAGGCATCCATCTTCGCGAGCCCGAAGTCCATGACTTTGATCTGGCCCTTCGGGGTCAATAAAATGTTGGCTGGCTTGATGTCGCGATGCAGAATGCGCCCCGCGTGCGCAGTATCCAAGGCCTCTGTAATCTGGATCGCAAGATCTAGCATCTCGTCGACGGGGACCGGCGAAGCTTGAATGCGCTGCCGGAGCGTCTGGCCCTCAATGTACTCCATGACCAGAAACGGCTGTTCCGCGTCCAGATCAATATCGTGCAACGTACAGATGTTCGCGTGATTGAGCGCGGATACCGCGCGCGCCTCTCGCCGGAATCGTTCGAGTGCGGCATGGTCACGGGCCATTTCCTCCGGCAGGAATTTCACCGCCACCAGCCGTCCCAGCCGAACGTCTTCGGCTTTATAGACAACACCCATTCCTCCCTTTCCGAGAACGGACAGGATGCGGTAATGCGAGATTGTCTTGCCGACCATGAATGAAAGGGACCTCTTTAGCCTACTACCGCGTTACTACAGTGTACGAAGACTGCCTGCGAATGGATCTAGACCGCGGGGTCGCTCGCCGGGTGCGAGACGCAGTAGGGAGCATTATGATGATGAGGACTACTTCAGGAGGAACTTATGAGAACATTTTTCGCATCATGCGCGTTGTTCATCGCCGCGGCAGCGAATGGGCAAGTCACGCTCAATTCGGTCCGTGTCGGGGCGAAGGATTCGGTGGCGCTCGCAAAGTTTTATGAGACGGCGTTCGGGATGCAGGAGACGAATCGGATCAATGCGCCGGGCGGACCGGAAGTGTTCGTGAACTTTGGCTCGACGGCCGACGCCGCGAAGGCCAACAAAAACTCGCCCATCGTGATCATGCATCGGGATTCGGATGATTTGAAGGATCCCATCGCGCATGTAATTTTGACGGTGAAAGATATGAAGGCAACCGTGGCCGCGCTGAAGGCCGCGGGAGGGTCGATGACGGGGGATCCTCGGCCGTTTGGGAATACGGGCATTGTGATCGGAATTGCGATCGATCCGGCGGGAAATCGGATTGAGATGATTCAGCAGCCTGAGAAGTAAGTTGCTCCTCCTATTCTTGAGCTAGAGCGCACGGATCGGGTCCGCAGCCCAGATCCGAGACAGAAAATCCAAGGCAGTGAAGAAGTTTCAGCGCCGCACATCGACTTGGATGTGGGCTACTTCTTTGGCGGTGGAATTACCTTCAACCGTACTTTCACGATGCCCTGGGTGACCATGTCGATCTCACGCGCCGCGCCGAGTGAAAGATCGATGATGCGTCCATCGACGAATGGACCTCGATCGGTGATGCGAACGTCAATTCGTTTTCCATTCGACAAGTTCGTTACCTCCACCCATGTGTCGAATGGCAGCGTGCGATGCGCGGCCGTGAGCTTGCGCATGTCGAAAATCTCTCCGGAGGACGTCTTGCGTCCATCGAAGGGAATGCCGTACCAGCTCGCGATTCCAACTTGTGTTGTTCCGATGCGCGCGGGAGTTTGCACTCTCGCCGGAGTTTGTGTTCGAGGAACCTTCTTCGCGCCGCAGCCACTCAAGAACGCGAGCGTGAAGAGAAGAACGCTCGCGGCCGCATAAACAGGCCTCATAAACGCATCTCGCGCACCTCGTACACCGGACGCAAATCGTCCAGCGAACTAAAAACAATTCTACAAGATTACGTTTTTGCGCTTTTGGCGATCGATAAGAGCGAACTCACGAGCAACCCAAGTACCCTTCGATCATTTTTTTCTTGACTTTCAACGCGAACAACCTTATAAAGGGGACACAAGCGTGCTCTCTCTGGAGTACGCATAATTTGATGTAAAGGGAGAATCACTCGAATGAAGAACGCAACGAAGAAGAAAGCGCCTGCAAAGAAGAAGGCTGCTCCGAAGAAAAAGAAGTAGTCAAGCAGGCTCGCTTCAAGCGAGAAAACGATTAGCGGCCCCGTTTATTCGGGGCCGTTTTTTATTTGGCCCTGAGACATCAGGGCTTTTTTCTTTGTAGCAGTACCCGGAACGTCTCCCCCATACCGAACAGCAGAGTCTTCAATTGTTCTTCAAACCCTTTATCTACAAGGCCCGCGAAGTGATCTGGCTTTCCCAGCCTCGTCACGAATTGCGATAGAGTCTCGAAGCTTTCTACGTCGAGCCCCTCAGTATCGCGCAGCACATCGAAGGGAACGTGCGAGGTGATATCTCTTCCTCCCGGATCGGCGAGAACGTCTTCCGTAGCATGATGCGCACGATAACTCATCAATGTTCCCAGGGGAAAACGAATCTTCTCGCGGTTGGTGTAGCCGTAATCGATCGTGAGCACGTAGCCGCGATGCAAACTCTTCGCGATGCGCTTCATCCACTCCTGCGTGCGTTCATGCAACTCTTCTACGATCTCGCCATGTTCCGGTGTGAATGCAAAACCATCGTTGTGCGCCACCACGAGCCTCTCTTGCCATCGATCGCCGATCTGCGCTCTTACGCGAACAGGAAGCGCATCGAAGAATTCGTTGGAGAAGACTACGCCGGTGATACTCCCTGGCAGATCGGAACCAACTTCAACAGGCACATAGCGAAACTCACGCAGAGCTTCCGCCATCTCGCCTCGTCCTGGCCCGAGTTCTACGACTGTGAAATCTTCGGGTGAGCCCATGCGGCCTCGCAAATTGCGAATCTCGCGCGCGATTACTCGGCCGAATACGGGTTGCACCTGGCTCGCGGTATAAAAGTCACCGTGCTTGCCGAATGGATCGTGGTCACGGCGGCGATAATAGCCAAGTTGAGGATGGTAAAGCGCTAGCTCCATGAATCTGTCGAACCGCATGGGGCCGCGAGAACGAATCTCCTCGCGAATCAGGTCGGACAGCGCGCTCACGAGCTAGGCAACTAAAGAATCTGAAGGATCTGTTTGCGCAAATCTTCGTACGTCATGTCACCTGGATGATACAGGCGTACGATTCCTTTGCGGTCTACCAGTACGAGCGTCGGCGTGGTGCTCGCGCCATAACTTTTAAATGCTTCTTCGCTAATGCGCGCGGGCGCATCGACGATTTGCGAGTAATACTCCTTGCGAATCTTTTCGATGTATGGAATCTCAACCGATGGCGGAGCTTCATCGCCGTTTGCAACATAGCCGTATTTCTGTGTAGTGGGCATGATGGTCAGCCCTTGCGCTTTGAACTCATCCCGGAGCTTCGCGAGAATCGGAGCTTCGCGTTTGCAATCCGGGCACCAATGCGCCCAGAAGAACAAAACCACCGGCTTCCCGTTCGGCACAGGCATGCCCGCGACATCCGGCGCAGGCTTCCCTTCCAGGCTCAATAGATAAATGTTCTTCTGAATCCGCGTGCGGATCGAAGTCGAATAGTATTTCTTAAGCTGATCGCGCAGGAAGACTACGGATTCCCCGCGCTGCCCGAGTCCTGCCATCGCATTCGCGCGCACCTCAATTGCGGCGCCCAACGCGAGCGGCAGTTGCGGTTCCTGATCGAGAGGGCGCTTTTTTAGCGCATCCGCCACCAGGTTGAACGTCTGCTCGGCGTATTTATCGGCCCCATTGTAGTCTTTGTTCTTGAGCAGGCCGCGAGCGATCCAGCTTGTAGCGAAGATCGCGTCGGGCGTCGTGCCGGATTTCGCGCGATACTGATCGATCAGGGTTTGCGCACCGCGAAAATTCTGTTTGTCGATCTGGGTGCGAACATCGGTGACCAGGTCGGCCGCGAAACAGAATTGCCCTATGAGGGCGAAAGCCACAAACCTCAAATGCTTCCCCGGGTTCTTCCCCATATGTTTCATAAATGCAAGCCTTTCAAGTAAGTACGAAATGGCTCGCCAAGGTCGTGGCGCTTCAACGCAAATTCGACCGTGGCCTTCAGAAATCCTAGTTTATCTCCGGCATCATAACGCGTGCCTTCGAAACGGTATCCGTAGATCGGCCGGCTGCGCAAAGTGTGCTTCAATCCGTCTGTCAACTGAATCTCGCCTCCGGAGCCCGGCTCGATCGATTCGAGCGAATGGAACACTTCCGGCGTGAGCACGTAGCGGCCGATGATCGCTAGATTCGAGGGCGCTTCGGCGGCCTTCGGCTTCTCCACCAGGTTGCGAATTCGATAGAGACGGTCTTTCGTGCCTAAGTGCGCAACGGGTTCCGCATCCACGACTCCATAAGCCGATATGCTGTCCTTCGGAACTTCCATCAACGCGACGACAGGAGCTCCGTAGAATTCGTAGACATCCAGAAGCTGCCGCAGGCAAGGGGTTTCGGACGAGATGACATCGTCAGAAAGGATTACGGAAAACGGTTCGCCGCCGACGAGTTCCCGCGATCGAAGCACCGCGTGGCCCAGCCCTAAAGCTTCCTTTTGCCGGACGTACGAAATATCGATCATGTCCGAAATGCTCCGGACCATGGAAAGCAAATCCTTTTTATTGCGCGTTTCGAGCAGGTGCTCGAGTTCAAAACTCACATCGAAATGATCTTCAATTGCTGTTTTGCCGCGGCCAGTGACGATAATCATGTTCTGGACGCCGGAGTGCATTGCCTCTTCCACCCCGTATTGAATGAGAGGTTTGTCCACCAAGGGCAGCATTTCTTTGGGTTGTGCCTTGGTTGCGGGAAGAAAGCGGGTTCCCAGACCCGCCGCAGGGAAGACTGCTTTACGTACTTTATGAATCATCGTCCCCATTCTAGCGGCTCACATGGCGCACACTCTCTTGCAGGCCGCCCCGAATCTCGTGTGGCGCCCGGGTGAGCGGCTCGAGCCGCGAAAATGCCCGCACGAGGTCTACGAAATCAACGATTACAGAGGATTATTCTTGCCAGTCAGCGGTTTCAGTCACCGTATTGCGTGAAGACTCGTAGATGGTCAGCTTGAAGTGAACTGCTTTCGACAAGGCGTGATAGATCATGCTGCCGCTTCCGAGTTGCGCGGAATCAAGATCCACAGGATTGGGCGAACCCTGGCCGTCCTCAATCTCCAGCACGGCGCGCTGGCCGGCCCGAATCGAAGGAGCGTTCCGATTCCATCGAATCGTCAAGTTCGATCCGGACTTTTGAGCGGTCAGTGAAAGCGCGAAGTCCTGAGCGTTAGCCACCCCCGTTACCTTCGGTCCCACGAATAAGGCAGACTGAAACCCGAGCACGACTCCCAGAAGCAAGAAAAGAAACGAGAGCGGAAGCCAGATCCAACGGACTTTCTTCTCAGACTTTCCGGGCTCGAGTAGCGCAAACGACGGCGGAGCGACGGCCGCAAGAGGCTCACGCGGAAGCTGCAACGGTTCCTCAATAGGCGATTCGGAACGGCTTATCCGAGAAGGCGCCACGACATCGGCTCTTCGGCCGCCGCGCACAAGTTCGGGCCCAATCCGATCGCGGCGACGATCGGTGAGAGGCCGAGACGCCGGCGGTTCCTCGCCCGTTAATTCCCAGCGGCGGAAAGGAAATTCCAGTGGAGTGGATTTCGGAAAAACTCCTTCTTCCCGGACGAAGAATCCGGCGAGACTTGCTTTCGTTGCGTTCGGCCGAATCAGAAGCGCCACGCTTCCCGTTCCCGGGAAGTAGCGGTCCAGCAACTCAACGTCTTCGGGAGAGAGAGCCAGGCCATCGCGGGTGTGGCTTCGATAATATCCGGCGGCATAAACCGCCTTCGAGGGGTCTTTTTTCCAGATAGACGCTGTTTCCGCGAACGCGACCGCTTCGTCCTCAGCTAATAAATAAGATAGGCCCCGCTTGTAGCTGCAAACCACGGGTTCGAAGTTCTGAATATGAAAAGTGGTTTCGCCGCCACGTTCTTCAATCTGGCCTAGAAGTACGCCTCCCACCTCGGCGCCGCGCTTCGGAACGGCTCCAAATCCTCTCAATACTTCAACTTGCAAGCGCTCCAGCACGTCCAACTCCAGGTGGACATGGAAGTTCTTGCCCGTAGGAGCCCAGACGTAGACACCCGAGGCATCTTGTGTGCGAGGATTCATTTCAGCTAATGTTTCATCGTACTACTTGGGCACTCTTTTTATAGTTGCGACGCCAATAGGCAATCTTGAGGACATTACTTTTCGTGCGGTACGCACTCTGAAAGAGTCTCATTTGATTGCGTGCGAAGACACCCGGCAGACGCGTAAGTTGCTGGATCATTTCGGGATAGCGACTCCGTTGGTGAGCTATCACGACCATAATGAGGCTCCGCGCGCGGCTGAACTTGTAGAAAAAATGTTGGCAGGGTCGGATGTAGCCCTTGTTTCCGATGCGGGTACTCCCTTGGTGTCCGATCCTGGCTATCGGATTGTAACTGCTGCTGTTGAAGCCCGAATTCCTGTGGTCCCGATTCCTGGTCCATCCGCGGTGCTGACGGCTCTTTCCGCGTCCGGGCTGCCGACCGATGAGTTCCGCTTCGCCGGGTTTCTACCCGCTAAGTCCGGTCAACGAAAGAAGTTATTGCAGGATCTTCGCGATGAGACCGCGACGGTCATCTTCTATGAAGCTCCCCACCGAATTCTGGAGGCGTTGGAAGATATCGAAACAGAGCTCGGCGCCCGCCAGGTCGTAGTGGCCCGGGAACTAACGAAACTCCACGAAGAGTTCCTTCGAGGCACGTCTTCCGAAATCCGAGCGCAACTGGCCGCACGCCCGGCCGTAAAAGGCGAGATCACGCTGTTGATCGCGAAAGCGTCCGAACCGATCGCCACGGATCAGTCCATCGAAGATGCCGTAAAAGAGTTAGAGCAGCAAGGCGTATCTAGGATGGACGCCATCAAACAAGTAGCGAAATCAAGAGGCATGGGCAAGCGCGAAGTGTATAAGCTGCTATCCGAACCGCGGCAGCAATGAAGCGGTCGCCAACCTGTCTTTAACCCGCAGCCGTAGGTCTACGAGCCGGTGCCGGACAACATCCCTGTTCACAAGCTATAGCATCCGACTCCACCAACTCCCCAATCATCTCAATGATCTTCGGATGGGTCCCGACCGTGCCAGCCCTCACCATCCGAATCCCCAATTCGTGCGCCAGAGCCTGAGCTTCGGTGTCGAGGTCGTACAGCACCTCCATGTGATCCGATAAAAAACCAATCGGTGCGACGATCAAGTCCGCGCGAGTCTCTCGCATCCAATCCCCGATATCCGGCCCGAGCCATGGCTGCGTCGGCGGTCCGCTGCGGCTCTGATAGACCAGCTTCCAGTCAGTCTTTCCGGCACGCTCGGCGACGTCGGCGCACGCAGCTTCCAATTCACGAACATAAGGGCTCGTTTCCGCCATCGAACAAGGCACGCTATGCGCCGTGAAGACCAACGCCCCTTGTGGCAGCTCAGATACGGCCCTCCGCACCCGGTCGGTCATAGCTTCGATGAACTTCGGATTCGTAGAAAACGGAGGAATCTTTGCGATTTTCGGTGCGCCTTCTCCCACAGCCGCACTCGCATGGTCAAGGTTCTCCCGATACTGCCTGCATCCCGAGTAAGATCCGAATGCCGACGTTGCGAACGCAATC